>ERZ791903.11-NODE-11-length-334927-cov-9.849432_pt1 | contig 334927 bp, 260 predicted proteins | sample MGYA00510148_ERZ791903 | MGnify/ENA primary metagenome ERZ791903 (study PRJEB30046, sample SAMN00792080) | human gut metagenome | study: EMG produced TPA metagenomics assembly of the A metagenome-wide association study of gut microbiota in type 2... | reverse complement strand
AATACATTTGTTAATAATACACTTTTGTTTTTACATAATATCAATACATCATTTTCAACTCTGTCTACGAAAAGCAGTTATCTATTTGATTTTGTGAAAAGAAAGGAATGGAAATGGCTTTTATCCGTCACTACGGAACATGCTATTTACATATATATATTTGTTTTATAGATCGAACCTTGTTAAGAGTATTGAGTTCTTTTTCCTTTCTTCAGCTTCAAAACTTGCGAGATAGTTTTCGGTAATGGCTAAATTGGAATGTCCAAGGCTTTCGGATATATAGGAAATGTTGACACCACTGCGCTTTAATACTGTTGCAAATGAATGACGCGCTGAATAGGTCGTGACACGTGGAATACCTGTCTTATGGGAAATTTTGTAAAGTATATGATTGCATTCGGTGACAACCTCCCTTACCAGTTTTACTCTTTCAAAAGGATTCTCTTTTCCGGTAGCAAAAGGAAAGATATAAGTTTCCGGTGACGTGGGTGGATTGCCCCATTTCTCTATTATCTTTTGCATCTCGGGCGTGATGACTGCATGGATAATCTTACTATGTTTGGTGTTTCGGGCTGTTTTTGCACGTATAAAGCAGATCTCACCATTGATAATATTGGAGTATTGCAGATATAATAAATCACGAAAATTGATACCATTACATAAATAAGAAAAGAACCACAGATCACGATAAATTTCAGTTTTCTGGGTGCCATCATTAAAAGTAATAATTTTCTTGATTTCTTTCAGGCTTAATGCCAATTTGCGTCCACATCCGGTAGGTACTTCATACTTCCCTTTTCCAAAAGGATACTGACTTTCCTTAATGATACCGTCTTTACGTGCTAAATTGAGAATACATTTTAAGTTTCTGAAGTAGAACCCCATACTGGAGTAGCTAATTCCTGATGCGGATAAGTGATGTTCAAAACGGTTTAGCCAATTGATGGTTATTTCATGAAAAGAAATGTGTTTCCCTGCAAACTGTTCTATTTTGTTTAATGAACCTTTATAAGAGAGATAAGTATTGGCCTGTCCATTTTCTTTCAACTCCTTCAACTTTTTATGGAATAAAGCATTGACTGAAAAATTAGAATATCTGCCTAAGCGCGCATTTAGAATGTCAAAATGAAATTCGCCTTGAAAAGATAGAAATTCGACTTGTTGCCTGATTAAAGAAAAACTGTTTTCGATGTTGCGCCGTATTTCGGATAAGTGGCGACTTTTGGTGTGTGGTAATACTTCCCAGTCACTGATGGAAACTTCTTGTCCGGTGGAGTAATATTTCTGTTTCCTGTTGTGGATAACTTGTACTTTTATGGGGAATAATCCATTCATTTTTTGTTTCCTTTTATCTAATACTGTGAGTACGGAAACTCCATCTTTAGAATATTTGTACATGGCTTTTTAAATTTGTTGATTATTAACTATGAATTGATATTGTATTTAGTAACATGCAATTTGCATACAAAGTTGATAAATAAAGGGCACATTAAAAGACATTTGAGATGGTATTAATAGAAACATAGATAATATTGATAATCGTCTATTTTTCTATTCCTTACTTTTGTAGTGCTAACAATTTAACAGAATAGTATGAAAAACAGATTTTTTATTTTATTGAGTTTTGTACTCATTATGGGACGGGATATTGTTTGTGCAAATACCTCAACAGTGCGTGAGCGCATAAACATTAATCGTGATTGGCGTTATCAGATAGATGATCCGGATGGGGCAGGTACTGCATTACATTACTCTCAACTGAAGCCTTATTTATTACCTTGTGCCAACGACTTTATTATATTTGGGAAGAGGTATCAGAGGCCGGAAGGCAATCCGGGAGAAAATATAGCCTATGTAAAATCTGATTTTGATGATAGTGGATGGAGACATCTGAATTTACCTCATGATTGGGCCATTGAAGGCCCTTTCAATATTGACTATAACGGTTCGACTGGAAAATTACCTTATTGGGGGATACGCTGGTATCGTAAAACACTGGAGTTATCGCAGGATGATGTCGGGAAACAAATCTATCTCGATATTGATGGGGCGATGTCATACGCTTCCGTGTGGTGTAACGGGCAATATGTGGGTGGGTGGCCTTATGGCTATGCTTCTTTTCGCCTTGACTTAACACCTTATATAAAGGCAGGACAAAAAAATGTATTGGCTATTCGATTGGATAATCCGGACGATACTTCACGTTGGTATCCGGGTAGTGGTATTTATCGGAATGTATGGTTAGTGAAAACGTCTCCTGTTCATGTGGAACAATGGGGAACTTTTGTGCGAAACCGACAGGTTGATTCAGAAAGTGCTGTTATGGAAATGGGAGTGAATATTGAGAATCATGCAAGAAAAGATGTTCAGGTTAAGTTGCAGACAAGTGTATATTTGCAAGGGAAAGATGGACGTCCTGTGGGGGAAGAAGTAACTCAAAGTATGACTAAGGATATTGCGATTAAAAAAGATAGCTGGTCGAGTGCCCGCTTTCAATTTAAAGTAGATAAGCCGAAGTTGTGGGATATTGATACTCCAAATTGCTATGTAGCGGTCAGCCGCGTGTTCATGGATGAAAAAGAAATGGATAGTTATGAAACTCCTTTTGGAATTCGTACAATTGAATTTACCCATGACCAAGGTTTCATGTTGAATGGACAAAAGGTAGCTATTAAAGGTGTGTGTATGCATCATGATTTGGGTGCTTTGGGCGCTGCTTTTAATGAAGTGGCTGCCGAAAGGCAGTTGCGTATCATGAAAGAGATGGGTGCAAATGCCATTCGTACTTCACATAACCCACCGGCACCGGAGTTGGTTGCTCTCTGTGACCGTATGGGACTGATGATGCAGCTTGAATTAGCTGATACCTGGCAAAAAGGGAAACGCAAGAATGATTATAATCTTCTTTTTGATGATTGGAGTGAAGCAGATATGCGCTCGTTGGTACGTCATTATCGTAATCATCCTTCTGTTATTATGTGGAGTATAGGTAATGAAATGCCTGATCAAACAACTGATCAGGGAATTATAATAGCTCGTAACCTGACAGCTTACTGTCATGATGAAGATCCTACACGGCCTACTTCTTTAGGGTGTAATAAGCGGGATGCTGTTTTCCGGGATATTGTGAATCAGGTAGATATATTTGGTCTGAACTATTTCCATAAAACTTATCCGGTTTTTAAAGAGCAGAATCCTACTCGCCGTTATCATGCCAGTGAAACTTCCTCTGCAACGAGTTCTCGTGGGGAATATTTCTTCCCTGTAACTACTGACGTTAACGATAGCCGTTCCGGCTTCCAGCTTTCATCATATGATATGACAACTATAGGATGGGGATGTGCTCCTGAGGTTCAATTTAAAATGAATGAAGAATATCCGTTTATGAGTGGTGAGTTTGTGTGGACTGGATTCGATTACTTGGGCGAACCTACTCCTTATAATAAAGACTTAACCAATTTGTTGAACTTCAGTGATCCGAATGAATTAGAAAAGGCTAGAAAGGAATTGGAAGAGTTAGGCAAAATAAAAACACCTTCTCGCAGTTCTTATTTTGGTATTGTCGATTTATGTGGTTTTCCGAAGGATCGTTATTACAATTATAAGAGCTATTGGCGTCCTGATGTGCCCACTGTGCATATATTGCCTCATTGGAACTGGGAAGAGCGGATTGGTGAAATAACTCCCGTTCATATTTATACTTCGGGAGATGCTGTTGAGCTGTTTTTGAATGGTAAGTCACTGGGGCGTAGAGAGAAAGCTCATTCGTATGACCGTTTGACCTGGGATGATGTACGTTATGAACCGGGAAGTTTGAAAGCCATAGCTTATAAGAACGGTCAGAAGTGGGCGGAAGAGCTTGTAGAGACCACTGGAAAACCAGCCGCTTTACAAGTAACGGCAGAGAAAACAGAGCTTAAAAGTGATGGTACTGATTTATCATTTATCCGTGTAGCTGTTGTGGACTCTCAAGGTCGTGTTGTGCCTCGTTCTAAGAATCATTTGAAGTTTTCTGTAACAGGGCCTGCTGAGATTATAGCTACAGATAATGGAGATGCAACAAGTTTATTACCATTCCAATTATCAGAAAGAGATGCTTATAACGGTTTGGCATTAGTCATTTTGCGTAGCCAGTATATGAAGCAGGGAAAAGTAGTACTTACAGTCGAATCTAAGGGGCTTCCGAAACAAAAGATTGCATTAAAGGTAGAATGATGTGTATGAGTATAAATTACAGTTTTAGAATTATTGTCATTGGTCTCTGCCTGTATTTGAGTGGATTAAATGTATCAGCACAAGTGCAAGTGAGAAATACGATATGGGACGGAGAGGACTTTTTCAGTACTCCTGCTTGTCGGGTAGTAAAAGAGGATTCTATACGTTCTCTTATATTCGAATCTGTTTCTTATAAAGGACAGGCCAAATCTGTTTTTGCCTATTATGCTACCCCTGCTATGCTACAAGGCAACAGCTCTCAGGAGAAAAAGTTACCGGGGATTATATTGGTACATGGCGGTGGTGGGACAGCTTTCCGGGAATGGGTTGTAATGTGGGCAAAGCGGGGGTATGCAGCCCTTGCTTTAGACACGCGTGGTAATGGTCCGGATAAAAAACACATTGATGGAGGTTTTGATGAGGATGGAAAGGAGACACCTTATTTTGATGTCACTTTACCTCAAAAAGAGCAGTGGGTATATCAGGCTGTCAGCGATATTTTCAATGCGCATTCTCTACTTCTGAGCTTCCCGGAAGTCGATGTGGAGCGTACTGCCATTACTGGTATAAGTTGGGGTGGGGTATTGACTTGCATTGCAGCTTCATTAGATTCTCGGTTTCGGGTAGCCGTTCCTGTCTACGGTTGTGGGGTTCTTTCTGAAAGTGGGCGAATGAAACAACAACTGGATGGTTTGCCTGATGAACAAAGAGAAATATGGCTGAAACAGTATGATCCATCCAACTATTTACCTCGGATGGAAAGACCGATACTGTTTGTAAATGGAACCAATGATGTGCATTTTTATTTGCCCTCCATGGCACAGAGTGCAGCATTGGCTTCTCAGTCCGGATTATTGATAAAACAAGGTTTGCGTCATAGCCACAAATATGGTTGGCAAAGTGAAGAAATAGCTGCATTTATAGGTCAATATCTTCGTGATATGGAGCCTTTAACCGAAATAATAGATGAGAAAGTGGAAGAAGGTATAGTATCAGGTGAGCTTACTTCTTCTATTCCGGTGGAGAAGGTCACTTTGCATTACACTACAGATACAGGGCAAGAGCGGGAAAAGTATCACTGGCAGACAATAGAAGGTAGTGTAGAGAAAAATAAATGGAAGATTCTTTTGCCAGTCGGTGTTACTACTTGGTATGTAAATGTAACTGATGTCCGGGGATACCAGACATCAGGTAGATTACATTGGTGATGGATTACTGATTCATTAATTCTGCAAGAGTCTTCATTTCACTTAGTTCAACGTTGTGCCAAGAGGTTCCGCAATCTATGGGGGAAACTGCTTGGCGCCGTTGAGCTTTTATTTGCTCAGCATTGAATGTCGTAATTTGGAATCCTTTTACATCGGGTGATTCATTATTTTTGAACTGACAGAAGTTATTGATAAATGTAATGCCGGGAAATATGGCAGAATTACTGATTTTGATATTGGGAACAGTATTCGGAGAATAAATTCGGTTATGAGCAAAACGTACATTCTGTGGCTCTTTATCTCCTCGTCCGTCTCCAAAGTTCAGTTCGGCACAATCAACAAAAGTATTAAAAGCAATGTCAATATCTGCTGCCCGATGATACGATTTAAGTTTTTCATCTTCATAATCTTCGGGTGTATTGGGGCGTTCATATACTCCCATGCGTAGTATGAAGGCGGCACCGGAGCCTTTTCCTGTTACACTTTCCACGTAATTATTGCTGACTGTATGTCCTTGATTGATAATGCGGATGCCCAAAGTAGCAGGCAGATGATTACCAATGATTACGTTGGAATCTATAATATTGTTGTGACCGTGACGACACACTAATCCGCCACGCGATTCGTAAAATAAGTTACGGCGTATGATGTTGAAACCGGATTTAATTGAAATAATCTCATTTTCTCCATCACAATGATAGAATATATTCTCTTCAATGATGCTGTAGGAAGGCAGTTGTGATGACCAGGAGTTACCCACGCGTATGATTTCCGCACCATTACCCCCGAAGGGTTTCCGATAACCAAATACATTATGATCTATCTGGTGGTGATTGTGATCTCCACCGTCTTCTACTGTAATTTGTATAACCAATCCACGGGCACGTTTATTGGCAAAATAACAGTGGTCTATACGATTATTGTTTCCATGCAGTCCAATCCAGTTTTCAGTTCCTCCCCCTGGTTTCTCTCCTTTGGCAGGGTCATTGCAATCATCAATGGCACATTGGGTAATCCGGCAATGAGTGGCTGGGTGTTCTTTATCCAGTTGAAATTCTATCATTTCAAAGTCAGATGCCCAAGCTTTATGAAAGTAGAGTCCCTCTAATTGTAGATAACTGCCTGCTATACGTATTTCTGTTGTTCCGGATATGATAGCCTTTCCGGTATTCGCTGCTTTCAGTATAATTGGATAATCTGCTGTTCCATTTCCTGTAAAACTAACCTTACCAAGATGGGAATAGGTTCCATCTTGTAAAAGCAGGGTATCACCAGGTTGTAAAGATCCGTCAGACATCTTGACCTTTAAACTTTCGATGTCGGTTGGTGTGAAGGTGTGTGTCACCGCCAAAACCGGACAAACGAGTATTACTGCAATAATAGTGGATGCAAATGATTTCTTATTCATGATATTTATATAATTTAGATAATACAAAAGAATAAAAAGCGGGTGTTCCACAACAACCGCTTTTCGATCAACAATCTACCTAAAAATGAGAAATAATACCTATTTACCAACTAACTATGAATTTAAAAAGCCTATGATTTATTCTATATTACAAGTATGATGTGATGTTTTAATAGCAGTTCTGATGTTATCCATTGGTGTTTGGGGCAAGATAGTGCAATCTGCCCCTAAAATAAATCGTTTCCCTTTCAAGGAATTCTTTAGTGCATATATTTCTTTTGCTACTTCATCAGAACTTCCTTCTAATATGGCGCCTTTACGATATAATCCTCCCATTGCAGGGCGCTTAAATAATTGTTCGCATGCTTGTAGACTGAAAGGCTGGTCGGCTACTTCACAGGGTGCATTAATTATTTGGCCCGGATATGACACAAAACGGGTTAAATCGTCATACTTGCCTTCGTAGTCACAGATATGGAGTATATTAAGCTGGGTTTGGGTATTACATTCCTGCATGACTCTTATGTCATATGGCTTAACGAAGGTTTCAAAGAATCCGGGAACTTCATAAAATTTAATTTCTCCCCCTTGTGTAGGTGTGTAAAACCCATCTACACCTATTTTTTTACACGCTTTTACGTAGCCGATAAGTGCTTCAGTAAAATATTCGAGTGCTTTTTTCACTCGTTTCGGTTCTGTTTTAGCATATGCTATCACAGTTTTAGCTCCTACGCTTTGTATCAGCATCTGGAATGGAGAATAAACAGTGGGTAATATCATCGCATTGTCACCGGCAATATCATAAATGTTTTTTACGACTTCTAATGTTGGAGTAAAGAAGTCTGAGGGAAGTGGCTTAATTAGTTCCCAATCTTCTGATTTCTCAATTCGAATACGTCCATATCCTTGTTCGAACTGGATTTTTACGAAATCCATGCCTGTAGAAAGAAAATAACGTAAATGTGCATCTGTAGCTTTTTCTCCGGTGCGTGCGTCTTTTCCGAAATGCATGAAAAATGCTGCCGGTACATATGATTCGTCCAATGTACCTGACAGGAATTGCTGCATTACTTCCCGCTTATTGGTGGGAATTTGTGCCTGAACTAATGTCGTGAAGCAAAACAATATAAATAGTACTCTTTTCATGGGATTCTGTTTTTCATTGAATTCGATAGAACAAAGGTACGCGTTAAGGTAATGCATGACTTAAAATATTGTTCCAATCATTATATATATTGTTTCAACCAGTCTGTTTTGATGTGAGAAATTTGATTTTTTGTTTTGTTAGTATGAAATTCTGGTGTGATATGTTCTAAAAGGGAATAAAAAAGAGGAGCCAAATTTCGTTTAGCTCCTCTCACATGAAATGTTTTGCTGATTATTTCTTCACTTGAATAATATCGTAGTTCAGGTCGCTGACAGCTTCCTGCAGACTATCGTTAACCAAACGTAAAGTGGTATCGTTCACTACTACGAAGTAGACGGGAGCGTCACCATCATTCGGTGTCAGTTTGTAGGCTGTCTTTTGTTTGTTGTCCACTGTCTTCTTGATGACTTGTTTCTTACCTTTGGAAGTGAAGCTCTTGTTCTTTCCTTGACCTTCCGCATCCAGATAAGTAGTAACCAGAGTATAACCGCTTTCTCCGTCAGGACCTACACTGTCCACGCTCAATACGTATTGGATACCCGGACCGTCGGCAGCAGGAAGAAGACCTTCGTATACGGCTACGGCAGAAGAATCATTCCCGGCAACTGTCAACACTCCTTCACCTATGGCGGAATCATTGTTCTGGGTTCCTTTTGATTGGCAGGATACCAATGCAGCAGCGATGGCTGCAATCATCATTACTTTTTTCATTGCTTTAATGGTTTAAGTTAATATATATAATGCAAATTCACACTATTCTTCCTCTTCTTTTTTGATAACGAGCAGTTTATCCACTCGTCCACGATCCATGTCCACAACTTCAAACTGTAGGTTCTTGTAGCTGAACAAGTCTCCTGCTTTGGGTACCCGCCCGATGAGGAACATGGCGAGACCGCTTAGTGTGGTAAAGTCTTCTTCTTTCAGATCATCATAGCTCAAGATACCCATCTCTTCCATAAAATCATCTACATTCATAGAAGCCTCGACGAGCATCGAACCATCTTGCCGGGTGACGATATCTTCTTCTTCCATTTCGTTTTCTTCAAGGATGTCTCCGAAGATACTTTCTGTCAAATCATGCAAGGTGATAATGCCTGCTGTGTTACCATACTCGTCTACAACAACTCCGAACTTATTTTTGTTCTTCTTAAATAGCTCTAAAACTTTCTTGGCATATAAACTTTCCGGAATAAACAGGGGCGGACGGGCAACATTGCGTAAATCGAAGGGGTGATCATTGCCAGACATCAGAATAATATCTTTGACGGACACTACTCCGATAATATCATCTTTTCCTTTCTCTACCAACAGATATTTACTAAAATGCTGTTCGCGGATGATGTGCAGAACTTCGTCACGTGTGTATGTGGGATATAGTACGACAAGATCACGGCGGTAAGTCATCAATTCATTAGCCCGCTTATCTGAGAAACGGAATACATCTCGCAACATTTCAGTTTCCTCCTTATCAATAACACCCTGTTCTGAACTTTGGTGCAGAATCATTTTTAATTCCTCCTGTGTCATAGGACGTTCTTCTCCATTGTTCAGGCCGATTAGTTTATTCACTACCTTGGTTGAGAAGCTGAGCAGGCAGACGAACGGATAAGATACTCTGGTCAGCAAAATCATGACCGGACTAAGTAGAGTTGCATATCGTTCCGGATTACTCAGTGCTATGGACTTGGGCACCAATTCACCGATGATGAGTGAAAGGTACGTAATGATTGCCACAGTTGTGATCATGGCAAGATCTTTTGCATAAGGAGCGACTCCTGGAATGGAGGCGAATAGCGGGGCTACATTGTCGGCAATGGCTACACCACCGAAGGCACCGGATACAATACCGATGAGCGTGATACCGATTTGAATGGTAGAAAGAAACTTCTCAGGCTCTTCCAACTGTTTCAGTACTCCTTTGGCTCTTTTGTTTCCCTTTCCCGCAAGGGTTTCGAGTCGTGCTTTGCTGGATGACACCAATGCTATTTCATACATGGCAAAAACGCCGTTCAGGACTAATAAAAATAGAATAATAATAAATTCCATATAGGTTTTTGAATAGTTTATACTGCAAACTTACTAATTTTTTGAATTTTATTACTAATATTGCCGCCTATTTATAGAGATTATTAAAGAATGAAAAACATGAAAAGAAAACAAATTTTGTTCAGCGTTTTATTGCTGTTTTCGGCTGTTGCAACACAGGCTGCACGAGTAGATACTATAATGGTGAAAAGTCCCTCCATGAATAAGGAGGTACAGGTAGTGTATGTACTTCCTGATAAAGCATTGGGAGAGAAAGCTGAGGCTTGCCCGGTAATTTATCTGTTGCATGGTTATGGTGGCAATGCACGTACCTGGGTAGGTGTTAAACCGGAGTTGCCTAAGATTGCGGATGAAAAAGGAATCATCTTTGTATGTCCTGATGGTAAAAACAGTTGGTACTGGGATAGTCCTAAGAATCCGGCTTACCGCTATGAAACTTTTGTTGCTTCAGAACTGGTGAATTATACAGATAAAAACTATTCCACAATTCCGGAGAAAAAAGGAAGGGCCATTACAGGGTTGAGTATGGGTGGACATGGTGCTTTGTGGGTTGCAATCCGTCATAAAGATGTATTTGGTGCCGGAGGAAGTACCAGTGGTGGAGTGGATATCCGTCCATTCCCAAAGAATTGGGAGATGAGCAAACAACTCGGTGAATACGAAGCCGACAGCGCTTTATGGGATCAGCATACTGTTATTACCCAGATTGATAAGATTACAGATGGAGAGTTGGCATTGATTATCGATTGTGGTGAAAAAGATTTCTTCCTGGAAGTAAATAAAGCATTGCATAAAGCTTTATTGGAAAAGAATATTAGTCATGACTTTATCACTCGTCCTGGTGCACATAACGGGCAATATTGGAATAACTCTATTGATTACCAAATTCTTTTCTTTGATAAATTTTTCAAGAAATAGTATTTCAAATTATTCGATTCTGTAATTTATGGTACGCTTGTAATCGTCTCCGTAACTCTTGGTCACCTCATCACAGGAAGTAACGATACCTCGTCTGTCAAATTCATATTTATAAGTCGTGGTTTCGTTACTTTCACTGTTATCCTCTGGTCTGAGGTTAGTAATCAGAGTATTGTATGCATCTCCCAAGAACTTCCCGTAAATGGCTACCGAGTGGAATGAAAGGGGATATAGATCTGTCAGGAATAGATACGGAATCTCTGAAGTGTTGGCAATTTCATTAGTGGTAGATGTGCTGGCTATATAAGTTTGTTCGGACTTGTTAACCTGCTGGGTGATGCGTAGTGTTCCATAGCTGCTATAATCTATGTTGATAGAAGAATAGGGCTGGTTTTCGTCTAACGTTTCTGTTATATTTTTCAGGAAGTATTTTCCCTCCGTATTAATTAGATAGTCGAAAGTATAAGAGCGTATTTTTCCATCCATTTCCTTACGTATGCAACTCACGGCATATCCATTATCGTCCAATGTATAAGTAGAAACAGTATTGATTTCATCTGTCACTACGGCCTGATGGTCCCCGTAAACAACACTTGTAGCATTTTCTATCTTGAAGGTTTCTCCTCCGGCTACAAAACTTTGTATGGCAGTGAAACTTATCACTCTACCGGCTTTATAAGCATAGGTTTGAGTGAGGGTAACCGGCGAAGTAGGCTCTTCTTTCTTAACTTCCGATAATTCTATTTTGGAAAAATGAGTTACGGGATATCCCGGATTATCGGGTATATCCGAATCGTCACTATCACTGCAAGCAGCCAATCCTCCTATGAATAGCAAGGCTACGAGAATATTCTTCTTCATTCTGAATTATTTAATGATAAGACCGCTACGGAAGGTGCGTTTTACTTTCACACTTTTCACAGCCTTCATTTGGGGTTCGGGCTCCGGTTCAGGGTCTGGCTCTGGCTCAGGTTCCGGAAGTACGATGCTACCATCGATAATTCCTAATGCTGCACTTAACATTTCTTCATTAGGATCACCTAAGGGCAATACTTTTGCAAAGTCTTGTAGAGAATTTACTGTATAGTCTGCAGTAAAACCAGTGGAATAATCAGCTTTGCCTTCGGAATTGAATACCTCGCATACAACGGGGCGAAGAATCCACTGGAACTTATCACTGGAGAAACTGGCTGTTGCTACGTTTTCTCCCTTGGTTGTGGCACCTACGAGTACTACGGTCATATAAGGTTTCAGACAGTTAATCAGCATTTCTGCGGCGCCTGCAGTAGTACTGCTTGTCAGGATATATACTTTCGATAGATTTAAATTACTACCTCCTTGCAAAAGCTGGTCGTCAAAAGTGAGTTCCCGGTCTTTGGACATCTGCTTTTGGCTGTATTCCAGTGAAGCGAGGGTACTGCCTAATTTATCTGCAGGTGCTAATATCGTTGCCAGAAGCTGTACACAATCCATTGCTCCACCGGCATTGTAGCGTAAGTCGAGAACGAACTCTTTTACATTGTTCTCTTTATAGTACTGGGAAAGTCGAAGCAATTCACTATTATCTTCTGTACTGAAACTATTGTATGCCAGATAACCTACACCGCCGGTGAGAACATCATAGGCGGGTATGGCAACGTCTTCCACGGGACGGGAAGCGGGCAGGTTGGCTTCACCATAGGAAGTAATGACACCTTCTGTTTCTCCTGCTTCATTTTCCTGTGTACTATATTCTCCCATTAATAACTTCCGGCTTTCACCTTCTTTCAGTAATTCCTCAGTTTTCTTGGTGATAAAGTCATCGTTGACTTTCATAATCCACTCACCCCGTTTTAAACCAACTTCGGCAGCAGGAGAACCGGGTATTACGTAGGTAATCAGTGCATTAAAAGCAGTATCATTACCAACTATACTATACAGCGTATAGTCGAAACCATAACTTGGCAATGGGGTAGCATACAGTGTATCTACGCTGGAGTATCCTTTATCGAGTGGAGATATTATTTTCTTCAAAAAAGCATCCGGTTCAAGGAAGTAATTCAGGTCCTTTGTGTTGGGGATGTCTTCAAACCACAGATATTCTTCTCTCATGACGCTGTCTATCCATAGATCACGTCCGGTCCATTTGTAATATTCCGGCCAACGGTCTACTCCACAAGAGAATAAGCTCGTCAATGCAAGGATTCCCAATAGTAGGAAAAGCTGTATATTCCTTCTTTTCATCTGTATCTATCGTTTGGTTTTCGTTGCAAATTTAGCGAATAGTTTGTTTATCTACCATAAATGTGGTATAAAATTCCCTATCTTATGTCATTGCCCATGTCAGAACATCCCATTATCTTTGCGCTCAATCAATTAATCCTAAAAAAATACAAAGACAATGGAAACAAAGAAATTGCATTTTGAGACGCTTCAACTCCATGTAGGACAAGAACAACCCGACCCGGCAACTGATGCGCGTGCCGTGCCCATTTACCAGACTACTTCGTATGTATTCCGCGACTCTGCCCATGCTGCCGCACGCTTTGGTTTGCAAGATCCGGGTAATATTTATGGCCGTTTGACTAACTCTACCCAAGGTGTGTTCGAAGCACGTGTGGCTGCTTTGGAAGGGGGCGTTGCCGGATTAGCAGTTGCTTCGGGGGCTGCTGCCGTGACTTATGCTTTAGAGAATATTACCCGTGCCGGAGATCATATTGTTTCAGCTAAAACCATCTATGGTGGTACATATAATCTGCTGGAACATACTCTGCCTGCCTACGGAGTGACTACTACTTTTGTAGATCCTGCTGATCTCTCGAACTTTGAGAAGGCTATACAGGAGAATACAAAGGCTGTATATATTGAAACTTTGGGTAACCCGAACTCCAACATTATTGATATTGAAGCTGTTGCCGAGATAGCACATCGTCATAAGATTCCATTGATCATTGATAACACATTCGGTACACCTTATCTGATACGGCCTATTGAGCATGGAGCAGACATTGTAGTACACTCTGCTACGAAGTTTATCGGTGGTCATGGTAGTTCCTTGGGTGGTGTGATTGTGGACGGCGGTAAGTTCGATTGGGCAGCTTCGGGCAAATTCCCTCAACTGACGGAGCCGGAGCCTTGCTACCATGGTATACGTTTTACCGAAGCTGCCGGTGCTGCGGCTTATGTTACACGTATTCGTGCTATCCTGCTTCGTGATACAGGGGCTACTATAAGTCCATTCAATGCTTTCATTTTATTGCAAGGATTGGAAACACTTTCCCTTCGCGTGGAACGTCATGTGGAGAATGCATTGAAGGTGGTTGATTTCTTGAAGAAACATCCTAAAGTGGCAGCAGTGAATCACCCGTCATTACCGGAACATCCGGATCATGCATTGTATCAAAGGTATTTCCCAAATGGCGCAAGTTCTATCTTTACTTTTGAAGTGAAGGGTGGGGTGAAAGAAGCGCAGACATTCATCGATAACTTGCAGATCTTCTCACTTCTGGCAAATGTAGCGGATGTTAAGTCGCTCGTTATCCATCCGGCCACTACTACACATTCGCAGTTGAATGAACAGGAGTTGGAAGAACAAGGAATTAAGCCGGGGACCGTACGCTTGTCTATCGGTACGGAGCATATTGCTGACTTGCTGGATGACTTGGCTCAGGCGTTTGATAAAATATAATTGGTTCATAACCGAAAAGTAATGAGTCTATTTCTCATTTTTTTTGTCGATTGTTTGTTCTGATTTATTGATATTGAGAAGAAAATTTGTAATTACTTGACTATCAGCTCTGTTGTAATGTCCCTATCTCAGTATAGGACTGAGGTATCCTAAGTATGGGACTGAGGTACCCTAAGTATAGGACTGAGATAGGCTAAGTATACGACTATACCTTGAAAATTTATTTATTGTAAGTAATTAGTACTCATATCAAATGCTTACTATAATCCTAAACTATTTGAATGAATATAGCTGTTTTATTATCAGGAGGTGTCGACAGTTCAGTTGTCGTACACCTTCTTTGTGAGCAAGGGTATCGGCCGTCTCTGTTTTATATTAAGATAGGAATGGACGGCACCGATTATATGGACTGCTCTGCTGAAGAAGACTGGGAGATGGCTACGGCTATCGCACATCGTTACGGATTGCCTTTGGAAATGGTAGATTTGCAGAAAGAATATTGGGAACAGGTTGCTGCTTATGCCATTGATAAAATCCGTCGTGGATTGACTCCTAATCCGGATGTGATGTGCAACCGCTTCATTAAATTCGGTTGCTTTGAGCAGAAGATAGGCAAAGAGTTTGATTTTACCGCTACCGGCCATTATGCCACTACGGTCCATAAAGATGATAAAGTATGGTTGGGTACAGCTGTTGATCCTGTAAAAGACCAGACAGACTTTCTTGCACAGATTGACTACCTGCAAGTATCCAAACTGATGTTCCCCCTTGGTGGATTGATGAAACAGGAAGTACGGGACATTGCCCGCATTGCAGGACTGCCTACTGCCCGTCGCCGTGACAGTCAGGGGATTTGTTTTCTGGGAAAGATCAATTACAATGACTTTGTTCGTCGTTTCCTTGGTGAACGGCAAGGAGATATTATAGAATTGGAGACTGGAAAGAAAATCGGTACACACCGGGGGTACTGGTTTCATACCATCGGGCAGCGCAAAGGATTGGGTTTAAGTGGTGGTCCTTGGTTTGTCATTCGGAAAGACGTTGAGGCAAATGTTCTTTATGTCTCACGGGGATATGACACCCAGTGGCAGTACGGGCGTGAATTTAAGATTCATGATTTTCATTTTATTACAGAAAATCCCTGGTTACATAATCAGGAAGTCGATGTGACTTTTAAAATCCGCCATACACCGGAATTTATGAAAGGAAAACTGATACGGGAAGGAGAACTCTACCGTATTGTATCTTCTGAAAATTTGCAGGGCATTGCTCCCGGACAATTCGGTGTCATATATGATGAAGCTTCCCGGATATGTATCGGTAGTGGAGAGATTGGCGTCTGAACAGTCTTTTTATATATAGTATTCCACTAAATCCACAATTCCTGCCTTCATGGCATATTTGGTAGCTTCGTGCACATTATTCACTCCTAATTTACGGAATATGTTTTTGCGGTGGCTGTTTACCGTATGGAAGCTGAGGTTCTTCTCCGCCGCAATTTCTTTCGTAGTCTTTCCCAGAGCGATTTCTTTCAGTACACTCCGTTCCGCTGGTGTCAGTAATTCATCTTTCAGCGTGGGGCGTGCGGGAGATGCACCGCTGCCGGACAGCAATAAATTACTGACATGATTACAGATGAAACGCTCTTTCCGCGAAGCACATTGCAATGCAGACAGTATTTCTTCTTTTGAACTATCCTTCAACACCACTCCGAAAGCCATACTGCTGAACAATACCTGCCGGAGAAATTCCATGCTCAATTCATCAGAGAAAAGGAGCCAGTCCGCTTCTTTAAAACGCTCATGCAGCACAATTAACTCGTCCGCACCTGAGAAATCAAATAACGTATAGTCCAGTATCACTACTGCTTGCGGATGCAGGCGCAATTGCTGAACTAATTCGGTTTTGTTATCTGCTTCCAGTAACAGAGCTGTGTCCTTCTGACTACTGAGTAGAAACATCATACCTGCTTTGGTGATGTCCTGATGGTCTGCGATGATAAATTCTCTCATATATGGATGCAAAAATATAAAAAACTCCGCTGCAAATGTACACATTTCTGGCAATTTGCAGCGGAGTGGAAATATATATATTGTAAAGGGCTTTACCAGGAACGTCCTTTAAAGATGCTGGATTGGTCTAATGGAACGAGGTTACCAGTCAGCGTCATCGTATTGGAGTTAAAGTTCGGGCTGATGGTTACGGTAGCATTGTTTCCACCGTTAGTCAGCGAAATGAAAATCTGTGCAGAGATACCGATACCCTGAATGCTAAACTGGCAGTTTACGTTGCCTTTCTTGTCGGTTGTAATCTGCATATCCGAGGTAGAACCATCTACTGTTACACCACCGATACCGTTAGGACCGGGATATACTGTGTTGAATGCTACCTGTACGGTACCACGTCCTTGATTTACCAGTACAAAGTTGGTGTTGGAGTTAACGAAAGCTGTCTGTCCGTTACGGAACATTACCTGGTCAGCTTCCAGTACGAATTGGTGGGCTTTCAATGCAGCAACGGCGTCATCATACGATACTGCGTCGGCTACTTGTTCTTCTGCTTTCAGGCGGGCGCGTTCAGCGTCTCTTTGAGCCTTACGGTCTGCGCGGCGTTCCGCTCTACTTTCTTGTGCATACATGGCGGTTGTTGCCGCACTCATCATCACTAATGCTACTAATGCAATAAACTTTTTCATAATTCTTTAATGTTTAGGTTTTACGATTCTTGTTCGTTTATTGCAAAACAACCTTTATTCGGGATTGTTCACGGGATGCTTCACTATTTTATATCCGATGGCTGCAACGAGGATGCTCATTAGCGGACTGATAATGTTGAAAAAGCAATAAGGAAGGTAGGTCAGCGTAGATACGTTCAATATCGTTGCCTGCGTCATTCCGCAGGTATTCCACGGTATCAGAGGGGATGTCACGGTAACGGCATCTTCCGTAGTACGGCTCAATAATCGGTTCTCATATCCTTTTTTCTCATAAATATTGCGAAACATGTTTCCGGTGAGGATAATACTGATATATTGGTCGGCGGTAGTGAGGTTGAGAAACAGTCCGGAACAAACAGTGGATGCTACAACACTGACTCTTCCTTTCATGAAACGTACAAAGACTGAAGTTATGCTACCCAGCATACCGCTTGCCGTCATGGCACCCCCGAAACACATGGCACAAAGAATCAGCCAGACCGTATTCATCATGCCGGCCATACCACGTGTAGAAACAAGGTCTGTCAGCATGTTATTGCCTGTATCCAGGCTGGTACTTCCGTAGAATGTCATCATTGTCCCTTTGAAGATATTGTTTTCTCCTGCAATTTCACGTAGTAAATCAGGTTGGAAAATGACGGCATATATACCTGCCAGCATAGTGGATATGAACAAGGTAATGATGGACGGAACTTTTCGTGCAATAAGTATTCCGGTTACTAAAGGAACAATCAGTAACCAGGGAGTGATTGTGAATGTATCTTTCAGTGACACGGCAAAGTCCTCCATGTGCGCAGTAGAGTTTGTTTCGATGACGAATCCCATTACTGTAAAGATGATCAGTGTGATAATCAGCGATGGAGTGGTGGTTATCAGCATATAGCGTATATGCTTGAATAAAGGTACGTCTGTTATGGATGAAGCAAGTATTGTAGTTTCCGACAATGGGGAGATTTTATCACCGAAATATGCTCCGGAGATAATGGCTCCTGCTATCCATCCTTCGTTGAACCCTTGTGCTTTGCCAATACCCATCAGTGCGATACCGATAGTGGCGATTGTTGTCCACGAGCTACCCGTCATAACAGAAATTAATGCGCAGATGATACAGGTTGATGCCAGGAAAAAATCAGGATGAATAATTTGCATGCCATAATATATAAGAGTAGGGACGATGCCGCTTATCATCCATGCTCCACTTAGTGCACCTATTATCAGCAAGATGATAATTGCTGTAGCAACTCCTGAAATATTATTTGTGATGGCGAGTTCGTAATCTTTCCAGGGGACACGGTAGAATGCTATGCCTATGAATACGCAAAAAGCGGTAGTGGTCAGTAGGGAAATCTGGCTGCCTCCTTCCAATGCATCACTTCCGAATGTATGTATGGTGGCGAATAACATTCCTACCAATAACACGATGGGCAGGAGGGAAACTAAGGGAGAGGGAATTTTTTTCAATGAACTCATTCTGTTTGTTATATCAGTTAAAACTTTGCAAAGTTACAACAAATCTGATAATTATGTTTTATCCCTGCTTTTCCGCCAATAAATATTATTATATCTTTGCGTTTGCTTGGAATAAAAATACAACTTTGCTGTTTAGTTAATCTTTATTATTGACATCGTATGAATAAGAAACAAATTGCCACAAATAAGAAAGTAGTTACCTTTGGTGAAGTAATGCTGAGGCTTACTGCTCCTGATTTCCTTCGTTTTTCACAAACCAATCAAATGATAGCCACTTACGGTGGCAGTGAAGCTAATGTGGCCGTTTCGTTGGCTAACTTTGGTATTCCTACAGAATTTGTAACCCGTTTGCCAGACAATGCTGTGGCGCGTGCTTGTATAGCTTCGCTCCGTGCTAACGGTTTAGGTACGGAAGGCATTGTTTTTGGTGGTAAACGCATGGGGCTTTATTTTTTGGAAAGTGGTGCGGCATTCCGTAATTCCAATGTGGTTTACGACCGTGAAGGCTCTTCTTTTGCTACCTTGCGTCCGGGTATGATTGATTGGGAAAAGATATTCTCTGATGCCGGTTGGTTTCATTGGTCGGGTATTGCTGCTGCTTTGTCACAAGATGGTGCCGATGCATGTCGTGAGGCTCTTGAAATAGCTGACCGTATGGGATTGACTATCTCCTGTGATCTGAATTTCCGTAAGAAACTTTGGAACTATGGGAGTTCTGCTGCCGAAGTCATGCAACCTTTAGTACAATATAGTGATGTTATTTTTGGTGCCGAACCGGAATATAAAGAGATACTTGGCATACAGCCTGTCGGTTTTAAAGCCGTAGATGCTGCGGATACTACGTTTGAAGCAAATCTTCCTGCCTTTCAAGAGTTCGGTCGTCGGGTGGTGGAACTTGTTCCTCGTTGCCAGAAGGCATTTTTGGAACTTCGTAATTCCATTACTTCCAATCATAATTTGCTGGCTGCTGTCCTCTATTCTGATAACACATTGAAGCATACAGGTATTTATGATATCGAATGCGAAGTGGACCGTGTGGGTGCCGGTGATGCTTTTGTCGGTGGCATGATTTATGGTCTCATAACGTATCCGGATAATGATCAGAAAGCATTGGAATATGCTCTGGCAGCTTCTGCATTAAAGAATACCGTATACGGTGATTTTAATCATGTGACGGTGGAGGAAGTAGAAAGCCTGATGCAAGGAAATACATCCGGAAGGGTATCACGATAAAAATAATACAATTAGATAACCTCTTTTGCAAGTGCCTCGGCAGTAGAGGCGTTTATCGATTCATCCAGCACATAGATACGATAAGAAAGACGCAATTCCTGATCGGGATACAAAGTAAATGACTGGTGTTTGGTTGGAGAGAAATTCCACATCAGGTCGCCCCGGGAATTATTGGCTTTATCATCCCATACCCGTATCGGTTCGGGATAGTTCAGATTGGAGGGGTAAGGAACAATCAGGATACAGGCATCGTCTTTGCCGGGTTTCTTTTGAAAGTAGCACCAACGGGCCAGTGATCCATCGGCATTGTTGCGGTCGAGCCCTTCGGATGTGAGCATCTCGGCTGTCTGCCCGTTCCAACTTTCGCATACACGGATACAAATGCCTCCATAGCGATAGCTTTCCAGTACTACCGGGGCAGAAGTGGCACAACGAAGCGTGGTGTGATAGTCAATGTAATATCCTCGTTGTTTGGTTTTTCCCATACGGATTTTCAGTTGCTCGGTCATCGCTATTTTTTCTTTCGTGGAGTCGGGATATGCCACATGGTCGAGTACGGCAGAAAAACCATCGGGTTGCACTTCAACGAATTGCCGAAAACGAACCGTACCTTGTTTCTTATAGAGATTCCAGAAGTCAATTTCATTTTCTTCGAATGTGGTTTTTGTCCAGGCATACCACAAGCCGAAATGGTGATAATGGTCGGATGGGGAACAATTAGTCAGTACCTCACCTTCCAATGTACGTAGAGGATGGATGAATCCGCTTCGTTTATAAACAGTATCTACGCCCTGTGGAGGATAAGTTACTGCATAATTGTAAGTAAACAAGTGTTTTCCATCCATTGTGTACTCCAATGCTCTATTTGTATCTACCACAGCAAACGGAGTGTGGGTAGAAGAGCATGAGCTGAAAAGCACGAAAAAACTTAAATGGAATAGAGATAAAATGATGTTCTTTGTTTCAGTGTATTTATACATAGCTATCAATGTTTTGTTGGCAGTGCAAATATATCAACTACAATGTTATAGAAGATTTTCTTTAGCACTGGGAGTATGCTGAAAAATAGGACCCACTATCTGGCAGTTATCCAATTCTTTACAGTCACCACAAGTATTAAATCCTTTTTCGTTTACGCATTTGCGGATTGCGCACATGTCGCTGCAATACATCGTTTTCACCCCATCCACACGGCAGCCCATGCAATTAATGGTATCTGCCGTAATCTCCGGTATGTTATTCAACTTACTCCACAGTTGGGCTGTTTTTTCTCTTAACTCATTGTCATCTCTGACAGTAGCTATGCGGGCATCGCAGCTTTCGCAATCTAATCCGCAACAAGCAATTAATTGTTTCATCATTAGGCTATGACTGTTGATATTTGGTTGATTGCAAATATAATGATTCTTATGCGGCTTAATCTCATTGAATACATTTTTTTTCGATATTCTTTGCTCCTTTCATTTTTTATATTTTACTTTGCACTACAAAGTACTTTTTATATATGAATAAGAATAAAGCAATAGAATCAGTAAATGAGATAAAGGAGTTGATGGAAAGATCTTCCAAGTTCGTATCTCTCAGTGGAATGACGGCTGTCTTGGCCGGAGTGTATGCATTAGCCGGTGCTTATGTGGCCGGTCAGTTATTAAGATCAGGAGATAATAGGGAAGGACTAATAATGGTTGCTTCACTGGTTTTGACTGTTTCAGTTGTTACCGCCTGTATCTTATCCTGGTATAAGGCCAAGAAGATGCAACAAAAGCTATTCAGTAAACTAACTTATCGTATTGCATGGAATTTTTCACTGCCATTGTTGACGGGCGGGTTGTTCTGTATAGCCTTACTGCTACATGAACATTACGGACTTGTATCTTCTGTAATGTTACTTTTCTATGGACTTTCTTTGGTTAATGTGTCTAAGTTCACTTACTCCAATGTAGCATGGTTAGGATATACTTTTCTTTGCCTGGGCATTGCAGACTGTTTCTTTGAAGGACATGGCTTGATGTTTTGGACAATTGGTTTTGGTGGATTCCATATTTTGTATGGCATGTTGTTTTATTTACAGTACGAAAGAAAAAAATAATAGATGATAGAAGCATTTCAAAATATAAATAAGGCATTTGAAAGTAAAGTTCGTCTGGGTATTATGGCAGTTCTCATGGTAAATGAAGATGCCGATTTCAATACTTTGAAGGAATTACTTTCACTGACGGACGGTAACTTGGCAAGCCATACGAGGGCTTTGGAAGAGTTGGGGTATATCGTTTGCCGGAAGAGTTTTATGGGCAGAAAGCCGAAAACATCTTTCCAAGCCACTAAGGAGGGGAAGAAAGCTTTCAAAACTCACATTGAAGCATTGGAGAATTTTCTGAAATCAACGTAGATGTTTGGCTTCACACAAAACCGGACAATACTAAATATCTTACTTAATACTATTCTATTATGAACAATTTGAATGACAATTTGAATGACAATTTGAATGAAGATTTCAATGGAGATTTTGCAAAGAATCTGAATGAAACAAAGAAACAGGCGAGCGGCTGTTTACGCCGTTTCTCCAAATCGATTAAAGTGGTAGTTATCGCTTTTCTAATTTTATTGCTGTTGATCCCGATGTTTATGATCGAAGATATGATTAGGGAACGTGGGCGGATACAGGCAGATGCTATTGAGGAAGTCGGCCAGAAGTGGAGTTTGGCACAGACTATTACAGGCCCTTATATTAACTTTCAATACCCCGTTACTCAGGAAGATAATGGAGTAAAGAAGGTTACTATGGGGAGTATAACATTGCTTCCTGATGAATTGTCAATAGATGGACAGTTGAGTACAGAAATTCTTCAGAGAGGAATTTATAAGGTAAATGTCTATCAGTCCGAATTACTGTTCAAGGGATTCTTTAGTTCGGAAGAACTCCGTAAGAGTAATGTCGACATGGATGTGCTTCAGTATAACAGAGCAGCTGTTTGCTTGAATCTAACAGATATGCGTGGTCTCAGTGAGCAGGTTAGTATAACACTGAATGATTCTGTATATACATTTGAGCCGGGAATGGATGGACGAGGTATTGAAAGTATGGGTGTTCATGCCATTGTCGACCTTTCCTCTCTGAAAGAAGACAGGAAATTGCCTTATGAAATGAAAATTAAATTGAAAGGTTCACAGTCTATCTACTTTACCCCATTGGGCAAAACTACCAAAGTGAATCTGAAGGCAAATTGGAATACTCCAAGTTTTGATGGTAATTATTTGCCCGAGAAACGGGAGATTACAGAGAAAGATTTCTCTGCACAGTGGCAGGTGTTGAATCTCAATCGGAATTATCCCCAGGTACTTGTCAATTATCAGAATGCCAGCGTTAAAGATATTCAAAACTCTAATTTTGGTGTCAACCTGAAAATGCCGGTAGAACAGTACCAACAGTCTATGCGCTCTACTAAATATGCTATTCTGATTATTCTACTTACTTTTACAGTAATATTCTTCACAGAGATAATGGAGAAAACCCGCATTCATGCCTTGCAATATTTGTTGGTGGGATTAGCTCTTTGTCTATTCTATAGTCTGTTATTATCCATGTCCGAGCATATTGGCTTTAATATGGCTTATTTGGTGGCATCGGTGCTTACTATTGCTTTGGTGGGTGGATACATGCTGGGGATTATAAAAAGAAAAAAAACGGCTTTCATTATGGTAGGTTTGCTAAGTGTTCTTTACATTTATGTTTTCATTCTTATCCAGTTAGAAACCTTTGCTTTGCTGGCCGGTAGTCTCGGATTGTTTGTGATACTGGCGATGGTGATGTATTTCTCTAAGAAGATTGACTGGTTTAATGAATAAATTCTTTGTAAATAAAAAGAGAGTATCCGTTTATGAGCTGGATACTCTCTTCATATATTCATTTGCCCCTCAGCTTCTATCTTCGGTCTCTGAGTATTTCTTTAGAAGTACTTATTTTTTATACCAATCTTTGTTCTTTTCTCCATTACTGGTTACCCATTCATCATAGCCGCTATATAACAGATTAATAGCTTTTCTTTCGTTGGCACTATCCAACAATTTGCTTAAATCACTTTCTGTAGCCCGACTCAGGAAGAATGCAAACGGGTAATTACCTTTACGTACATAGTAGATACTCTGAGATATTTGAGAAGCATCATCTCCCTGACCAAAATAGTCTTTGTTCATTTTAGATGTCGGTACTTCTAAAGGAACATGCATTTCCCATCGTAAACCGTCTTCTTCATTCTTAAAGATGAATGCCTGAGCTTCAGATTGTGTTGAAATGGGATCACTATAATTAACGGTTACTTTATATTCTGCTCCCATATTGTCTTTTACATTTTCAGTCAGGAGGTATATGTTTTCCTGAGGTTCATATGTAAATGTCGTTTCAGCAAAGTCTTTCTCACCTTCTTTACGAATAGAATAAGTGGTAGACTTAATATTTCCTTTAGTAAGTAGTCTGAATGCTAAACCATTTTTATTGGTAGCTACATTCTGGAATGTTTTGAATGTGAATGATTCGGAATATATTTGATTCTTTTCATTGAAGGTGTTGCCATAGTTATATCGCACAACTACATCATTCATGTCATAATCTCCCTGATTGGGCCAAAGATCCTCGAATGCGTATATACCTTTAAGGAAATCAATGCTTGTTTTATCATCATCAGGATTTGTCACGGGTATATCGGTAATAGCGTCTACCGGATTAGATTTCAAAGTAATAACTACATCGCTAAAGTTTTCATCAGTCATATAATCCTCAAAAGAAGTCAATATCCAGTCACCATATCTATAAACGGCAGTGCGTGGTTCATTAAAATTCACACCATCGGCATTTAAACTTAAACCACTTGAAGTGGCAGCACGGTATTTTTTGTATCCAGTGAAACCGCCAACATGATTATTCCAGCCGTTGGTGGCTAATACAAAACCTATCCTATAACCCTTGGGGAATGCCGTTGTTGCTCCTTCTTTACTTCCGCTTGCGATATTGGGATAATACATTAGTTGTACGGCGGTCAGTGGATCAATGCCTGCACTCTTTTTTGCTAAATTGAGATTGTTGGACCAATTGCCATCCTGAGTATTTGGGAATAACATGATTACATGAGCCTCATTTAGGTCTGCGGGTTGCTCCCCCTCTTTATAGTAGTAATATCCCAATGAACATGTCCAACAGGTATTTTGTCCCAAGAATGTAACTACTACTTCAGCATCTTTGTTAACATACATATCCGAGTAGCCACGATATTCTTGCGGACAAGTATTATGTGTGTTTATAATACGGGTGTGTGCAGTATATAAACCATCTTTCTTGGTTGCTGCCAATGTACCATTATACTTATAATTAATATCCCCGTTTTTATACATGTCGTAATCGCCTAACCAAGTCTTCCATACTTCATTCCCATTTTTATTACTTACCAGATAGCTATCATGTGATTCCTTGGTTGAGGTGATTGTACGCGTTTCAGTGGCTGAATTATCCGTTGCTTCAATATTGCCATTTACAATATTTGCTTCCATCAAGGTTTGTGCAAAGAAAGCAGGGGAATAGATATATACCTTTGTTAAGTAAGAAGGTAATTCTATCTTCCCTTTATAAGTACCGTCTTCTTTGGTGTAGGCTGCAAACAGATAATCTACATCCTGACGTTTGATATAAGTACCGTATTCACTTTCAGTGACAGGCATTTCATCATATACTTCAAAATACACATTTGATTGTACAGTACCATTTACGTAATTCACATTTAAGTTTACGTCCTTCTGTACAGTAGAGAAGGGGAAATTGTTGAATTCTTTTTCATCCTCCTTAGGACCCTTATAAACATCATTGTCTGTACAGCTGCTTAATACAAGTGCAGCGATTAAAGTAGTTCTTAATAATTTTTTCCACATATTATTTAGTGTTTATAGATAGTTTCGCGTTCCTTTTTCAGGTCTATGTGTAATCCTTACAAATGCAAGAGAAGACAGTGTTCGATTGACGTTTGTAGAAAATGACCATAATAAACAATTGCAAATATATTGTATAATAATTAGATATACAATAAAATAGCTAATTAATTGTTCGAAATTTCTTATTTCATAGTCAGATTTTACAATTTCAACATGAATCTAAATTTGTCTGAATTCATAGAGCAGAGCCTGTATTGTTCTTTTAGCTTGCTTTAATGCGAAAAGAAGATTACTAAAAATGCTCTGCAACCAATGCTCATTAGGTTTATAGAATAGGGAATATTCACTTGTTAATCTATACAAGTTACCATAAAATAAAAACTCCTGCAATCGCAAGGATTACAGGAGTTTATCTATATGAAGTAACTTAAATTACTTGCTCAAAGCCTGAGCTACGTCTACTGCACAAGCTACAGTACAACCTACCATAGGATTGTTACCGATACCCAGGAATCCCATCATTTCTACGTGAGCAGGAACAGATGAAGAACCAGCGAACTGAGCGTCTGAGTGCATACGGCCCATCGTGTCCGTCATGCCATAAGAAGCCGGACCGGCTGCCATGTTATCCGGGTGAAGAGTACGGCCTGTACCACCACCGGAAGCAACTGAGAAATAAGGCTTACCAGCAAGCATGCGCTCTTTCTTGTAAGTACCTGCAACCGGGTGTTGGAAACGAGTCGGGTTAGTAGAGTTACCAGTGATAGAAACGTCTACGCCTTCTTTCCACATAACAGCTACACCTTCACGTACATCGTCGCAACCATAGCATTTTACTTTGGCACGCTCGCCGTCAGAATAAGCGATTTCGCGAACAACTTTCAGTTCAGAAGTGTAGTAGTCGAATTGAGTTTGTACATAAGTAAAGCCATTGATACGAGAGATGATCTGTGCAGCGTCCTTACCCAAACCGTTCAGGATACAACGCAGAGGTTCTTTACGTACTTTGTCAGCTTTAGCAGCAATTTTGATAGCACCTTCTGCAGCAGCAAATGACTCGTGACCTGCCAAGAAAGCAAAACACTTAGTCTCTTCGCGCAACAACATAGCTGCCAGGTTACCATGACCGATACCAACCTTACGGTCGTCGGCTACAGAACCCGGGATACAGAAAGCTTGCAGACCGATGCCGATAGCTTCGGCAGCGTCAGCAGCATTCTTGCAACCTTTCTTGATAGCGATAGCTGCACCTACTACGTAAGCCCACTTTGCATTTTCGAAGCAGATAGGTTGAGTTTCTTCACACGTTTTATAAGGATCAAGTCCGGCAGCTTCGCAAATTGCGTTTGCTTCCTCGATGTCTTTGATGCCGTTAGCGTTCAAGGCAGCAATGATACCTTTGATACGACGGTCTTGACTTTCAAATTTTACTTCTCTAATCATAATTTCTTTCCTCCTTATATTATTCGTGACGTGGATCAATATGTTTAACTGCTCCCTGCTCAGGTGTTACGCGACCGTAAGTACCGGTAACCTTCTTCAATGCTTCGTTAGCATCTGTACCCTTCTTGATTTCATCCATGAATTTACCCATGTGAACGAATTCGTATCCGCAAATCTCGTCATTCTTATCCAAGAAGATATTCTTGATGTAACCTTCGGCCATTTCCAGGTAACGAGGACCTTTTGCCAAAGTACCGTACAGTGTACCTACCTGGCTACGCAGACCTTTACCCAAGTCTTCCAAACCTGCACCGATAATCAAACCACCTTCAGAGAAAGCAGACTGAGTACGTCCGTAAACGATTTGCAGGAAGAGTTCGCGCATTGCTGTATTGATAGCGTCGCAAACGAGGTCGGTATTCAATGCTTCGAGTACAGTCTTGCCCGGAAGGATTTCAGCTGCCATAGCTGCTGAGTGAGTCATACCGGAACAGCCGATTGTTTCAACCAATGCTTCCTGAATGATACCTTCTTTGACGTTCAATGTCAGTTTACAAGCACCTTGCTGAGGAGCACACCAACCTACACCATGTGTCAGACCTGAAATATCAACGATTTCTTTTGATTTTACCCATTTGCCTTCTTCGGGTATGGGAGCCGGTCCGTGGTTAGGACCCTTCTTTACAACACACATGTGTTCCACTTCGTGTGAATAAGTCATAATTAGCTCTTTTTTTAAGTTATATAAATTAAAAAACGTAATCCACTTTCTAAAATCGCTCGCAAAGTTACTTCTTTTCTTTGTTTATGCAAATCGAGTTATCTGACTTTTTTTATAAAAATAAATAATAATAGACAGTGTTTCTGTGTATTGCAATCTCCACATTACAATAAAATTAACGGGGACTTTTGAAACTGTATTTTTTCCCTCCTGATAGGATGTTAATAATGGCAGGCTGGGTGAGGGGGTATATAGCCTGTTCGTCAGAGCTTTGATAGGAAGCCATGATTCTGCCCGACAAGTCATAAATTTCGATGCATGCCCCTGCACAAAGTCCCTTAAGGACAATTTGCTTATCCTGCCGGAAACATTTTACCGCATCTGTTTTTGGGGCAGAAGGAGAAGAAATCCCCGTTGTAGTGCCATATAAACCGAAATCGTGGATGCTTGGGGAATTACTGCTGTTTTCGTAGCAGGCTTTCATCAAGTCGTCAACGAGGCTATTGATATAAAGTTCCAGATAAGAGTAACCGGTAGATGGTTCTATGTCTTTATAGGTTTTGCCGACGGGAAGATATTGGGTAGCCCAAGTGTCAGGAATACCGTCCCCATTGGAATCAGCAGGCTTTTCTTCATTATTGTACAGAGGCCATCCTTCCACATCGGCTTGTGAATCAATCAGTCCGTTACTACTGCCGTTGCTACCTTCATAAGTGTAATTCCCATTCTTAACTTCAGAGATGATCCGTTCATCGACGGCGTCACGCTTCAGGCTGGCGCCCACTTGTGCCAGTACTTTTTCATAAGCTTGTGTTGCAGCATGCGTACTAACGGATGCAACTTCAAATTCTGTCTTACTTTTAATACCGTCTTTACTACCTCCCGGCAATTCACCGTTACCCAGATGCGGATGAATGCCTTCCCAGTTATCTGCATTGGTTTCACCCACCAGTTTTTTCATGTCGTTACTCAACTTGGAGCAAGTATCGTCAAAGTAGTTACCATTCACATAAAAGCTTCCCCATATACCTGTAGGATTACTTTGTGTGCCATCATCGGCATTGGGCTGAAAGATACGGTTGACGATACTTTTCTTTGTGGCAGTAGAGGGACCCGGTTTATAATAATTGTTCACAAAGTTATATCGTCCGCCTTCTCCGGCATATCCTCCGTTGGTGGGGCCCCAGTTATAGAATACATTGTTGCGCAGATCGGTTAGTTCCTCTTCCCATCTTCCTACGGAGCGGCTGCCATCCAGACGAGGAGTGCGGCTACTGTGATGAGCCAGCAGATTATGGTGGAAACTTGCTCCCTCACCTCCCCAAATCGCTCCATATCCGTGGTTTCCTTTGACGTGTACCGATTTGGTTAGGCTTTCACTCAAGATACACCACTGCATAGTGAAATTCTTATTACTATAAAAAGAAGCACATTCGTCCGTACTCCAGCTCATACTGCAATGATCTATAATGATGTCCGAGGTATAACGTCCCCACATGGCATCGTCTTCTGTTTTTTTTTCGTTTCCCAGTCGGCAACGAATGAAGCGGATGATAATATTAGTGGCACATTGATCCTTTTTTTCTTCTTCTTTATATCCGGCAATGTGCAGGGTGTAGTTCTTGATACAAATACCATCTCCCGGAGCCGTTTGTCCGGCAATGGTAAGATCACCGTTTTTTATGACTAGCCTGCTTTCCAGTTCAATAATGCCCGATACATCAAAAACAATGGTGCGGGGAACTTTCATATCAATTCCTGCACGCAGTGATCCTTCACCGCTATCATTAAGGTTAGTGACGTGATATACGATTCCTCCACGTCCGCCGGTTACGGTATAGCGGGCAAAACCTTCGGCACCGGGAAAGGCGGGAGTGGTTTGAGCTTGTGCAAAAACGGCACATAAAAGCATGATAAATAGAAGTGTGTAGCTTTTCTTCATGGTTTTAAGATTAATATTCTGATGTTGCAAAAGTATGTCATTTTAGGACCCCGGATGTCGACAAATTCTTTTTCTATGTGGAAGTTTAGGTCTTACTGTGTCATTTTTTAATATATTTTTTCTATTTTCGCATTAGAATAGAGAAAAAAGAAAGCTGGTGGTTACAGAAACTTCTCATACACTCATTAGTATTAGGCTTAATGAACGGGAGTTCCATAATGTTTTTGATAAATATTATGTGGCACTTTGTTTGTTTGCAAACCAATATACAGAAAATGAAGAAGCTTCTGCTGACGTTGTACAAGATTCCTTTGCTAAGCTATGGCAAATCAGAGATGATTTTTTCTATCTACATCAAGTCAAAGCTTTCCTTTATACGGCTGTGCGCAATAAGGCGTTGAATGAATTGGAGCATTCTAAAGTCGTATTTGAATATGCTCAAAAAGTTATTGAAAAGAAAAAGGATTCTTTTTTTCATGATGCAGTAGTAGAGGAAGAGACATACCAGATTCTGGCAGAAGCCATAGATAAACTTCCCGATCAGATGCGGGCTATTATGCGATTGGCTATGGAAGGAAAAAAGAATGGTGAAATAGCCGGGCAATTAAATGTATCTGTTGAAACTGTACATACTCTTAAAAAGATTGCATACAAAAAGCTTCGCGTATATCTGAAAGAGTACTATTACTTTCTTATATTCTTTTATTTATAGACGTATACCTCGTCACTTATATTCCTATATATACCATTAGAGGAAAAACGAATTTCAGATCAATTTCTTACCAACTCCAGACCCTCTCCCTGTCTGCTCCATACCAACTCCATACCAAGTCCATCCGTATAGGTACGGAGCAAACACGGACTTGATACGGTTTGGGTCATGAGAGACAGGAAAAACAGAACAAATTATATTCTTCCCGCAAGGGTGTTGTTTTTCTTATTCCTTTGCGGATAGCTGGAATACGACCATTTCACTCTTCGTTCCTATTCTGAAAGGAGGTCCCCAAAGAGACAAGCCGCTGGAAACGTATATATGACTGTTTCCCCACTGGCGATAACCATGGCTTTGTTCGTAGATATGATCTGTAACCAGACTCATAGGCCATACTTGTCCACGATGGGTATGTCCGCTGAATTGTAGGTCGATGCCGGCTGCTTCACTTTCCGTCAGTTTATAAGGTTGATGGTCTAACAGGATAACAGGTTTGTTTTTATCTACATTTGCCATCAGCTCTTGTAATGAGCGGCGGGCGGTGTTCGATCGGTCGTCCCGTCCTATCAGTTGTATGCCATTGGGGAGTGTGACTATCGAATCGCGCAACAACTGTATGGGAGTGTCTTGTATAAATCGTGCACTTGCATTCATGCCACTGATATATTCGTGATTACCGGGAACCATGTAAATACCTAATGGTGCTTTTAATTCGGAGAGTTCCTCCATCATGTTTTCAGCATAAAGAGGTACTACACTGTTGTCAATCAAATCACCTCCGATAAGAATCAAATCCGGGTTTTGTTCGTTAATCATCTTCACGTATTGCTTCAGAGCCGCTTTCCCGGTCCCATTGCCCAGATGCAGGTCGCTCACGGCAATTATTTTAATCGCTTGCCTGTCACCGATCAGAGGCTTGTTGAGGGCGATGTTGACTATATTTGTTTTAGGATGGCGGTAATTATAGTATCCATATCCTAATAAGATGACTGTAAATACCAAAGAGAGGATGAAACCGTAGTTGAAGGGGACACGGCATAGTTTTAACAGATCGAATGCGAGTAGGAATAAGACCATATATAAGGTGAATATCAGCCAGCCGGTTCCAATTTCATACATCGTATGAGATAAGAAAACCGGCATTTTTATGTTGCGGGTCAGCATCGTCCCCACGATGGATAGAGCTGCGAGCCAAAACAAAATAGCCAATGGAATTTTGATTCCGACAGGAAGACCGGATAACGCTTGTGCACCTCTATGAAATACATAGGTGTTTCCGCCAAGATATACGGTGATGAGGATAATGAAGAATATTGGCATAAAATAGAAGTATTAAAATTTGGCAGCAAAAGTAATTTAATTCTTGATAAAGAAGGAATAAACTACTGATATAAAGCTAAAAATTGCATAATTTGACCATGGCTTTAATTTTTCTTTGAAAAAAGTGCTTTTTGATTCACCATGATTTTAATTATGCCTGTTTTATTATAAAAGACAACGAAAAAAGTTCAATTTATGATAAAACAGGATTTTCATATAGCTAATATTATAGCCAGGCACTTATCGGGTGAAATTACCTCTGAAGAAAGCGCTCAACTGGAGAAATGGCGAAAAGCAGATTTCACTCATGAAGCACTCTTTCAGAAAATTTGCAGTAAGGAGAATCTAAAAAAGCATGTGGAAAAAGGTGCGTCATTCAACACTGCAACTGGTTGGCTGGAAGTGCAAAAGCGTATCAGGAAAAGCAATAATCGGGAACGGATGATGAAAATATTCCGTTATGCCGCAGCTGTTTTAGTACCCGTCTTTTTTGTAGGCATTACACTGAAGTATACTGATCATGGCCATTCTTCCGATAAGTCCGTATTGATAGCCCAGCCCATACTGCCGGGGGCTGCTAAAGCGATATTGACTTTGGATAATGGGGAAACAATCAATCTGAATAAAGAAACAGCAGATGCTTTACGGAAAATAGAAGGAACACATATTCAGGTAGATTCGACCACTTTGAATTATCAATTGGCACAAAGCACCCCCGTCCTGGTAAAACCTGTATATAATAAGCTGGAAATTCCGCGTGGCGGTGAGTATGCGTTGGTGCTGAGTGACGGAACAAAGGTACATTTAAATTCAATGAGTAGCCTCCGTTTCCCGGTAGCATTTACTACGGGCAAGAGAGAAGTCGAACTGCAAGGTGAAGCTTATTTTGAAGTGAACAAAACCGGACAACCTTTTATAGTCAACGCCAATGGCATGCAAGTAGAAGTATTGGGTACAACTTTCAATATCTCCGCTTATCCCGATGAAGAGTACCGGACCACCCTGGTGAACGGATCAGTGAAGGTCAGTGCCGAAAAGGGTGAAAGCCTTATACTGAAACCATCGCAACAAGCCACCATTGCTTTAGGCAGTAATTCTATACAGGTGCGAACGGTAGATACCTCATTCTATACTTCATGGGTAAAGGGAAAGATCAATTTCAAAGACCAACGTTTGGAAGACATTATGAAAACGCTGTCCCGCTGGTATGATATGAATGTGGTTTATGAAAATGAAGGACTTAAGAATATACGTTTCGGCTGTAACCTGAACCGTTATGAAGAAATAACTCCTTTCGTCAAGTTGCTGGAAAAGACGGAAGAAGTGCATGTGAAAATCGAAGGTAATACAATAATATTCAATAATTAACCCAAAAATGATTGCTATGAACAAAAAAGAACACAAGAATCATGCTGAAAGAAGTAGTAGACGTTTATGGATAACGTTACTGTTTCTCTGTTTCACAGTTACCGGTTTTATGCAGGCTGCCAATGCAGTGTTTGCACAAACCACTGTCACTGCAACCTTTAAGAATGCCACCCTTGGCGAAGTGCTATGGGAAGTTCAGAGGCAAACGGATTTCACCTTTGTGTATAGCACAGAAGAGGTGAAAAAGGTAAAAGTAGAAAGGCTGATTGTGAATCATGAAAAGATTGCTGATGTGCTGGATAAATGCCTGAAAGGTAGTGGACTTACTTATACGGTTCACGACGGAGTCATTGCTATTAAGCCTGCTTCTAAGGTTGAAGAAGCGACAGTACCGCAGCAAAAGACAAAACTGAATGGTACTGTTGTAGACGAAACAGGTGAAGCCATTATTGGTGCCAATGTAATAGTGAAAGGTACTACCAACGGTTGTACTACAGATTTAGACGGTCATTTCTCTCTCGATGTAGATCATCTTCCTGTCACTTTGATGGTTTCTTATATCGGTTATACTCGCCAGGAAATCAAGGTAACTTCTGCTAAGACGATTAAAGTGGAAATGGTGCCGGACAATAACCTGATGGATGAGGTAGTCATTACAGGTTATGGTACCTTCAAGAAATCTGCTTATGCCGGTTCTGCTGCCAGTGTAAAGGGAGAGACTTTGAAAGATGTTCCCGCTATTTCTTTCAAAGACCTGCTCCAAGGTAATGCGCCGGGCGTACAGTTTACTTCTTCTTCCGGACAGCCGGGTGCGTCTTCTTCATTGAGAATTCGTGGTATGGGTTCTTTCAATGCCAGCAATTCCCCCCTTTATGTAATAGACGGAGTGCCGATGCGCTCAGGTACTATTAATACGATGAGTTCGGATGCCGGCCTCGATATTATGTCTACCATTAATAGCTCTGATATCGAAAGCGTTACGGTGATAAAAGATGCTGCCGCCGCTTCACTTTACGGTTCGCGTGCCGCAAATGGTGTCGTACTGATTACAACGAAGAAAGGTAAAGCAGGAAAACCTTCCATTTCGTTAAAGGCCGATTGGGGCAGTTCTGATTTTGCCATGGATTATCGTCCGATTATGGGTGGAGAAGAGCGTCGCCAGTATATCTATGACGGTTTGGTAGCCGGTCAGATTAAGAAAGGTAAGAGTGAGGCTGATGCAATGGCTTATGCCGATGGAGAAATAGATGACTATGCTCCGGTTCCCTGGTGCGGATATACGGATTGGGATGACGTTTTGTTCAAGAAAGGAAATCATCAGTCTTATGAAGCTTCTCTTTCAGGAGGTACGGATCGGTTCAAGTATTACTCTTCACTTTCTTATCTGAAGCAAGACGGTATTGCCATCAACTCAGGTCTGGAACGTATCAGCGGACGCCTGAATGTGGATTTCCAAGCTACCAGCAAGCTGAAATTGGGAGCCAATGTCTTGTTTGCTACGGTCAATCAGGATGTATATAGTGAAGGTACTTCTTATTCTTCTCCTTTCTACACCTCACGTAATGCTGTGGTACCTTCTGATCCTATATATAATGAAGACGGCAGCTGGAATCGCGACTTGATTCGTATTGGTGACCGTAACCCATTGTTGTCAGCAACTTATGATTATCAACGCGAATATGTGACCCGTGCATTCAATACCATTTATGGTGAATACGAATTTATCAAGGACCTGAAGTTTAAGTCTACTTTCAGTTATGACTATGTCATTACCAAAGGTAAAGACTGGAGCGATCCGCGTACTTCCAACGGTGATGATATCAACGGTGGTATGAGCAAGAAATATTATGAATACAACAAAATGGTATGGGCCAATCAGTTGAGCTATAAAACTTCGATTGCCAGAGATCATCATATCGATGCGCTGGTAGGTTACGAAATAGACGATCAATACCGCGATTACCTGTCAGGGTATGCCACTAACTTTGCGACTTATGATAAAAATCAAATCAGTAATGGTATGAAGACGGAATCGGTCGGCGGTAATGATACCCGTACACGTATGGTTTCCTACCTGACTCGTTTGAATTATGATTATAAGAATAAATACTATTTGGGTGGTAGCTTCCGTACGGATGGTAGTTCCCGTTTCCAAAGAGATAACCGTTGGGGTAGTTTCTGGTCAATATCCGGTGCTTGGCGTATTATTGAGGAAGAATTCATGTCTCCAACTAAGGATTGGTTGACTGATTTAAAGATTCGCGCATCTTATGGTGTGAATGGTACCCTTCCTTCCGATTACTTCGGATATATGGGATTGAGCAGCCTGACTAACGGTTATCTGGAACAACCGGGCATCATTCAGTCGCAACTCCGGAATGACGACTTGCAGTGGGAGACAAACTATAACCTGAATCTGGGCTTGGATTTTGCTTTGTGGAACCGTATCAACGTTACTTTGGAGTACTACACCCGTACCACCAAGAATCTGTTGATGGACCGTCCTATTTCTATGACTACCGGTTTCAGCAGTTACCTGATGAATATCGGTGAAGTAAAGAATAAAGGTGTGGAACTGGAAATCAGCTCAACCAACATCCAGACTAAGGATTTCTCATGGAATACAACATTCAATATTTCGCATAACAAGAATAAGATTGTAACCCTGGATGGCATGCAGACGGAAATAAAGAGTGGCTCTCAAATTCGTAAAGTAGGGAAATCATACCGTACTTTCTATATGATTGAATTTGCAGGTATCAATCCGGAAACCGGTGCTCCCCAATTCTATACAAACGATGTGGACGAAAATGGAAACTACATTAAAGACATCACCGAAGAAATCAATAAAGCTCATGCCATCGTTCTTGATAAACATGCAGAACCGAATGCTATAGGCGGTTTATCAAATTCGTTGCGCTATAAATGGTTCGATCTGAACTTTATGTTCTCTTATCAATTTGGCGGTTACTCTTATGACAACTGGGCACAGAAAACCGAACATGGTGGTAATGACCTGGAAGCTAACATTCCGTCCTATTATAAAGATAGTTGGAAGAAGCCGGGAGATGTTACAAAGTATGAGTTATTCTATGAGAAACCCTCTGTAGCAATGAATAAAGTAACGACTACCCGCCGTCTGCACAGCACTGATTTTATCCGCTTGAAGACACTGACATTCGGTTTCACCGTTCCGAAGGACTGGACACGGAAAATCGGTATCGAGAATGTACGTTTGTATGCATCGGCCAATAACCTCTGGACATGGGCGGCATACGACTATTACGATCCGGAAGCAGTGAGTGGCGGTACTGCCATTTGGGGGACTCCTCCTTTGAAGACTGTAACTTTTGGTATTAATGTAAATTTCTAACCCGATAAAAACGCAATATTATGAAACCATTAAAATATTTATTTATCAGTTCCATGTTGTTCGTCGCTACTTCTTGCGGCAACAGTTGGTTGGATTTGGAACCTTCCACTTCGGTAGATACTGAAACCAGCATTAAGATATTGTCGGATGTTGAGTTCACTCTGAATGGTATTTACAGCACAATGCAGAGTTCGGACGCTTACTCCGGACGCTTGGTATATTATGGAGATGTGACGGGTGATGATATGCAGGCTGTTAGTTCTACTAAGCGTGTAGCTAACTATTACCGCTTTAACTTTACCAAGGATGATAACCCAAGCAGTCATTGGTCTTATCTTTATTCCATTATCCAGAATTGTAATCTGATTTTGATGAACATTGATAAACTGGTGATTGATGAAGGAGACAAGGCATACCGGGATGATTTGAAAGGAGAGGCACTGGCCATCCGTGGTCTGGCATTGTTCGATCTGACCCGTATCTTCGGTTATCCGTATCTGAAAGATAAGGGGGCATCACTGGGTGTGCCCATAATAGAAGGTCTGTCCACTATTGATAGCAAGCCGGCACGCAACACTGTAGCTCAATGCTATACGAAGGTAATCGATGATCTTACCCAAAGTATTTCTTTATTGGGCGAAAAATTCAATAAGGGTAAAATAAACAAATGGGGGGCAATGGTACTTCTCAGTCGTGTTTATCTATACAAAGGTGAAAATGCCAATGCTTTGGAAATGGCGGAGAAAGCTATTGCAGGGGCAGAAAAGAATAAATACGCTTTGTGGACCAATGAAGATTACCCCACGGCTTGGGGAGAGGATGCTTCAGCCTCCAAACCGGGTGAAGTATTGTTCGAAATCGTAAATCTCACTACTGACAGCCCGGGTAAAGAAAGTATGGGGTATCTCAACTCTTATGACGGTTACGATGATATGTGTATCACTTGTTCTTTTTATCAGTTCCTGAAGGAAGACCCGAAGGATATACGTCTTAAGTTGCTGAGCTTCGATAAGAAATATTATGCTTATGTAAATAAGTATCAGCCGCAGCGTGAAGAGAATATTGAAGATGCCAATATTCCGTTGATCCGCCTTTCCGAGGCTTATCTGAATGCAGCCGAAGCCGCTGTAAAGGAGAATGATAATGACGCTGCTGTCAAGTATCTCGACCCGATTGTAAGGCGTGCTAATCCGGATAACACAGTGGTAGGACAGACTATCACTGTGGAGAGAGTACTGAACGAACGCCGTAAAGAACTGGTTGCCGAAGGACACCGCATGTATGACGTTATCAGAAATGGATTGACAGTGGAGCGTAAGGATGTAAAGGACAGTAATCTGAGTAAAACCAAGCATGACACGAAGTATATGACGTATGACTGGAATTTCTATATGATTGTACTTCCTATTCCCAAGAAGGAAATGGATGCCAATCCTAATATGGAACAGAATCCTGAATATGGTGGAAGATAATTTAAATAAATGATATATGACGAGTAAGACAAGTTTCATGAAGTGCTTTCTTATCGCATTTACTCTAATGTTCATCAGTTCCGGCCTAAACGCCGGAACTTTTGGTTCAGACGGTAAGAAGAAAGACAAAGAGAAAAAAGAAGAGTTATCGGCTGACGGGCCGTATGTGCTTTATCAGCCTGATGGTAAAACGCGTGTCATCAGTGTTGATAAGAAAGGGAAAATTACCGACACGACTTATGCTGCACTACCCGAAGATTTTACTCTGCATGTGGTAGATCATAAAGGACGGTTTCCGTTTGATGTGAAATTGCATCCAGTGAAACGTCCCGATTGGCAATATCGGCAACCGGAGAAAGTGTTTGTTATGTCCGACCCGCACGGTAGGTTGGATTGTGTTATTAGCTTGTTGCAGGGCAATGGGGTTATCGATAAAAACTATAATTGGAGCTTTGGTAATAATCACCTGATGGTTATCGGTGATATTTTCGATCGTGGAAAAGATGTACCGCAAATATTCTGGTTATTCTATAAGTTGGAAGATGAGGCTGCAAAAGCAGGTGGAACGGTTTCTTTCCTGTTAGGAAATCATGAGCCGTTGGTATTGGCCAATGACTTGCGCTATACGAAAGATAAATATAAAGTGCTGGCACAGAAATTGAATATGGATTACCCTAAACTTTTTGGACCTGATACGGAATTGGGTAAATGGTTAGGAACTCGTAATGCGATGCAGACCATTGGTAGCGACCTTTATGTTCATGCCGGGTTAGGCAAGAATTTCTATGACCGTAATTTAAGCATTCCTACCGTGAATGAAGAAATGAGCAAAGCCCTTTTTATGAATAAGAAAGAACGCAGGGCTCTTTCTCCATTGACCGCATTTCTGTATGGTAACGATGGCCCCATCTGGTATCGTGGCCTTGTGCGTACGGATGCCAAGTATCATCCAATGGTGCAGGATAGCCTGCAAATGGTGATGGAGCGCTATAAAGCCAAACACATTATCGTAGGGCATACCATCTTTAAGGATATTTCTACTTTTTATAATGGCAAGGTTATCGGTGTCAATGTAGACAATAAAGAAAATCAGAAGAAGAAACGTGGCCGTGCATTATTGATTGATAAGGATACCTACTTCGTGGTAGGTGATAAAGGCATCCTGCGGAAATTGTAGGAACACTTTTCATAGTTTTTAGTCTTCTTGTTATACCTTTATCTTTTAATTCCATATCTTTGTCGTAATAATTAGAAAAAGGCATAATAAGAAGACTATGATAGAAATTACTGATGCCGCCTTGCGCAAAGCAGCAGGCGAGGGGATGGATACTTTTATCCAGGTATTTACCGACAGATATAAAGAAGTAATAGGTGGTGAACTAACTGCTGAATCCATGCCGTTACTGACAGGTGAGCAGCACACTTTGCTTGCTTACCAGATATTTCGTGATGAAGTAATGGATGGCGGCTTCTGCCAGTTGATACAGAATGGGTATGGTAGTTATATTTTTGCTAATCCGTTTGCTAAAGTGATGCGTCTGTGGGGAGCAGAAGATTTTGGTAAACTGGTATATAGAGCTAAAAAGATTTATGATGCCCATCGTGAAGATCTGGAACGGGAGCGTACAGATGATGAATTTATGGCTATGTACGAGCAATATGAAGCTTTCGATGAACTGGAAGAAGAATTTTTGGAAAAAGAGGAAGGTATCACAGCTATGGTAGCCAGTTATGTAGATGAACATCTGGAACTGTTTGCTAAAATCGTCTGATAAGGGCGATTTTTTTATCCCTAAAAATTAATGCAAAAAACCAATGCGGGTTGTGTCTGAATCATTCCGTTGGGTAAGGTCATCTGGATGCTTGAGCTGCTAAGCGAGAATTCTATTGCTTGTTTAGCTCGTTTTTTATTGATATTTGCAAAAACGAAAAGCGGAATACTGGCAGCTGTTGCACTTGCACCGGTATAAAATACGGCTTTCCATGGCCGGGTGTTTTTGTAGAGAGGATTGTCGAAAGCTCCGCCTATCAGACCTGTTGCCATTCCGGCAAGCCCTATGCCTAATGCTGTGTATGCACCAATTCTGAACTGTCTGTGTTTTCTCCATAATTGTGGGTCGAGTTCTGTGCCGAGTGCAGTTGCAATAGCTTTCTGTCTATTTTTGACGGCAAATACAAAAAGAGGAATACTGCTTACGGTCAGTCCGGCTCCTGCACCGAGAATGATACCGAAACCTTCCCCATCTCCACCGGACTCATAGCTGGAAACGACGGCACCAACAAATCCTACAACCATCGTGGGAACACCTATGCCGAGTGTTGTCCATCCGCAGGCTTTTAATCTTTTATGCTTTTTCCAATATCTGGTTTGTTTATACTTGTCTTGTGAATTCATTTTGTCTTTTGCAATATAAATTGTTGTTGTGCTTAATGGGATATAATGCATTGATAAAGAATCTATATTTACTGCTTTGGAAGAGATCGTGAGGAACAACAATACAAAGAAGAAGATATATCGCATCGAATGCGAAGAATGACTTCCGTCTTCTTTCATTTCCGGTGTAACGGTTTCTTTTTGGGGGATAATGTAAGATTTAGAATGAGCCATAATCTTGGTATGAGTTTGATATAAAAAGTAAACCTCTTAACAGATGCCACTATGAATCATCGGAAACAAAGTTACTGAAATTTATTATTTAGCAGATGAGTTTTGCAGAAAAGATGTTGTAAAGCATGAGGATAGATCTAATAGTTTGAGTGGTGCTTAGATAATGATCGGTTCTTCTTTAAAGGGGCTATACGTTAAAGTCTAAAGATAAATCTTCTTCTCATAGCAATAAAAAGAATGAGGTAAAGTAATATTTTATTTTAACCTTGTCGCTTTTATCTATGATTGAGGATGTATATAGTAAGCATATTGCTCCGGCATAGGCTTCCTGTTGATAAAATGATGTTAATTTATAACTAAGTTGTGTCATCTTTTTTGTTTCTTTGTATTCATTTAATTTAGAAAAATGAATAAATATCTATTTCTGCTTTTTTTATTTCTTGGGGGAGGGGTTGCTTCATGCATACAGACTAGTAAGGATGTGGATTTATTGGAACGAGTTGAAAGGTATGTAGAAGTATATCCTGATAGTGCTATGCAATTCTTGAATCTGATACCATGCCCTGAACAGCTCCATGGCAAAGAAAGTGCTGACTATGCTTTATTGTTGACACAGGCTTTAGATAAGAATAATTTGGATAGTTTGCAATCTGACTCCTTAATTAGGATAGCTGTAGATTATTATAAAGAAGGTAATGATCCCGTGAAAGCTGGAAAGTCTTGCTATTATTATGGAAAAACAATGGTAATAAAGGGTCAGGAATCTGAGGCAATGGAAGCTTACTTGAAAGCATTGACATTCTTAAAAGAAACGAGAGAGTATAAATTGCAGGGATTAATATTTGAACATATCGGCTATTTAAATTTGGGGCAGGGGATGCATGAGCAGGCGATAAATAATTATCGGGAGTCTATTTATTATTATGAATTGGCTGGTGATAGTATTGGAGAGGTATATGGATGCAGGAATGTTGCTCGAACTTACTTTGCAAAACAGAATAACGATAGTGCCGATTGGTATGCAAATAGAGGATTGTTCTTGTTGTCTGATACTACAAATCAAGTGAGGTCTTCTCTTTTTCAGTTGTTAGGACTGATTGCTAAGGATAATAAACAGTATACAGAAGCTATAGATTATTTTGTCTCTGCAATCAAGTCGAGTAAGGATAAGAATGATGGTCTGCGTTATTATTTGTCTTTAGGACGTACCTACATGGATATGGGAAGGTTTGCTTTAGCTGAAAAGTGTTTCAACCATTGTAGAAATGCTGATGATGAATTTATTTTATCAGGTGCGTTAGGTTATTTGTGTCTTCTGAGAAGGGAAGAAGGAAATTATAAACAAGCATTTCTGTACCAAGAAAAGTCTGATTCATTATTGGAAATTGTGCGTAATGATGAATTACGGGAACAACTTTTGACTTTACAGAAGAAGTATGAAGCTGATAAGCTTATTTTAGAAAATAAACAGATAAAACTGGAAAAAGAGAAGCAAGCTTATTTTTATTTGGTTGTAGTGCTCTTGATAAGTGGAATGAGCTTTTATCTCATTAAAAAATATAAAAAGAAAATTTTACGGAATGTAGAAGCTTTAAGAAAAGATGAAAAGATTATAGAAGAGTATACTTGTAGGGTAACAGAGTTTGAACAGAAGGAAGAATGGGAGCAAAAGGCAAAGAAGGAAACAATTGGAAAATTGAATAGAAAGATTCTGGAATTGGCATCTGAAAATAAAAAAATACGTGATAATTCATGTGTTGAAGCATTATTCATATTAGGAGAATTGAAACAAGGTAGGTTGATTGCGGAAAAAATGTCAGCAACTGAACGCCAGAATATATTCGATTTTTTGGATTTGGTTTATGCTAACTTTATTTCCCGGATAAAAGCTGATTTTGATTTAACTAAAGGTGAATTGTTATTGGTAGCATTGATAAAGTTAGGCTTTTCAAATCAGCAGTTGATGATTGTCTTTGATTGTGAGATGAAGTCTGTTTATAAGAATAAGCAAAGACTAAAATCGCATTTATCATTGAAAAAAGACGATGATTTAGAGCAAATGATAGCGTTTTATGGGAAATAATATCTTGTTTTTGTCCTCTATAGATTTGGATAATTTGTTGATCAATAGTTGCTTAAATGCTATTTTCTTGTCCGCATACTCATTCTTGTTATTGGATTTTATAGCACTAACTTTGTTACTGAATTTTAAAAAGATAGGCTATGAAATTAAAATTGATTCTATGTTTATTAGGGGTGTTTTTCTTATTGAAGATAAATGCTGGTTCTCCGGTAGGTAATGATGGAGGCTTAGAGAAGGTTCTTATTCAAATGACCGGAAATGATGTTCCTTTTGACATTCTAACAAAAGGTAATTTAGGAGATCACCGTTCTGTACGGCCATTGATTCCAATTTATGTGATGTTAGATGGCAGTAGTTATTCTTTGGAAGTATGTTTTGAACAGGCTATAGGGGAGGTAGATATTACTATTTCTCAGAATGGTGTTGTGGCTTATTCTTCTTCAGAAGATATACAAGCTTCTATGCAAAAGACTGTTCAATTGAATTCTGGTGCTTCTGGTAATTTCCTTATAGAAATAGAAGGGAAAAATGGCGCTTATGTGTGTGGACAATTTGAATTATGATACATGATATAATTTGTTTAACCTAATAATGTGATGCTTATGAAAAAGATTAGTTTGTTATTAGTAGGATTGTTGGCAATGTTTTCTTGTGAACAAGAAGATTTGGAAGGGATTGTGAAAAGTGATGCGGAACAGGTACAGACGAGGGCGGCAACGTCTATTGCGGATTTTGATCCATTAACAGAATTGGCAAATATACCAGTGAATGTTATAAATGTAGGAGGTGCAAAATATAAATACTTGACGGTAGGTTCTACAGGAAATTTTGTTTGGCTGGCAGAAGTTGATGATGGAAGTATGAGACAAAGATGGTATTTAAAAAATGGTAATCTTATTCTTGTTGGGGGAAATTCTTCTATGCCTATTAATATGGGAGTTGCACCTAATGATAAAAAAGAATATCCTATTTTATTAGGAATGACAACGCCGTTTTTGCCAAGTTTTTCGCCTTTCATAAAATATGGTGATTATTACAATATTAGGGGAGTATTACCGGTTATTGGAGGCTTTGGTTCATATGAAGATGCTGGATATTTACAAGCAAAAGATGAGAATAGTAGTGATTTAAAGTACAGAAAGACTAATTCTTCTGCAATATCTCGATGGAAAGTTGTCCCTGTTGGAGAATATAGAATAGTAAATATGGAATATGTAGAAACATCTGGTGATTTTATAGATCGAAAAGACCAGTCTATTGATGGAGCTATTGTTCCAAATACTTCAGCTACTCAAGAAATAGAACATTCTATTTCTGTTTCAAGAACGGCGAGAGAGAAGAGTAACTTTACGGAAGCTGAAGGCGTTTCTACTCATGAGGGCAGTTCTTTTAATTTAAATTTGGGCTTAAAAGTGGGGATAGTTAATATAGGTTTTGGTGGAACGATTGATAATAGTACTACTAGCTCTCGTACAGTTACTTATGGTACAGAAGAAGAATATACGGTAAATGTTACTCAGACATTTAAAATCATTATTCCACCTATGACTACATATAGAATTGAAGTGTTAAAAATGTCATACAATGCATCAGTTACATATGTTGCTACTTTGGAGAAGATGGATGGTGATGATAAAGGTCGAAGATTTAAAATTAAAGGAAAATGGGATGGTATTGTGACTACTGATTTATATTATAATTTATATATAAAGGATACTAATGAATTAGTTGAATCAAAGATTATAAGTTGAAATATAAATAAATGTTAAATAAATATTGGTGTTTGCAGTATTTAGATTAATATTTCATTTACTCTTAAAAACAATGAAAAAATGGAGAGAGTGCGGTGTTACTCGATTCTTTTATCTAAATTTGCAAACTCTAATATTTATAGAACAATGAAAATGGCTAAGTTTAAACTCTGGATGGTTGCCCTGACCTTAATAATGGGTGTTTCGTTTACTTCTTGCATGGATAGTGACCCAACAGTGACGGATGTAACATTAGGACAAGTGACAGAAATATTTCCAAGTACTGTTATTACTGCTCCTTATGGCATTAAATTTACTGCAGTAAATTCTTTAGCAGATAAAAATTTAACTTATGGTGATTATGTACAATTTCAATACTCATATAATTCAGATGAACAACAGGTAGATAAAAATACGAAGAATATTAATGTAACGATTCCTTATATTGAAGTTATAAAGACTGGAAATGTAATAGTAGGCGATAGTAAAGGAGAAGAAGAGGAAAATGCTACTATCCTTCAGATAGGATATGGTTCCCAAAATGCATCTCAGGCTCAGTTTATATATTATGATAAGAACACTCTGGTTGTTCCTATATATTTCTTGGCTAAGAAAGAAAAAGATAGTCATTCTTGTTCTTTATACTGTAATGTCGAAGAAATCAAAGATACAGATACAGAGTTGAAATTCTATTTACGTCATTATTCTCAAGAAGAAGAAGTGGCAGAGCAAACAGGATATAATAGAATTTATAGAATAACAGAAGCTTTGTCTGCTTTTAAAGGTATAACGAAAAAACTTCCTGAAAAAGTTATTATCTATGCAAATGAGACTACTGATTTCAAAACAGATGATTTGGATAAGGCAAAATCAGAATTGACTCCTTACTCTGTAGAATACCCATATAAAGATTAATAATTGGATTACAAAGCATTATTCCATATAGCAATGTTACTGATTTCCTCTCCGGCCAAGGCCTGGGAGGAAATTCGTTTGGAAGAGGATAGGCGAAAAGTATTTACTGCTTTTGTCTATCCTATGATTGGTTTATGTGGATTGTCCGTCTTCATTGGCTCTTTGCTGGCGAAGGGGTGGGGCGGTCCCGAGAGTTTTCAATATGCCATGACGCAATGCTGCGCGGTGGCAGTATCCCTCTTTGGAGGATATTTCCTGGCGGCGTATCTCATAAATGGGTTGCGCGTCAAAATGTTTATGATGGACAGTGACATGCCCTTGACGCAACAGTTTGCGGGCTATGCGCTGGTTGTTCTTTTCTTGCTCCAGATTATTATCGGCATATTGCCGGACTTTAATATCATCGGATTGCTGTTGCAGTTCTATATTGTGTATGTGGTGTGGGAGGGGGCTTCCACGTTGATGGAAGTAGAAGAAAAAGACCGGTTACGGTTTACAATCATTTCTTCCATCCTACTGATTGCCTGTCCTATGCTCATACAGTTTATATTCAACAAGCTGACGATGGTGCTTAATTAACGTTTGAAATCATGAAACAAGCTCCTGTTAATATAAAAAATAAGCGCGCTACATTCGATTACGAATTGGTAGACACTTATACCGCGGGCATTGTGCTCACGGGTACGGAAATTAAATCGATCCGCATGGGTAAGGCAAGCCTTGTGGATACCTTCTGTTACTTTGCCAATGGCGAGTTGTGGGTGAAGAATATGCATATTTCAGAATACTTCTACGGTTCGTATAATAACCATTCGGCACGCAGGGAGCGCAAACTTTTACTTACTAAAAAAGAACTTGATAAACTGGCGCGTGGAGCAAAAGACCCCGGTTTTACAATGATTCCCATTCGTATGTTTATTAATGAAAAAGGACTTGCCAAAGTGGTGGTAGCCCTTGCCAAAGGTAAAAAGCAATACGACAAGCGCGAAGCGTTGAAAGAGAAAGATGATAAACGCGATATGGCGCGGATGTTTAAGAGATAATATCATTCTATCACTGAATACAAATGGTTTCTATTGAAAAGTTGGTGCGTGAGCGCATCCTTATTTTAGACGGTGCTATGGGCACCATGATACAACGGTACAACTTAACGGAGGAAGACTTCAGGGGGAAGCGCTTTGCTGACATCCCCGGGCAGATGAAAGGAAACAATGATCTGCTTTGTCTGACGCGCCCTGATGTGATACAGGATATACACCGTAAATATCTCATGGCAGGTGCCGATATCATTGAAACCAATACGTTTAGTTCTACCAGTGTCAGTATGGCCGATTATCATGTGCAGGAATATGTACGTGAGATGAATCTGGCTGCCGTTAAACTGGCACGTGAAGTAGCTGATGAATTTTCTACACCTGATAAACCACGTTTTGTAGCCGGTTCTATTGGGCCTACCAATAAAACTTGCTCCATGAGTCCCGATGTGAATAATCCGGCCATGCGTGCGCTGACTTACGATGAACTTGCCGATGCCTATCGGGAACAGATGGAAGCCTTGCTGGAAGGTGGAGTAGACGCTCTGCTGATAGAAACCATATTCGATACATTGAATGCCAAAGCAGCTATCTTTGCTGCGGAAAAGGCGATGGAGGCTACAGGCGTTCAAGTTCCTGTTATGCTGTCCGTTACCGTATCCGATACAGGCGGACGTACTCTGTCGGGACAGACTTTGGAGGCTTTTCTTGCCTCAGTTCAGCATGCCAATATCTTTTCGGTAGGCTTGAACTGTTCCTTTGGCGCCCGCCAGTTGAAACCTTTCCTGGAACAGCTTGCTGCCCGTGCTCCTTATTATATCAGTGCATACCCCAATGCGGGATTGCCCAACAGCTTGGGACAATATGACCAGACGCCTGCCGATATGGCGCATGAAGTGAAAGAGTATATTCAGGAAGGGCTGATAAACATCATTGGCGGTTGCTGTGGTACGACCGATGCATACATCGCCGAATATCCTGCCTTGATAGCCGGTGCTGCTCCCCATGTTCCTGCTCCGAAACCCGAAAGTTTTTGGCTTTCCGGCCTGGAATTGTTGGAAGTGACTCCTGAGAAGAACTTTATCAATGTGGGAGAACGCTGCAATGTGGCGGGTTCCCGCAAGTTCCTGCGTCTGGTTAATGAAAAGAAATACGATGAAGCCCTCAGCATTGCCCGTCAGCAAGTAGAAGACGGGGCGCAGATTATCGATGTAAATATGGACGATGGTCTACTGGATGCACAGGCTGAAATGACTACTTTCCTCAAACTGATTGCTTCTGAGCCGGAGATTGCCCGTGTTCCTGTGATGATTGACTCCTCTAAATGGGATGTAATCGTTGCCGGATTGAAATGCCTGCAAGGAAAATCCATCGTGAATTCAATCTCTCTGAAAGAGGGAGAAGAAAAGTTTCTGGAACATGCCCGCACGATCAGGCAATATGGTGCGGCTACCGTAGTAATGGCTTTTGATGAAAAAGGACAGGCGGATACATACGAACGTAAGATTGAAGTGTGTGCCCGTGCTTATCAGCTTTTGGTTGAGAAAGTGGGCTTTAATCCTCATGATATTATCTTTGACCCTAACGTCCTTGCCGTAGCTACGGGTATGGACGAACATAATAATTATGCTGTAGACTTCATCCGGGCTACCGGTTGGATACGTAAGAATCTGCCGGGTGTGCATGTCAGTGGTGGCGTTAGCAATCTTTCATTCTCTTTCCGCGGCAACAATTATATCCGTGAAGCCATGCATGCAGTGTTCCTTTATCATGCTATCCGTGAAGGAATGGATATGGGAATCGTAAATCCGGCTACGGCTGTACTTTATACCGATATCCCTGCCGATATACTGGAACGTATAGAGGATGTGGTTTTAAACCGTCGTCCCGATGCTGCCGAACGCCTGATAGAAACTGCCGAGCAACTGAAAGCTGCTGCCGAACAACAAAAAGGTAATGCCACTGATAAGCAAGTTGCCCCTCTTTCATGGCGTAATGGAACAAGTGTGGAAGAACGTTTGAAACATGCTTTGACAAAAGGAATTGGTGACTATCTGGAGGAAGATTTGGCAGAAGCACTGAAGCTTTATCCGAAAGCAGTGGATATCATCGAAGGTCCTTTAATGGCAGGTATGAACTATGTAGGTGAGCTCTTTGGCGCCGGAAAAATGTTTTTGCCCCAGGTGGTGAAAACAGCCCGTACCATGAAGAAAGCCGTTGCCATTCTTCAGCCTGTAATTGAAGCGGAAAAACAAGAAGGCTCCACCTCTGCCGGAAAAGTCCTGCTTGCCACGGTGAAAGGTGATGTGCATGATATAGGCAAAAATATTGTTTCCGTGGTCATGGCCTGCAATGGTTATGAGATCATAGACCTTGGCGTGATGGTACCTGCCGAAACGATTGTTCAGCGTGCCTTGGAAGAAAAAGTGGATATGATTGGACTCAGTGGTCTGATAACCCCATCATTGGAAGAAATGGTACACGTGGCTATGGAACTGGAAAAGGTAGGTGCCGATATTCCTTTATTGATAGGTGGCGCTACTACCTCTCGACTGCATACAGCATTGAAAATTGCTCCTGTCTATCATGCTCCTGTAGTTCATCTGAAAGATGCCTCACAGAATGCAACAGTAGCCGCCCGCTTGATGAATCCGAAAGCCAAAGAAGAATTAAAAGAAAAATTAAGTTCAGAATATCAGCAGTTGCGTGAAAAGAGTGCTACGCAAGCACCGAAGACTGTTTCGTTGGAGGAGGCGCAGAAGAATAAGCTGAACTTATTTTAGTGATTAGGGGTTAGTGATAAGTGATTAGTAGGCTGCGCTATTATGCCGCATGGTACTAATCACTTATCACTAACCCCTAATCACTATTTCTTTATCTTCTTTTTATACGTCTCATACCTCCCCATAATATCCCTCACAAAGTTATATGTCTCTATTCCACGGAAGTAGCCGTTTTTGCAGACAGGGTCGGTGAAGTATTCTTCATTGCTTTTCAATAAGATGAAGTTCTCTACATTGTCTTTCCAGACATACTTGTTCTTTCCATATTTCTCAGCCAGTGCCATTGCATCCTGTACGTGGCCGATACCCGAATTGTAGGAGGCAAGCACAAAGTTGAGCCGTTCCTCTTTCGGTACTGAAGAGAAACTCTTACTGGTAGCATTGATATATTTTATGGCAGCTTTCACACTCTCTTCCGGATTCTGTTCTTTTCCTTCGGGCATTCCCATTGCACGCGCCGTAGCAGGCATCAATTGCATTAACCCTTTTGCGCCGGCCCATGAAACGGCTGTAGTATCAAAGTTAGACTCCGTATACGCCAGAGAAGCAAGCAGACGCCAGTCCCAGTCTATTTCCGAAGCATACTTTTTAAATAATTCGTCGAAGTGTGAGATCTTTCCCTCACGAAGAGAAAGGATAGAAGTGTGTGGAGTTGCCTTGCTGATCTCAAAATATCTCTTCATACTGGCAGTGTAGGCGGGAGAAGTCATATTCTCTTCATGCCATTTATTAGCGGCGGCTGCCAGTTCCGGACTATCCTTGCGCACCGCCCAGGAAGCCCTTTGGTCGAAACTGATGGATAATTTAATATTCAGGTTGGGGTAATACGTAGTGTTAAGTCTGGCTACGTCATTATCGGCTACCGTATAAGGTATCTTTCCCTGAGATACTTGTGTGATGAGGTCCTCCACTGAAATGCTGTCATTAGTCACTTTGTGGATATGGATGCCGCCACCGAGTTCTTTATCCAGATTAACCAGACGGTCGTAATATTTCCCGGGCTTTACATATACATCCTTACCTATCAGTTCCGTTACATCCGTCAGCGGTTTTGTTTTCCCGCCTGCGCGTTGCACAATAACCTGGTGTGTGATGACTTCTTCACCGCAATAGATCAGACTGTCTTTTAATTCCTTTGTGATGGGGACATTGTAGGCAATAATGTCTCCTTCGCCTGCCAGTAACTTTCTTATAAGTCCCTGTACATTCCTTGCCACCACTACGCGCAGTTTCACTCCGAGACTTTTGGCAAACTGTTCACTCAATTCGTACTGGAAACCCATTTCCTGACCACGATAGTTGAAGTAAGAAGTAGAACTGTATAGCGTCAGTACAACGAGTTCACCGCTATCTTTTATCTGTTGCAAATCGCCCGCAGCCTCATCGGGCATGGAACCATGCCGTTTATTTCCGCACCCCGACAGGCAGCACAGACATAGCAAAGCAATCAGGAAAAAATTAGCAGTTCCCCTCATTTAATTTTTAATTTTCAGTTTTTAATTCTCAAAGATGCTTCTTTATATACATCGTCAGAATATCGATTGCCACCTGATTGTTTCCCCCTTCGGGTATGATCAAGTCCGCATATCGTTTGCACGGTTCGATGAATTGCAGATGCATAGGCTTCAATATACGGGTATAACGCTCCATAACTGCCTCTGCCGTACGTCCGCGCTCTACTACATCCCGTTGTATGACACGAATCAGGCGTTCGTCCGGATCTGCATCCACAAAGATTTTGAGGTCCATCATGCTACGCAGTTTCTTGTCGCACAGTGCAAGAATCCCTTCAATAATCACCACTTCGCGCGGTTCGATATGAAGCGTTTCGGGTTCCCGCGTACAAGTAAGATACGAGTAGGTGGGTTGTTCAATGCTTTTTCCTTCACGCAGCATGGCTACGTGTTTGGATAAAAGACTCCACTCGAAGGCATCCGGGTGGTCAAAGTTGATGTTCTGTCGTTCTTCTACAGGTACATGGCTACTGTCCTTATAGTAAGAGTCTTGCGGTAACAGTACCACTTCGCCTGCCGGCAGGCTTTCAATGATTTTACGTACGACGGTGGTTTTTCCCGAGCCAGTTCCGCCTGCAATTCCTATTATTAACATCCGTTTAAGTGTATATTTAAAACAAAACGAGTATTTTTGCGGTTAATATTAATCGCTTCGGTTGACAAATATATAGATAAATCATTAAAATTGCAAAGTTATGGTCAAACACATTGTATTATTTAAATTAAAAGACGAAGTTCCGGCTGACAAAAAGCTGACAGCAATGAAAGAATTCAAGGCCGCTATCGAGGCTTTACCGGCTAAAATCTCTGTTATACGTAAGATAGAAGTTGGACTCAATATGAATCCCGGCGAAACTTGGAGCATTGCCCTCTACAGCGAGTTTGATACGCTGGACGACGTGAAATTTTATGCTACTCATCCCGAGCATGTGGCAGCAGGCAAGCTGATTGCTGATGTAAAGGAGAATCGCGCTTGTGTTGACTACGAAACAATTGACAATTGATAATTTGTAACTCGTAACTCGTAATTAAAATCATTGTATGAAGAAAATATTATCCATTTGTCTGTTGCTGATTGCTGTCGTGGCACAAGCGCAGATACAGGAGCCCGTCAAGTTTAAGTCGGAACTGAAGACGCTTGCAGCGGGAGAGGCGGAAATTGTATTTACCGCTACTATTGATAAGGGTTGGCATGTATATTCTACCGACCTGGGGGACGGTGGTCCTATCTCGGCCACCTTCAATGTAGAGAAGATATCCGGTGCTACAGTTGTAGGAAAGTTGCAGCCGAAAGGAAAAGAAATAGCTTCTTATGATAAGTTGTTCGAGATGAACGTACGCTATTTTGAGTCTACGGCACAATTTGTTCAGAAGCTGAAGCTCACAGGAGGAGATTATAAGATTGAAGGTTTTCTGGAATTCGGTGCTTGTAATGATGAAAACTGTTTGCCTCCTACGCAGGTAGAATTTAATTTTTCAGGTAAAGCGGAAGCCGCTAAAGGTGCAGCAGCCGCAACTCCGGCTGAAAAGGTAACGGCTCAGGCAGAGGAAACGAAACCGGAAACTCAACCTGCTTCTCAAACTGAAACACCTGCGGATACAGCTTCTACTGGCATCATAGGTGGTGCAGATGGTCCGACGGATATAAATGTGGCAGGTAATATTGACTTGTGGAAACCTGTTATCAATGATCTGCAATCTTATGGTGAAACCACTTCACAGGAAGATATGTCATGGTTCTATATCTTTATCACCGGATTCCTCGGTGGACTGCTGGCATTGTTCACGCCTTGTGTGTGGCCTATTATCCCTATGACGGTAAGTTTCTTCCTGAAACGTTCCAAAGATAAAAAGAAAGGTATTCGTGATGCATGGACGTATGGTGCTTCCATTGTGGTGATTTACGTAACTTTAGGTTTGGCCATTACGTTGATCTTCGGTGCCAGTGCGCTGAATGCACTTTCTACGAATGCCGTGTTCAATATCCTTTTCTGTCTGATGCTGGTTGTGTTTGCAGCTTCCTTCTTCGGAGCTTTCGAACTGACGCTACCCTCTAAATGGAGCAATGCAGTAGATAGCAAGGCGGAAGCAACAAGCGGTTTGCTCAGTATCTTCCTGATGGCATTCACGCTTTCACTGGTGTCTTTCTCTTGTACAGGTCCTATTATCGGCTTCTTGCTGGTACAGGTATCTACAACGGGTAGTGTGGTAGCTCCGGCTATCGGTATGCTCGGTTTTGCTATTGCTTTGGCATTGCCGTTCACACTGTTCGCCCTGTTCCCGTCCTGGCTGAAGTCTATGCCGAAATCAGGCGGCTGGATGAATGTCATTAAGGTTACCCTCGGTTTTCTGGAACTGGCTTTCGCTCTGAAGTTCCTCTCTGTAGCCGACCTGGCTTATGGCTGGCGCATTCTCGACCGCGAAACGTTCCTGGCATTGTGGATTGTTCTGTTTGCTTTACTGGGCTTCTACCTGTTGGGTAAGATCAAGTTCCCGCACGATGATGACGATACGAAAGTGGGAGTGGGCCGCTTCTTTATGGCACTCTTCTCGCTGGCATTTGCCGTATATATGGTTCCCGGTTTGTGGGGGGCTCCGTTGAAGGCGGTCAGTGCTTTTGCACCGCCTATGCAGACTCAGGACTTCAACCTCTATAATAATGAAGTGCATGCCAAATTCGATGATTATGACCTGGGTATGGAATATGCCCGTCAGCATGGCAAACCTGTAATGCTCGACTTCACCGGTTATGGTTGTGTAAACTGCCGTAAGATGGAGCTTGCCGTATGGACAGACTCTAAAGTAAGTGACATTATCAACAACGACTACGTACTTATTACACTTTATGTAGATAATAAAACCCCGTTGACCTCACCTGTTAAAGTGACGGAAAACGGCCGGGAACGTACATTGCGTACAGTAGGCGATAAGTGGAGTTATCTCCAACGCGTTAAATTCGGTGCCAATGCACAGCCCTTCTATGTGCTGATAGATAATGAAGGCCGTCCTTTGAATAAATCTTATTCGTATGACGAGGACATTCCTAAGTATATCGAGTTCTTGCAAACAGGATTGGAAAACTATAAGAAAGGAAAATAAACGAACGAATGCCCGGCTGATATCATGCGACCGGGCATTTTTTATTAATCAATAACTTTATGAGACACATTGTAGACATCGAGACATGGGAGCGCCGGGACAATTACAATTTCTTCCGGGGCTTTGTAAATTCCTGGTATTCCATTACCACAGAGATTGATTGTACCGAAGCCAGTGCCGCAGCGAGAGCCTCGGGCCATTCCTTTTTTCTCTATTATCTGTATGCCGTAGTGCGTTCGGCAAATGAAGTTCCGGAACTCCGTTATCGTACCGACAAGAACGGACAAGTTATTTTTCATGATGAAGTGGATATCATTTCTCCGATAGCTGTTCCCGGAAAGACCTTTTATACGGTTCGGATTCCTTACCACGAAGATTTCAAACGCTTTTATGCCGAGGCGTATGAGTTGATAACCAATATCCCCGAAGATGGCAATCCCTATGGTGCCGAGGAGGAGTTGGCAAAGCAAGGATATTATGATGTAGTGCATCTGAGTGCTGTTCCTAAGATGTATTTCACATCCACTACCTATACACTGGCCGAAGCCGGCAATGGTTGCAGTTACCCTTTGATGACTTCCGGTAAAGCGGTTACCCGCGAGGGACGTCTGGTATTTCCTTTGTCCATTTATGTGAACCATGCTTTTGTTGATGGTTCGCATCTGGCATCATTTTTTCAGAAGATAGAAGAGCACCTGAAACGGATTTCACGAGAATAAATTGATAGAATAAGTAAGCTATGCTTTTTTCTTATTTTATCTTTTCCCTTTTTTATTTCCCGGATTTTACATACGTTTGCAGCATCTATTAAACTTCTGTTTCCTGAAAAAACTAAAGATTGCTATATGTGTGCAGATAATTTCTCAGAAGAACGTTCACTCATTCTCCGCTTGACAGAGGGGGATGAGGGCGCCTTTTGTGAACTGTATGCTACTTATAAAAACCGGCTGATATACTTTGCGATGCGTTTCCTGAAATCGCGGGAGTATGCAGAAGATGTTTTTCAGGATGCTTTCACTGTAGTTTGGCAAAGCCGCCGTTTCATTAATCCCGATGCTTCCTTTTCTTCCTATCTCTACACCATTATGCGCAACCGGATACTGAACCAGTTGCGTAATGCCGCTAATGAGGAAAAACTAAAGGAAAGTATTCTTTCACAGGCATTGGACTACACGGAAGATACCAAACGTAAAGTAATGCTGAATGATTTGAAATCCCTCATTTCCCATGCCTTGCAGCAGCTGACTCCCCGCCAGCGTGAGATTTTCGAGATGAGTCGTGAAGCCCAGCTCTCCCATAAAGAGATTGCAGATAAGTTGGGCATCTCCGTCAACACCGTTCAGGAGCATATATCTACCTCCCTTAAGTTGATTCGTACCTATCTTATAAAGTATTCAGGTAGTGAATATGTGGATTTGCTATTGCTGCTGATTTGCCTTAATACATAATAAATGTTAATCACACCCCAGATGTTTTCCTTTACTGTGTATTACTCTATGTAAAGGAAAAGTTTTCATGACCTTTATACTAAAAGAGCCCGCACAATGAAGAATGATGTAACAGACAAATCTATAATGCGCCGCTATCTGGATGATATGTACACCCAGGAAGAGGCACGTGGAATATTATCCCGACTGAAAGATGATATTCATGACCCAATGCTGGATGAACTGGTAACAGATGTCTGGAAAGAAGCCGCTATGGAAGAGCTCACCACCGGCATGGAGCGTGATAAATATAAGGAAGAAGCCAGTCGGTTACTGAAGCGCATCGAGCATAAGAAACGCACCTGGTTTCGGCGGATAGCTCTGACGGTGGCAAGTGCTTCTGCTGTTGTACTGCTCATTTTCGGGGGAATCAACCTGCTGGGGTATATGGATAAGCGGCAGATTTCTTATTTGGAAGCCTCTACCTCTTATGGTGAATCCAGACAAATCCGGTTGCCGGATGGAACACAGTTGATCTTAAATTCCTGTTCGCGTGTTCGCTATCCGAACAGTTTTGTAGAAGATGAGCGGCAGATAGAACTGGAGGGCGAAGCTTATTTCCAGGTGCAACGGAACGAAAAGCAGCCTTTTATTGTCAGGACCGCCCGTTTTGATGTAAGGGTTCTGGGAACTTGTTTTGACGTGAAGGCTTATTCTTCGGATGAAGTTGTTTCTGTAGATGTGGAAAGTGGTAAAGTACAAGTGGATCTGCCGGAAGCAATGATGCGTTTGCAGGCTAAGGAACAAGTGTCGATCAATACACTTTCCGGTGAATACAGCAAACGGCGCGACGAACGTGATGTTGCCGTGTGGCGTAAGGGTGGATTACGTTTCAGCAGTACTCCGGTGCGCGATGTGGCTAAAGAGCTTGAGCGCATGTACAATTGTCGCATTACGTTTGCGGAAGGGCAGGAGTTCAACAACCTGATTTCCGGAGAACATGAAAATAAAAGTTTGGAGGCGGTACTCCAATCAATGGAATATACCAGTGGCATCCGGTATAGAAAAGAAGGAAATCATATCTTCTTATTTAAGTAGCAGAAAAGCATGGATATACGTCCGGCTGGTAAATGGATGTGTATTATAATATATGTAAGTATTAATATGTTTAACCTTTAATTAAAAGAGAATATAGAATATGAAAGCACCCACTTAGCGTCTCCTCTAAGAAAAATAGGAGCTGTCTCACAGAGAAGCCCCTATCTTGTAATGCGAACAGGTATTCATTCGTTTCGACCCGCGTGAATCATGTATCGCGAATTACTCCTTTGTTCTAATTAATTTAATCAATTACTAAAACGCACAAATAAATGAATAATCTTTCTAATACCAAAAGGAAAAGAAGAAATATACATTCGTTTTTAGCTTTTTTACTATTCGTATGCTTGTCATTAATGCCTGACCAAGCGCAAGCTCAAAAGGAAAAAACAGTAACACTGAACGTTCAGAATGAAACGGTAGAGAATGTTTTTGTTCAGTTGGGCAAGCAGACAGGCTTGAAATTCTTTTATGATCAAAATGTTGTAAACACTGCTCCGCGTATATCTATCAAAGTGAAGAACAGTCCCCTACAGGCTGTTTTGGATAAGATTACAGAGCAAACCAATTTATTTTTCAATAGGGATAATAATACAATATCTGTAGGTAAACAAAAGATTGGGAACGATGCTCTGAAGTCGAAGACAAGAACTATAAAGGGAACAGTGGTAGATGAAACCGGTGAATCGGTAATCGGTGCTACTGTATTGGTGAAAGGCACTGCCAATGGTGTAACCACTAATCTTGATGGAAATTACACCTTGAATGATGTTCCCGATGGTGCCACCATCTTAATTTCCTATATAGGCTACCAGACTGTTGAACTTAAGTCCGGCAGTAAGGAACTGGCTAAAATTACATTAAAAGAAAACAGCGAATTATTGGATGAGGTTGTAGTCTTGGGATATGGTAATATTCGCCGTAGTGATGTAACGGGATCTATTGCTTCCGTTTCCTCGGAATCTATCTCCAAAGTAGCCTCTGCTTCCGTGGCCGATGCCTTGGCGGGAAAGATGGCGGGTGTGCAGATCACTACGGCAGATGGTGCACTGGATGCTGAAATCAGTATTCGTGTACGTGGTGGGGGATCAATCACTCAGGACAATTCACCGTTGTTCCTGGTCGACGGTTTTCCGGTTGACGATTTGAGTGGTATTCCGCCTACGGATATCGAATCTATTGATGTTTTGAAAGAAGCTTCCATGACTGCTGTTTACGGTGCCAGAGGTGCGAATGGTGTAGTCATCGTAACCACGAAGAATCCGAAAATGGGCAAGACATCGGTTCAGTTCAATAGCTATGTACAGACACGTACACTGGCAGGGAAGTTGCCGGTAATGGACAGCTATGAATTTGTGATGGCGGAGTACGAATACCAGATGATACGTAAGGGATCGGCTGATACTTTTATTAAGAATTTTGGTTATTATGACGATGTTGACTTATACAAGTATACGGACTCTACCGACTGGCAGGATGAAGTGCTGGGAGGCAATCCGATTTCACAATACTATAATCTGACTATCAGCGGAGGCAGTGAAAAGACGAAGTTTAATCTAAGTTATAACCATAATAAAGATGAGGGACAGCTGATAGGTTCCGGTCTGTCACGTAACAATATTATTCTGAAGCTGAACCATGAGCTGTTCAGGAACCTGAAATTGGAGACGAATACCACATATCGCACCCGTACCATTGACGGAGCAGGTACATCTGGAACCAACATTGTCACGGCTCTTCGTTACCGTCCCACAAACGGATTGACTTCCGGTGTGTCCCTTGATCCGGATGATGATGAAAATCTGGACGAAGATGGTAATTCCTTGAACCAGAAGTATACCCCGTTGGAGGAAAATAAGCAGAATTACAGAAAAAGGAAAGAAACTGCAATCAGCCTTAAGGCAGCTTTGGTGTGGGATATGTTTAAAGGGATGCAATTTCGTTCCGAATATGGCATCAGTACCACGGACTCGAATGATGACCAGTTTTATGGAGCTTTATCCGGCACGGCGTCTGCTGCGGGAATGAATAATATGCCTTCGGCTAAGCGTACTAAAACACATAAAGAGTCGTATCGACTGGCAAATACGCTGACCTATCGCAATTTGTTCCGTAAAACCCATAATGTAAACCTGATGCTTGGACAGGAAATAAACCATTCGCAGAATAACAATACTTTTATGAGTGCACGTTATTTCCCGGTTTCCATTACGGCAGAAGCGGCTCTTGAAAACTTTGCACTGGGCACTCCACACCAGAGCACCAGTTATAAAGCTGCTCCGGATCGCACAGCTTCTTTCTTTGGTCGTGCCCTGTACGATTATAAAAGCCGTTATTATGCTACTTTTACATTTCGTGCGGATGGTTCAACGAAGTTTGCACCCGGTAAGCAATGGGGCACGTTTCCTGCCGGTTCTATAGCTTGGAGGCTTTCCAAAGAGAAATGGATGAAATCGGTCAAGCTGATTTCGGAATTAAAACTGAGAGCAAGTTACGGGTTGGCAGGTAACAACCGTATCAGTGATGATTTGTGGCATAACATTTATCGCGTGTATAGCGGATCGAGCGCTCCCGGTTTCAATAATGAAGAGTATAATTATTACCAGTTTGCCGACCAGACTTATTTGTATGATCCTGATTTGAGATGGGAGACTACCATTACACGAAATCTCGGTTTGGACTTTGGTATCTTCAAAAACCGTTTAACCGGTACAGTCGATGTATACTGGAATACAACTAAAGATTTGCTGGTGCCGTCAATCATTCCGAACTCATCCGGTTATTCGCGGCAGATGACAAATGTGGGCCGTACTTCCAATAGGGGAGTTGAACTTTCATTGAACGGTAAAATCGTCCAGACAAAGAACTTTAATCTGTCAGCCAGTTTCAATGTAGCCTTTAATAAGAACAAAGTCGACAAGCTTTCTTCCGGTGAGTCGGAATGGAAAACAAAAGCCTCCTTGTCCAACTGGTATGGAACCTACAATTATAAAATGGAAGTGGGCAAAAGTATGGGACTCATTTACGGTTTCGTGAATGATGGTTTTTATACGGTAGACGATTTTAATTTTGATGAAACGACAAAGAAGTGGACTTTGAAACCGGGAGTTCCGGATAACTCTTCATTCAGTTCGGGTAACTTTAGCTTTAAACCGGGAGCAATGAAGTTCAAGAAATTATCTGATTCCGACTCAGACCTGATAACGGAAGAAGACATGACGGTTATTGGAAATACGAATCCGAAGGTTACAGGCGGTTTTGGCCTCTCCGGCAGTTGGAAGAACTTGGATTTTACCGCGTTCTTTAATTATATGTGCGATTTTGATGTATTCAATGTCAATAAACTCTATTTGAATTCGGCTGTTCGCCGCAATTATTCCAATCTGTCTACGAATATGAGTTTGGCACGCCGCTTCCGCTATGTGGATGATGCCGGTGTCAATGTCTCCAGTGATCCGGTTGCATTGGCTGCATTAAACCAGAATGCCGCCACTTATTCCTGGATGTCCGTTACACAGGGTATCACAATGAGCGATTTGATAGAAGACGGTTCATTCCTGCGCCTGAGTACGCTGACAGTGGGATATACATTTCCGCAACGCTGGCTGAGCCGCTTGGGAGTCAAGAGCCTGCGCCTGTACTTCTCCGGTAGTAACCTGTTCACTCTGACGGGATATAGCGGATATGATCCGGAAGTGAATATACAGAAAGGCTTGACGCCGGGTATAGATAATAATGTGACTCCTCGCAGTCGTGTTTATACGCTTGGAATAAATCTGAATTTTTAATACTATAGAATTGAACCATGAGAAAGTTTTATATTCCAGTTATCATATTGATGATACTTACATCTTGTGAAGATTACCTGAATGTAAATTCGCCTTCCACTTTTGATAAAGATTATATATTTACCAGTGAATCGGAGATTGCGACTGCCGTCAATGGCATGTACGTGCCTATGGTCAGTGGTAAGGGATGGGTAGGCAATCTGGCACAGAAAATGCTGTTTAATACGGATGTGGAGTTTACTACGGTCACTACGTCGTCCAATCTGAAAGAGAGCGCCTTCGAACCGAGTGCAGGTGACATCAGTTCGTACGGCAGTATCTGGACAGGGATGTATGATGGAGTGAACAGGACGAATGACGTGATAGAAGGTATCGAACAAAGTCCTCTGTTTGAGGCTGCCGATAAAACCAAGCCTTCGCGGTTAATGCATTATTATGGTGAAGCGAAAGTTCTGCGTGCCATGTACTATCTGGAACTGGTGAGAAACTGGGGAGACGTTCCTTACAGGCGGAAACCGGCAGGAAACAAGGATGAACTGTTTATCGGTGCAACTGACCGTGACATCATATTGACAGACATGATCAATGACCTGATTGAAGTTGAACCGGTCATGTGGTATGCGGAAGAATCGGACAGGGGAGTGGAAGCGGCATCAAGAGAGTTTTGCCAGGGATTGATTGCCCGTATGGCATTGTATAGAGGAGGATGGACTCTGCGTCCGGATTACTCGAACCCTGCCGCTATCGGTTCAATGCAGCGTAATGATGACTGGCAGAAATACTATGAGATAGCCGAGAAATATGCAGGTAAAGTGATTAATGAAGGCAAACATTCGCTGAATCGCTCATTCCGTCAGGTTTGGGTGGACGAATGTAGTTGGATTGTTCCGGTGAATGATGATAATATCTTCGATGTACCGGCAAAGGTAGGAGGCTCCGGAGAGTTGGGATATTCTTGGGGGACATACATTGTTTCACAGAAGAACTCAGAGGGACAGAATGCATCTAATGCTCCGCATGGATATTCTTCGGGAGGTTCCAAACTGGCGCTTACCTATATGCTGTCATTTGACAAAAAAGACTTGCGCCGCGACCTTACGTGCGAGATGTTCCGCTATGAAAATTCGGGAATGACTAACATCGTACAGAAACCGATAGCCGCCCTTACGGTTTATTGCGGGAAATGGAACCGACTGTTTATGGCAACTCCTCTGGGCAGTACTTCCAATAAAGGTACCGGAATCAATTACACTTATATGCGGTATGCAGACGTACTACTGATGTATGCCGAAGCTGCCAATGAGAATCATAACGGTCCTACACCCCAAGCCAAAGAGGCTCTGAAGAAAGTCCGCAACCGTGCTTTCGCGGCGGAAGATCAGCCGGAATTGGTAGATACCTATGTCGATAAACTTACTACAAAAGAAGATTTCTTTGATGCAATCGTTAAAGAACGCGCATGGGAATTCGGGGGTGAAAAGCATAGAAGATATGATCTGGCGCGTTGGAATCTGTATGGAAAGACACTCTATAACTTGTATTTTGATTGGATTACGTTAGGAAAAGTTGCCCGTACCAAGCAATATGAGAATTCCACCACTGCGTTTGAGGAACCGACTTATGATGAACGTTTTGAATCTTATCCGGCGGTTTCTTATTACAAAATGGTCGATGCCGTGAATCCGGCTGCCGTGTGTGTATCACAAACCATAGACTGGTATAAAGAAGGAGGCAGGAATTCTTATGACGAGGCTTTTGAGTCCTATCCTTCAAAGGCACCTGCGGGATATACACTTTTCAATATGTGTAATCAATATTGCACGCAGGTCAAGAATACATCGAATCCGCGTCAATGGGTTCCTGCCCCTGCTGTCTTGTTTTCTTTCTACGGCTACATCAATGAATCGAATGCCGCTACTGTGAATCCGGAAACCGATCCGGTCCGTTATCTGGTACCTATACCGCCCGATGCATTGTCAAGCCATCAGGGACTGTTGAAGAATTATTATGGATATTAAAAAAGAGAGTATGAAAAAGTTATTGATATATTTGATACCTGTATTGGCATTTTGTCTATTGAATATTACTTCATGCAAGGATGATGCGGAAGAGCTGCCCCGCCTGTTCAGACCTTCCTTCATAGCCTCTTCCTGTTTTGCGGAAGGTAATTCGATTACCCTTGCCTGGAGAACATCCGGAGAAGCGACTTCTTATACGGTGGAGCTTTCGCGTGACCAAACTTTCCAGTCGGAACCCGCTGCAACGCAGACCGTAAACAACGGTAAGTGCACTTTTACGGGGCTGCGCTATGAGACAGGATATTACGCCCGCGTAAGAGCGAATAATGAAAGCCTGAATATTATTTCAAACTGGACGGAATATTCTTCTCTTATCACCACTTTGACCCGCGTCATACCCAAGGTACTTTATGCATTGGATGAGCACCAGATAACGGAGAGTTCGGCTGTGATAGAATGGAGAGTCTCCGAGCAGAATCCTGTGGACGGCGTTGCCATCTGGCAACAGGAAAACGGAACGGATGAAAAGCATTTTGACTTGTCCGGATCGGAAACAGCCTCAGGCAAGTATGTAATTTCAGGATTGACTCCCCGTACATCTTACTATGTTGCATTGACCAATAGCAAAGCTCCCGAAGGTGCGGAAAAGTACAATCGGCAGAAATTCACAACAGCCGGTATGCCTTCCGGTGCCGTACTGGTGACGGATGGCGTTGACTTACTATCGAAGATAAAAGAGGGAATGAATGATGACAGCCGGGCGAGTCTGATCTTCCAATTGAAGAACGGGGTTGATTATTATCTGTCGGCAGACGGACTTCCCGGAAGCAGTACCGGTGACATCAAACTGACGAAAAGCATTGCATTCTTGGCTAATCCCGGAGATCGCCCTACGCTCTATATACGTAAAGGTGGCTTTGTCATTAAACCGGAAGTGAATAATATTCCTGAAATCGAATATTTTATTGTTGAGAATGTGAATGTCAAAGAACCGGTCGTGTCCGGCGGAAGTGGCGGCAGCAAAACACGTTTGTTGAATATCGGCAAGCACGATGCCGGAACTGATATCACGATAGATCGTTTTGAAATCCGCAATTCCGATATTGTCCTTCCTTCTACCGTTCTGATGATGAGCGATGCCAGCGAAGGAATGACGACCATCAACCATATCCGGATTGATAATTGTCTGGTTACCGGAATCAATGACACTAAATATGTGACGAAACAATTCGGATTCATACATGCCATCAATAAAGGTTCCAACGTCTGGAATGATGTTTCTGTAACGAACTCCACTTTCTATGAATTCTATATCTCGCCGGGTGTCTTTGGAGTGCTTACTGCTGATGTGCCGGTTTCCTCTAACGCTAAAGTTTCTATTTCGAATTGTACGTTCTATAATTGGGCTACAAGCAAGTCGTCGTATACGGCAATTGGCGATTTCTCTAAACTGTCTGTAGCATTGCCGCTATCCGTTAATGCCTGTGTCTTTGGATATAGTGCAGGAAAAGCTCTGGTTCCGGGACAAGCCAAACTGACGGGAAAGAATAATTATTGTACCACCGACTTTGAGCAGGCGGCCGATACTGGACTGACGTTGATAGATCTGGGCATGTCGGATTCTTCATTTTTCAGGAATGCCAAGGATGGTGACTTTACGGTTATCGATACCGGATCCACGGTTTATACCCAGGAATATGGTGACCCGCGCTGGATAACGGTTTCCGAATACTAACTTATTGATAGAAAACAGAAAGTGTAAGATTCTGTAAGAGGGCTGTGCTTAGTATGGACGGATTTTGATTCGTTCATACGGGCCGCCTATTGACTATACACTATTAAAATAGGAGATTAGAATTATGAGATATACTACAATTGGAATCCTTCTTCTGGCATGGGTCCTGCTGGCCTGCGATGAAAAAGAGGAGGTTTCCGGTCCGTCTGTTCCTTTCCCTGATTATGGAGAAGTGCTTGCTTTTCCGGGAGCCGAAGGGTACGGGCGCAATGCGGTAGGCGGGAGACATGGTGAGGTCTATCACGTCACTACGCTTGCCGACTCGGGAAAAGGCTCTTTGCGTGATGCGGTGAGTAAATCCGGAAGAATCGTTGTTTTTGATGTTGCGGGAATCATTCGCCTGCAATCCCCGCTCACTTTTTCCAAGAATCTGACTATTGCTGCACAAACGGCTCCCGGTGACGGAATTGTTGTTTATGGAAATCAGGTTTCTTTTTCCGGAGCCGACAATGTCATTTGCCGTTACCTGCGCATACGGATGGGAGTGAACGGGAAAGACGGTAAAGATGCCGCCGGTGTGGCTTACGGAGCGAATATGATTTTTGATCACATGTCGGTTACTTGGGGGCGCGATGAATGCTTTTCCATCAATGGAGATCCGAAGAAACCGGGCGATCAGCCCCGGAATATAACTATCCAGAACTCCTTTATAGGGCAAGGCCTGCAACCACATTCTTGCGGAGGACTTATCCAGACTACGGCTGAAAATGGAGTGACCTTATACCGTAACCTGTATATCGACAACAAAACCCGTAATCCGAAAGTGAAAGGTCTGAATCAGTTTGTAAATAACGTCGTTTACAACTGGGGTAATGGCGGTGCTTATATCATGGGTGATACGGAACAGACCTCCGAAGCCGATATCCGGAATAACTATTTCATAGTAGGTGCTACTTTAAATTATGATGGGAAAACGCTGGGTGCTACAGCTCCCTTCACGCGCTATAACGAACATTTTCGTGCCCATTTATCCGGCAACTATTATGATGAAAATAAGGATGGAGTGCTGAATGGTCGCGAACTGACCCGTGAAGATTGCACGAAACGGAAACAAGAGTCTGGCACTGAGATCGTGATAACTCCTACTTTTCTGGATAAACCGTCGGATGTGCATCCCGCTATCGAAGGCTTGATGACTGCCCGGGATGCTTACGAGTGGATCGTGCAACATGGCGGAGCTTCATTACCCGCCCGTGACCAGGTAGATAGCTATCTTGTTGAAGAATTAACTTCATTGGGTAAGAAAGGAGGGATCATTCTCACGGAAATGGACCTGCCTGCACAAGGCCCCGGTGAAATAAAGTCGGGAACCAAACCGCTGGATACTGATAATGATGGTATGCCCGACGACTTTGAAGATACATACGGACTTGATAAAAATGATCCGTCCGACGCTATGAAGATAGCTTCCAACGGATATACTAATATTGAAAACTACATATTCCTGATAAACAAATGAAAAAGATATATACTTATTTGATCTTCTCACTCGCCCTGCTGTGCAGCACTTCATTGATTGCGCAGACCAATGAGAAAGCCAGAGAAACTGCTGTAATGATTGCCGACCGCATTCTGAAGTCAACAACCTATGATTTTGTCGATAAGAAAAGCGGCAAGACCTACACATCGCTCAAAAACGTACCTTTAAATAAGAATGTGAAAGTACAAAGCAAATATCTGGATTGGCATTACACAAATGGAGTCACCAATATAGCCCTGATGGAGTTGGGAGATAAATTAGGTACTTCGAAGTACGAGAATTATGTTCTGAAGAATATGAATTTCATTTTCGACGATGTAAACCAGGACTACTTCCATCGCCTGTATGACCAAACATTGGAGCAGGAAGGTTGGAGAGCCGTGAACCATGTGAATTGGCACATGATTTACCGGAATAAACGCTTGGATGATAATGGCCCTATGGGAGCCAGTCTGATTGTGCTCAACCGTCGTCACCCCGAACAGGCTTTCCGGAAGTACATCGATCAGACCGATCATCACCTGATGGTGTCCGAACCGCGTCTTGCCGATGGTACTATTGCCCGGTTATGGCCGCATGTCAATACCATTTGGGCGGATGATGCCTTTATGGCTCTTTCATTTCTGGTCAGGATGGGAGAGGTGACAGGCGATACCAAATACTTTGATGATGCAGCCAATCAGATACTGAACTATACCCGCTATCTGTGGTGTCCCGAAAAAGGACTGTACTATCATTGCTACCACACGGATAACAAAGCGCATGGCGTTGCCCATTGGTCCAGGGCGAACGGATGGGTTTTCATGGCTACTGCCGATTTGCTGGCACGAATGCCCGCCGAACATCCGATGCGTGAAGATGTCATCCGGAACTTCCGTATGCAGGCGGACGGACTGATTCGTTATCAGGGTGCGAATGGATTGTGGCATCAGCTTCTGGATAAGGAAGATTCCTATGAAGAAATTACGGGAACTGCTATGTTCGTCTTCGGCATTGCCAGAGGCGTGAAACAAGGGTGGCTGCATCCCGACTATATCTATGTGGCATGGGAAGGGTTGAAAGGCATGTTCACCAAGATTACTCCGGAGGGTGATGTAACGGCTATCTGTGCAGGTACGGGCATAATGCCCGCTTTGTCATTCTACTATAACCGTCCCCAGTGGAAGAATGATCCGATGGGAGAGGGTCCCGTGCTGAGGGCATTGGTGGAAATGATAGACGCACCCAAGTATACGGAAATCAAGGCCGAACAGCAATACGATAAAATCAAGTGATTTCTTGATATTACAGGAATATTACAGATTTATTACAGAATCTTTCTTTAGCTTTGCATCTTCTAAGAAAATAAGTTGAAGTAAACCTTTGAGGATAATATGCTAAAGAAATATTCTGTATTACGGGGATTCGTTGTTTTGTGTGTAGGACTGCTTGCCTTCTGTCTGCCTCCTTTGCAGGCACAGGACAGTGATTTCGTGACCTGGAACAAGATGAAAGCCCGGCACGATGTATCCTCCAAAGTGGAACTTTACGGAGATGTGGAGATGCGTACCCGTGACGCACTGGATGAGATAGACCGTTGGGGGTTCGGCGTAGGTACTTCCGTCCTTCTTCTTCCGTTTCTAAAAGCTGAGGGCGGTTACGAATACCACTACCGCAACCGTGGTGAAGATGGCTGGAAATCCCGGCACCGCTATCATGCAGGAGTCTCTTTCACTCTCAAAAAACGACAATGGACGTTCACTCTGCGCGAGCGTTTCCAGCATACTTTCGACGGACGCGGAGCGGATGAATTCCGTCTCCGCACCCGCCTGAAAGCTGCTTATAAGGTAACTACATGGTCACCGTATGTTTCTTTAGAGCAATATCACGGTCTGGGCAAAGATGAATGGTTCCATGCCTCCCGCTTCCGTGCCCGCGGTGGGGTGGAAGCTAAACTGTCGTCCTCCTAGTCGGCAGATGTTTTCTATTGCTACCAGCACGAGAGTGATCTGGACAGACATATTCTGGGGTGGGAGTTGATTTACCGGTTCTGATTGCCTTTGCCGCCGCTATTTATTTGTCCCCATCCAAGTCCATTTATGCCAGATATGTTCCAATGGACCTTGTTTATGTTTGCTCAACCACCATTTGCAGAATTTCACTTGCAACAGGAACATGCAAAGCCCGATTAGCAGACTGAGCGTATATCCACAATAGGGAGCCAGGTACAGACCGATAGGGAAATAAATCAGTGCTCCCATTATGGATTGGGATATATAGTTCGTAAGACTCATTTTTCCATAGAATCTCAGGCTGCTGACGGCTTTACTGAACTTTTCACGTTGGTAAAGCAATACGAATGAAGCTACCAGTACGAAAGTAAAAGCTAACTTTTGCCACATATCGAATGCAGTTCCGGCTGTTTGCTGTATGAGTGTACTGTTCTGCATAATCAACTCTTTCAGGGCATAGAGAGGAGCAAAAGATATTGCGGAGATAATCAGTATCTTTATCCAGAAATGGAGATTCTTTTCCGTCGTAACGAAAAGCTGCTTTCTGCCGATGTAGAAGCCTAAGAGGAATAATCCGGCTGTTTGGAAAAAGCGTCCTGCATTTACCGCCCATAATAAGCTGGCTTTCTGCCCTAAAGTAACGTTCCCCCAGATGAAATCCCAAAAGTTGCCGGCTTGGGTGTACTCTGCCACTTCCGCATACATTTTGCCTACCTTCAGGTCCGGTAACTGATGTGCAGGATTGATCAGATTGGCTATGTAATTGCCTTAGATACATATATCAGAAAGCCGCATGAAAATCCCTCTATTGGGATAATACTTTGCAGAGAAATGAATCAAACCTTTGTAGAATTTGCAGTTCGTGATTATAACAAGCCGATGGGAGTCGCTACCTACCGTGCATCCAAAGATATGCCGGAACGACTTCGTAATGCCTTGCCTGACATTGAGGAACTGAAAAGGTTATTGTAAAACGAAAACCTGTCTCTTTTTGGGCAGGTAGTCGTCTTTTGTTTCTACTTCTGTTCACAAGTAAATTCTTTGCAAAAATTATCTGTCAGCTAATAAATCTTTATATCTCCGTTGTATTTAGAATATCAGGAAGCTGAAAAAGAAGTGATAGTCACGATGAAATAACTTTTCTGTAAAAATAAATAGTGTTTGCAAATTTGCTCGGTAGAAGAACAACGATTCGTCAAATGGGAAGTTTATATAAAAAGAGACTTTCTCCATCTCTTCATCCATAAAAAACTCCCATCCATATCCCGCCTTTATCAAAAATGAGTATATTTGCCCGCATCATTCTATCTTTTAACCTTAAAAACACAGTTTAAATGCAGCGTAAAGCCCCGCAAACATCTGATATTGACGATGAAACTCTTTTTGCTAAAGTGGAGCGGGGAGATGTAGAGGCATTTACTGCGGTTTACAATAAATATCACAAACTGCTTTACGCATTGGCCTATCGCTATTTGATGAGTTCGGCGATGGCAGAAGACGCTGTGCAGCACGTATTTACCCGTTTCTGGGAATTCCGTTCGGAGCTTCGGGTGGGCATCAGCCTGAGAAACTACCTGATAACAATGACTAAAAATCATATACTCAATGTGATACGCAATGAGAATACCGCCCTTACCAAGAATTATGAGATAGCTCAGGGCATCCCTGCTTACGAAGATACTCTTGTTGATAGTCTGGAAAAGAAAGAACTAATGTCCATCTTTTATAAAGCAGTCGATATGTTACCACCCCAAAAGCGGGAAATCTGCCTGATGAAGGTGCGCGAAGAACTCTCCAACCAAGAAATAGCCGACCGTCTGAAGCTCTCTATCAATACCATCAAAACCCACTATTCCGATGCGCTGAAACTGTTGCGCGTCCATCTGGGGAAATTGCTAATTTTTGTTACGTACCTCACCTTGTTAAGGTATTTAAGTGTCTATTTAATAGTATGAGTACAGAGAATATGAATACACCTACAGAAAAACAAATACAGGAAGTGCTGGCAGGGACGTCTACTCCTGAAGTTGCCCGGATCGTAGCGGCTTGGTTTGCTACCGATGAGGGGGCGGCCTATCTGGCTAAAAGTATGGACCGTGATGCCGTACAGATCAAACAAGGATTCGAAGAACTCTATGTCAATCACGAAATCCCGTCCGAAGAGATGTTTGCCCATATCCGCCGCAACATCCGGCAGAAACGTATTCGCAGGATTACTTTCCGTGTGGCAGCCGTACTCATTCCATTTGTACTGCTGATAGGGCTGTTTGTCCAGGTGAATACCCGTGTCGATCTGCTGGGTGATTCCGGTTACGAAGAAATCTATGTGCCCAAAGGTGAGCGCTTGCAAATGATGTTTCAGGATGGCACACGCGCCTATATCAATTCAGATTCACGCCTGAAATATCCTAAGAAGTTTGCACTGTCCAGCCGTGAAGTCTATCTGGAAGGCGAGGCTTATTTTGTAGTCTCAAAGAATTCCCACCGGCCTTTCATTGTCAATCTTAACGGGCCTTCCGTGCATGTTCTGGGAACTTCGTTCGATGTTCAGGCCTATCCGGAGAATAAGGATATCACGGTCTGTCTGGATGAAGGTCATGTTAATCTGATGCTTGCTTCAGATAAGAAATATCCGTTGCAACCCGGTGAGAAACTTGTCTATAACAAGGAAAGTGATCGTTGTACCATTACCCGGCATGCCGATATCCATCTGTCTTCCCTGTGGAAAAAGAATGTGATAGCTTTCAAGGATGCCCCGCTGTCCGAAGTCATCAAAGTACTGAACCGTTGGTATGATGTGAACTTCAAGATAGAAGACCAGTCAGCTTGGGATGTATACTTTACGATTACATCAGAGAATACGCTTCTCGAAAAAGTTCTTCAGGATTTGGAGAAGATTGCGCCGTTACGGTTTGAATATAAAGAGGCTGAAAAGGAAGTGATAGTCACAAGAAAAAAAGAGGATTCCCGTCTAATGCATTGATTGTTCAGATTTGAGTTGTAAACAATATGTGAAATAAAAGTGCGTATTGCAGGTAAAATTCCGTTCAGTAAAGTGCGCATTGCAGGTAGTTTACGCTATATTAAACTTGCGTATTACAGAAAGTATCTTTGTTTTTGCGCATTGACCATATTAAATATTGAATTTCATGATATTTAAATGTAAATGGGTAATAATTCAAGACTATTCTGTATGCCCCGTTAATAACCGTGAACAGCGTTTTTAAAGAATAAGAGGAACGTTTTTTAAGAATGTTGCCGACGTTTATTAACAGCGTAGAAATCGATCTTAAAACTATAATAGAATATATATATACAAAAAAGGCGATAATCCTTCATGAGAATGACCGCCTTTTTACCTTTTATACCCGTTATTGTTTGGGGTGAAAGTCACCCGTATTAACTATAATCAGCCTGAATAGCTTAGGAATAAGCCACCAGTTGATTATATGGATTAGCTCCTGTTTTAGCTGAAAATATTGTCAATTTTATGCACTGTTTAGTGTCTCGTTGTAAAGGTCTTACTTTTCCCATTTACGAAAGTTTTAGGTTTATATTAGAGTTTCATTTTAAACTTCTACAAATATACTACATCAGAAAGGCGAAGTCAAGTGTTACGGCCTTTGTTTTGAATTGTTTTTTCATTAATGGTGATAATCTCTTCTGTTATACTATTCTATCGGTTAGTTTCTATTTCATATTGCCCTTTTTTAGGTAGAACTATTTCATATTATCCTTAAACTTCTTGCATGAAACGGCTGCTTATTATTATAAAAATAGTAAATTTGTACGAATCTCGTGAGTGATTGCCTTCTTTATACATAGATACATTAATACAAGATGACGAGCTACATTTTGAACCGCCAATGACGATTCTTAGTCTTTTAGAAGACCTTTTCTTGATTTATTTAGCAAAAAAGCATTTTTCCCTCACCCGCTCCGAAATCTTGTGTGTCTACTTTGTATAAAGCGATTTATATCATTGTTAATCTAAAATTTAAGTTATGAAACACAAGATTTTACTTGTTCTGTTTTTGGGCTTTATGGCATGTTTAGCAGCCAACGCTCAGAAAGTAACCTTGCAGTTCCGGCAAGTTAAGTTGGCAAAAGTCTTTGATGCTATCACTCAACAAACCGGACTAACCGTGGCATACAGCCGTCCTACCGTTGACCCGGATCGGGTTGTTTCTATTGAGGCTGATAAAGAAGAACTTTCAGATGTGCTTGCACAATTGCTGAAAGGCACGAATGTAACTTTCGAAATAGGCGAGATGAAGATTTTCATAAAAGAAGAACCGGTTTCAGATACTTCGCAAAAGAGTGGTCGACTTATAACTATTTCCGGTACAATTGTTGATGAAAAAGGTGAAACGATTATTGGGGCAAGTGTTGCTGTACAAGGAACTACTTTGGGTACTATCACCAATGCGGACGGTGAGTATTCTTTAGCTAATGTGCCGGAGAATTCAAAAATCGCTATTTCATTTATTGGTTATCAATCAATATCGCTTCCAGCAAGTACAAAAACGCTCAGTAAGGTAGTGATGAAAGAAGATAATGAAGTTTTAGATGAAGTTGTTGTAGTTGGTTATGGTACACAGTCAAAGACGCGAACTACAGGAGCTATAGCGCAAATTAAACAAGATAAAATAGCAAATATTCCTGTAAGTAGCTTTGAACAGGCTATAGCTGGACAGTTACCCGGAGTACAAGTGATGCAACAAAGTGGAGCACCGGGGGCTGGGGCCTCAATGAAAATCAGAGGGTCTTCTTCGATCACAGCAGGGACTAATCCTCTTATCGTAATCGATGGTTTTCCAATGACTTCTGAAAATACAGCAAGCTTATTAAATCCAGAAGATATAGAATCAATTGATGTTTTAAAAGATGCCTCTTCTTCTGCCATCTATGGTTCTCGTGGCGCTAACGGAGTTATTGTAATTACAACCAAAAAAGGAAAAGATGGTAAAGCAAGAATTTCAGCAAAAGCATATTATGGTATACAAACAGTTTCAAAGAAAATTGATTTGATGGATGCTTATGAATATGCAGATTTTGCAGCTACTGCCAGAAATAATTATTGGGTGGATTTAAAACCTGGAGTAAATACACCTGAAGATCCGAATTCTGCTCGTCCGTCGAAAGCAAGAATACCTGATTATCTTACTCCTTATCTGAACAAGGAAGCAGGATTAGTTAATACAAATTGGCAAGATGAATTATTTCGTACTGCAGCAATACAACAATATGATCTTTCAGTGTCCGGTGGAAATGAAAAGATATCCTATTATACTTCAATAAGCTATGCTAATCAAGATGGAGTAATTAAGAATTCAGGATTTAAGCGTTTGTCTGCACGTTCCAATATCAGTGCGAAATTGAATAAACATGTTTCATTTGATTTTGATATTGCACCTTCTTATTCTGTGACTAATAAAGTATCTGAAAGTAATCATAAGTCAGATGGTGTTGTTTTGATGACAATGTTAGCCAATCCGGCTGCTATAGCATATAATTCAGATGGGAGTATTAAATACGGTGATCAAATAGAAAAAGGACAAGCTTGGGGTACTGTAGCTTTAGAGAGTCCATTGGCTACTGCTATGAGTATTAAAGATGATGAGAAGACATTCAATATTCTATCTAATTTGAATCTGAATATAACGATTTTAGATAATCTAAAATTCAAATCTCATTTTGGGGTACAGTATAATAAAATTGAGAATGATTATTTCCGTCCTTCTTATTTGGGTGGCTATAATTCTAAAGCCCCATCTAAAGCTGTAGGTAAATATTTTGGTTATACGACATTAAATTGGATTACTGAGAATACGCTTACCTATTCTTTAGAACAAAATGATCATTATATAGAGTTTCTGGCAGGTATCAGTGCACAGCGTGAAGATTATGATAGAGCGAACATGGTTGCTTCAGATTTTCCGAATGATAATATTACGACATTGAATGCAGGTATAGTAAATAGTGGATATACAGATAAAAGTACTTGGACATTATTCTCATATTTTGCAAGAGTCAATTATTCATATAAAAATAAATATTTGCTTGCTGCTTCTATTCGACGTGACGGTTCTTCCCGTTTTGGAAAAAATAATAAATATGGTACATTCCCATCGGTTTCTATAGGATGGCGCATTATTGAAGAAGAATGGATGAAAAAATTGGATATACTTAGTGATCTGAAATTGAGAGCAAGTGTTGGAGGAACTGGTAATTTTCAAATATCTAATTATAGTTCATATTCTTTATTAAATCCTGCTAATTACTTGTATAGTAATGTGGTTGTAAACGGGTTGGCTCCTTCAACAGCTCCAAACCCTAATATTTCATGGGAAAAGACAACCCAGTGGAATGTTGGCTTAGATGTTGGCTTACTCAATAACAGACTAACATTTGCTGTGGACTATTACAAATCAACTACAGATGGTTTATTGTTGAATGTTCCGGTTCCTGCTGCATCAGGATTTACCACATCACTACAGAATATAGGCAAAGTGAATAATAAAGGTGTTGAATTATCAATTAAAGCAGATATTGGTAATGATGATTTTATGTGGAGTCCTTCATTGAATTTTTCCAAGAATAAATCGAAAGTAATTCGATTGGGGCCTGGTCAAACACAAATACTTCAAGATAATAGTTTGACAAGGGTTGGTGGCGAAGTTGGCTCTTACTATGTTTATAATGTTATAGGTATATATAAATCAGAAGAAGATTTGAATAAATATCCTCATTTAAATACATCAAAAGTAGGTAGCTATATTTATGAGGATATTAGCGGGCCTGACGGGAAACCTGATGGTAAAATAACAGATGCGGATAGAAAAGTAATGGGCAATTATATGCCTGATTTTACGATGGGATTTTATAACTCATTTTCTTTTAAGAATTTTGATTTAAGTTTTATGATTCAATGGGTTCAAGGTGTTGATATCTTTAATAAATCAAATGCTTTTCTTTTGAATGAAGAAGGATGGGGAACTGGAATTAAAAAATTGTATAATAATTGGTTCTCTGAGAATAATCTGACTGCTAAGTATGCTCGTCCCTTAGTTTCACCAACAGATAAACTGTATGAATCATCCAATTATATGCTTGAAGATGGATCATATCTACGTTTTAACAATATAACATTAGGTTATCGATTGCCTAAAAAAATATTGAATAAAGTGAATGTTGGGGATTTACGTTTTTATGTAACTGCTCATAATCTATTTACGATAACATCGTATTCAGGGTACAATCCGGAAGTCAGTATATCTTCTAATCCTCTTACACCAGGTATAGATTATGGTGGTTATCCGGTAAATAAATCTATTGTATTTGGTATAAATGTAAACTTTTAAATAGAAATGATATGAAAACATTTAGATATATTATCTCTATCAGTTGTGTGTTAGCTAGCATCTGCTTTTACTCATGCGATGACTTTTTGAACCAAGAGCCTCCCTCTAATGAAAGTGTGCCGGCATTCTATAAAACAGAAACGGATATAGCTCAGGGGGTAGCGGCAGCTTATAATGCTTTAATGGCGAAATCTCAGTATGGTAGTAATTTTATTTATTTGATGGAAGTTCGTTCAGATAATACTTATACAGAAAGTATTACAAATAGTGGAGGAATATATGGCGATATTGATTTATTCCGTGAAACATCTTATAATCGAGTTCTGGAGGACACTTGGGTTGGTTGTTATGAAGGTATTAAGCGGTGTAATATTGTTTTGGATAATATAGAAAGTGTCCAGATGGATGAAACTGCTAAGAAAAAGTATAAAGGAGAAATGTTGTTTATACGCGCATTGACGTACTTTAATATGGTTCGTTTATGGGGGGATGTACCATTGGTAATTCACTATTTTGATGATCCATTTCAAACATTTGGATTTGGCAGAAGTCCGGTAAATGATGTATATGAGCAAATTAAAAACGATTTGATTGAAGCATCTAAAATTCTACCCGAAGCACCGGATAGCAAGCGTTTAGGAACTGCCGTTTCAGGATCTGCAAAAACTCTTTTGGGAAAAGTTTATTTGACTTTAAAGGATTATGATAATGCAGTGAAAATATTGAAAGAAGTTATTGATAGCAAGCAATATACTTTTATTCAAGACTATACAGAGCTTTTCGATGTAGATAATAAAAATAATTCTGAAAGTATTTTTGAAATACAATATACTGAAGCCGTGACAGATCTTGGCAGTGCGTTTGCTAATTTGTTTGCTCCGATTGGAAGTTCAGAAGTTACTGGAGGTATTGGAGCCACTGAAGGTAACAATGAACCTACGCGAAATTTCTATGAATCATATAATATAGATGATTTAAGACGTGATGTATCTATAGGGCAATTAGCTGATGGTAGAATCTATTGTAAGAAATTTGTAAAGAAGCCGGTTTTACCCAATCAGTCAAATGCCAATTTTGTTGTTTTGCGATATACGGATGTTTTATTGATGTATGCTGAAGCTCTTAATGAAATTAGTTATTCATCTTCTGGGGATGCAATTAAATATTTGAATGAAGTTCGCCAAAGAGCAGGTTTACAGCTGTATACTTCTCAGCAAATAACAGGAAAGGATGAGTTTAGAAACCTGATTTGGGATGAGAGACGTTGTGAGTTTGCTTTTGAAAACCAGCGTTGGTTTGATCTTCTAAGAAGTGGAAAGGCTGTAGAGGTTATGAATAAATCTTCTAATGGAGATTTTGCGATAGAACCTTATCAATTATTATTTCCAATACCTCAAAATCAGATTGATATTGCACCTGATGTCATGAAGCAAAATGATAACTATTAGTTGATTAATGATGTGTTTGAAATAGTATTAACTTAAAAGAAGAACCACATGAAAAAACTATTGATTTTATTGTTCTTATTAGGAGCATCTTTACAGTTTTGTTTTTCTCAATCACAACCTTTGCCTATTTCTCAATTAATTGAGATTTATAATAATCCTTCGAAGTATCCCAATTACATTATGTTATCTGCCCATAGAGGATATTGGAAAGATTATCCTGAAAATTCAATTCCTGCTATTAACGCTGCGATTGCTTTAGGCGTTGATATGGTAGAATTTGACATTACTATAACGGACGACGGTACACTTTATTTATTACATGATTGGGGATTGGATAGACTTACTGACGGAAATGGTATCGTCAAGAAGAGGGTTTCAGGACAATTTGTTAATTACAAATCTTGGGATGAGCTTAAAAATCTACATTTGAGGTTATACACGGGAGAAGTGACTTCTTATAAGTTAGCTACACTGAGGGAGGCTCTTTTAGCTTGTAAGAATAAAGTTTTGGTGAGTATTGATAAGGCAGAGAATATAATACCTGAAATGTACTATTTGGTGAAGGATTTAGGTATGCTTCAACAAGTCACTTTTAAAACAAAGATTCAAACTTATCCTACTCCGGAGTCAATTAAGAATTTGGTGAAAAATACAGATGACCAAAAACAGTTGGTGAAAATGTTTACTCCTACTATTTTTAATGAAACTTATGAAAAAGATCCGAATATGATTGCAAAGATGAAAGCTTTTGTAAATGAAGGTTGCACAGGATTTGAGATGATTTATTTTAAAGATACAGATAAAATGCTAACACAGCAAATTACAGTTGATGGTAAAACTTATTCTAATGTTCTATCTTGGTTAAAAGCTATAAATAAGCGTATTATCCAATTTCCAGAATGGCCGGAAAATCAAAAGGGTAATTGGTCACCTGCCGCATATAAATTTAGAAATATAGATTTGACAGGTAATGATTTGCGCTGTGATTGGGATTGGCTTTTGAAAGAATCTCATTCGCCTGATATTGTTATTTCTGATCGTTTGGAGGTTCTCTTTGATTATTTGAAAACTATAGGGAAACGTTCATTGCCTTAATCATAAATACTAGCTTATGAAAACTTTATTAAAGAGTAATAGTAGTTATATATTACTATTTTGTTTGTCTATTCTGTATTGTGGAAATGTAACTTCACAAATAAGTGTGCCTAATCCTAGTGTTCACTTCGCTTTTGATACCAATAATCCTGGATATGAATCTGTATCTAAAGCTACAGCTGTTACTTTTGGGGATTTTACTTTCGTTACAGATAGATTTGGGAATTCTCGGAGAGCTGTGATGTTTAATGGAAAAGGAAGCGGAATTCGGGGCAAGGGATATAATATTAATAATGTCCATACGATTTCATTTTGGGTTAAAATTGATGATCCTTCTACTATTCCATCCGGAGCTATTCCTTTTTCTCCTACTGATGTGAAGTATGAGTTTTATAATTGGATAGATGCAAATAATAACATTTTAAGAGGGCTTGGGCGGAAGAAAGCAACTTTGGGATTAAACCGCTATATTCCTAAGAATGACGGGAGTCGCGTGCCTTGGTATTTGTGGGCTTATAAGCCTTTGCAGTTTAATGAAAGTGGTTGGCATCATATATTTATTATTCAAGGAGAACATTATACTAGATTGATAATGTATAAACCTAGTACGTTGAAATCGTATTTTTATATATGGCTTGGATCTCAGGACTTTCCTGTAGACAAGAAATTGTTTATCGGTGGATTCAGTGATAATTACCCTATTAACGGTCCAATAGATGATTTCAAAGTTTATAATGTAGAATTAACAGATGAGCAAATCGAGTATTTGCATATAGCAGAATATCCTTTTTCTAGATATGTAAAAATAAAAAATAAAAACTCAGGTAAATATATAGTAGTTGAAGACGCCAGTAAAGATGATGGTGTACATGTAATGCAACATTCAACAGAATCTGGTAATGGCGAATGGAAACTTTATTATGCTGGACCGAATGAATATAGGATAGAAAATCTTCATTCCGGGAAGTTGATGAATGTTAGCGGTTCTTCTATGGCTGCTGGAGCCGAAGTAATTCAGTATAGAAAATGTGATAGTGAAAATGAAATATGGATTCCTGAATGCTCAAACCTAGACCCTAAATATTTCAGACTAAAAAGTAAAAGTAGTGGTAAATATTTGAGTGTTTTTCAAAATTCTACTGAAGATAATTATAAGTTGATTCAAAGTAATCCTGGAGAGGTAAGTGAATATTGGACTTTTGAATGTGCCATGCCAATTAATACTTGGGCTATTGAGGATGGACTATATCGTTTGAAAAACAAATTATCAGGTCGCTATTTATCTGCGAAAAAGGGTTCAGAAGCTGTTGGAGATAATTTAGTTCAATTAGAAAATGATCAATTAGAAGACATTGGGTATGATGTTTGGTATGTGCATACTTATGCGGGAGAAAATGGTTGCTATATAATAAATGCTGTTAGCAGCTTGGCTATGAAATCTCAGAATAGAGTTGTAGGCTCTTTAGTTACACAAGATGTGAATACAATTGAAGGTTCATTTAAGTGGCAGTTTATCAATACTGGAAAAGAAAATGAATATCGTTTGAGGAATGTAGAAAGCTTTTATTATGCAGTCGTAGCAAATGCTTTAGGCACTGAGGGGGCTTCGATAGTTCAGAGTACTGAAAGCTCTTTGAACAATGATGTTTGGGTACCAGAAAGAGTATATTATGATGAATCTGTGATCCCCGAAGGTACTTATAAGATAAGAAATGACAATAGTAATAAATTGATGGTTGTGAAAGATGCTTCAAAGAGTGATGGAGCTGAAATTATTCAGCATGAATTTGGAGAAGATGATAGTATGTGGGAAGTTGTACATAGAAAATACGGCTATGTGGAATTGATAAATAAGAATAGTCAGAAGTTTTTCGTTGTGAAAGATGCTAGTCTCTATGTGGGAGAAAACATCATTCAATATGGGACTCATATAGCTAATGGATTATGGAAAATTAGTAAAATATTCTTTAATGAAGGGGGGACTATGCGAGTCGGATATACTCTGAAGAATGCAAATTCACAGCAATATGCAGTAGTTCGGGATGCTTCTCGGGATAATTTTGCCCCCATTATACAATATAATAGTGGAGAGGCCAATAAACTATGGTATTTTGACAAACAGACTGCTAATGCCATGACTCGTAATGCTTCTGGGAGTGAAGGAAATGTTACATCTGATATGAGTGAACCTATGGTTTTTGTCGATTGCAAAAATGATCTGATACAAATTTATACACAATTTAATTCTCCTACAGGATTGATTTTGAGAATAATGGACTTGGCAGGTCGTCAAGTGTATGAAGGTGAGAAAAATGTAGATGCAGGAAATAATGCAGTTCTTATTAATCAATTTAATAAGTCGTTGATTGATAATAATCTGTATGTGATATCTATACGCTCAAAGGATGGAACATTTAATTTTTCCACTAAAGTTATCATGAAACGTTGAATAATGCTTAAGAATTAATTTTAATAAATAATTAAAGTAATAGATTATGAGAAAAAGTATTTTATTTCTATTTGCAATTTTCTGTGCTGCTTTCGTGGTGGCACAAGATCAGCTTCCTAAGTGGGAAAAAGGTTATCTGGATATTCATCACATCAATACCGGACGGGGAAGTTGTGCTTTCCTCATTCTGCCGGATGGAACAAATATGATGATTGATGCCGGAGATTTTGATAACGAAGCGTTTGATGCAAAGTATGCGCCCATGTTTGCACCACAGGTATTTCCAAATAGTAGTTATACGGCAGGATCGTCTATAATAAACTATTTGACTAATGTGTTGGGAAGAGATAAGCTGTCAATTGATTATTTTCTGCTTACTCATTTCCATTCCGATCATTACGGTAGTGTACGCAGTGTTTCCGGCACTTCCGAAAATGGTTATCGTCTTACCGGTTTGACCGAAGTAGGTGATGTAATTCCTATCAAAACCTATGTAGACAGAGATTATCCTGATTATAGTTTTCCGGTTGACCTGCGAACCAACAAATCAGGCAATGGGGGAGTGGAACCTGCTACTTTCCAGAATCTTTTGAAGTTTCTGGAATTCCAGAAAAACAACAATGGGATGAAGATTGAGAAATTTGATATTGGATCGAATAAACAGTTTGTATTGAAAAAAGATCCAAAATCTTATCCCGGTTTTGAAATAAGAAATATTAAGTCAAACAATCTTCTGTGGACCGGAAAGGGGAAAAATACGACTCCTTTGTTTACCAAAGAGGAACTGTTGGCAAACAATGGAAAATTTAATGATAATCAGATGTCGACAGCCCTTGTTGTTACTTACGGTAAATTCAAATATTATGCAGGGGGGGATAATTCCGGTTTGGTAGATCAGGATCATGCGGAATGGTATGATATTGAAACTCCGATGGCTCCGTTGGTGGGGAAGATATCTGCCATGTCGCTTAATCATCATAGTAATCGTGATGCTACCAACAAAAACTTTTTAGATGTACTTGATCCTAAAGTGGTGGTTGCCCAATCATGGAGTCCTGACCATCCGGGACCGGAGGTAGGTCAGAGATTATTATCCAAAAATGTAGGTACTCAAAATAGAGATATCTTTATGACCTATTATCATGATGAAACAGGCATCGGCATTGGTCCCTGGTTCTCTCGTGGTATTAAAGCGAAAGAAGGTCACATTGTGATAAGAGTATATCCTGACGGAAAATATGATGTATTTGTTCTGGATGCCAGAAAGTCCAATCTGACTATAGTTAAAAAGTTTGGTCCTTACGTTAGTGAATAAATTTAATATCTAAAAACTTGCCCAAGTTTACAACATTCATACCCGTAGGCTTGGGCTTGTTTTTTTAATCATTGAAATTACTATGAAACGTTTTATCTTGTTAGCCCTCTTTTGTTGCCTGTTGCTGGGGATGAGTGCCCAGACAGCCAAAGAGGAAATATTTGAAGATATTCATCGTTCGGCAGCTAACCATTGTGCCTATCCCGAACCGCATTTCATAATGACTGTTCCCCCTAAAGGATATAAGCCATTTTATTTGAGTCATTATGCTCGTCATGGATCTCGTTATCGGGTTAATCCGGATGACTATAAGAAGCCGTTGGAAGTATTGCGCGAAGCCGATAAAGACGGAGTACTTACCGAATTGGGAAAGAAGACGCTCTGTATGGTAGACAGCCTTGCCCGACTGGCAGAAGACCGCTATGGAGATTTGACACCGTTGGGAGCACGCCAGCACCGGGGAATTGCAAAACGAATGTATGAAAGCTTCCCGGAAGTATTTCAAGGGGCGGTAGCAGTGGATGCACGCTCCACCGTTGTTATTCGTTGCATCCTTTCTATGATGGCCGAGTGTTTGCAACTGCAATCTATGAACCCTAAATTGCAGATTAAGAATGACGCCAGCTATCATGATATGTATTATATGAATAATGAGGACGATTATTTCAGAAAACAACGTAAAACAGATGAAGTGCTTGCTGCCAAACAGGCTTTCCGAAAGGAACATCTTCATCCTGAACGGTTGATGAAATCTCTTTTCACTAATGAAGATTATGTAAAGTGGAAAGTAAATGCAGATAAACTGATGAGCTACTTATTTGAACTTGCAGTCATTATGCAAAATCACGATACGGATATCGAACTCTATTCTCTTTTTACAAAAGAGGAGTGTTACGACATGTGGTTGCTGAATAACGCAAATTGGTATATCGATTACGGTCCGTCTCCGTTGACAAAAGGGAAAATGCCCTATCTGGAAGCCAATCTGTTGGAGAACATTCTGAATACTGCGGCTACCTGTATCGTTAAAAAAGAGAACAGCGTTACATTGCGATTCGGTCATGAATCTTGTGTACTTCCTCTCGCATGTCTGTTGGAGTTGGGCGATTGCGCTTATCAGACTACCGATTTGAATAGTCTTGCCGAGGTCTGGCGCAATTACAAGATTTTCCCGATGGCTTGCAACATCCAGTTCGTGTTTTATCGTAAAAAAGGGAGCGATGATGTTCTGGTGAAAGTACTGCTGAATGAACAGGAAATGAAACTTCCGGTAGAGAGTACACTTGTTCCTTACTATCATTGGAAAGATGTGGAAACATACTATAGGAATAAATTGGCAGCTTTCAGGAAATAGTTTTTTATAGGTAATAATATAATATTGAAAATCATGATTAATCGGTTTATATTGAACGAAGTATCATACTTCGGACCTGGAGCGCGTGAAGTGCTTCCAAAAGAAATTGCCCGTTTGGGATTGCACAAGGCTTTTGTGGTGACAGATAAAGATCTTATCAAGTATGGAGTGGCGGATAAAGTGCTGAGTGTGCTTAAATCTGCCGGAATACCTTACGAGATATTCAGTGAGATCAAACAGAACCCTACAGTGTTCAATGTAAAAACAGGCGTGAAAGCCTTTGCTGAGTCGGGAGCGGACTTTATCCTGGCCATCGGTGGCGGTTCTTCAATAGACAGTGCAAAAGCTGTCGGAATTATTTCCAACAATCCGGAATTCAGCGATGTCGTTTCGTTGGAAGGTGTGGCAGATACGAAAAAGAAATCCGTTCCTATCATTGCCCTGCCTACCACTGCCGGAACTGCCGCCGAAGTAACAATCAACTATGTGATTACGGATGAGGCAAACGAAAAGAAAATGGTATGCGTCGATCCAAATGATATTCCGGCTATAGCTATTGTGGATGCAGAGTTGATGTACACCTTGCCTAAAAGCCTGACCGCTTCCACCGGATTGGATGCTTTGACACATGCCATCGAAGGGCTGATTACCAAAGGAGCTTGGGAAATGAGCGATATGTTCGAGATCAAGGCCATTGAAATGATAGCTCGTTATCTGGAAACAGCAGTCAACGAACCTACCAATGCCGAGGCACGCAATGGTATGGCTGTGGCACAGTACATTGCCGGAATGGCATTCTCTAATGTCGGTTTGGGAGTGGTGCACGGAATGGCTCATCCGCTGGGAGCTATCTTTGATATTCCTCACGGGGTGGCTAATGCTTTGCTGCTGCCTGTTATCATGGAGTTCAATGCACCTGCTGCACTCGATAAATACGTGGATATTGCCAAAGCTATGAATGTATATACTTCCGGTATGAGTCGGGAAGAAGCGGCACATGCAGCTGTGGAAGCTGTAAAATCGCTTGCCATACGTGTAGGTATTCCGCAACATTTATCTGAGTTGGGAATTGAGGAAGAAGATTTGGAACGTCTATCAGAAGCAGCCTTTGCAGATGTATGTACACCGGGCAATCCGCGTGAAGTTTCTAAGGAGATCATTCTTGAACTATACAGAAAAGTATTGTAATAAACTGTGAGTAAGAACCCTTTTGTCTTATGAATAACACAAAGAAGACTTCAATAATAAGTAAGGATGGTGTGAGCTATCTGATTCCGTTTATATTAATCACGAGTTGTTTTGCCTTGTGGGGATTCGCCAACGATATTACTAATCCGATGGTGAAAGCTTTCTCCAAAATATTTCGTATGAGCGTTACGGACGGCGCTTTGGTACAGGTTGCTTTCTATGGCGGCTATTTTGCCATGGCTTTTCCGTCAGCCATGTTCATACGCAAATTTTCTTATAAGGCGGGAATACTTTTAGGACTGGGTATGTATGCTTTCGGTGCATTTCTGTTTTTTCCGGCCATGCTTTCAGGAAGCTATTATCCATTTCTGATAGCCTACTTCATCCTGACGTGCGGGCTCTCGTTTCTTGAAACCAGCAGTAATCCTTATATCCTCTCGATGGGGACGGAGGAAACGGCTACCCGTCGTTTGAATCTGGCTCAGTCGTTCAATCCGATGGGATCGTTGTTGGGAATGTATGTGGCGATGAATTTTATACAGAATCGTTTGAGTCCGATGGATACGATGGAACGCAGCCGGCTTTCTGCTACTGAATTCGAAGCGGTTCGTGATTCAGATTTAAGTGTATTGATTGCTCCCTATCTGATTATCGGCATTGTGATTCTGGTAATGTTGATACTGATTCGCATGGTGAAAATGCCGAAGAATGCCGACCAGTCTCACGACATCAACTTCTTCCCGACATTGAAACGTATCTTTTCTATCAGTTATTATAGGGAAGGAGTGATTGCGCAATTCTTTTATGTCGGTGCCCAGATTATGTGCTGGACGTTTGTCATACAATATGGCACACGTTTATTCATGTCTCAGGGGATGGGAGAAAAGGCATCGGAAGTGTTGTCGCAGGAGTATAACATTGTGGCGATGATCATCTTTTGTGCAAGTAGGTTTATATGTACTTTTATCTTGCGCTATCTCAGTCCGGGGCTACTGTTGAAGGTTCTGGCTATTGCAGCTTGTGGATTTACAATTGGAGTTATTTTTATTCAGGATATCGGAGGAATGTATTGTCTGGTGGGTGTATCTGCCTGTATGTCATTAATGTTCCCTACGATTTACGGAATAGCTTTACAAGGATTGGGTGATGACGCAAAGTTCGGTGCTGCGGGCTTGATAATGGCGATTCTGGGCGGTTCGGTGTTGCCACCGCTTCAGGCGAGTATTATTGATATGCAAACCTTGTTCGGCATGCCTGCTGTGAATGTTTCATTTGTACTTCCTTTTATTTGTTTTGTGGTGATTATAATTTATGGACATCGTTCTTATGTAAGAGAGAGAAGACGGTGATTGAAAAATTGCGCAATGCACTGAAAATAGCCAGTGCTCGTGAGTATGCTCTCATTGAAGAACTGTTGGTTTGTGTCGATAAAAAAAAAGTTTGATTAAGCAGATCAGGTATCGTATGTAAAATGGACACGGGCGGGAGAGTTGCCGGAAGAATAAGGGAGAAAAGGCGGAGTAATCCGCCTTTTTGCTAACTTTGCAAAAAAACATTGCATACCTTTATGGTCATATAAAGGCAGCATTAAAAAACATTTTTATGACAAGAGAACAGAAGATATTATCCTTGTTAGCCCAGTTTAAGGAACTGGGTATTGACAAACAGATAGATTATGATAAATTCTATCTGTATTCTCTTATTACCCATTCAACAGCTATTGAAGGTTCTACTGTCACTGAAATTGAGAATCAACTTTTGTTTGATGAGGGCATCAGTGCGAAAGGTCGTTCTATGACTGAGCAACTAATGAACTTAGACCTGAAAGCAGCATACGAACAATCTATTGCTTTTGCAAAGAGCCATAGTGATATTTCTGTTGATATGCTTAAGAAACTATCTTCTATCGTTCTGAAGAATACTGGAACAATATATCAAACCGCATTAGGTGAATTTTCGTCAGCGAATGGAGATTTACGATTACTGAACGTCACAGCCGGAACTGGAGGACGCTCTTATATGAATTACTCAAAGGTACCTACAAAGTTGGCAGAACTTTGCGAAAGTATAAATCAGCGACGAAAGGCTCTTTCAAAAACGAATGTTATTGAATGCTATAAGTTGAGTTTCGACGCTCACTTCCATTTAGTAACAATTCATCCGTGGGCTGATGGCAATGGCAGGATGTCTCGTTTGCTGATGAATCAGTTGCAGTTTGAGTTTGGAATCATTCCTACCAATATTAACAAAGACCATAAAGCGGAATATATTGAATCTCTTATAGCTACTCGTGAAAACGATGATATAGAACCATTTCACAACTTTATGTTCGATGAACATATCCGCAATTTAGAGCAGACGATTCGTAATTATCAGGCATCCATAGAGGATGAAGGTTTAGAACCTCGTATCGATGTCGGTATAAATGTCGGTATAAATGTCGGTATAAACGAACAACGTGTATTGGAGCTTATCCAGATAAATAACCGAATCACTGCAAAAGAGATTGCAGAATCGCTTTCGGTTTCCTTACGACAGGGGGAACGGATTATGGCAGCATTAAAGGAGAAGGGGCTGATCAAACGTGTTGGCTCTAACAAATCGGGGCATTGGGAGTTGAGAGGGGGATAATGAGAGAGAGTTGTTACTTTCATTCAAGGCATTGGTACTATGAGATACCCTTTATAAATCGAAAACTGTAGTTGTTTTGTCATCTAATTCTATACCATTAGTGCAGATTGTAGAGTTATATTAAACCATTATATTTGTTATTTACCGAGAAAGATTTATCTTTGTAGTTGAATTAGAATAGAAATAATAAACTATGAGTTTAGTATCTCAAAATAAAATAAACCAATTGCTTCTATTAGGAACAAGGAACGGATTGTTCTTTTCCGAATGGTTAAAAAAGAATGGCTACTCAGATCAGCTAGTTAGCAAGTATCGACAATCGGGGTGGCTCAGTACATTGGCAAAAGGGGTTATGTTTCGTACTGGAGATGTTTTATCGGCATATGCTGCATTACAATGTTATAATCAACAATTAGGAAAAGAATTTCGCATAGCAGCACACTCAGCCTTAGAATTGTTTGGTTTTAATCACTATGTACCCATGGGTAAACCTTTACTTATGGTGGGACACACAAAGCAAAGCATTCCTGAATGGATGAGAAGTGATACTTTTGACAGAACAATCAAAACATTCACTACCGAAACCTTTCTGATTCCACAAGTAACTACTATTCAAAAAGATGAATTAAGCTTACTAATATCGACACCTGAACAAGCATTTATGGAGTGTTTGTTGCTTGCACCACAACAATATAGTTATATTGATTTATACTATGTGATGGAGCAACTGACTACACTGCGCTCTGAAGTTGTACAAAAGCTACTTGAAACAACTAAAAGTTTGAGAGTGAAACGTCTGTTTTTATATATGGCTGAGAAAGCTGGACACTATTGGTTCGATATGCTTGATGCTTCTAAAGTTGCCCTCGGTACATCCAAACTACAATTGGTGGAAGGCGGTATATATGTGCCTAAATATAAAATAACTATACCCAAAGAATTACACGAATATGAATAATGATATATATAGAAAACAAGTTTCTCTGTTGATACGTATTGTACCATCTATATATCGCGTTGTAGACTTTGCAATTCACGGTGGCACAGCTATTAATCTATTTCATAAGGACATGCCTCGATATTCGGTTGATATAGATCTCACTTATATTCCCATACAAGACAGAGACGAGAGTCTTGCAAATATTAACCGTCACTTGCTGGCATTAAAGACAAATATCGAAAAAACAATACCAGGTATTAAAGTTGAGCATAAGCCTAAAGTATGTAAACTGCTTTGTATACTTGATGGTGCCACTGTAAAAATAGAAGTAAATGGGACAAAAAGAGGTATTATTGGAGAAGTTGAAGAAAAGATGTTGTGCCCAAAGGCTATAAAGGAGTTTAATATGACCTGTAAAGCCCGTACGGTTTCATATAGTCAACTTTATGGTGGTAAAATAGCAGCAGCATTAAGTCGGCAGCATCCGAGCAATTATCCTTCGGTAAAGTGGAAATTGCAGAATATTGATAAATTAGTAAAGAGCAATCCCAAGAAACATCAAGAGGGGGTTCAGAAATTGCAGAATTTTTTAAAGATACAGGATTAAATCTATATTGGTATCTATTTATAAAAGCCTGTTTAACAAGAACACTGTCACTGATTCCGCTGATATCTGTGTAGTGTATTGTTGCATTATGTTTTATGTAAAGAACTTTTCTTGTTCAATTCTTCAAAATCAGTAAGCGAATAAAAAAACAATCCCTTTTTCATTTTGTATTGGAACAAAATTTTAATAGGTTTGCAAAACCTAATTATTTACTTCTAACAATCTTTGTTCCTTTAAAATATAAGCATGGAAAAGAATATGGCTGATTTTTCAGATGATAGCTATTTATTGGGGGAGATAAAACGGGGAAACGAAGAAGCCTTCGTCTATCTGTTTAAAAATTACTTTCCCCGTTTGCGTGGATATGCTGTTCGCTTTATAGAAGATGAAGAAATCGTCCGGGATATTATTCAGGAATGTTTCCTGAAATTCTGGGAGAAGAGGGACTTGCTTTCGTCAGTCTCTATAACTTCTTTGCTGTTTGCAATGGTGCGCAACGGATGCCTGAATTACCTGAAACACATATCTATTGTAGAGAAACACCGGATTGAATACCTGGCGTCCATTGACGGGGAAGAACGGCTTTACTATACCGACTTCACCTTTGACGCGGACAATAAACTCCTCTATGACGAATTGCAGGAGCAAATCAAACTCGTCATCGGTCAGTTGCCCGACCGTTGCCGCGAAGTCTTCCTGTTGAGCCGGTTCACACATCTCAAGAACAGGGAGATAGCCGATAAACTGCAAATATCCACTACAGCCGTGGAGAAACATATTTCTAAAGCCCTTGCCCTTTTTGAACGTCACTTCAAGGATAAATATCCGGTAGACATCTATATAATGGTTTTAGCTTGGGTGATTATGAACGAATAAACAGAATAACCGGGAGGAGAAAAAGCAGAGAACTAAAAATTTTCTGCTTTTTTCTATTTCCGGGGTTGGGTAGAATTAAAATTAGTTGTTACATCCTATAGAAAGAGAATTTATGAAAACAGAAACAAACATTCACGAATTGGCGATCCGCTACTTTGAAGGACACATTTCAAAGACGGAAGAGAAACTCTTGTTCAGCTACATTGAGCAAGCGGAAGAAAACCGTCTGCGGTTTCGCCAGTGGGAAAAAGAATGGAAAGTTACTAATGAAGGGGACGAACAGACCATGCAGGAATGGCAACGTCTGCAACGCCGCCTTCGTACGCAAGAGGCTATCATGCCGATGTTGCCACGCCGCTATTTCAGCTTCTGGCGCAGAGTGGCTGCCGTAGCCGCCATCGTGGTGCTTACTGCCGGGGCTACGCTGGGCATCTGGAACATTGCTTCCTTATCTTCTACCGAAGATTATTTCGTATTCGAGGCTCCCTACGGAGAAAAGAGCAAGATGACTTTGGCAGATGGTACGGTGGTATGGCTGAATGCCGGTTCCGTACTGAAGTATTCGGATAAGTTCAACGAACGGAATCGTAAAGTAATACTTAGCGGTGAGGCTTATTTTGAAGTCACGAAGAAGGAAAAGGCCAACTTCACGGTGCAAACCTGTGGATATGATGTAGTGGTGAAAGGAACGAAATTCGATGTTTCCGCCTATCCCGAAGACTCAGTTGTCACTACGGCACTGATGGAAGGTATTGTCGAAATCCATCATGGAGAACAGCGGATAGAGATGACTCCCGGTGAATTTGTGAAGTTGGATATGGCTACCGGAAAAATCACACGTACCCGTAACGATGTGAAGCAATGGAAAGCCTGGTCGGAGAATCGGATTGAATTTGAGGATATTACGTTGAAAGAACTGGTAGCGAAACTATCCCGCCAGTATGACGTCAACATCAGTCTGGAATCGGAACAGGTAGGTGCCAAGCGTTTCCGTATTTCATTAAGAAACCGTGAGACGATAGGAGAGGTGATGGCTGCTTTGCAGGAGATCATCCCGATAACCGTCGAACGCAGAGGAAAGGATATATATATCAGAGAATAAAATCAATTTTGTAACAACTAATTAAATCAAGAAAAGCTATGAACAACCGAAAATCAATTCTATGCTTATTCCTTCTGTTCTTGCTCAGTTTGGGTTCATTGTCAGTAAATGCCCAGACAGTCAGCAAAGTTTTTGAGGAACAAACATTGAAAACTGTGTTGAAGGAAATTGAGAGTCAAACAGGGCTGTCCATTATCTATCAGAAAGACGAAGTAAACGAGAATAAAAAGGTTAATGCGACTTTTGAAAATACTCCCGTTGTAGAGGCATTGTCATCTATCCTTGACAAATCATTGGAGGTGAACCTAAAGAATAAGATGATTGTGATTTCCAAAAAAGGGACAATGCCGGGTGCTGACCAAACAAAAGTAAGATCAATCACCGGAAAGATCATTGATGAAAACGGTGAGCCGGTGATTGGGGCGAGTGTGGCGATACAAGGAACTACGCTGGGCTCAATTACAAACATTGACGGTGAATATACCTTAGCCAATGTTCCGGAAAATGCAGAAGTAACCATTTCATTCATTGGTTACCAGACACTGACTTTTAAAGCGAATGACAAAGCCTTGCAAAATATCACTTTGAAGGAAGATAACGAAATGTTGGATGAAGTCGTGGTAGTAGGATACGGTGTACAACGTAAACGCGATGTAACCACTTCTATTTCCTCAATGAAAGCGAGTGAACTGGCAGTTCCCGTTTCCAGTGTGGATCAGGCGCTTGTCGGTAAGATGACCGGTGTGCAGGTTTCACAACCGAATGGCATCCCGGGTGGAGGATTGTCTATTAAGGTAAGAGGTAGTGGTAGTATTACTGCCGGTACGGAACCGTTGTATGTAGTAGATGGTTTCCCCATGTCCGGTGAAGCCGGAAGTGGTACAGGGCAGAATGTATCTCCTTTGAGTTCCATTAATATGAATGACATTGAGTCCATCGAAGTTTTGAAAGATGCTTCGGCGGCAGCCATTTATGGATCAAGAGGTGCAAACGGTGTAGTCATTATTACTACTAAGCAGGGTAAAGAAGGCAAAGATATGAAGCCTACCGTACAATATGATGGATATGTAGGTTTCCAGCAGCGTACTAAAAAGATAGATATGCTGGATGCGTATGAATATGCTCGGCTCTCCTATGACGGACACAACAATGCTTATCTTGATTTGCTGGAAAGTAAAGGTATTGAAGGTAGCATCAATGATTCTAATGAAGTTCGTAACCAGAAGTTGGGGAAGAAACCGGATGTTATCAATCAGGCTTATTTGCTACCTCCCGAAATAATGCCATATATCAATGGTGAAACCGGACTGACGAATACAGATTGGCAAGACGAAGTTATGAGAACAGGAATCGTCACAAGCCATAATCTTTCTCTGTCCGGAGGGAACAAGGCTACCAGATATTTTATTTCCGGTAATTACATGAAAGAACAGGGTATTGTTATCGGTTCGGATTTTGAACAGATGGGAGCCAGAGGAAAAGTCGATGCTAACTATAAGAAATTCACCTTCGGGACTAATCTGTCTTTTAATTATTCTGTGTATAACATCGTTCCTACCGAGGACAGATATAAAGAAGAGACAATCGTTGCTTCTGCTTTGGCCATGTCGCCCACTATGCCGGTGTACAATGCCGACGGTTCTTATAATTTTGATCAATGGAACTGGCAGTATAAGCATCCGCAGATTGTAAATCCTGTAGCTTTGGCAAATGAAAAGGAAGACCAAATGAAACGTTACCGTTTTATGGGGAACGTCTATGGTGAATATGAACTCTATAAGAATCTGAAATTCAAGACAAGTTTCGGTGTGGATTTCAACAGCTACAGCCGTTCTTATTACAGACCTTCCACCTTGCCTACTTCTTTAGACCGACTTCCGCCTTCAGTGCCGGAAGGGTCGAAGCGTGATAAGAATATGCTGAACTGGGTATGGGAAAACACTTTGTCATATACTACAGTCATTAAAGATGTACATAATTTGTCTGCCATAGCCGGGTGGACTGCACAGAAAGAATCTGTGAACACTTCATTGCTGGCCGGTAATGGTTATCCTAATGACTTGGTACATACCATGAATGCAGCATCAGCTATTACAAGCTGGAGTGCAACAGCTTACGAATGGTCGTTGTTATCGGCATTGGCACGTGTGCAATATTCATATAAGGGCAAGTATCTGCTATCTGCTGCTGCCCGTATGGATGGTTCATCCCGTTTCGGAAAGAATAACCGGTGGGGTATGTTTCCCTCAGCTTCTGCCGGATGGTATATCAGTGAAGAAGATTTTATGAAAGATATAAAATGGCTTACATCCCTGAAATTGCGTGCGAGCTACGGTATCAGCGGTAATTTCAATATTGGCAATTACGAGTATTATGCTACGTTATCGGAAGACAATTATGTGTTGGGAAAAGCTGACGGCACTCTTGCCAGCGGTTTGCGTCCTGCAACGGCTGGAAATCCTGATTTGGGGTGGGAAAAGACAGCTATGTTCAATCTGGGTCTGGAAATAGGACTGTTCAATATGCTGACTTTAGAACTGGATTTATATAACAGTAATACAACTGATATGTTACTGGATGTACCGGTTGCCGAATTTTCCGGTTTCAGTACAGTGCCTATGAATATCGGAAAAGTAAATAATAAGGGTGTCGAATTTGCTATTTCTACTACAAATACTTGGGGAGACTTTACGTGGAACAATCGCTTTAATATCTCCGCCAACCGGAATGAAGTAAAGGATTTGGGCGGTGTTGATGAAATGATAACAACTGCCGAGAGTGTGACTTTCATTACCAAAGTCGGAGAGCCTATCGGCAACTATTACACTTTGGTAACGGATGGTGTATTTGCCAATCAGGCAGAGATTGATAACTCGAAGAATCCGGATAAGAGCCAACGTAAATATGCTTATGTCAGTGGCGCGAAACCGGGAGATTTCCGTTTCAAAGATATGGACGGTAATATGGAGATTGACGAGAACGACCGTACTATTACAGGAAATTATATGCCGAAGTTCACGTATGGTTTCTCTACAGAGTTGAAATATAAGTGGTTTGATCTCTCTATTGCCCTGCAGGGTGTACAAGGAAATAAGATTGCTAATATATTCCGTCGCTACATTGATAATATGGAAGGAGGAAATAACTGTCAGGTCGATGCTTTGGACCGCTGGCAATCAGAAAGTAATCCGGGCAGCGGCTATGTAGTCCGTGCAAACAGAAGTGCAACGGGTATGAATGGTACTACTTCTACCTGGCATATTGAAGATGGTTCTTATATGAGAATTAAGAATATCACTTTTGGATATACGCTGCCTAAATCATTGCTGACCAATGTAGGAATCAGCCGGGCAAGAGTTTATTTCTCTACCCAGAATCCTTTCACTTTTACCAAATATAGCGGATATAATCCGGAAGTGAATATGAAAGGCGGTTCACTGACTCCCGGTATCGATTATGGTACATATCCTCTGTCTAAATCATTTGTATTCGGATTAAACGTAACCTTTTAAATAATCAAGATATGAAAATTAAATATTATATTGTAGCTTTTGCATCTCTGTTGCTTACCAGCTGTAGTGATTTTCTGGACTTGACACCTATATCTGAGGCTTCTTCGGCAAATTACTATAAAAATACTTCTGATATAAATTCTGCATTGTCCGCTTGTTATGGTTCATTACAAGGAACCTATCAATATGGCGAATACTTCATTTCCCTCATGGAGTTAAGGTCTGATAATGTGGAGGACATTAATCCCGGTGGAGCAGCCGGTATGTTCTACTTCATTGATAATTTTACTGCTACATCCGGAAATAATGTCGTTCGCTATGCATGGAAAGAATTATATAACCAGATATATAGATGCAACAATGTACTTGCAAGTATAGATGTGGTAACAGATGCCGCGTTGAAAAAGCAGTATGAAGGGGAAGCTATGTTTTTACGGGCTTTAGCCTATTTCAATATTGTTCGTCTTTGGGGAGCTGCACCTCTGATTCTGAAACCGGTGACCGCTGCTGAAGCTAAGAGCTATGGGCGTAGTGCAGTGGCGGATGTCTATAAAGCCATAGAAGAGGATTTGGAGGTTGCATCCGGTATGCTTACTTCTGCTTATGATGATGACAATCTGGGAAGAGCCACTTCCGTAGCTGCAAAGGCATTATTGGCAAAAGCTTATCTGACACAACAAAAGTGGTCGGCAGCAGCGACTTTGCTGGATAACATAGTCAAAGATTATTCATCTAAATATGGTTTGCAGAACACCGTTGCTGATGTTTTTGATGTAAACCAGGAGATGAATAAAGAAATTCTGTTCGCTGTACGATATTCAAAGTCAGTTCTTGGGGAAGGACATGGCTACAACGATTACTTTAAGGATAAGTCGGTTATTGATAGCAAACTTTTAGCTTCTTATGGAAATACGGACGATCGTAAAGCCATGATCGAATATAAGAAGGTGGATGCTAACAATAATGTAATAGCCAAGTATTACGATACGTTCGACGCTACTACGGCAAAGGTTGGATTTGACTTACCATTATTGAGATGGGCGGATGTATTGCTGATGTGTGCTGAGGCTCATAATGAAGTGGCCTATGAAAATTCTGAATCAAGTAAGGCACTGAGCTATTTGAATTTGATTCGTAAGCGTGCAAATGCAGTGGAATATAAAGTGACGGATTTGAAAGACCAGAGTGCTTTCCGCAAGGCTGTATTGGAAGAACGCCGTTTGGAATTTCCGTTCGAACTGCATCGCTGGTTTGATTTGATTCGTACAGATACGGCGATAGAAGCTATGTCAAAGGTTGGTTTCACGATAACAAAGAATGATTATTTATATCCTATTCCGAAAACGGAGGTTGATTTGATCGACAATCCGGAAACATTCCCTCAAAATCCGGGATATAACTAATCTGAGTATTTATTGAGTGGGGATGCCTGAGAGGTAATACTTTCAGGCTTCCTTCTAAAACTATGGAACATGAAATATATTTGGGGACTGTTGTTTGCCTTGGTGGCTGAATGTGCTTTCTCACAGGAATTGCCTCAATGGAAAGAGGGATATATGGATATTCATCATATAAATACCGGGCGAGGGGATTGCACATTTTGTATTTTGCCGGATGGAACTACTCTGTTGATTGATGCCGGAGAGAATAATAGAGTCGGAGAGAGGGTCGTAGCTGCCAAACCTGATGATACCAAGAAAGCTGGTGAGTGGATCGCAGATTATATTCGCTATTTTATACCTAAAGGCAAAACGAATATCGATTATTATCTCTTGACACATTATCATTCAGATCATATCGGTAGTTGGTTACATAAGAAAGAGGATAAAGGCAGGTATTATCTGACCGGTATTTCCGAGGTATATCAGAATTTTCCTGCTAAGGTGATCGTGGATAGAGGGGATGACTTTATGCCTCCTTCCGATAAGGATTCTTGCTATATGAACTATCGTAATTTCGTAAAATCAATCTCTGACTGCACTAAACGTGAAACCTTTAATGTGGGATCGTGCAAGCAGTTTGTGTTATGCAATGAACCGGAAAAATATCATTCATTTGGTGTGCGTAATGTATATGCTAATGGCAAGGTTTGGGATGGAGATGCAGGATCTGTCTCATTATTTCCTGAAAAGGGCAACTATTCAAAAAGCGAAATGCCCAGAGAAAATATGTATAGCTGCGTGATAAAGTTGAGTTATGGTGCATTTGATTACTATACAGGAGGAGATATTCCAGGTTTTCCCCGTCCGGGACGTCCAGAGTGGCATGATATTGAGGCTCCGGTTTCTGATGTGGTAGGCAAAGTGGAAGTGGCGGTTTTAAATCATCATGGCAATGAGGACGGGACTAATGAAAAATTTCTCCGGAATTTATCACCTCAGAATATCATAATGTCTACTTGGGATGCTCTGCATCCTAATCATACGGTGCTGTATCGTCTTTTCTCTAAAGAAGTTTATCCGGAAGAGAGAAAGATATTCTCCACGAATATGCATCCGGCTACTAAAATTGTTATCGGTGATTTGGTTGACAGAATGGCATCCCATCAGGGGCATATAATGGTACGTGTATATCCGGAAGGTAACAAATATCGTATGTATGTTTTTGATGATGCGGTTCCTGTATTCCAAAGCCATGTCATCTACGAATCGGATATACTTGAATGTATAAAATAAACAATAAAATTTATGAGAAGGAATCTATTTTTATTGAGTTGTCTTTTATTATTGTGTACAGTTGCGTTATGGGGGCAAAGTCCTGCTGAACGGATTCATAAAGCATTTAATGAATCTGCTGAAAAATCAATTCTGGTGGTTTCGCACCGTGCGGATTGGCGTAATGCTCCTGAAAACTCATTGCAAGCCATTCAAAATTGCATTGATATGGGGGTGGATATGGTTGAAATTGATTTGAAGCGTACTAAAGATGGGCATCTTATCCTGATGCATGACAAAACGATTGACCGTACTACCACGGGTAAAGGTAAACCGGAAGATTATACGTTGGAAGAGTTGCGCCAGTTCCGTATGCGAAGTGGAGCCGGACATAAAACCCGTCACCTGATACCTACTTTTGAAGAAGTGATGAAGTTGTGTAAAGGTAAAATTATGGTGAATGTGGATAAAGGTTATGACTATTTTAAAGAGGCATACGCTATTCTTGAAAAAACAGGTACTGTGCATCAGTGCATAATGAAAGCCGGGCTACCTTATGATCAGGTGAAAGCAGAAAATGGAGAAGTGCTGGATAAGATGATTTTCATGCCTGTGATCAATTTACACAAGGAAGGTGCTGAAGCGATTATTGACGGTTATTTAGAACACATGAAACCTCAGGCTTTTGAATTGGTATTTGATAATGACGGACCGGAGGTGCTGAGACTGATAAAGAAAGTACATGATAGTGGCGCGAAGATTTTCATAAACAGTTTGTGGCCTGAACTTTGTGGTGGCCATGATGATGACCTCGCTGTAGAGTTGAAACAACCGGGTGAGAGTTGGGGATGGATTATTGGACAAGGAGCTAAACTGATTCAGACAGATCGGCCTGCGCTATTGCTGGAATATCTGAAAGCAAAAAAGCTTCACGATTAACCTCACAAGAATATGCTGAAATATATTATTAATTTTTACAGGGTCTCAATGCCGAGACCTTGTAACGGAGAGTCTTTGTCCGAACAGAAGAAACGGTTGAAGCGTTTGCAATGGTCTACTTTTTTGGCTGCAACCTTTGGGTATGGAATGTACTATGTTTGTCGGCTCAGTTTGAATGTAATGAAGAAACCGATTGTAGATGAGGGAATTTTTTCAGAAACCGAATTAGGAATCATCGGTTCTGTACTCTTCTTTACCTATGCAATCGGAAAGTTTACAAACGGATTCCTGGCTGATCGCAGTAATATAAAACGTTTCATGACTACAGGCTTATTGGTTACTGCCTTGGTCAATCTTTGTTTGGGATTTACCAACTCATTTATTCTCTTTGCCATTCTTTGGGGAATCAGTGGTTGGTTTCAGTCTATGGGAGCTGCTTCGTGTGTAGTGGGGCTTTCCCGTTGGTTTAGTGATAAAGAGCGTGGGTCTTTCTATGGCTTTTGGTCTGCCAGCCATAACATAGGCGAGGCTTTGACTTTCATCATTGTTGCTTCTGTGGTTAGTGTTCTGGGATGGAGGTATGGTTTTCTGGGCGCAGGTCTCGTGGGACTTATCGGAGCATTGATAATATGGCGATTCCTTCATGATACTCCTCAAAGCGAAGGACTTCCGGCGGTGAATCAGCCTAAAGAGAAAAAAGAAATGAATACTGCGGAAGCTGCTGATTATAATAAAGCGCAAAAGCAGGTTTTGTTGATGCCTGCCATTTGGATATTGGCTTTGTCCAGTGCTTTTATGTACATCAGCCGTTATGCGGTGAACAGTTGGGGAGTGTTTTATCTGGAAGCGGAGAAGGGATATACCACTTTGGATGCCAGTTTTATTATTTCTATCAATTCGGTTTGCGGCATTGTTGGTACAGTTTTTTCCGGATTCATATCGGATAAACTGTTCGGCGGACGTCGCAATGTGCCTGCATTGATTTTCGGATTAATGAATGTAGCCGCTTTGTGTCTGTTCCTGCTCGTTCCCGGTACACATACTTGGGTAGATGTGGTGGCCATGATATTGTTTGGAACGAGCATCGGCGTGTTACTGTGTTTCCTGGGTGGACTGATGGCGGTTGATATTGCTCCGCGTAACGCTTCGGGTGCGGCGCTGGGAGTAGTGGGGATTGCCAGTTACATAGGCGCCGGATTGCAGGATGTGATGAGTGGTGTGTTGATCGAAGGAAACAAGACGGTAGTGGATGGAACGGATGTTTATGACTTTACGTATATCAATTGGTTTTGGATTGGGGCTGCAATCTTATCAGTATTGTTAGCATTATTAGTTTGGAATGCTCGGAATAAAGAGCCTGAATAGGTATTGTATAAATTAATAACAACTAAGATTATGGAACTTGAAGAATTGCGTGATGCACTGAAAATAGCCAGTGCTCGCGAGTATGCTCTCATTGAAGAGCTGTTGGTCTGTGTCGATAAAAAAAAGTTTGATTAAACAGATCAGGCAAACAGAGAAAAATGATACGCCTGCGAGGGTGGAGTATTACGGTAACCCGAAAGCAGTTACCCGCGTGCTTGTGAAGTTGATAGAGCAAGGGAAGCTGCGCTACAACGGTGAGGACAATTACTCACGGATCATCCGCACGCTGACTGCGGTGGTGGATGTGGTGAATGAATCAACGGGAAAGATAATGAGCGGGGAGTCGCTGGTATCGTATGTAAAGTGGATACGGTCGGGGGAGTTGCCGGAAGAATAAGGGAGAAAAGGCGGAGTAATCCGCCTTTTTGCTAACTTTGCAAAAAACATTGCATGGCGGATATTCCTCTACATAAAGCAGTTCAGCAATCCGATTTCGGGATATTTGCAAAGGAAGTTTCTCCTTTTTCCCCGAACCGGCTGATCAATTACACACATCGGGATAGTTACTATATATTCGGTATAGTGGAGAGTGGAACCTGTCGTGTCGGCATTGATTTCAAAGATTGCGACCTGTCGGCGGGGAGCGTTATCTGCACCCAGCCGCATCAGGTGCATCGGATCGTTGATAAAGGGGATGCAAAGTCGTTTCTCTTATTCATCGACGGGGTATTTATAGATGCTCCCACCAAACAGACCCTTGCCGAGTATGCCTTATCGCCGATACCATTTAAGATAAGCGATACGCAACGCACCGAATTGATTCAACTGTTTGCCATGATTCTCCGCAGGATAGGCGAGCGGGAAAATGATGAATCGAAAACGGTTTTACAGAATCTGGCATGTACCGTTGTCGGGATCATAACGGATGCCGCCCGGAAAATAATCGGGCGTGAATCCAAAAACAGAAGGCACATTGAAATTACATTGGCCTTCAAAGAATTACTTTCTGCTAATGAGCAAATAAACAGAAATGTATCTTATTATGCAGAATCTTTGCACATCTCATCGGTATATCTGAACGAGGTGATTAAGAACGTTACAGGCGTGAGCGTAAGCGGGTACATTCAAAATGAACTCATATTGCATGCCAAACGAATGTTGGTATATACCTCTCTGACTGTGCGAGAGATTTCCACTCATCTGGGGATAGATGATTATGCCTATTTCACACGGTTGTTTACAAAGGCGGTTGGCATAAGTCCCACTCTCTACCGGAAAAAATACCTCGAATAATACAATCTTAACCTTACATAGTCTATTCTTCTATTTATCAATGCACTGTAACTTTGCAAACAAAAAAGATGAATAGAAACAGATTTATTTACTTCACGGATTTAATGTTGCTCCTTGTATTTATTTTATCATTCTACACGGGCGTCGAGTTGCATATTGCAGGACAAGGGGTCGATCATGAGAGTTGGCATATCTGGGCGATATTTCACACGAATGCCAGTCTGCTGTTTATGATATTGGGGATTATTCATGTCAAGAGTCATTGGGCTTGGTATAAGGGGCTGAGAACGGTAGGATGCAAAGGAAAAAGAAAAGCTGTATTGCTATTGTCGATTGTTTTTCTGTTGGCTGTTGTTTCGGGGATATTACTGGTGTGCTTCGTTGATGGTGCAAACTCTTCGCTGGGGTTGTGGCATTATAGAATCGGTATTTTTGTAAGTGTTTTGGGGGTACTTCATATATTGAAGAGGAAAAGGGGGCTGTATAAGGGGGTGAGGAGGCATGTGCTATAGTTCTTTATGGTAATTTTTCTCTGATAATGATTTTTTTATCAGAGAAGTTTTGTGGATGATAATAATTTCTTTATCTTTGTTGTGTCAATCAAGAAGAGCTCTTTGAATGGCTGATGAAGAAGCGCTAAAAGCGCGGGAAATTGAACTTCTAGAAAATCTCAATTTCTTCCTTATGAACTATCATCGTCTCATTGCAAACGGTTATAGGAAAAAGGTATTGGATGATGAAATTAAGCTTATTCAGTTAGAACTGGATAAAATTAAAGAAGTCCTCCGATAGAAAGAAGGTCCACCGGGGTAGCTGCCGGTGGGTAAAGTTAGATTGTTGATTTAAACAGTTATAGTATGGATGTAAAAAAGGAATATTTCAGACTGAAGGAACTGTGGATAAAATCAAGTAGTTCCGAGCGTGATGAAGCAGAACGTAAGCTGAATGCATTCTTCGAATCTCTTGGTGAAGAAGAAAAAGAGTTGGTTAATGCAACTGTTGCAGAGGACTTTGCCCATGTCCATAAAATTATTGATGAGAGTAAAGAATTTCGTGAGCGTATCGAAGTTCGCAAGCAGTTGGAAGGGGTGCTCCCTTTTATTTCAGTTTCAGAATTTGCAAAACGATACTTTGGCAAATCTGCCTCATGGTTACATCAACGGATTAATGGGAATGCTGTACATGGGAAAGTAGCTACATTTACCCCAACTGAGCTGATTACTTTGGCTAATGCATTGAAGGATGTGGCTGGTAAGTTAACGCATGCTGCTTCAGCTTTTGTGGGACAATAAAGAAGTTATTAAAAAAGCGGCGAAAGATTTGAAAAATAGGACGGTGTTTTTCAAATCTTTCGCCGCTTTTTTTAATCTTTCCGCCAATTTTCCGGAGGATATTTCCTTGCTTTTATTCCTATATGTCTTTTATCATATGAATTGTTGTGGCGGTATGTCCTGAACTGCCTAACCGTGATTCTAAATGTCGGAAGCCTTTACGTTCGTATAGGGAGACTGCATTTTGAAATTGAGGAAATGATTCGATATAGAGTTGCTTATATACACTTTCTGTTTTAGGCGCATCAAACTCTTCAAAGACTTTGCGTATCAGGGCAGCTATTTCCTTATTGTCTTTTTCTTCGATAGGACGAATTATTACTTTTTCCATGGTTTTTGCACAGAAATAAAAATGAGTACTAATAATAATACAGTTTGAACAGTACCCCATATTTGTGTGGTCTGTATATTATCGAGAAAGGCGGGATCTGTCAAGGCGGCATCTCTGAGTTGATTGGCAATAATGACGTTATTATTTATGCAAGGCCCTAATACCCATGTGCCGAATGCCATTTGCAGGATTGTCATTACCCATTTTACAATAATCCAGCGATGCTTGAAAAAGCCCCAATTAGTCCAAATGCTGTATATCAATCCCGTAATAAGAGATCCAAAGGCACCACAAATAATGAAGTAATCGTCTATTATCTGCAATATTCTTGAACGCATATAAAGTTCATCTCCAGATTCTGGATGAACAGTAAAGACCAGAAGGCAAAGTGCAACACCTCCAATGATCCAACTAAATGCGAAAAAGATGTGGAACATCTTCAAAATTTTAATTCCTTGCGGTTTGAGTTTCTTTACTGCCATAGCTTTTTTGTTTTGTTGATTATTGAAGAATATATTAGAACGGTTAGGTAGAGTTAGGTTACTTTTAAAACTTTCGTGAGAAAGGATAAAAATAGAAAGTAATTACTCTCTGAAGTTTAAGTGTATAAGGGAAGTTACAAAAGTAACCTAACCTGACCTAACAGATTGTTTCATATCGGATGCAAATAGAGTACTTTCTGACCCTTTATTCTGTGTCACCTCATTTATTTATCTCCTTTACCTGCATGATAATCTCTAATCCCAATATTTCAGCAATCTTGCTGAGAGTGCTGAATGTGGGATTACCCTTGCCTGCCTCTATACTTTTGATTATGCGCAGACTTAATTCTGTATAATCAGCCAGATCTTGTTGGGTTAATTCTAATTGCAAGCGGCGATCTTTTATGATTTGACTTATATTCATGGTGCAATATATTGCCTTTTATGGGTAAATATAGCATTTATCATTGAATAAAATAGGGAAAAGTGCAATATATTGCATTATTTGCATGCTTTTGATATTGAAATATTGACTAAAATGAAGAGTTTGTTTGATTTGTATTGGGGATTATTTGTAATATTTCAACTTTGAAGTTGAAATATTGCTTTAAATTTTGCGAGTATTCAATTTTAATGTCTATTTTTGTAGAAAAATAATAATATGGCAACACAAGAGGAGGTTGAAGCGTTTTTAAAGCAATTCCATCAGAAGTTAAAAGTCTTTAGTATTATCTTTAGAGATGAAAGAGGAAAAAATGCTCAAACATTAGCTGATTTGGAAATAACCCCAAAATATAGAGAAACTATTATAAAAGCAATTGAAGTAGAAGATTATTCTCAGGGACCAATAGTTGATACACTTAATCATTTAGGCGATATGTGGGTGTTCGGAAAGGATGTGAAAGGTCATGAGATTTATATAAAGATTTCGCTTGGAAGAGATAATTGTCAAACGATATGTATTTCATTTCATATTGCAGAATATAGAATGAGGTACCCATTTAAAGGAGGAAAATGATGAAAAGCCCTTTTACAGGAGGAAATGTAAGCCTTCAGCAAGAAAATTCAGAATTGGTATTTCGCAAAGAGAAGTTTCAATACACTTATCTTTATTATGAGTGTGAGGATACTAAAGAGCATTTCACAACGACGGAAATTGATGAGCTAAATCTTGCACAAGTGTACAATCAGTACAGAATAAAATATGGTATCCCGTTTCCTGATGAAATAAAGCAGATACGAGAAATGTATGATCTGTCAGCTTTAAAGATGTCTGAGATATTGGGGTTTGGGGACAACCAGTATAGATTGTATGAAAGTGGAGACATGCCAAGTGAAGCGAATGGAAAAGTGCTGAACTTGATAAAAGATCCTGCAATCTTCGAGACATTTGTAAGAAATGCAAGATATCAGTTGGAAGAAAAAGAGTTTAAACGGATATTGGCTAAGCTAAATAAAGTAATAGAATCCCAACTACCTAATATTGAAGAAGAACTGATTTATGACTCATATACAAGAGGGAGTATAAATGGCTATGCTGCGCAGTCGTATAAGAAGCTTAAGAATATCTTATTATACTTTATAGAGCGTTGTGACGGGGTGTTTAATACTAAGATGAATAAGTTACTTTTCTATACCGATTTTCTTTGTTATAAAAAGTATGGAAGGGCCATGAGTGGTTTGGCTTATAAGGCTATTCAATATGGTCCTGTACCTGTAAGATGGGATAGGGTATATAGTTTGGTGGATGGTATTGACCAAGATATTGTTGAATTTGAATCTGGTTATTCCGGGGTAAAGTTAGATTCATTATTGATGGCGGATATGAATGTTTTTTCTCAGGAAGAATTGTCAGTGTTAGAATCTGTATATGAAAATTTTAAAAATTCAACTGCTGCCGATATTTCTGCCATAAGTCATAATGAAGATGCTTGGAAAAAGTATTATGGCACCAATAAACTAATTGATTTTAGAGAAGCTTTTACTTTGAAAGCCTTATAATGGAATTTATCATTCTGTCATTCAAGGATAAATTTTAGCTATACTTTGAATGACAGAATGACGGTAAGTGCCTTTCGGATTTTTACATCACATTTAGCCAACGGCTGATATTACGCTCTTCCGCGCTGAACTCTACTCCAAGTTTTATCACTTCACGTCCGTCAGCCTGATAAGGAATCAGGTAACCTTTGTCTTCAATCTGTTGCAGGGCTTCTTCGGCTGTACCGTTCAGTTTGAATTCGAAGACGTAAATGTATTTAGGGGTTTTTACTACGGCATCTGCACGTCCTGTGGCACTTTCAACTTCTGCTTGGGTGAACTGTCCCATCAGTTTGAAAACCAAATAGAAAACGACCTGGTAATGACGTTCGGTCTTCGCGTTCAGTTGATAGGGGAAATCGGCAAAGAAGGCTTGTAGGCGGGTGAAGAAGGCATTGTAATCGCCTCTTTCCAACTCTTCTACAAACTGGCCGATATAAAAGCCCTGATCATCATTATTTACGCTGGTATAAAATGGTACAAGAAAACTCATGAAACCATAGCGAACTTCATCATTAGGAAATTCCAACAGATAATTCCGAAAACGCTCATTGTAATCCTTTATAGTAAGATAACCACTCTGATAAATCAACGGAATCGGATTATTAGCTTCTACACGATATTCGGAGAACATAGAAGCCGGGGCTTCGATGCCATCAAGTAAGATACGAAGGTCATATTCTGACTTACGGAGCATTTCAACCAGAAAAGTCGGAGTTCCTGTCTGAAACCAGTAATCTCCTAATTCCCGTTTACTGAAAGCATTCAGCACGCTGAAGGGATTAAAGACTCCGTCTCCTTTCGGATGAAAGTGATAGCCATCGTACTGACGGGCCATTTTATCGACAGTTTCTTCAGCAGAAAGCTTGTTAACCCTGCCGAATTCTTCTATTTCGGGCGTAAAGGTTTCAACCAATTCTGTCCGGGTGATGCCGCATACTGTGGCATAAGAATAATCCAGGCTGATGTCATTCAGTTGATTCAGATCGCTGAACACACTGACTTGCGAGAATTTAGTAACTCCCGTAAGGAAAGCAAAACGCAGGTAGCGGTCGGCACTTTTCAGTACCCCGTAAAAAGCTTTTAGAGTTTTGCGATAATCTTCCAGTAGGGCATCATTATCGAGGGCTTGCAACAGGGGTTTGTCGTACTCGTCCACTAAGACCACTACACCACAACCTGCCTGTTCATAGGCACGTTCTATGACATATGCAAAGCGTTCTTCGGGGCTACGATCCTTTTTTTCATTTCCGTATACAATTTCCCATTTTTCCAATGTTTGGTTGAGCATTGCTATCAGGTCGGCTGGAGTTTCATACTTTTTGGCATTCAAATCCAGATGCAGTACCGGATATTTTTTCCATTCCGTCTCCATCTTTTCAATGGCAAGGCCTTCAAAGAGTTCTTTCTTACCTTCGAAGTAAGCCTCGAAAGTGGACAGGAGCAGGCTCTTGCCGAAGCGGCGGGGGCGGCTCAGGAAATAAGGCTTGCCTGTATTGGCAATAAGCCAAACAAGCGCAGTCTTATCCACATATAGATAATTACCTTGGCGGATATCCGCAAAAGTTTGTATTCCGATAGGAAGCTTGCGTAATGATGTATTATATTCCATAAACACACATTTTTTCTTTTATAGCTTCAAAGATAATTGTTTTTTTTCAGAATTGTTCGTTTTGGCACAGTTTTGATGCAGCTACGAGCTACAAACGACAAGCCATATCACTGATACAGCTGATTATTCTTCACACTCTCCACCTCCAGAAGTATTACCTCGTAGCGCCTCATATTTTTGCTTGTAACATACTGGAAGCCATATTTGGTGAGAATCTTCCCTAACAGGATTTTTCCGGCATGGTTATATTGATAGCCGGTTCTGTTTCTGATTTCTTCCGCTATTTCACTTACCGTCATATACTTGAAACTTTCGAAGCGCTCCGGTTTGCGGAAATGCGTCAACAGCATTTCTTCTTCGGGAGTCTGAAAGATGAAAGGCTTGTTGTTGCGCTCTATCTCATCATTTTCGTCGGCTTCGAACCAGTAGCGGTAGCCGGTGTCCAGCAGATGCTTGATTTGGGCGTAGAGCTGTGGGTAGTCGATTTCGTAGCGGTCTATCTTTTCGATTTCGTAGCAGAGGAAGCGGCGGTTGCCGGTAGGATCGTACAACACTTGCGGATAGTTGCAGGTACCGGCAAAGGATGCCCAGTGGGGCAGGTTCAGGGTGTGGCGGGCATAAGGCAGGCGGATGCTGATAAACTTCCGGGTGATAAGGTCCTTCAGCAGACTGAGTTCGTGCCCCGTCATGCCTTCGAACTCATCGAAGTTGATGAGCATAAATTCCGCCATGCGGGAGAGGTCGTCCTTGTTTCCGGCGGAGATGATGCCGGTGCTGAGATAATCGGTTCGTAAGTCATCTGACAGAATTTTGTTGATGAAAGTCGTTTTTCCCAGATTCTGCTTGCTGCATAGCAGGAGGCAGAGGTGGTTCACTACTTCTTCTTGCGTGGCGGCGGCTACCATACCTACCAGAAAATGCCTGAAACCTTTCAGCCAGAACTCTCTCTGGGCAGGAATGGTATGGACACTTTCGGCAAGACGGCCGATGTGGTCGATGCCGTCCCATTGGGGCAGATGGTTCATATACTCGCGGATGGGGTGGTAGGAAATACTGAAATCGGAGTAGATCAGGTTCTCCATGTTCTTGACGCTGCAAGGATAACCGGCTTCGTTCAGTTCCATCCAGATGCTGTTGCTTACCATGTCATCCAGCATGACGAAATCATCTTCACCCTTTTTTCGACATTCCATGCGGTGCTTCATTTGGTTGTAGCGCGTTTCGTAATGATTGTTGATATACTGTCCGATGCGGAGGAAGTTCCATTGCGAGGTTCTCAATTTACGTGTGTTAAATTCGTCCGTATGCTGATAAGCACTGTCCGTCAGGGAGTCAATCTCTTCGGGCGGTATGTCGGTGAAGTTGAGGCGCAGGAAAGGGGCGACTTCTTCTTTGGGGATGCCGTAAGCGTTGTATGTGCAGGTTAGCCGGAACAGATAGTTGTTGCGGTTGCCTTCTTCGTACTTGTTTTTGTGGTCGTGATAGTAAAGAAGGAGGGCGAGCAGGGAGCGGCTTTCGCTTTGGGGATAAGAGATGTTGTCCGAAGGTTTTTTGCACGGAGGTGTGTCTGGTGTTGCTCCCGAAGACTTTTTCCGTCCGGGAGTCTTCTTTTTCTTTTCCCTGAGAGGGCGGTTGAGGTCGACGATGAGAACCTGCGGATTAGGGTTCAGATAGACATTCTCATCGTGAGGCAGATAGCAGATGCGCGTCATGTCTTTGCCCGATTCGTCGATGTCCGTCCGGCAAAGCTCTTCGTAGAGTGCGGCAACCTGGTCATAGGCATGTGCATGGTAGTTGCGGACTTCTTCGGGAGATTGCGGCAGGGTACCGTCGGGCAGACTGGTGATTGTGGTCAGTTTGTAACCGTTGCCCTTCGGACTGGTAAAGCTGATGTGGGTATGCGGATTTCCGGTGACTGCTTTTGAGATGCGTGTCAGTTCTTCGGGGGATTTCTTGTCAAGGTCGAGGACGATTTCCCCGTTATACTCAGTCAGTTTGTCGTATCGGCGTCCACCGGTGAAGCGGGCGGAGAAGGTGACGGAGGGAAGTTCTCCTTTGATGAAATCAGCGGTTGCGATGTCATTGGCAGTGATATGCTGTCGGATGTCAAGGGTCATGTGTGCCAGTTTTTCATCGTGGCGGATGAGGTTGGCCACTTCTTCGTCGGTTACTTCGGCGCAGGGCGGTTGTTTTTTGTTTTGATAATATGAATACTTCATTGTTTGTATAAATTTTGTTGCAAATTAACATATGTGTCCGATAACAGGGAATAACTTTTGGCTTTTCACGTAAAGTTAAGTTTAAGGTTCGCCCAAATAGTGGACTATGACTTCTACCTGGCGGGGAGTGAAAATGTGGTTCCGGTCCTGATAACCCAAATGAATCAGTTCTGCATGCAGTTCGGCGTTGTGGAGTATCCAGCGGCGAAGTACTTGGGTGGCGTTTTTAAGGGTTAGTTGCGGATTGTAAAGATGAGCCAGTTCCGATTTTGTGTAACTGCGCACTACGAAGGTGCCTTTTTCTTCTTTCATTTTCTTGTATTTATTGATTCTTAATGTGATGTAAATTTACTGAAAATAAACGGTTGGTGAAAGTTTTGAGACGTGTTTATTTCAATAATATTCGTAAAGCTTCATTGACGACTGAGGGATGTCTGTTATCCGGTATATTTGCAGTGTAGATCGGTGATTTACATTCACTTTAAAATTTTAATCAATATGGCAACATCCATGAATTATTCAGTGGTGGCTCGTAAAAATCCTTCTAAGAAGAGTGAGCCCGCCAAGTATTATGCCCTGGCGCAAGCTTCGGGCGAGTTGGACTTCGACGAAATGTGCGAAGCGATAACCGGACGTACTACTTGTACGGAAACTGATGTGCGTGCCGCACTGGCGGGCATCATCTATGAGGCGAAACGTGCTCTGAAAGCGGGGCGTATCGTCAGGTTGGGAGATTTGGGGTCTTTGCAGATGGGCGTCAGCAGTACAGGCGCGGAGAAGGCGGAAGATTTCACAATATCCATGATTAAGAAATCACATATCAACTTCCGCCCCAGCAAGGGGTTGACGGACATCACAAAGACGATGGCGTACACGCGTGTGGTGACGCGAAGTATGCAGTCGTCCGAGTCGGGTGGTTCTGCTGATGGAGGGATTGAAGAGAATCCGTTGGGATAGAATCACTAAATATTAAATCACTAAAAACTGATCGTTATGAAGAAGATTACCTGGGACACAGTATTGAAAGTTGTTATTGCGATGGCTTCTGCCTTATTGGGGGCGTTGAGTGCACATGCTATGACGATATAAATGGTATGCCGGTTATGAGAAAGATTGATCTGATTATTATTCACTGTTCCGCCACAAGGGCGGACAGTGATTTCAGTGCGCAGGACGTGGATACGGCGCACCGTTACAGGGGCTTTTCATCGTGGGGGTATCACTATTATATCCGAAAGTCGGGACAGGTGGAGCTGATGAGGCAGGAAGATGTGCCTGGGGCGCATGCCCGGGGATATAATGCAAACAGTCTCGGAGTGTGTTATGAGGGTGGGCTGGATGTGAACGGACGTCCCGCCGATACGCGGACCTTACGACAGAAAGAGGCGATGCACCGACTGGTAGCCAGTCTGTTGCAGAGTTATCCGGGGGCGCGGGTGGTGGGACACCGGGATCTGAGTCCTGATAAAAACTACAACGGCATTGTAGATCCTTGGGAAAGGACGAAAGAGTGTCCTTGTTTTGAAGTAAAAGCGGAGGCGTGGGAGTAAAAAACTCCCCGCCTTTTTTTGTGCGTGTTGAAGTATTGTTATATTTGTGGCAACATATAGAAAGACACTATTGGATATGAAACACAGATTTATCTCTGAGAGATGTAAAATATTTGTTTTGCTTCTTCTGTTGGCAGCCGGTTCGGCTGCACTTCGTGCCCAGGATCAGCCGGGCATTAAAAACATACGTACGGTGGTGTATGAGCCGCTACTGAAGGACACTACGTGGGTGACCGGTAAGGTGGTGGATTACATTACATTCGTGAAGTACGACAGTAAAGGTCGTAAGATGGTAGAGAACAGGCTGAAGCCGGACGGCAGTCCGCATGGTAAACTGGTGTATGTGTATAACCCTGCCGGACAGGTGTCGCGTGAGATTTATGCAACTGCGGATAAAGGAGTCAGCGATTGTTGGGGCTATACATACGATGAAAAAGGGCGGCTGAATTGCATTGCCTATATGAACGGGCAGGAAGATACACTCCAGATTACTTCTGCTTTGTATGATGAAGCGGGAAAGATATTGAAAACGTACTCCAGAGACTATGTGAAAAAGAGGTCATCGGGCAGACAAGTACTGTATAATGCGGATGGAACGCCGGAGAAGATCATCTTGATGGGTGGTCCGGATGAAAAGATGGAACGCGTGGGAGAATACCCGATTGGAAAGGGGGATACACTGACGCTGAAAAGAAGGGGGGCACTACAGTTAGGTAAGATGCGGGTGGTGAAAGATGATAATCAGAAGAATCCGATTCGGAAGATAGATGAAGCGGGTAACTGGACAGAGCGTTTTGAAGGTTGCAATGAATATGGAGAACCGAATTTCATTATCCGCAGGGATATAGAGTATGCAGGCGGTGGAAATGACTGGGAGAAAATACCCGTGCGCGGTAAAGTGAAGAAGGTACAGCAAAGGTCGTACGTTGCCATCGCCAAAGGTCCGCAGGCGGTGGATAAGGGAGAGAAGAAAGGGCAGTTCTTCGTTTACGAGTTTGGTGAAAACGGACGGAAAGTAAAAGAGGAACGGTTCACGGATGCGGGAGTATGCCGGGAGAAGATTCAGTATGAATATAATGAGAATGGGAATTTGTCGAAAGAAAGTCATTATACGCCGGCGGATGTGCTGACGGTAAACAAGAGTTATGGATATGATAAGGAAGGGCGTCTCAAGCACTGTTCAATACTGGATGATAAGGGTGAAATTATGCAGCGGGATGTGTTTCGCTATGACATAGAAGGTAATATGGTACAGGAAGTGGGTTACCTGACGAATGGAACAAAATGTAGTGAGTTCCGTTATATATATGATTCCTATGGGCAGCAAATAGAGCAGAAAGTGCTGTTGCAGCCCGAAGGAGCCGATCCGGTTGGCTCTGTTCGGAGAGGCTATAATTTTCAGGGACGTGTAGTGTTCGAAGAATATCTTTCACCGGATGGTACATCTCAAAGCCAGCATACGTATCGGTACAATACCAAAGGGGAACTGATTTCCGGAACAGAGCGTCCGGAAGGGCAAACCGAAGAAGTGAAATACGTCTATAAATTCCATAATGACAATCAGGGAAACTGGAAAATCAGAATCAAGTATATAGATGATGTGCCGGTGGTGTACGAAGAGCGTGAATATACATATTATTAGTGTGGATATTAGGCGCGGATTACACGGATTGCGCGGATTTAAAGCTGCGCTATTGTGTCAATTAACTAAAAAATTCGCGTAATCCGTGTAATCCGCGCCTAAAAAAGTACCATTTACAATCTTTTTGTAGAATCTGCGAAACTTGAATTAAAAATAAAAACGAAATTGTATGAAGAAGATTATTAACCCGTGGAAAGATTTGGAAGGGTACAATTGTTTCGGTTGTGCTCCCCATAATGAGTCCGGTGTGAAAATGGAGTTTTACGAGGATGGCGACGAGGTGGTGAGCATCTGGAAGCCGCGTCCGGAGTATCAGGGTTGGTTGAATACGCTGCATGGTGGCATTCAGTCGGTGTTGCTGGATGAAATTTGCGGATGGGTGGTAGTGCGTAAGTTGCAGACAAGCGGGGTGACTTCGAAGATGGAAACTCGTTTTCGTAAACCGGTGTCGACTAAAGACTCGCATGTCGTGTTGCGGGCTTCCATACGCGAGCAGAAGCGGAATATCGTGATTATCGATGCGAAACTTTATAATGAAGCGGGAGAGGTGTGCTCGGAGGCGGTATGCACTTACTTCACTTTTCCGAAGGAGAAGGCGGAGCAGGAAATGCACTTTCATCACTGCGATGTGGAGAAGGAGGAGATTCTGCCGCTGATTTAAGTTTGCTTACTATGGACGGTTAATGAATATAATTTTAGGCGCGGATTACGCGGATTACACGGATTCTTTTCCTGTAATATAGTGTGATAGCGCAGTCATTAATCCGTGTAATCCGCGTAATCCGCGCCTAAAATTATTATCGGCATTTAGTTCATTACTTTCCCATAATAAATTGATCTGTGCAAATCAGTGTAATTTGTAACGTAAACTAAGAAAATGATAGGAAAACAAAACTTTTTGTGATAAATCTTTGGAAGTTTCAAACGGATAGTTTACTTTTGTCGCATCAAACAAAAGAATTGTATGAAAAATATTGTTGCACATCATCACCATCATCATTACCTGACGAATAATCGGTAGGCGTATGATTGTATGTGCATAATGAATAAACATATAAACGACGAGGCTTGCCGGATAATGGCAAGCCTCGTTTTTTTGTTTTCAAGAGTTTGGTTAAGTCTAGTTTAGTTTTTGTGAGTAGTTAAATCGTAAAATTATAAATAAGATTATGTTATTAAGAATTGCAGTACAAGCTAAAGGTCGTCTTTATGACGAGACAATGTCATTTCTGGGAGAGTCGGATATCAAATTGAATGCAGTGAAACGTTCATTGCTGGTACAATCGTCTAATTTTCCTGTTGAGGTGTTATTTTTGCGTGATGATGATATTCCGCAGTCGGTGGCAACAGGCGTGGCGGATATAGGTATCGTGGGCGAGAATGAATATGTGGAGAAGAATGAAAATGCAGAGATTGTAAAGCGTCTCGGATTCAGCAAATGCCGTTTGTCACTGGCTATTCCGAAGGATATCGAATATCCGGGTGTGCAGTGGTTTGAAGGACGGAAGATTGCGACGTCGTATCCGGGTATTCTCAGCACATTCTTGAAAACGCAGAATGTGAATGCGGAGATACATGTGATTACAGGTTCTGTAGAGGTGGCACCCGGCATCGGGCTGGCGGACGCGATTTTTGATATTGTTAGTTCGGGGTCTACGCTGGTGAGCAACCGGTTGAGAGAAGTGGAAGTGGTGATGAAATCGGAAGCACTGCTGATTGGTAACAGGAATCTGTGTGACGAGAAAAAGGAAATCCTGAAGGAGTTGCTTTTCCGTATGGATGCTGTGAAGACGGCGGAAGATAAGAAATATGTGCTGATGAATGCACCGAAAGAACAGTTGGAAGAGATTATCCAGGTGCTTCCGGGTATGAAGAGCCCGACGGTGATGCCGTTGGCACAGGAGGGCTGGTGTTCGGTACATACAGTGCTGGATGAAAAGTGCTTCTGGGAGATTATCGGAAAGCTGAAGTCGCTGGGGGCAGAAGGGATTTTGGTGCTGCCGATTGAGAAAATGATATTGTGATGTACTTTTCTTTTGTCTTGAGACAAAAGAAAAGATACCAAAAGAAAAACTCAAGGCTGCACTTCCGGAGCTACTCCGGTAGCATTTTCAGCTAAAGGGCAGGAACTCGCTACGCTCAAACAGACTGCCCTTCTTGACGCTGAACATACTACCTGCGTTTGACGCTCCTACAGTGAGGCCGGGGACCATTCGGGGTGATAGTGCAGAGGTGATGGTGTAGGGGTGATAGTGTAGAATGAATCTTAAAAATGGAATAGGGTATGAAATTAATAAATAATCCGGATAGATCACAGTGGGCGGAGATACTGAAACGTCCGGTGATGAATACTGAGAATCTGTTCGATACGGTGCGGGGGATTATAGACCGCGTGAAGTCGGACGGTGACCGTGCGGTGCTGGAGATGGAGGCGAAGTTTGATAAGGCGGAGCTGACATCGCTGGCGGTGACGGAGGCGGAACTGAAAGAGGCGGAGACGCTGGTGGATGAAAGGCTGAAGGCGGCTATCCGTCTGGCTAAACAGAATATAGAGACTTTTCATGCTGCACAGCGCTTTGAGGGCAAGAAGGTGGAAACCATGCCGGGCGTGACGTGCTGGCAAAAGGCGGTGGCTATTGAAAAGGTGGGATTGTATATTCCCGGAGGAACAGCTCCTCTGTTCTCTACGGTGCTGATGCTGGCTGTGCCTGCAAAGATTGCGGGTTGTAAGGAGATTGTGCTTTGCACACCGCCGGATAAAGAAGGAAGGGTGCATCCTGCTATTCTTTTTGCTGCACAGGTGGCAGGGGTGAGCCGGATATTCAAGGCAGGTGGCGTGCAGGCTATTGCTGCGATGGCTTACGGAACGGAAAGCGTGCCGAAGGTTTACAAGATATTCGGTCCGGGAAACCAGTATGTGACGGCAGCGAAACAGTTGGTCAGTCTGCGTGATGTGGCGATTGATATGCCTGCCGGTCCGTCGGAAGTGGAAGTGCTGGCGGATGAAACGGCGAATCCGGTATTTGTAGCTGCGGACCTGCTGAGCCAGGCTGAACACGGTGTGGATAGCCAGGCGATGTTGATTACCACTTCGGAGGCTTTGCAACAGGCCGTGAAAGAGGAAGTGGAACGTCAGTTGGAACTTCTGCCCCGTAAGGAAATTGCGGAGAAATCTCTTGCCAACAGTAAGCTTATCGTGGTGAAGGATATGGAAGAGGCCATCGAACTGACGAACGAATATGCGCCCGAACACCTGATTGTGGAAACTGCGGACTATATGCAGGTGGCAGAACGTGTGGTGAATGCGGGTTCCGTCTTCTTGGGATCGCTCTCTCCGGAAAGTGCGGGAGATTATGCTTCGGGAACGAATCATACCTTGCCGACAAACGGATATGCGAAAGCTTATAGCGGTGTGAGCCTGGATAGTTTTATCCGCAAGATTACGTTTCAGGAAATCCGTCCGGAGGGTATGAAGAATATAGGCCCTGCCATTGAAGAGATGGCGGCAAACGAACATCTGGATGCGCACAAAAATGCGGTAACAGTGAGATTGAAAACAATATAGAATACAAATTACATGGATTACACGAATAAGGGTAAAGATGAAATTTGTGTAATCCGCGTAAATAGTGTTCAATACTTTATCATATTTATAGATCATGAAAACATTGCAAGAACTGACCCGTCCGAATATCTGGAAGCTGAAGCCTTACTCTTCGGCACGTGATGAATATAAAGGCGTAACGGCATCGGTATTTCTCGATGCGAACGAGAATCCGTACAATCTGCCGCATAACCGCTATCCCGACCCGATGCAGTGGGAACTGAAAACGGAACTTTCCAGGATAAAGAAAGTGTCTCCCGAGCATATTTTCCTGGGCAATGGTAGCGACGAAGCTATCGACCTGGTCTTCCGTGCTTTCTGTGAGCCGGGAGTGGACAATGTGGTGGCTATCGATCCCACTTACGGCATGTATCAGGTGTGTGCCGATGTGAATAATGTGGAGTATCGCAAAGTCCTGCTCGACGAGCATTTCCAGTTCTCGGCAGACAAGTTGCTGTCTGCTGCGGATGAACGGACGAAGTTGATTTTCCTGTGTTCGCCTAATAATCCTACCGGAAACGATTTGTTGCGCAGTGAGATAGAGAAGTTGCTGCGTGAGTTTGAAGGGCTGGTGATACTGGATGAGGCGTACAGTGACTTTTCAGAATCACCGTCGTTCTTGCTGGATTTAGATAAATATCCGAATCTTGTTGTGTTCCAGACTTTTTCTAAAGCATGGGGCTGTGCGGCTATCCGCTTGGGAATGGCGTTTGCTTCTACGGAAATCATCGGCATCCTGAGCAAGATAAAGTACCCTTATAATGTGAACCAACTGACTCAGAAACAGGCGATAGAGATGTTGCATAAGTACTATGAGATAGAGCGTTGGGTGAAGAGGCTGAAAGAGGAACGCGAGGATTTGAAGAAACGTTTTTCCGAACTGCCGTTGACGGTGGAAGTATTTCCGTCTGATGCCAATTTCTTTCTGGCACGGGTGACGGATGCGGTGAAGATCTATAATTATCTGGTAGGAGAGGGGATCATCGTCCGCAACCGTAATTCTATATCGCTGTGTGGCAACTGCTTGCGTGTGACGGTAGGAACGAGGATGGAGAATGATAAACTGATAGAAGCATTGAAAAGCTATGAGTAAGAGAGTATTATTTATAGACCGTGACGGGACTTTGGTGATTGAACCGCCCGTAGATTACCAGTTGGATTCGCTGGAAAAGTTGGAGTTTTATCCCAAAGTGATGCGTAACCTGGGCTTCATCCGTAGCAAATTGGATTTTGAGTTTGCGATGGTGACCAATCAGGATGGGTTGGGCACGGCATCTTTCCCGGAAGAAACTTTCTGGCCTGCGCATAACCTGATGATGAAGACGCTGGAAGGTGAAGGGATTACGTTTGATGAAATCTTCATCGACCGCAGTATGCCGGAAAATATGGCGCCTACCCGGAAGCCGCGCACAGGGATGTTGACGAAGTATCTGAATAATCCGGAGTACGATCTTGCCGGAAGTTTCGTTATCGGCGACCGCCCGACGGATGTGGAACTGGCTAAGAATCTGGGTTGCCGGGCTATTTATTTGCAGGATGATACTACGTTGCTGAAACCGGAATCCGAAGGTGGAACAGCCGCTTGCGAAGGTTTGGAAGAGGTATGCGCCCTTGTTACGAAAGATTGGGATAAAGTTGCCGAATTCCTTTTTGCCGGAGAACGGAAAGCGGAAGTACACCGCACGACCAAGGAAACGGATATTTTCGTGTCTCTGAATCTGGATGGTAACGGTGCCTGCGACATCCATACCGGACTGGGTTTCTTCGATCACATGCTGGAGCAAATAGGCAAGCATGGCGGTCTGGACCTGACGATCCATGTGAAAGGCGATTTGGAAGTGGACGAGCATCACACCATAGAGGACACTGCGATTGCATTAGGCGATTGCATCTATCAGGCATTGGGAAGCAAGCGTGGCATCGAGCGTTATGGCTATGCCCTGACGATGGATGACTGCCTTTGCCAGGTTTGCCTGGACTTCGGCGGACGTCCCTGGCTGGTATGGGATGCAGAATTCAATCGTGAAAAGATAGGTGAGATGCCGACAGAGATGTTCCTGCATTTCTTCAAATCCTTGAGCGATGCCGCCAAGATGAACCTGAATGTAAAAGCGGAAGGCCAGAACGAGCACCATAAGATAGAAGGCATTTTCAAAGCGCTGGCCCGCGCAATAAAGATGGCGGTGAAGAGGGATATCTATCACTTTGAATTGCCGAGTTCGAAGGGAGTGCTTTAATTAGTGATTAGTGGGTAGTGATTAGTGATTAGTGGCTGCGCTGTAACGCCGCATGGTACTAATCACTAATCACTACCCACTAATCACTAATTACCGTCCGTTTCTGGACATCCCCACTGTCCGATAATGAACACCCACCCCTACCCAGAAGCATCCTGACGCTTTGGCACGCTCTTTGCTTTTCTGTTTACAACTATTTTTTGATAAACATGAAAAGGAATATTTTACTCGCAGCTTGGATGCTATTTCCGTTCGCCGCTTTTGCACAGAACGATACATTGACAAACGAACGTGAACGTCTCATCACTTTAAATGAAGCGATAGCTTTGGCACGTACCCAGTCAGTGGATGCCGCCGTAGCGCTGAATGAATTGAAGACTTCATACTGGGAATATCGTACCTTCCGTGCCGACCTGTTACCGGAAGTGAATCTGAACGGTACTTTACCCAATTACAATAAATCTTACAGCAGATATCAAAACTCGGATGGTTCCTACTCATTCGTGCGTAACAATACGCTGGGACTTTCCGGAACGCTCTCCATAGACCAGAACTTATGGTTTACGGGCGGTAAACTGTCACTGGCCTCTTCTCTTGAATATATCAAGCAATTAGGATCCGGAGGAGATAAACGGTTTATGTCCGTCCCCGTCAGTCTGGAGTTGTCGCAACCTATCTTCGGAGTGAACAATCTGAAATGGAACCGCCGTATCGAACCGGTGAGATACGCAGAAGCGAAAGCAGCCTTTATCACTGCTACGGAACAAGTGACGATGAAGACAATCACTTATTTCTTCAATCTGCTGCTGGCAAAAGAAAATTTGAAAACTGCCCAACAGAATAAGGTGAATGCCGACCGCCTCTATGAAGTGGCAATGGCAAAGCGCAAGATGGGGCAGATTTCTGAAAATGACCTGTTGCAGTTGAAATTGAATGCTTTGCAGGGCAAGGCGGATGTGACGGAAGCAGAGAGTAACCTGAATGCGAAAATGTTCCAGTTGCGTTCCTTCCTCGGTTTGTCGGAAGACGAGAGCCTGAATCCGATGCTGCCGAATTCTGCACCGGATATGAAGATGGAATATAATCTTGTATTGAACAAGGCTCTGGACCGGAACTCGTTTGCACAGAATATCCGTCGTCGCCAGTTGGAAGCGGACTATGAAGTGGCTACGGCTCGCGGAAATTTGCGCAGTATCGACCTGTTTGCCAGTGTGGGTTATACGGGGCAGGATCGTGATTTGACTTCCGCTTACAAGGGGCTGCTTGATAACCAGATTGTGCAGGTGGGTGTGAAAGTACCTATCTTGGACTGGGGAAAACGCCGCGGAAAAGTACGTGTGGCAAAGAGTAACCGTGAAGTGGTGCTTTCCAGAATCCGTCAGGAACAGATGGACTTCAATCAGGATATTTTCCTGCTCGTAGCGAACTTCAATAATCAGGCACAACAGTTGGGCATTGCACAGGAAGCTGACGGCATTGCCGAAAAACGTTATAAAACCAGTGTGGAAACCTTTATGATCGGACAAATCAGTACGCTGGACCTGAACGACGCACAGAAATCAAAAGATGAAGCCAGACAGAAACATATTTCCGAGCTCTATTATTATTGGTACTATTTCTATCAGATCCGCAGTCTGACACTTTGGGATTTTGAACGGAATTGTGAGCTGGAGGCGGACTTTGAAGAAATTGTGAGAGACTGAGTTTGAGTTATGAGTTATGAATAATAACTTATAACTCATAACCGTTTTTCGCTTGTTATTGAAAAAAACTGTGATATTCTGTGCTTTCTGTGTGAAATCGTTTATTTTTGCAAACCATAAAACAACGAAATCTTATGATACTGATAATCGACGATGATAGTGCCGTACGTTCTTCCCTCAGTTTTATGCTGAAACGTGCAGGATATGAAGCGCAAACTGTTCCCGGACCGCGCGAAGCAATGGATGTGGTGCGTGCCGAGGCACCTGCCCTCATTTTGATGGACATGAACTTCACCCTTTCCACAACGGGAGAAGAAGGATTGACTTTGTTGAAGCAAGTGAAAATATTCCGCCCCGATGTACCCGTTATCCTGATGACAGCGTGGGGGAGTATACAACTTGCCGTGCAGGGTATGCAGGCAGGCGCGTTCGACTTTATCACGAAGCCTTGGAACAATGCCGCTTTGCTGCAACGCATCGAGACTGCCCTTGAACTGACTGCCGTTCCGAAAGATGCGCCGGAAGAACAGAGCGAGACGCTGAACCGCAGCCATATCATCGGAAAATCTCAGGGATTGATGGAAGTGCTGAATACAGTGGCACGCATTGCGCGTACCAATGCCTCGGTACTGATTACGGGTGAGAGTGGAACAGGTAAGGAATTGATTGCCGAAGCCATCCACATCAACAGCCAGCGGGTGAAACAGCCGTTTGTAAAGGTCAACCTGGGTGGTATCTCGCAGAGCCTTTTCGAAAGCGAAATGTTCGGCCATAAGAAAGGGGCCTTTACGGATGCCACTACAGACCGTGTAGGGCGCTTTGAACTTGCCAACAAGGGTACTATCTTCTTGGATGAAATCGGTGACCTCGATCCTTCCTGTCAGGTGAAACTGCTCCGTGTATTGCAGGATCAGACGTTTGAAGTGCTGGGGGACAGCCGCCCCCGCAAGACGGATATCCGTGTAGTATCCGCTACCAACGCCGACCTCCGCAAGATGGTATCGGAACGTACCTTCCGCGAAGATTTATTCTATCGTATCAACCTGATAACCGTTAAGTTGCCATCCCTTCGCGAACGTCGTGAAGATATTCCTTTGCTGGCACGCCACTTTGCCGACCGTCAGGCAGAGCTTAACGGACTGCCCCGCACGGAATTCTCGGCAGATGCCCTGAACTTCCTTTCCCGCTTGCCTTATCCGGGAAATATCCGTGAACTGAAGAATCTGGTAGAGCGTACGATTCTCGTCAGCGGAAAGACGACACTGGAAGCTTCGGATTTTGACGCACAATATCTGCGTCCTAATGAACCGGTGAAGGCTTCGGACGCATCGTCTCTGGCAGGCATGACGCTGGATGAAATAGAGCGTCAGACTATTTTGCAGGCGCTCGATCGCCATAAAGGAAATCTCAGTCAGGTGGCTATGACGCTCGGCATCAGTCGTGCCGCGCTTTATCGTCGACTGGAAAAGTTTAATATAACAGTCACAGAAAAGTGATAAGTGGTAAGTGATAAGTGATTAGTACAATGCGGCATTAAAGCGCAGCCCGCTAATCACTTATCACTTACCGCTTATCACTAATCACTGACCACTAATCACTAATTACGTGAGAATAAAGTTCTATTTCTCCATACTTGTCCTTTTCCTTCTGGGGTTAGGTGGCGTGCTTCTCTACTTGGCAAAGGGGATGAAGCCGTTACACCTCTACATTGTGGAGGGAATCATTGTATTCATTCTGGTGTTCCTGTTCATCTTCTACCGTAAGATAGTGAAACCGATGAATATTATCGGCAGCGGTATGGAATTGCTGCGCGAACAGGATTTCAGCAGCAGGCTCAGCAAGGTAGGGCAATACGAGGCGGACCGCATTGTAAATGTGTTCAACCGCATGATGGAGCAATTGAAGAACGAACGTTTGCGTCTGCGCGAGCAAAACCATTTCCTGGACTTGCTTATCCAGGCTTCGCCGATGGGAGTTGTCATTACCACACTGAACGGTGAAATATCCCAGCTCAATCCGATGGGATTGAAGATGATGGGCGTACGCCTGGAAGAAGTGATGGGGAAGAAAATTGAGAATATAGACTCTCCTCTGGCTGAAGAACTGGCGAATATCTCAAAAGATCAGACGGCAGTGGTGCGTCTGAATGACTCGAATATCTATAAGTGCACCCATTCATCCTTTATAGACAGAGGTTTTCATCATCCTTTCTATCTGATAGAGAAGATGACGGACGAGGTGATGCGTGCTGAAAAGAAAGCGTATGAGAAGGTGATCCGCATGATTGCCCACGAGGTGAACAATACGACGGCGGGTATTACGTCTACACTTGATACCGTGGAACAAGCTCTTTCCACCGAAGAGAATATGGAGGATATCTGCGATGTAATGCGCGTTTGTACCGAGCGTTGCTTCTCCATGAGCCGCTTTATCACCCGTTTTGCCGATGTCGTGAAGATTCCTGAGCCCACCTTGGTTACGGGCAAACTGAATGAATTGGCCTCCATGTGTAAACGCTTTATGGAGGGTATGTGCAACGACCGGAATATTCTTCTCTGGCTGGAATGTGATCCGAAGCTGGAACCGGTACGCTTTGATGCGGCACTGCTGGAACAGGTATTGGTGAATATTATCAAGAATGCTGCGGAAAGTATCGAACATGCGCCCGAAGGAACGATCCAGCAGGGTAGGGTTGTAGTCCGCACAATCGCTCCTACCACGATTGAAGTGGTGGATAATGGCCCCGGTATAACAAAAGAGACTGAAGCAAAGCTCTTCAGTCCCTTCTTTTCCACCAAACCGAACGGGCAGGGAATCGGTCTGGTGTTTATTCGTGAGGTGCTTACCCGTCATGGGTGTACGTTCTCTTTACGCACGTACAGTGATGGGTTGACACGGTTCCGCATTATTTTTCCGTAGTCTTTTTCCACGCCTTTGCGTATTCGTCAAGAATCCGCTTGATGCCCTGGCCGATGACCACATAGTCCTTTTCGTTCAGGTTGGCAAGCGAGGCGCGTATGCTCCATTCCGGACCATCGAAGCCACCGCCGTTCAGCAGGACGAGAGACGTTTCTTTTGCCAGGCGGAATACGACGTTCAGCGGGCTGTAGGTACGTTTCAGGTATTCTACGAAATCATCTCCATAGAACTTCTTTGCCCATACCAGCATGTCGATCTCCGTATAATATCCTACGCGGAGCGGGTCTTTTATCAACGTGAATCCCGTATTATCCCACAAGGCATGCAGACGCTTCTCAATGATTTCCATCATCTTCAGTTTATATTTGTTTTCCTTATCCAGCAGGGCGAAGGAAGCGAATAAACTCATTTGCATCTGTTGGGGCAATGACAGGCCGGCGGTATGGTTCAGTGCAACCTGTCGGCTGTCGGCTACCATGCGGTCGATGAATTTCATTTTTTCGGGGTGCAGGGTCAGACTTGAGTAACGGCGGTTCAGCGCATTGCGTTTATCTTCCGGCAGGCGGGCAATTTGCTTGTCATAAATGTTGTCTTCGTGCAGGGCGATGACGGCATCACGCCAACCGGTAGCTCCGAAATATTTGGAGAAGGAATAGACGCAAAGCGTATTGTGCGGCAGTTCAGCCATGAATGAGCGGAAGTGCGGACTGAATGTGCCGTATACATCATCTGTGATGACCATCAGGTTGGGGTTATCATTCTTCACGATATCGACAATGCGTGCCATCGTCTCCGGACTGAGGGCGTAACTGGGCGGATTGCTGGGGTTGGTGACGAAGAGCGCTTTGATGGCGGGATCTTTCAGGCGGTCGATGTCCTTGTCATTGTACTGCCAGAGGTGGAATCCGTCGTCCGTCATGCGGTCGGCATGCAGTTCTATCATGTTGAACTGGTAGCGGCTCAGTTGCGGAATTTCAATGTAGGGGGTGAAAGCGGGTACCATCAGGGCGATGCCGTCACCTTTATCCAGCAGGAAGTTCTCCTGGAGGGAGTCGAAGAGGTAACACATGGCGGCGGTTCCGCCTTCGGTGGCAAAGAGGTCGAATGTGCCGCGGGGAGGGCGGTTATCGCACATTTCTTGCGACAGGTAATCTTGCACCAGTATTTCGGTGAAGTGCAGGATGCGGTCGGGCACAGGGTACTGGTCGCCGATTACGGCTTCTGCCCATTCATGCACCAGGGAGTCGGGATCGGCGGCATGTTGCATTAACAGGTAGTTATAGGTCTGCTCCAGGAGCTTGGCACCGTGGGCGGCATTGTTCTTTTTGAGGAAAGCTTCGAAGCGGGAGGCGATGCCTTCTTTTTGAGGAATGCCGGCGATGCCTTCGGGGAGGTTCATGACGCGGCGACATTCTTCGAGTCCGAACTGTCCCAGGAGGAAGAAAGCTTCGCGAGGGGTGGTAGCTATCCAGTTAGGGTTACCGCGTCCGGCGTTCAGCATCGTGCGGGCAGTTTTCTTCAGGCTTTCATCGGCCATATCAATCAATTGGTTTTTCAGCTCGAATGGGCTGATTGTTTCCATTTTCTTTTCAAAGTTTTTGGTATCCATTTCGTTAAGTTTTAATTGTTATCATCTAATTTTGGGGTGTAATAGACTAATCCTGTGAGTGCGATAGACTGACTCTCGGGATGCAAGAATCTATTCTCGGAGATGCATAAAACTATTCATACCATAACTGTTATTGTATCTTACAATAACTGTGTTGCTTTCTTACAATAGATATATTTCTTTATTACAATAGTTGTTGTAAGAATAATAATATGCATCTTGAAGATTAGTTCTTCGCATCGCGGCGATTAGTTTCTTGCATACGGTATATCAGTTGTATGCTATATCCGCCGGGTTAAATCAGCAGTACGATGACGACACCCCATATTATTAATAAAGTGTTGCCCACAGCATACGTTACGGTATAGCCCAGCGCAGGCGTTTCGCTTTCCACTGCATCTTGTATTGCTCCCAGCGCGGCTGTCGTTGTACGTGCTCCGGCACAGCATCCCAGTGTTATTGCAGGGTGGAACTTGAAGACGTACTTACCCAGTAGCAAACCGATGATCAACGGCAGGGTAGTGGCTATGGCCCCCACAATGAACAAGCTGAGCCCGACATCCCGGAAACCCTGTACAAAACTCGGTCCGGCGGCTATTCCTACTACTGCGATGAACATATTCAGCCCTACATTATTCAGTACCCACAGAGAAGCTTCGGGAATGCGTCCGAACGTAGGATGCTTGCTGCGCAGCCAACCGAAGAATAATCCGGCTATCAATGCACCTCCACTCGTACTCAGACTGATGGGAACACCACCGATGTGGATGGATAATGCACCGAACAAACCGCCTATCAGAATACCTAATCCTACGAATATCATATCCGTTTGGTGGGTAGGCCGGTCCACATATCCTATTTGTGCAGCGGCACTTTCCACTTCCTGCTTTGTGCCTACTACTTCGATGACGTCGCCGGCATCCAATTTGGTCTGTGCCAGTACGGGTATTTCAATTCCCGCACGCTTGATGCTGCGGATGCTGACGCCATGCATGAATTTGTGCCGGCGGATATTCGCCACTGTCTTTCCGGCGAACGTTTTCTTTGTGACCGTGACAGGTAACGTTTCTGCGGGGAAATCAAGCAACTGTGCGTCCTGTACTTCATTGCCTATCCAGTCCTCTTCGCCGATAACGAATTCACGGCGTCCGCTGAGAACGACTTCGTCTCCTATATTCAATACGGTATTCGGGGATACATCCCGAACGACTCCTTGCTTGCGCAGGCGCTCTACGAACAGGCGTTTACCATCTTTCTGGAAGTACATTTCCAGGTCTATCACCCGACGGCCTTGCTTGAACCATTCGTTTTCTATCTTGTAGGCGCGGAAAGTTACGGGGCGTGCGGCGTGCATGAAGCCCGGTTCGTCTGCCTCGGAACTGCCCATTTTGGCTTCCAGTTCTTTGCAGGCGGCTTTCACTTTCTCCAGTCCGCCCAACAGTTTGGGACCGAGGGAGGAGAGTACCCAGGCTGAACCTGCCGTACCGAAAACGTAAGTCACAGCGTATGATACGGGGATGATATTGATATAACTTTGGCGTTGCGCCTCGTCCAGTCCCATGTTTGCCATGGTGTCTTCGGCCACTCCGATGACGGCGGAGATGGTTTGCGAACCTGCCAGTAATCCGGCGGCTTCACCGGGATTATAGCCCATCACGAGGGCGAGAAGCCAGGTCACCACCAATACCGATACACACATCAGTACGGCAAAGCCTACCTGGGGGAGTCCGTCCTTTTTCAGCCCGCGGAAGAACTGCGGTCCCACTTTATACCCGACGGCGAACAGAAAGAGAAGAAAGAACACTGATTTGATGGGGCCCGGTACGTCGATCTTCAGTTGTCCTACCAATACGCCTACAAGCAATACGCTTGTGACCGTCCCCAAGCTGAACTTCCCGATACGTAGTTTGCCAAGCCAGAACCCCAGGAACAGGGTGAGGAATATGGCAAGTTCGGGGCGCTCCCTGAGCTGGTTTATTATCCATTCCATAATTAAGTTGTTTAGGTTATTAATTGGTTTTCGATGCTTTTTGCGTCGTTTAAAGTATATACAACAGCTTGCCAAAGGAAGTGTTTTGCGCAAAAGTGGTTTTTTAGAACATTTATTCAGCAAAACTGAACTTTATAAAAAAGTTTTCTTACGTACCTTTGCGGGCGTTAAAGAAGGAGGAATGATTATTTAGCGAAAATTGGTACGCGTTCGTCCGCCTGATCCGCGTCGTCCGCGTCCCCATTCCCCCCTGAATTCTCATTCATCTTTCAACATTATAAAAATAGGTATGAGGTTTACTTTTTTAAGGATTTTATTGTTCATCAGCCTTTGCTGGATGAGCTTCCCCCTGCAAGCACAATATGTGGTACAAGGTGTTGTTACAGACTCGTTAACCCGTGAGCCTCTCCCTTATACATCTGTATATCTGAAAGGTACTACCGAGGGAGGCATGACCAACGACAAAGGACAGTTTTCTTTCAATACCTACCGCCCCCAAGCCGTGCTGGTTATTTCTGCCATTGGATATAATGAATACACCCGCCTTATTCATCCGGCACAAGGCATCCGCCTTACCATCGCCCTTTCTCCGGCAACGTATGCCCTGAACGAAGTGGTGGTAAAGCCTAAGCGGGAGCGATACAAGAAAAAAGATAATCCCGCCGTGGAATTTGTGAGACAGATGATAGAACATCGGGATGACTATTCGCCCAAAGAGTTGGACTTCTGGCAACGGGACCGTTATGAGAAGATGACCTTTGCCATCAACAACTTCGACAGTGCAAAGCAGCAGAAGTGGCTTTATCGTAAATTCAAGTTCCTGACGGACTACGTAGATACTTCCGCCGTTACGGGAAAGCCTGTGCTTGCCGTTTCCAACCGTGAGCTGCTGGCTACGGATTATTACCGCAAATCTCCCAAAAGTCAGAAACAACGCGTACATGCCCGCCGACAGGCCGGTGTGGATGAGATGCTTTCGCAGCAAGGCATGGAGCAAGCCATCAGTGTGACAATGACCGATGTCGATATTTATGAAAACAACATCACACTGTTCACCAATAAGTTCGTAAGCCCGCTTTCTTCCCTGGGACCTTCATTCTATAAATATTATCTGATGGACACGCTTACGATAGCGGGCCAGCCTTGTGTGGACCTGACGTTCGTACCCTTCAATTCCGAGTCCTTCGGTTTTACGGGACATTTGTACGTTACGTTGGACAGTACCTATTTCGTGCGTCGTTCCACCATGAACTTTCCACAGAAGATCAATCTGAATTTTGTGGATTATATGTCTTTGGAACAGAACTTTACCCGTGGGGCGGATGGTACGCGCCAGTTGGCTGACGAACATATCACCACCGAATTCAAGCTGGTGGACAACAGTGACGGTATCTATGCCAAGCGGGATGTGTATTACAGGAATTATGTGTATGAACCTTCTGCGGATGCCCTTTCGGCCTTCAAGAAGCCGGAAAAAGTGATTGAGCCGGCCGAAGCAACGCATCGCACGGAAGCTTACTGGGACGATAACCGTCAGGTGGAAGTCAGCAAGAAGGAAACTTCCGTTGATAAAATGATGGCGCAGCTTCGCACGTATCCTGTCTATTACTGGACGGAGAAGACCTTGAAAGTGCTGTTTACCGGCTACATACCCGCACCTAAAGAGAAAGAACCCCTGTTCTATATAGGTATGATGAATACCACCATAAGCGGCAACACCCTGGAAGGTGTGCGCCTGCGTGCGGGCGGTATGACTACGGCGTGGCTCAATCCGCACCTGTTCTATAAAGGATATATGGCCTACGGTTTTAAAGACCACCGGATGAAGGGGATGGCGGAAGTGGAATATTCTTTCCATAAGAAGAAGGAGTATGCCAACGAATTTCCTATTCACTCTTTGAAAGCACGATATACCTCGGATGTAAACCAATACGGGCAGCATTACCTCTATACCAGTCAGGACAACGTATTCCTGAGCTTGAAGCGCCAGAAGGACGACCGGATAGGCTATCAGCGCAAGGCGGAGCTGACTTACACCAATGAGTTCCATTCCGGCTTCTCTTTTCAGCTCACTTCCCGATTCCGGCAGGATGAGTCTTCGTATCTCATCCCTTTCCTGAAACAGGATGAGATGGCAACGCCCGTGAAGAATATATCGAATACCGAGTTTGAAGTAAAATTGCGTTATGCGCCGAATGAAAAATTCTTTCAGACGCAATGGAACCGCTTCCCGGTATCACTGGATGCTCCGGTCTTCTCGCTTTCGCATACGATGGCTGCAAAAGGAGTGTTGGGCGGCGATTACACCTATCAATATACAGAGGCCGGTTTTCAGAAACGTTTCTGGTTTTCGGCCTTCGGCTATACGGACGTCATTCTGAAAGCCGGAAAAGTTTGGGATAAAGTACCTTTCCCGTTACTGATTATCCCGAACGCCAACCTCTCTTATACCATTCAGCCGGAGTCTTACTCCCTGATGAATGCCATGGAGTTTATGAACGATGAATATGCTTCGTGGGACGTTACTTACTATCTAAATGGCTTTTTGTTCAACCGCGTACCTTTGCTGAAAAAGTTGAAATGGCGTGAAGTCCTTTCGTTTAGGGGATTGTACGGGAATTTGAGCGACAAAAATAATCCGACAGTCAGCAATGACCTCTTCCGTTTTCCCGTCACAACCTCTTATATGGGAGATACTCCTTATATGGAAGTGGGGGTCGGTGTAGAGAATATTTTGAAGGTGCTTCGCTTCGATTATGTCTGGCGATTAACTTACAGAAATCTGCCCGGAATTGATAAATCCGGTCTTAGAATCAGTCTGCACATGACCTTTTAACTTAAATCTTACTAACAGAACATTAAATCGGATAAAAAGACGAGTCTCAATTGAACAAAATAGTCTAAATTTGAGCAATTTTTTAAACTTTAAAAGATACAATGGCAATGAAAGAAAACATTAAGCCGGCAACTGGTCGTTTGGGTGTACTGGTAGTCGGAGTGGGTGGCGCGGTCTCAACCACCATGATAACGGGTACGTTAGCTGCTCGTAAGGGACTGGCAAAACCTATTGGGTCTATTACACAGATGGCCACAATACGCATGGAGAACAACGACGAAAAGCTGATTAAGGACGTAGTGCCTTTGGCAGATTTGAACGACATTGTTTTCGGCGGATGGGATATCTTCCCTGATAATGCATACGAAGCTGCGATGTATGCAGAAGTTCTGAAAGAAAAAGATTTAAATCTGGTAAAAGAGGAATTGCAAGCCATCAAGCCGATGCCTGCTGCCTTTGACCACAACTTTGCAAAACGCCTGAATGGTACGTATATCAAGAACGCCGCTACCCGCTGGGAAATGGTGGAGCAACTGCGTGAGGATATCCGTAACTTCAAGGCTGCCAACAACTGCGAGCGTATTGCCGTGCTGTGGGCTGCAAGTACCGAGATCTACGTTCCGTTGTGTAAAGAACACGAGTCGCTTGCCGCTTTGGAAGAAGCAATGAAGGCTAATAACACGGAAGTGATTTCTCCGAGTATGTGCTATGCTTATGCTGCAATTGCAGAAGGTGCTCCGTTCATCATGGGTGCTCCTAACCTGTGCGTAGATACTCCGGCAATGTGGGAATTCTCTAAGAAGATGAATGTGCCCATTTCCGGTAAGGACTTCAAGAGTGGACAGACACTGATGAAAACAGTGCTCGCTCCGATGTTCAAGACTCGTATGCTGGGTGTAAGCGGTTGGTTCTCTACCAACATCCTGGGTAACCGTGACGGTGAAGTGCTCGATCAACCCGAAAACTTCAAAACAAAAGAAGTCAGCAAGCTGTCTGTTATCGATAACATCTTCGAACCGGAAAAATATCCCGACCTCTATGGTGATGTTTACCACAAGGTTCGTATCAACTACTATCCTCCCCGTAAAGATAATAAGGAAGCATGGGATAACATCGACATCTTCGGATGGATGGGTTACCCGATGGAAATCAAAGTAAACTTCCTGTGCCGCGACTCTATTCTTGCAGCTCCTATTGCACTCGACCTCGTTATTTTCAGTGACCTGGCATTGCGTGCAGGTATGTCTGGAATCCAGACCTGGTTGTCATTCTTCTGCAAGAGCCCGATGCACGACTTTGAGCATGAACCGATCCATGATCTGTTCACTCAATGGAGAATGGTGAAAGAAACAATCCGTACGATGGTGGGTGAAAAATCACCGAGCTATCTGGATTAATAAATAATAATAAGGTGATAAGGTGGTAGAGTGATAAAGTGGTGATGTAGTATTACTTTACCGCTTTACCATTTTATCACCTTATCACTCTTTTATATCTTTTTTCTATGAGGAGACCTTCCTTCTTCCCTGTCCTGATAGGCACGGGCTTCGGCTCAGGCTTTTCTCCCTTTGCTCCGGGCACGGCGGGCGCTTTACTCGCTACGCTAATCTGGTTCGGACTTTCTTTACTCATATCAGAAACCTGTCTGTTGTGGACGACTGTCGCATTGATATCCCTGTTCACCGTAGCCGGCATTTGGGCTACCGACCGTCTGGAACCCTACTGGGGTGAAGATCCGTCGCGCGTGGTGGTGGATGAGATGGTAGGTGTGTGGATCACGCTTCTGGCAGTTCCGGCAGGTCATATCTGGTATGGACTGGCAGCATTTGTTTTGTTCCGCTTCTTTGATATTCTGAAGCCGCTGGGCATCCGGCGGATGGAAAACTTGCCGGGTGGAGTCGGGGTGATGATGGATGATGTATTGGCGGGAGTGTATGGTTTCATCGTTTTAATAGTGGCAAGATGGTGGATGGAGTAGATGAACAGAGTCGGTTTGCAGGTTGGCGCAGGGAAGTGTGGCTTTTTATGAAGGCGCAGCTTTCTGCACAGATAGCCACTGTAATCGATTTTCTGATAACTATTCTGTTGGTGAAATTGTTTGGTGTATACTATTTGTATGCCACATTTATCGGTTCCGTGGTTGGCGGCATGGTCAATTGTGTAATCAACTATGAATGGGTATTTAAGGCGGAAGACTGCAAGAAGATACATGTGGGGCTGAAGTATTTCATAGTATGGGGTGGGAGCATCCTTATCAATACATGGGGTACTTTTGCTTTGACGGAATGGCTGGCAGGAATGAAGTGGGTGAACGGGTTGCTGGGATATTACGTCTATGACGTGTTTATCCTCTCTAAAATCACGGTAGCCTTGCTGGTTGCATTTTTCTGGAATTATTATCTGCAACGGGTCTTCGTCTACCGGAACCACAACTTAAAAAGATTTCTGAAACAACGTTTGGAGAAAAAATAGAATGAACATGAATTACAGAGACTGGCTGCAACAGGTGATATACAAGATTATCAATCCCGTTGTGCGTGGCATGATTAAAATTGGCATTACGCCTAACTTTATTACTACTACCGGGTTGATACTTAACATTGTGGCTGCCGGTATATTTATTTATGCAGGGTTGGTTACAGATTCGGAAGAGGACCTTTCTTTAGTGGGATGGACAGGCGGACTGATACTCTTCGCCGGGCTGTTTGACATGATGGATGGCCGCGTGGCGCGTCTTGGCAATATGTCTTCCACCTTCGGGGCGTTGTACGATTCGGTGCTCGACCGTTACAGTGAACTGTTTACTTTGTTCGGTATATCCTATTATCTTATATTGCAGGGATATTTCCTGGGTTCCATTATTACTTTCCTTGCTTTGATCGGTTCGCTGATGGTAAGTTACGTACGCGCACGTGCCGAAGGTCTGGGACTGGAATGTAAAGTGGGTATTATGCAGCGCCCTGAGCGAGTGGTGCTGACCAGTCTGGGAGCCCTGTTCTGCGGTGTATTTTCCGATTGCACGCTCTTCGACCCAATGCTGATCCTGATTGTTCCTCTGGCAATCATTGCCATATTGGCTAATCTGACGGCTTTTGTCCGCTTGGTACATTGCTATAAACTTTTGAATAAATGATAAAAAGATATTTCCCTCCGGTGAGAGAGACGGCATTGCTGGTAGTCATTACGTTGGCTTTCCTGTTGCTGACGGCTACTTGCATCGGACTTCGTACGGAGCATTTTCTAATGACGGGCTTGTTCCTGTTTCTGTTTTTTGCAGGAAAGACAACCCGTAAGCTGGCAGTGGCTTTGCTGCCATTTGTTATTTTCGGGATTTCCTACGACTGGATGCGGGTGTACCCCAATTACCAGGTGAACCCTATCGATGTGCAGGGCTTGTATGAAGCGGAGAAGTCTCTTTTCGGTATATCCGTGAATGGGGCTACGCTGATTCCTTGTGAATACTTTGCCATACATCACTGGCCGGTAGCCGATTTCTTTGCTGGGGTGTTCTATCTCTGCTGGGTGCCTTTGCCTATAGCTTTCGGTTTGTGGCTTTATCTGAAGGGAGATCGCCGGATGTATCTCCGTTTTGCCATGGTCTTCCTGCTGGTTAATCTTATTGGCTTTGCCGGATATTACATTCATCCTGCCGCTCCCCCTTGGTACGCTATGAACTATGGATTTGAGGCGATGCTGAATACTCCGGGAAATGTGGCGGGACTGGGGCGTTTTGACGAACTGCTGGGATGCACGATATTCGACTCTATCTATGGGCGTAATGCAAATGTATTTGCAGCCGTTCCTTCGCTGCATGCGGCATATATGGTTGTGGCGTTGGCTTATGCTATAATGAACCGTTGTAAGGGTTGGCTGATAGCATTATTTGCATTTATTATGGTGGGTATCTGGTGCACAGCTGTTTATTCGGGGCATCATTATCTGATTGATGTATTATTGGGAATATTCTGTGCTCTCCTGGGCATCTTTGTCTTTGAAAAAGGGTTGATGAAATGGGGAGCGTTCAAGCGCTTCTTCGAACGTTATAGTAAATATATTGAATAATATAGTCCTCAAACAACTCTATGTAAATAGATGAAAAGATTTTGTTGATAACCAAAATATTCAGAAGTATTATAACAGAGACCAAGAGTCCTTTTCAGTCTCTGTTATAATTTTAAATTTAGACTATTTCTTTTTTCTCTTATTTTTATTCAGTTTTTGAATATCCTGCTCCAGTTCTTTGATGCTTTCCAATCGTTCCAACTGTTTTTGTACCTCCTTGTATTTGTCATACTCGCCAGCGGCTTTTTGCAGTGCCAATTTATGAGAGATTGATCCCGCGTGCTCCAATATGTTTTTATCATTCATCGTAAGTACCTGCTTCAATTTCTCAATCCAATCCCGCATATACATCGGTTTGTGCTGTATTGCCTGAGTCTCTGCATAAGCAAGGAATTGTTCTACGATCAATTTCAAAAGCCCAATCTCTTCTTCATTCAAGTAATTCTTTCCAATTTCTACATCTGCCTTACGAACCTTATTGGGTAAAGATGTCGATGTCAGCCCCATTTGCGGCAATGTGGCATTTGCCCGATCAGTTCCGCCGCAGTTTTCCCGCTGACCGCCCAAAGAAGTTTGTTTTGCACCTCTTTATAAAAGGCAAGGGTCATTTCATCGGACGGATCGTAATCAATGCTTGTGGCATAAATATCTTTGATTTGTTGATAGAAAAGCCGTTCGGACAAGCGAATCTCCCGAATTCTGTCTAACAGTTCCCGAAAGTAGTTCATTGACGAGCCGCTCTTGAATCGCTCATCGTTCAGAGCAAATCCCTTGATGATATAATCCCTCAAACGCTGTGTCGCCCAAATACGAAACTGCGTACCTTGCACAGATTTCACCCGATAGCCAACTGAGATAATTACATCCAGATTGTAATAATTAACTTCGTGGCTTTGGGTCTTATTTTCGATCGCACCATGCTGAGTGGTTGTTCGGAATTTCCGAACAACCATATTTTCATTCAGTTCTCCTTCCTCGAAGATATTTTTGATATGCTCACTTATAGTAGATTTAGCCTTTCCAAACAGAGACCCAATCTGCGTCTGTGTCAGCCAAACCGTCTCTTCAGAGAATAGTACATCAACTTTTATCGTACCATCCTGAGACTGATATATGATGATTTCATCTTGTTGTTCCATGTATACTTCTAAATGTTAGAATTGCCCTTCACTCCTTAATTATTATTTATTTTAAAACTATTCTCAAATCGCTACGGTTTTTAGGCAATATAACCGCTTGAGTCATAGAATCTCTCTTTCATATCAACATTCAGAAGATTAGCTATTTTATCGAAAGTTTCAACGTTCTCTGCTAAAACGACTTGTAATCTATTGATACGCTCCATTTCAATTGATTTAACTTGATATTTCATGTAAAGATATTGATTATTCCCGAAAACGACATGATATTTAGCAAAAAAATGAAAGCACCGTGCTATTTATCAGGCTTATTACTGCGCCCTGCGCTAAGTCTCAATTTTTTTCCTATCTTTGAACAAAATAATACATTTATAACCATAAATAATTAGAAAAATGATTCTTGTAGACGACATGCTTGCGGTAGCATTTCAATATCGGGACACAGAATTGTGGAAAGAGTTGACAGATAGTGATGTATTTGCATTTCGCCTATCCGATGGGGAAACCGGATATTGTTGCGTGATGGGAAATGCAGGTGAACACCTTGCCTTGGGTTTCTACCGGGGGCGAAAAGGTTTCACTACTTATTTGAAAACTATCAGCTTAGGCAATGAACATCTCTCAGAAATCGAAATGTTTGAAATGACAACAACTTTCGATTGTATCAATTGCGACTTTATGCAAGCATCTGACATGGATGTGAAAACAAAGAAAATTATCCGTAATTATGCCGATGCCCATAAGCTGAAGATTCGACGCTCTAAAGGCTGGCCTGACTTTACCCGGTATCAGCCTGGAAAGATGCAGTATGGCATCACTTGTATGGAGGATGCGCGTGATATCGTTGAGGCGCTTCGGGCCGCTATTGCTGTGGCGGCAAAGGTGACAACCTCTGACTTTGTAAAGCTGGGCTTTGATGTAAATGGCAACTATCCTACCGCAAAGGGTGGAAAATCTGTTCCGTACCTTATTCCCAATTCCGATGGTACATACGAGTGGAATATTACTCAGCTTCCTGCTTTTCTGCCTGATGAGTGTGTTGCACCAAAGTTTGCCAACGACATACTGGCAGGCGAGATGAAAAAGTTGCCTGTTTCCGGGACATTACAAATGAAGTATCTGCATATGCCGACGCCCATAGATGCAGATGAGGATGAAGCTCCTTACCTCCCTACCGTATTACTTTGTTTGGATACCGCCAACGAGTTGGTATTTCCCATTTTGACTCAGGATGCTTTGAACAACAATCCAGAGGAGTTACTATTGAAGTTAGTCAATGTTTTGCGCGAGCAGGGTAATAAACCTCACGTCATTGAGGTGGAAGATAACAAAACTGAATTCTTGTTGAAGGATTTTTGTTCCCGGTGCGGCATTCATCTTTCCCGCAAGAAAGAACTTCCGGAGGTTGGCGATGCTTGCTTCTTCCTGTTCAGTAATTTTATGATGTAGTTGTGGGGACTTTTATCCCTTCGGTTGTGGAGAAACGTAAACTCTTATTATGGCTATACTACTTTATGCCGGTATTTCGCATATAATAATATAATAAATTATGAATAATTTCGTCTTTTACAGTCCTACCGAATTTGTATTCGGTAAGGATACGGAAATGCAAGTCGGTGCACTGGCGCGGAAGCATGGTGCGCAGAAAGTGATGATTGTGTACGGCGGTGGCTCTGTCGTGCGGAGTGGTTTGCTGGATAGGGTGAAGCAGTCCTTGCAGGAAGCAGGGATTGAATATTGTTTGATGGGTGGCGTGCAGCCGAATCCGGTGGATACAAAAGTGTATGAAGGCATTGAATTCTGCCGCCGTGAACAGGCTGATATGCTGTTGCCTGTGGGTGGTGGTTCTGTCATTGATACAGCCAAAGCCATAGCGGCAGGTGTGCTTTATGAAGGTGACTTCTGGGATTTCTATATCGGAAAGGCTAAAGTGACTAAAGCGCTGAAAGTAGCTGTTGTGCTGACTATTCCTGCTGCCGGAAGTGAAGGTTCCGGTAATACGGTTATAACGAAACTGGACGGTTTGCAGAAACTCAGCCTGCGTGTACCGGAAGTTTTGCGTCCGATATTCTCTATTATGAATCCGGAACTTACTTATACTTTGCCGCCCTTTCAGACAGCCTGTGGTGTGGCTGATATGATGGCTCATATCATGGAGCGTTATTTTACGAACACTCAGGAGGTGGAAATTGGAGATCGTCTTTGTGAAGGCACTTTAATGGCTATCATCAATGAAGCTCCCAAGGTAATGAGAAATCCTGAAGATTACGGTGCGCGTGCCAACTTGATGTGGGCGGGCATGATTGCGCATAATGGTACCTGTGGCGTAGGTTGTGAGGAAGATTGGGCTTCGCACTTCCTGGAGCATGAAATCAGCGCTATTTATGGTGTTACCCATGGTGCCGGGTTATCTGTTATCTTCCCTGCCTGGATGACGTGGATGGTAGAGTATAATGTAGGAAAGATTGCCCAATATGCCGTTCGTGTATGGGGCGTTCCTGAATCAGAAGATAAGAAAGCGGTTGCTTTGGAAGGTATTGGTAAGCTGAAAGCTTTCTTTAGCTCTCTTGGTCTGCCTGTGACATTTAAAGAACTGGGTGTTGAAAATCCTGATATTGACCGTCTGGCGGATAGTCTGCACCGCAATAAAGGAGAGTTGGTAGGGAACTATGTGAAGCTGACAAAGCAGGACAGTAAAGAGATTTATCACCTTGCATGTGCAGGGGAGTGATGGTCGCTTCTATATAAATGGTGAGTTTCTTTTAGATATCGGCCATTGATTTTGAAAAGTTGGCGGGAAAAACAAAAAAGACGGCGAAGTTTCTGATTTACTTCGCCGTCTTTCTTATTTAATTTCGAATTCTTCCTTCATGTCAATCTCTTCCCCTTGCGGGTCGTAGAATACATATTCCAGGAACGCGAGTTTCTGGCTTGGAATAATCTTGATACCAAATCCGTATTTCATCTGCCATTTCCGTTTCAGGGAAACAAGTCCCTGGTTGATGTAAGCAGCAATATACGGGTGGATGTGTAACGAGAATTTCTTAATCTTCAGTTTGTTGACTAAGTAGTCAATTTTACTCTCTAAAGTGTCCGTAAAGAGGATAGAGGACTTGATGGTGCCTTTTCCGAAACAGGTGGGACAGATTTCTGTGGTATTGACATCCATTGCCGGGCGCACACGCTGGCGGGTAATCTGCATCAGTCCAAATTTGCTGAGCGGTAGGATGTTATGTCTTGCCCTGTCTTTCTGCATGTTGGCACACATACGTTCGTAAAGCTTTTGTCTGTTTTCGGCTTCGTTCATATCAATGAAGTCCACCACAATGATACCACCCATATCTCTCAGTCGCAGCTGGCGAGCCAGTTCGTCGGCAGCTCCCAGATTCACTTCGAGTGCGTTGGCCTCCTGCCCGTTGGCATTCTTGGTGCGGTTACCGCTGTTCACGTCTACTACGTGAAGCGCCTCAGTATGCTCAATAATCAGGTAGGCACCACTTTTGTATGAAATGGTCTTGCCGAATGACGACTTGATTTGTTTGGTGATACCAAAATTGTCGTAAATGGGGAGTTGACCTTTGTACAGCTTCACGATTCCTGCCCGTTCAGGGGCGATGAGGGTTACGTAATCCTTGATTTCGTGGTACACAGCCTCGTTGTTCACGTGGATGTTTTCGAAGGAAGGATTGAACAAGTCGCGCAACAGTCCTACGGCACGGCTGGTTTCTTCGTAAATCAGTGTCGGAAATTTGGTGGCCTTCTGTACTTTTGTAATGGCATCTTCCCAATGTTTCAGTAATACTTTAAGCTCTCCGTCGAGTTCGGCAACACGTTTTCCTTCGGCTACGGTGCGGACGATGACGCCGAAGTTTTTCGGCTTGATACTCATCAGCAGTTGCTTGAGGCGTGCGCGCTCTTCGCTCGATTTAATTTTTTGTGATACGGAAACCTTGTCATTGAAGGGAATCAGCACGAGGTATCTTCCGGCAAAGGAAAGTTCGGAAGTCAGTCGCGGCCCTTTGGTAGAGATAGGTTCCTTGACAATTTGCACCACTACTTCTTGTCCCACCTTGAGTGTGTTGGAAACCGTTCCGTCCTTTTCAAGGTCGGGAAGTATGGTTGCTTTGGTAATGGGATTCAGCTTCTTCTTGTCGCTTAAAGTTTGCTTTACGTACTTCTCTAACGAGTTAAATTGAGGACCTAGGTCCAGATAATGAAGAAAAGCATCTTTCTCGTAACCCACGTCCACGAAGCAGGCATTCAGGCCGGGCATCAATTTCTTGATTCGTCCTAAATACATGTTGCCCACCGAGAAAGAAAGGTTTCTTCCTTCGCTTTGAAGTTCCACCAGGCTCTTGTCTTCGAGCAGGGCGATGGAGACCTCTTTGGGCTGTACGTCTACAACGAGTTCACTTGTCACAATTTTTTTGCTTTTTAGGTTCTAAAGTTGACGAGGTTCTAAGTTGACGAGTTTATAAGAGGAAGTGTATTGCGACTATCTTCCTTATCTTCTTTTTCCTTGTCACCTTGCCGACTACAATTTGTTACTTAAACAAAGAACAAACTCGCGAGACAAATAGCTTCACAAGTTTGTTCTTTATTTCTGTCCTTCAGACTAAAAATTACTTTTTGCTTTTATGTCTGTTCTTTCTTAGTCTTTTTTTACGCTTGTGCGTAGACATTTTATGTCTTTTTTTCTTCTTTCCGCTTGGCATAGCTTCAAAATTTTTATGGGTTAATACTATTGTTTATTATTTCTTCACTGAGAGGGTGAACGTTTTTGCAGGCTTAAATGCCGGAATGTTATGTTCCGGAATGATTATTGTAGTGTTCTTGGAGATGTTGCGTGCAGTTTTCTGAGCTCTTTTCTTCACTACAAAACTACCAAACCCGCGGAGGTAAACATTTTCATCTTTGGATAAAGATGCCTTTACTGCGTCCATGAATGCTTCAACGGTTGTAAGTACGGTTGTCTTATCAATTCCGGTGTTCTTTGTAATTTCGTTTACAATATCAGCTTTAGTCATTTTTCTTTAAAAAAAATATTATTACTATAGTTTCCTAATTTTTTGGACTGCAAATATATAGCTTTTTACGCTCTCTAAAAAATATATTCTGGACAATTTTCTAAAAAAGTCTTTTGATTAAGGTTTGTTGGGGGAAAAAGAACTATTTTTGTGCTGTAGGAAGGGCTACACGCTTTTATATTAGGGATGTAGCCATAAATTGTGAAGAAGTTAGCCATCCAAGGCGAAAGACGTTGCCCTTTTTAGACTTTTATAACTATCTGTAATAGAGATGAATATATTTAGTGAGAAATTGATAGCCTGGTATGCCGAAAACAAGCGTGAATTGCCTTGGCGGAATACCACCGACCCTTATATTATATGGATTTCAGAGATTATACTGCAACAGACCCGGGTAGCGCAGGGTTATGATTATTTTTTGCGTTTTATCCATCGTTTTCCTAATGTGACAGCCTTGGCTGAAGCACCGGAAGATGAGGTGATGAAATGCTGGCAGGGACTGGGGTATTATTCCCGTGCACGTAATCTGCATGCGGCGGCAAAAAGTATGAATGGTGTTTTTCCGGTTACTTATGAAGGGGTGCGTGCGTTGAAGGGGGTAGGGGACTATACTGCTGCGGCTATTTGCTCATCCGCCTACGGTATGCCTTATGCAGTGGTGGACGGGAATGTCTATCGTGTGCTTTCGCGCTATTTCGGCATCGATACGCCGGTGGACAGTACGGAAGGCAAGAAATTGTTTGCTGCTTTGGCAGATGAGATGATGGATAAATCGCAGCCTGCTGTCTACAATCAGGCGATAATGGATTTCGGTGCCATACAATGTACGCCGCAATCACCGAATTGCCTGTTTTGCCCTTTGGTTGACAGCTGCTCGGCCTTGAAGGAGGGTACGATAACGAAGTTGCCCGTAAAGCAGCATAAGACGAAAACCACCAATCGTTATTTCAATTATATATATGTACGTGTGGGCGCGTGTACCTACTTACATAAGCGGACGGAGGATGATATCTGGAAAAATCTTTTCGAATTTCCGCTGATAGAAACGGAAGCGCCTGTGACGGAAGAAGAGTTTCGTGAATTGCCCCAGGTACGTGTGCTTTTTGCAGACGGGGAGGTTTCGGGATTGCGTTTAATCAGTGGAAATGTGAAGCATGTGCTCTCTCACAGGGTGATTTATGCCAATTTCTATGAAGTTGTTTTACCGGAAAATTCCACTTCTTTTTCTGCCTTCCAGCGGGTGAAAACAGAGGATTTGGAGCAGTATGCGGTCTCTCGCCTGGTGCATGCCTTTCTGGAGAAATATCTATAAAAGTTGCGCTAACTCTTGCATTGTGTGATTATTCTGTTTAATTTTGGCAGCAAATTCAAATAAAAAGAAAAAAGGCTTATGTCAGTAAATAAAGTAATATTGATTGGAAATGTAGGTAGGGACCCTGAAGTAAGATACCTTGATTCCGGTATCGCTGTGGCTTCTTTGCCTTTGGCTACTACAGACCGTGCATACACATTGGCTAACGGTACGCAGGTACCCGAAAGGACGGAATGGCACAATCTGGTACTTTGGCGCGGACTGGCAGAAACAGCCGAAAAATATGTGCATAAAGGGGATAAACTTTATGTGGAAGGCAAAATACGTACCCGTTCATACGATGATCAGACCGGCGCAAAGCGCTATGTTACGGAAATCTTTGTGGACTCTATGGAAATGCTGAGCCCCAGAGGAACTGCTGCACCGGGTGCTGCCGCTCCGCAACCGGGTATGTCACAAGGTGCTCCTGCACAACCTATGGCGCAATCGCAGGCAACCCCTGCACAAGATAATACAACGGACGATTTACCGTTCTAATTGTTTAACTAAAACCAAGATCTTTGGACCCAGACGCTTATTTATGCCAGTTGGCAAATGTTTTTAATGGTATATCCGTACATAGCCCTACTATTTCGGCAATCATCGCCATTGTGTTGGCAGGCTTGCTGTTGTTCGTATCCGGCTTTGCCTCAGCTTCAGAAATAGCCTTTTTCTCTCTTTCTCCATCCGACCTGAACGCCATTGACGAGAAGAAACACCCCTCGGACGAGAAAATTCGCAAACTACTGGATGACACGGAAAGGTTGCTGGCAACCATTCTGATAACGAATAATTTTGTGAATGTAACCATCATCGTGCTCTGCAACTTCTTCTTCATGAGCGTGTTTGAGTTTCATTCTCCTATTGCGGAATTTCTGATACTGACCGTCATCCTGACCTTCCTGCTGCTTCTTTTCGGTGAAATCATGCCGAAGATTTATTCAGCCCAGAAGACGTTGGCTTTCTGCCGTTTCTCCGCCCCGGGTATCTGGATGTTTCGTTCCCTCTTTTATCCGGTAGCTTCCATGCTGGTGCGTTCCACTTCATTCCTGAACAAGCATTTTGCCCGCAAAAACCATAATATCTCGGTAGACGAGCTTTCTCACGCCCTTGAGCTGACGGATAAGGCGGAGCTGAAGGAAGAGAATAATATTCTGGAGGGTATCATTCGTTTTGGCGGTGAAACGGCGAAGGAGGTGATGACTTCCCGTCTGGACGTAGTCGATCTGGATATCCGCACGCCTTTCAAGGATGTATTGCAATGTATCATCGAAAATGCTTATTCCCGTATTCCTATTTATTCCGATAACCGGGATAATATTAAGGGTATCTTATATATCAAGGACCTGCTGCCTCATTTGAATAAGGTGGATTTCCGTTGGCAGTCACTGATACGTCCGGCCTATTTTGTTCCGGAAACCAAGATGATTGATGATTTGTTGCGTGATTTTCAGGCCAATAAGATTCATATAGCTATTGTGGTTGATGAATTCGGCGGTACTTCGGGAATTGTGACAATGGAGGATATCATCGAAGAGATAGTAGGGGAGATTCACGACGAATATGATGATGAAGAACGTACGTATGCAGTGCTGAACGATCATACGTGGGTGTTTGAAGCCAAAACTCAGTTGACGGACTTTTATAAGATTACGAAGGTGGACGAGGAAGTCTTTGATGAAGTAGCGGGTGATTCTGATACGCTTGCAGGATTACTGCTAGAACTGAAAGGTGAATTTCCTTCCCTGCATGAAAAGGTTACCTACGATCACTATGAATTTGAAGTCCTGGAGATGGATAACCGCCGTATTCTTAAAGTGAAGTTCACCATCAATACTCCTCCGTCGGATTCCGATAAGAAAGATTGATTTATAAAATAATATGTCTCTTTTCATACAACATACGTATCCTTCATATAAGTGGGGAGTCTGGAAGATGGACGAAACACTGGATGAACTGCTGAGCATGCTTCCACAACAGGAAACATACCTGGAGGGGTTGCAACGTTTCTCTGCTGAACATCGCCGTCTGGAGTGGCTGTCGGTTCGTGTATTGCTGTTCACTCTATTGGGAGAGGAAAAGGAAGTTGCTTACTATCCCAGCGGAAAGCCGTATCTGGCAGATAAATCTGCATCTATCAGTATTTCTCATACACGTGGGTATGTATCGGTGATTATCGGTGAAGCCGGTAAGGAAGTGGGCATTGATATAGAACAATACGGTGAACGGGTACATAAGGTGGCGCATAAGTATATGCGTACTGATGAACCTCTGTCTTCGTATCAGGGGACCGATACCTGGGCTTTGTTGCTTCATTGGTCGGCCAAAGAAGTGATGTTTAAATGTATGAATACACCGGAGGTTGATTTCCGGGAGCATCTGCGTATTTTTCCTTTTACGGTTACTGAAAAAGGAGCCTTCTCAGCTGAAGAGTACAGAACGCCGGAACAGCGTAAATTTGAAATTCGCTATATGTTGCATCCGGACTTTGTGCTGACCTGGCAAGTCGATTAATTTTAAAAACATGATACTATGAAACTACAACGCTATTTCTGTATTCTTCTTCTCTGCTTGCCTGTGCTGGTTTATGCACAGTCGGATAAAACTGTTACGGTCAGCTATGAACGGTCTGCCAAGGAGGAAGTGACTTTCTATGCCGAAACTCAGTCGCACACGCCTTATACGGTATCTATGACTTTTTCCCGGTTGAGTAATACTACCTCTTCTGAAGGAGAGATTTATGATGCCGTTATCCATTATGGCAAAACACGTCTGCTGACTTTGCGTCCGACTACGGAAAATGTTTCGATTGGATTCTCATATCGTTATACCTATAAAAAGGGAAATAACCGCTTGAAGACGGATACCAGTTTTGTGTATCTCTTCCCTCTGGCACAAGGGAAGGTAGTCCGTGTGAATAAGATGGTGTCTTTAGAGAAATTCCTTGGGAAGGAAGGGGAGAAACGTGTTACAGGTCTCGGCTTTTCCACGACTGTCGGAGATACAATTTTTGCTGCCCGTGGCGGACTCGTGACGGAAGTTGTTGATAACTCCGCTTCCACTTCCGAAAATACATCGTTTCATTCGACGGAAAATTATCTGGAGGTTTTCCATAAGGACGGGACTTTTGCCCGTTACAAATTATTTCAGAATGGAGGGATCTTTGTCTCTCCGGGTGAAAAGGTGATTCCGGGACAGCCGCTTGGCATCATTGGCGGGGAAAACTACAAGCAGGGTTCCCACTTACGTTTTAGTATTTATTGTCCCGATCAGCCGGATTACTCGTATGTACCTGATTTTTGTCTTTCTCCCGAGGAAACAGGCAAACCTGAAGAGCGGGTGATGTATAAGTCTTGGCATCCTACCGCAATTGTCATACAGGAGATGAATAAAAAAGAGAAGAAGAAATTTCTGTCAAAGGAATGAATCGTTGACAAAAAGATAGTAAAATGCTTGTTTGTTTCTATTTAAATGCTTATATTCGACCCGTTGAATAATTTATATGGGTCTTTTTGTTAACTAAATGTCAAAATAATAAGCAAGCACTATGGAATTACCTTTTGCAGAGTCTTGGAAAATTAAAATGGTGGAGCCCATTCGGAAGAGTACCCGCCGGGAACGTGAACAATGGCTGAAAGAAGCCCATTACAATGTGTTCCAGCTGAAATCCGAACAAGTATATATCGATTTGATTACCGACTCCGGTACGGGAGCAATGAGCGATCGCCAATGGGCGGCGATGATGCTGGGCGACGAAAGTTATGCGGGTGCCTCCTCTTTCTTCAACTTGAAAGAAGTAATCACTCGTCTGACTGGTTTTGAATATGTCATTCCCACCCACCAGGGGCGTGCTGCCGAGAATGTCCTTTTCTCCTATCTGGTGCACGAGGGGGATATCGTTCCGGGCAACTCTCACTTTGATACCACAAAGGGGCATATTGAGGGCCGGAAGGCCATTGCTTTGGATTGTACTATTGATGAAGCGAAAAATACCCAGTTGGAAATACCTTTTAAAGGCAATGTAGATCCAGTGAAACTGGAAAAAGCGTTGCAGGAGCATGGTGACCGTATACCGTTTATCATCGTTACCATTACGAACAACACGGCCGGCGGACAGCCCGTATCCATGCAGAACCTTCGTGAAGTCCGTGCTCTTGCGGATAAGTATAATAAACCTGTATTGTTTGACTCCGCGCGTTTCGCAGAAAACGCTTACTTCATCAAAATGCGTGAAGAGGGCTACAGTGGTAAAACGATAAAGGAAATTACTAAAGAAATGTTTGATCTGGCTGACGGTATGACTATGAGCGCCAAGAAAGACGGTATCGTCAATATGGGAGGCTTTATTGCTACACGAAAAAAAGATTGGTACGAAGGTGCCAAAGGCTTTTGCGTGCAATATGAAGGGTATCTTACTTACGGTGGTATGAATGGTCGTGACATGAATGCACTTGCCACAGGGCTGGATGAGAATACGGAATTTGATAATCTGGAAACCCGCATCCGGCAGGTGGAATATCTGGCAAAGAAGTTGGATGAATATGGTATTCCTTATCAGCGTCCTGCAGGCGGACATGCCATTTTTGTGGATGCAACGAAGGTGCTGACGCATGTACCGAAGAATGAATTTCCGGCACAGACTCTAACGGTTGAGCTATATCTTGAAGCTGGTATCAGAGGATGTGAAATCGGCTATATCCTGGCGGACCGTGATCCGGTTACCCGTGAGAACCGTTTTACCGGATTGGATTTATTGCGCCTGGCTATTCCCCGCCGCGTCTATACGGATAATCACATGAATGTGATAGCGGTGGCGCTGAAAAATGTTTTTGACCGTCGTGAAAGCATTACAAATGGAGTCCGCATTGCTTGGGAGGCTCCCCTGATGCGTCATTTCACTGTTCAATTGGAACGTACATAATCACTTTCTTTTTCATAATATCAATGAGGTTGCCCGGGTTCATAGGTTGAAGGGGTAACCTCATTTCTTTTATTTATCTTCTTTCTCGTTATTCATTCTGTAACTTAATGCTCCCGACGGGCATTTCTTGATTTGAGCAATCAATTCTTCCGTCGTTGCGTTTTCAGCCGTTATCCACGGTTTTTCTTTCGGATGATACACATTCGGAAGGGTCTTGGTACAAATGCCTGCATGTTGGCACAGTCCGGGTTGCCAGATAATGGTCACTTCCCCGTTCGTATATTCTTTCTTTATATTCATAACTGTTTATTATTGAATGTGAATACCTTTCATTACAATTCTTTTCCATTCAGGATGTTTGTGAATGTATCCCGCTACAAACGGGCAGAGAGGTACTAATCTAAGTCCTTGTTTTTCTATATCTTTTAATGTTTTTTCTACTAACTGGCTGCCGATGCCTTTACCACCCAGTTGAGTGGGCACTTCGGTGTGTGTCAGGTAAATCTCTCCATTCGTTGATTTCATGTACTCAATCTTTGGAGTATATTTCTCGACATGGAACTCATATTGGTGACGTTCTTCATTGTCGATCAGTTCATAATCTGCTTCCATAACTCTTCGTATTAATCGTTTACTGTATGTTATAACATACGGATAATAAAATTTGTTTTGGGAAAGCTACAGAATAAAATGTCCGGGCGAAATCCCTTCGACCGGACACCATTCAAATAAACTTGGCAGAGTTTATTGTTCCTTACTTTCTTTGAAGCAGAGTGGATGAATGAAATGATGGGACGATTTGCCCGTTTCATTAGACTCAACGCTTTTTCCTCGAAAGCAGTGATAAAAACAGTGCATGGCAGGTCTTCTGACTTGTTTCTGTTGCCAGGCGCCTTCCCGGAAGCGGACTTCCAGTGGCTATTGGTAGTTTGCCTGCAACCTATCATGAAACTTACAGCAGCGGGACTGTTCAGGATTTGCACCTGATTCCCTTTTAATTACCGTCTCCGAACAAAGACAGTAAACCAATGCATTGCAAAGATAAGGAAAAAAGTGATTAGTGGTTAGTGATAAGTGATTATTTTTCCTTTGCCAGTGTGAATACGAATTCCAATCCGCCACCCTGGTTGTTCTTGGCCGAAATGGTACCTCCATGGATGATTACCGAGTTCTTTACGATAGCCAATCCCAATCCTGTGCCACCCAGTTTGCGTGAACGTCCTTTATCTACCCGGTAGAAGCGTTCGAATAAGCGGTTCAGATGTTCGGGAGAGACACCTACGCCGGTATCGGCAAAACTGAAATAGTAGAAATTCTCGTCCTCGCGGAAACAGCTGATGTTGATACATATATCCGTGCCTGCATAGGCAATGGCATTGTCCATCAGGTTGCGGAAAATGGAGTATAGCAGGGAGTAGTTTCCCCGTAGTTGTATCTTCGGCTTTAGGGAGTTGACTACGGTGATATGCTTTTCTTCCAGTTCCAGGGCTACCTCGTTTATAATATTGCCTACCAGCAGACTGATGTCTACTTTCTCCATGTCGATCATGTTGGCGGCTTCGTCCATACGCGTTAATACGGAGATGTCGCGTAGCAGTCGGCTCAACCGGTTGCTTTGGGCGTAGCATCGCTCCAGGAATGTCTGCATCTTCTCCCGGGAAATGTTTTCATTGTTGACGATGGTTTCCAGATATCCCTGTATGCTGCTGACCGGGGTCTTCAGTTCATGTGCGATGTTCTGCGTCAGCTGGCGTTTCAGGCGGATCTGCTCTTCTTCCTGGGTGACGTCGTTGATGGATATCTCGAAGCTTAAGTCCTGGAATATGATGCATTCCACAATAAACATACGTCCATTCTTATTGATGTTGATAGACATACGCTTTTCTTCCTTTCCCGGACGCTTGGGAGTCTTGTTGATGAAATCCGTGATTTTCTGGAACTCATTGATGGAGAATATTTCCTCCGTTGTTTGCAGGTTGGAGTCCGAAATCAGGTTGCTGTACTGTGTGAACAGGTTGTTGACCAGGATTTCTTTCTTGTCTTTATTGAATACGCCCAATCCTTCATGCGAGGTTTGTAAGTGGGTGATCAGTTTCTCCCGTTCAATGTATAGCGCCTCTTTTGTTTCTCGCAATCGCTTGTATATCTGGATGATATGTTGCGAAATCTCTCCCAGTTCGTTGTGCGGAAAGGCGGATTGCATATCTGTTTCCACAGGTTCATTCTTATCGGCACGTTTGGCAAACTCACGTAGCTGATTGATGGCTGTCCCCAGTTTAGAGGTGAATTTGTAGAAGATGAATATTAATAGCAATGATACGATGACGGTAAACCAAATGTAGTGCTGGTCTGCTGCAAGGTGTCGTATAAGGTTCAGGTCATAGGGGAGGGCGGAACGTATGATGTAGCCCTCATAGAGTGTGGCAGAATAGAAATAGGGCACTCCCGTTGTTTCGGAAGTACGACGTACGTCATATCCTTTTCCTTCTGCCAGCGCCTTTTGCACTTCCGGGCGATTGATATGATTGCCCAACTTCTGATTTTCGTAGCTGTCATATAATACGTCACCCTGTACATCAACTACCGTAATACGTAGATCCTGTTTGATGTACTTTTGCAGGTACTGTTCCAAGGTTCTATCCCATAAGCTGTCCGGGATGTGGGCAAGCTCCTGGTGCAACCGTTCATTATAGTCCTGTAGCTGTATATCCAGCAGATCTATCTTATATTCTTTTTCACGCTGGTATTGATATGCCAGGAAGCATCCGGCAAATACCAGAAACAGTGAAATGACCGAAAGAAACAACTTCCGGCTGAACGACAGGAAATGTGTGGTATTATTCAGCTTCGAAGCAGTATCCATATCCTAAGCGAGTTACGATGCATTTACCATAAATACCTATTTTCTTACGCAAACGGGTGATATTCACATCAATGGTGCGGTCCAGTACATAGACCTCGTCGCTCCATATCCGTGCCAGTATATCTTCGCGGGAGAATACGCGTCCTTTGCTCTGGAGGAGTAAAAGTAATATCTCAAATTCCTTTTTGGTGAGAGGGGCTTCTTCCCCGTCGATACTTACTTTCTTTTTCACAATATCAATGACTAACGTTTTGTAGCTGATTTGTTCAGGTGCCCGTTCGGGTTCTCCTTGTTGGGTGCGGCGCAATACAGCTTTGACGCGTGCAATGACTTCACGCAGCGAGAAAGGTTTGGAGATGTAGTCATCGGCCCCCAGATTGAAACCGGTTACCGTATCATTTTCCGTGTCCTTGGCGGTGATGAATATAATAGGTACCTGAGCGGTCTGCTTATCTTTCTTCAGTAAGCTGGCCATTTTGAAACCGGATATTTCTCCCATCATCACGTCCAGCAGCAACAGGTTGTAGCTACCGATATCCATTTTCAACGCCTCTTCGGCAGAGTTGGCCATATCCACTTCATACCCTTCATTTTCAAGGTTGAATTTCAGGATCTCGCAAAGGTCCTCTTCATCGTCTACAACTAAAATACGATAATCGTTCATTGCTTTTTCTAATTAATATGAGGTATTCAAAACAAATTCTCCTACCACAAAGTTATACTTTATTTCTTTTCAGCGACAAAGGTGCGGTGTTTTTGTTACGGGAAAGTGAAACACGTGTTACAATTTGGTTACATTTTTGCTTTTACAGGATGAAAATAGAAATTCAATCCAATGCAAAGAAACAAAAAAATGATAGTTGTATAGCAGGGAATGAAGATATGGTAAATTCGGTTGAAATATATATTTTACGATAATAAACCGAATTTGCTATGAGAAAGAACCAATTATACAGCGAAGAGGAAATGAGGGGAGAATATTCTTAAAAATGACTCTCAAGAAAAAAATGTGGAGCAAAATGTGGAGCGGACTTTTAAATCTGGCATGAAGTGTGAGAAATCCGAGGATTTTTCAGTAAATTTGTATTTAAGATAAACATATAATAATATGAAGGAATTGGCAAGTATTGATTTTCAGCGTCATAAATGGCGTATTTCTATCTTGACGGGTCTGTTGGTGATTGTTGTGGCAGGTTCCTTTTGGCTGAATACAGCTCCGTTCCGTTCCGGTTTTGAGATAACGGATGAGTTGGGAGGCAACATCTTTCCTTCCAGCATTCTTTCTGTAGCGACGACGGATGCGCAAGTCATAGTTCCGGCTGATTCCTTATATGTAGGTAATTCTAAATCCTGTATTTCTATCCGGATTCGTTCGGGGAAGGCGTATAGCAGGGTACGTATTGAAGTTTCTGAAACTCCGTTCTTTTCCCGTTCCGTATCAGAGTTTGTGTTGGCTAAACCACGGACGGAATATACGATTTATCCCGATATTATCTGGAATTACGAAGCGCTGAAGAATAATAACCAGGCGGAACCGGTTAGTGTGGCTGTAAAGGTAGAAATGAATGATAAGGATTTGGGGCAGCGGGTTCGTACTTTTTCTGTCCGCAGCATTAATGAGTGCTTGTTGGGGTATGTTACGAATGGGACTAAGTTTCATGATACAGGAATTTTCTTTGCGGCATACGTTAATGAGGAGAATCCGATGATTGACAAATTGTTGCGTGAAGCACTGAATACACGCATTGTCAATCGTTTCTTGGGCTATCAGGGTGGCAATGCTGAAGTGGTGGACAAGCAAGTCTATGCTTTATGGAATGTGCTTCAAAAGCGTAATTTCCGTTACAGTTCCGTTTCCAATACCAGTTTGTCCAGTAATGTAGTCTTTTCCCAGCGGGTCCGTACGTTCGATGATGCACTGGAGTCTTCGCAGATTAACTGTGTGGATGGTAGCGTGCTGTTTGCTTCCTTGCTTCGTGCCATTAATATAGAACCTATATTGGTTCGTACTCCGGGACACATGTTTGTGGGGTATTATACGGATGCCGGTCGCAAGAATATGAACTTCCTTGAAACTACTATGATTGGAGATGTGGATCTGGATGATTTCTTTCCGGATGAGAAGCTGGATTCAACGATGGTAGGTAAATCACAGAATCAAATGTCACGGCTAACATTCGATAAGTCTAAGCAATACGCTAATAATAAGTATAAGCAAAATGAAGAAGGAATACATTCCGGGAAATTGAATTACATGTTTTTGGAGATTTCTAAGGATGTGAGAAGGAAGATACAGCCTATTGGAAAATAAGCAAAACTTGTTGAATGAATGTGCAATTTAAAGCTGTTGACGAAAAATACATCAAAGAGTTTCTTAAAGTATTAGGTTAAGTTCTTTGGGAACTTGGCACATAACCTCCATTGTAAGCTTTAGCTGAGTATGGAGAAGATATCCCAAATAATGCAAGCAATACTAATGATAAGTAATAATTGTTTTTCATAAGCTCTATAATTTGGATTTATTTGCAAATATATAAATAAATTTAATATTTACCGAATGAGTTGTATTAAAAATATGTAAGTGAATATTAAAATATCTATTTTTATGCTTTAGTAAACTATAGATTATCGTATCAATATATAATATATTGACTCGTTTGAAGCTTTATTTGATTTTAATATATTGATATTAGCATTATATTAATGTTTAAATAAGGATATATGTAACTATATTTAGTAATATGATATCGTTTGTCTGTCTATTTGATATTATTCGTATAACTGTATGTATGGAGAATTTTATGTTTTATATATATTATTTCTGAAAATGGAAATAGAGAATGGTAGAAATTAAAGAATAATATCTGAAAATATGACTATCGTTTTCCCTTAATTAAGGGAAATATTAATGTTAGATTATTAATTAAAAGGGCGAAGAAATATTAATCTATTAAATAAGATTATCTGTTTTGGGTAATATATAATTCATAGGTGAATTTATTTATTTGTCGTGTGTTGTAAAGTAAATGTCAGACTATTAAGTAAATAGTAAAATAAATAAATAAATTCTTTTTAGAATGTGATAAGTAATAAGTGTCCAGTATATTCCTGCATGATTTTCTTACGCCAAGTTCCCAAAGTACTCAACAAGCAAAGAAAATCACAGGTAAGGTCGTAGATGCGACAGGTGAACCGATCATTGGTGCCAGCGTATTGGTAAAGGATACCGGTACGGGTGCTGTGACTAATCTTGATGGCGATTTTTCGGTTGATGTTTCAGTGGGTAACACATTAGTAGTATCTTTCGTTGGTTATAGAACTGTAGAGGTTAAAGTTACAAATGCTTCTTCTTATGCAGTGACTATGCAGGATGATTCACAAACATTGAATGAAGTTGTTGTAACGGCAATGGGTATTAAAAGAGAGAGAAAATCTTTAGGTTATGCCATTGATGATGTGAATGCAGAAGAACTTATGAAAAATAAGAGTGTAAACCCTATTAACTCTTTGGCAGGTAAGATTGCTGGTGTTAATATTACGCAAAGTGGTGGTGCTGCTGGTTCAGGTTCTCAAATCATCCTTCGTGGCGGTACTTCGCTTGAACGTGATAATCAACCGGTTTTTGTTGTGGATGGTGTAATCTATGATAATTCTACTACAGTGGTTGGTAACTCTGCTTTTGATGGTAGTACATCGACGTCTTCTACGCAATCAAATCGTGTAATGGATATCAATCCGGAGGATATTGAGAATATGTCAGTCCTTAAAGGTCCTGCTGCCGCCGCACTTTATGGTTCTCGTGCTGCTGCGGGCGTTGTTATCATTACTACTAAAAAAGGAAAAGAAGGTGCCGTTGAGGTAAATTTCTCCACTAAATATATTACCCAATGGGCTAAGTATCTTCCTAAAGTACAGAATAGATATAAAAGAGGTTTTGCTGAAGACCAATATACGGATGGTAAATATACCGGGACGACCTATAATGACTTTAGTTATAACTCCTGGGGAGAGACCATAACGGATGGTACTCCCATTTATGACAATATCGGTGATTTCTTCCAACAAGGCGGTGCTTGGGATACCAATGTAAGTGTAGCTGGAGGTTCTAAAAATAGTAGTTTTTATCTCTCGGGTTCTTATTATAATCAAGATGGCATTATTCCAACCACGGGTTATGAAAAAGCAACATTCCGTTTCAATGGTGAGCAAAAGTGGAAAATATTCACTTTTGGTGCAAATGTGGCATATTCTCAGGCAAATACCGATAAGACTCTGACTTCGGCAGGACTTTATGGTTCGGATGGTTCGGGCACAATGACAAGCGTATACCGTTGGTCACCCACTGATGATATGACCCATTATCTGAATGAAGATGGTACTCGATATCGTATGTTCGGCGATCGCCTTGATGTGGTTGATGAGCGTACTAATCCTTATTGGATTCTAAATAAGAATAAGATGAAAGATAATACTGAGCGTTTCACTGGTAACTTCAATGTCAAGGCTGATATTACAGATTGGTGGTGGATTAGCTATCGCATGGGAATTGACTCATATACTACTGACAATTCAAATACACTTGGGGCTGGTGGTGTTTATAAACTACAATGGCAAAAAGGCATGTATAGTGAAAATTCTTATCGTTACAAATATCTTTCTACCAATTTGATGACAAACTTTGCTAAGCAATTCGGAAACTTTAATTTTAATTTGATGTTGGGTACTTCTACCGATGATACTCGTACGTGGTCTAATTACCGGATGGCTTGGAATTTTGAGGTTCCTAATTTTTATGCGTTTGATAATGCTACAAGTGAGAATCGTAATTTCTCAAGTGCACGTTCTCAAAAACGCCTTGTAGGTGTGTTCGGTGAATTTCGTGCAGACTGGAAAAGTACTTTGTTTCTGACTGTATCTGGCCGTAACGACTGGTCTTCTACGCTGCCTGTTGAAAATCGCTCTTATTTCTATCCATCTGTAAGTGGTAGCGTTGTATTTACGGAATTTCTTCCCAAATCAGACTGGTTATCTTTTGGTAGAATTCGTGCGAGTTGGGCGCGTGTAGGTAAAGATACAAGCCCATATTCATTGGACACTGCATTGTGGCCGAGCCAATCATTCCTTGGAGGTTTTACAGGTGTTAGTAATTACTGGCAAGCGGGCAATGCTGCATTGAAACCTGAGATTACTGAATCTACAGAAATTGGTCTTGAATTGCGCTTTTTCAACAATCGTTTGAAATTCGACTATGCGTTTTATACTAATAACTCTTATGACCAAATAATGTCACCTCGTTTATCTAATGCAACAGGCTATATTCTGCGCTCAGTAAATGCGGGTGATGTATATAATAAAGGTATGGAGCTCAGCATTGGTGGTACTCCGATTCTTACCAAAGACTGGAGTTGGGAATCTACGCTTAATGTGAGTGGTAACCGTGGCACTGTCAAGAATTTGATGGAAGGTGTAGAAATTCTTTATGTAACCGATGTGCAGGTAGGCAATGCTAAAGCGGCATCGTTTCCTGATGGTAACTTCATGGCAATTGCAGGTAGCGAATGGAAGCGCGATGATCAGGGGCGCGTTATGCTTGATAAGAATGGTCTTCCTGACAAAAATACTAATAAAAATCTTGAAATTGGTAATCGCGAACCTAAGTTTGCCGGTGGTTGGAATAATACAATATCATATAAAGGACTCTCACTTAATATGCTGTGGGATTTCCGTGTAGGAGGACATGTGTACAATGGAACACAATATGCTATGACAGGTGCGGGCGTGAGCGAACTTTCGGCTAATCGTGAAAAGATTGAAGTATCGGGTGTAAATACAGCCGGCGAATTCGTAACTAATACATTTGAGGCTGGTAAAACATACATCTACAATGGTAAAGAAACGAGTGGTAAAACAATTATAGCCAATTACTATCAGGATATTTATCCTTATGAAGCTGCAAATTTTATGACGAAAGTCAATGCGCTCCGTCTGCGTACGATCTCACTCTCATACGATTTTCCAAAGGCTTTACTTGCTAAGATAAAAGTTCTTAAACGTGCTTCGATTACAGCTACCGCCAATAATCTTCTTCTCTTTACCAACTATGATGGTGACCCCGAAGTTGCAGCGGCCGGTTCAGGTGCAGTTGGTTCATCTTCGGTAGGTATAGACTATTGTGGTGTTCCTTCAACAGCAAGTTTCTCCTTTGGTGTTAATCTGACCTTCTAAATATTGTTTAACTACAAGAAAAATCAAATCTAATATGAAACTATATAAGAAAATAATCCTCGGAGTGGCAGTTTGTATTTCTCTTTCTGCATGTACCGATTGGCTTGATGTCAACACCAATCCGAATACTCCTATATCTACTGATGCTGAATTTCATCAGCGCATGCCTTGGATGCAATATTATATGAGCCATATCTACCATATTGTTGCTTCTAATTCAAGTTTCTATTGCGGTCATTTTTATCGTAACAACGAACGTGAAGGGGGAGCTGCAAAATGGCAATTAGGCTCTTCAACACGTGCAGTAAACGCACAGCAATGGTTCTTTACTCAAGTAGGTGTGAATTGTAATGACTTGTACAATCAAGCGATGGAGGCAGGTGCTTATCATTATGCCGGAGCTGCCAAGTTTTTCCGGGCTTATGGTTTTATGATGCTTACAGATTTATTTGGTGAGATACCTTATACTGACGCATTTGGTGATAATCCTTCTCCTGTTTATGATAATGGCAAAACGATATTTCTCGGTTGTATTACTGATATTGATGAGGCCATTGATTTATTTTCCAGGCAACAAGAAGTGGTAAATGGTATCACTCCTGTATCATTGGCTGAAGGTGACTGCTGGAATGGAGGTGATGCAACTAAGTGGCTTAAAATGTGCTATCTTCTCAAAGCCCGTTGGCTGAATCATTTGATTAAAAAGGAAAGTGGTAGCTACAAAGAAGGTAAGTACGATGCCCAAGAGATTCTTAGCTGTCTGGCTAAGGCTCAGCAAAGTAATGCCGATAACACTCTCATCAGGCACACAGATACCAATACACCTTCTCATGATGTATTAGGATGGAATGAACCGGTGGACTATTCAGCTCTTTATTCTTGTATTGGCATGAATAGTAATATTTACATCACTAAGTGTTACTATGATAATTTGACAAACTTTGACGGTAGGGGTGTAGAAGATCCGCGTGCTGACAAATTTATTCCTTGGGCTCGTTCTGAAAAGGGTGTTACCACTCCTGCTGATATCAAATGGTCAGATGACGGCAAGTGGCGTCGTTCGATGGGCGTTGATATGCAAACCGATATTTTGAGTCAGTCGGGACCTTATGCATTATCGTTCAATGCTACTACTCAGACTTGGTATTGCGACAGCCCGTCTCGTCAAGGCGATACGATTTATGTGTGGACTACTTGTGGTGGAACTGGATATGCGGGTGGTGTTGATATTCTCTACCGGCGCAATAAAAGTTATGATCGTTCCGCACTCAGTGGGGTATTCTATGCTCGTCCCACAAGTCCTACGTTTATGGCTTCTTATGCTGAGGCCTGTTTCATTAAAGCCGAGGTACTTTTCCGCCAGGGTAACAGGGATGGTGCATTCACCGCTTACAAGGAAGGCGTAAAAGCAAGCATTGATGCTGTTAATGATCAGATTGGTGTATGGACTTCTGAAGATGCGAATTTGACTTCTTGTCCATCATTTACCCATATTGAGCAAGTGGAAATTGATGATTTCCTGAACAATGGTCTGGGAACTGCTAATGACCTTACTATTGGTAAGATTTTGACTCAGAAAATGCTTGCAATGCCTTTTTCTAATGAGAACTGGAACGATATGCGCCGTTATGACTACGATACTGATGTATTCATGAATTGGGATAAATCCTATTATTACCGGAATACTCCCGCTGGCTTTACTTACTGTCCTGAAGGTGAATATCCTCGTCGTTGGAAACAGGCTTCGTTTGAACTGACCTACAATACTAAGAATCTTTCTGCAATTGGCGCTGAAGTTCCTGGTGCGGCTGAACTTGGTGATGGATGGTATAATAGTAATGTTATTTGTACATTGCAAGTATGGTGGGATTCTAAACAACAATAATATGCTGTAGTATTTGATGAATTTAAAAATAGAACTATAATGAAGACAGTATTTATATCGATATTAATGGCCATACTACCATTGACATCTCAAACTAACGAGGTGGTGTATTTTGAAGGAAATGCTCTGGTTCACCCTGGTGAAACAGCCTCGTTGGCAGTATATCCTGAAAATGTATCTTATACATACGAATGGAATTCTGATCCTGAATTTTAAAAAGCCCAGAATGTTTTTGATATTGACATACAAAGAAATAAAATAAGCATGACTCCCCATGCAGGATTAAATACCGGAGTTTCTAATGTTTTTTGTTCTGTGTATGACGAGTACGGGAATTTAATAGGAAAAACTAGTACTTGTGTAATGATATACTAATCGATATAATGAAGACTCTTACGGTCTTCATTCATAAATGATGATTGAAACAGCTGGTTCGTGAGAATCGGCTGTTTTTGACTATATTGGTCTATAAAATCCCTTTGTTTATAGAATGTTATTTTAAATATCTTAAAATATTGGGACTTGATGTATTTCATTGATTATCTTTGCCGCAAAGCGAAGATAAGCTGCACCTCAGCATAAAAAAAGAACTTGTTCTCTTTATTCTGCATCCAATTTGCATTATCTTTGCGCTCGAAAACGAAAATATGGTTTTCATTGAAGTTTAATAGAGATTTAATAAGATATTGAAGACTATAACGGTCTTCATTCATAGATGATGATTGGGACAGTCGGTTCGTGAGAATCGGCTGTTTTTTTGTTTCTGTTTGTTTGCATATCAACGGATGTAATGTTACTTTTGCCGGACGAGGTCAGGTGGCCTCGTTTTTAACCTCTGAATAACAATGGCACAAAGCAAGAAATTTATCTCTCCGGGAGCATGGTTTTCCATGATGTATCCCGCAGACTGGAATGAATTTGAAGATGGAGAAGGCTCTTTTCTCTTCTATAATCCTAATGAATGGACCGGAAATTTCCGTATCTCTGCATACAAAGGCAATGCGACGTATGCCAGAGAAGTAATCCGGCAGGAACTGAAAGACAATCCTTCGGCTGTTTCCGTAAGGATAGGAAATATGGAATGTGCTTACAGTAAAGAGATGTTTGAGGAAGACGGAGCTTATTATACTTCTCATCTTTGGATTACCGGTATGGGCGATGTGGCTTTCGAATGTTCTTTTACTGTCAGTAAGGGTTCGTCTGCGGCAGAAGCCGAGGCGGTTGTTGCTTCATTGGAAATACGCAAAGAGGGAGTGAAATATCCGGAAGAAATTATTCCTGTCCGCCTGTCCGAAATTTATCAGATTAATGAAGCTTTTGAGTGGGTGACAAACACTGTGAAGGAGCAACTGAAAAAAGACTTCCAGGGAATGGAGGAAGATTTGGACAGCATGCAGCAGGTCATCGATAGTGGAACTATCGGTCCGAAGAAGAAAGAAGCGTGGCTCTCTTTCGGTATTGCCATCTGTGTGATTCTTGCCAATGAAGTAGATGGCTTGGAGTGGATGACCCTGATAGATGGTAATCGCGAAGCTCCTGTGCTGCAGAATCTTACTACCGGAGAATGGATTGATCCCATGAAATTAGTGTGGAGCAAAGTGAAGGCAGGGGAATCTTGCAATCTGTCAGAGACCTACAAAACCCTTCTTTAATTTTTAATTTATAATTTTTAATTGTGATTAGTTATCTTCAGATAGAGAATTTGACCAAATCGTTTGGTGATTTGGTATTGCTTGAGAATGTTGCTCTCGGTGTAGCAGAAGGACAACGTATCGGATTGATTGCCAAGAATGGTAGCGGTAAAACTACCTTACTGAATATCATTGCCGGGAAAGAGGGATATGACAGTGGAAATATATCTTTCCGCCGTGACCTCCGGGTAGGGTATTTGGAACAAGACCCGCAATATCCGGAAAACCTGACTGTATTGGAAGCCTGTTTTCATCATGGCAACAGTACCGTAGAATTGATTAAGGAATACGAACGTTGCATGGAGACGGAAGGGCATCCGGGACTCGATGAAATCCTGATACGCATGGACCATGAAAAAGCATGGGATTATGAGCAGAAGGCCAAGCAAATTCTATCTCAGTTGAAGATACGTAATTTCGACCAGCAAGTAAAGCACCTTTCCGGTGGTCAACTGAAGCGTGTGGCACTTGCCAACACCCTTATCACTGAACCGGATTTTCTGATCCTGGATGAGCCTACCAACCACCTCGATCTTGATATGACTGAATGGCTGGAAGATTATTTGCGCCGCACCAACCTCAGTCTGCTTATGGTGACGCACGACCGCTATTTTCTGGATCGTGTCTGCACCGAAATCATTGAAATAGACAATCGTCAGATTTATCAATATAAAGGAAACTATAGTTATTATTTGGAGAAACGGCAGGAACGTATTGATGCAACGAATGTCGAGATCACCCGCGCCAACAATCTGTATCGCACAGAGTTGGAATGGATGCGTCGTATGCCGCAAGCTCGTGGGCATAAAGCGCGTTATCGCGAAGAGGCTTTCTATGAACTGGAGAAAGTAGCTAAACAGCGTTTTAATAACGACAATGTGAAGCTGGATGTGAAAGCATCCTATATCGGCAGTAAGATATTCGAAGCGGACCATGTGTACAAATCATTCGGTGACCTGAAGATATTGGAAGACTTCTCTTACATCTTTGCCCGTTATGAAAAGATGGGTATTGTGGGAAATAATGGTACCGGTAAATCTACTTTTATTAAAATCCTGATGGGAGAAGTAAAGGCAGACAGTGGAACAATTGATATTGGTGAGACGGTGCGCTTCGGTTATTACTCTCAGGATGGCTTGCAGTTTGATGAACAGATGAAAGTCATTGATGTGGTGCAGGATATTGCCGAAGTCATAGAACTGGGTAATGGCAAGAAACTGACTGCTTCCCAATTCCTGCAGCATTTCCTTTTCACTCCCGAAACCCAACACAGTTATGTCTATAAGTTGAGTGGTGGAGAACGCCGCCGCCTGTACTTGTGCACGGTACTGATGCGCAATCCTAACTTCCTTGTATTGGATGAGCCTACCAACGACTTGGATATTATCACTCTAAATGTGCTGGAAGAGTATTTGCAGAATTTCAAGGGTTGTGTGATTGTGGTCAGCCATGACCGCTATTTTATGGATAAAGTAGTAGACCACATGCTGGTATTCAACGGTCAGGCAGATATCCGTGATTTCCCCGGAAATTATACCCAGTATCGTGATTGGAAAGAGGAAAGGGCTCGGTTGGAAAAGGAGAAAGAAAAAGAAGCCTCTAAACCGCAGGAAGATAAAACCGCTAAAGTGCGTCTGAATGAAAAACGTCGGATGTCCTTTAAGGAGAAAAGGGAATTTGAACAGCTGGAACAGGAAATCGCTACATTGGAAGAAGAAAAGAAAACCATTGAAGCTGCCCTGTGCAGTGGTACCTTATCCGTAGAAGAACTCACTGAGAAATCAAAGCGTTTGCCCGAAATTACGGATTTGATTGATGAAAAGACCATGCGCTGGCTGGAACTTAGTGAGATAGAAGATTGATAGGATGCAAGTTGGTGAGATGATAAATGATAAAATTATGAGCAACAGAACTGGAAATTTAACGAACTATCATAGTCATAGCTTATATTGCGACGGACGTGCTAATATGGAAGACTTTATCCGCTTTGCCCTGAGCGAAGGATTTACTTCTTATGGATTTTCTTCCCATGCCCCTCTGCCGTTTTCTACAGCGTGGACTATGGAGTGGGACTCTATGGATGATTATCTGGCTGAATTCCATCGTCTGAAGGCTAAGTATGCCGGACAAATAGAACTCTATATCGGTCTGGAGATTGACTATCTGAATGAAGAGAGCAATCCGTCTGTTGCCCGTTTCCGCGAATTACCGTTGGATTACCGTATCGGTTCTGTACACTTGCTTTATGATGATAAGGGAGAAATAGTGGATGTGGATGTGACGGCTGATAAATTCCGCAGACTTGTGGATAAACATTTCAATGGTGACCTGGTGAGAGTGGTGCATCTTTATTATGACCGTTTGATGCGTATGGTGGAACTGGGCGGTTTTGATATTGTCGGTCACGCTGACAAAATGCACTATAACGCATCTGCTTATCATCCCGGCTTACTGGATGAACCTTGGTATGATGCTTTGATTCAGGAATATTTTGATGCTATTGCCCGCAAAGGATATATCGTAGAGGTTAATACAAAATCTTATCTGGAATTGGGTACTTTCTATCCCAATGAACGCTACTTCCCTGTATTGCTTGAAAAGGGAATCCGTGTACAGGTTAATAGTGATTCCCACTACCCGGAGCGTATAAACAACGGACGCCTGCAAGCTTTGATGGCCCTGCAAGCGTCCGGTTATCACACTGTCACGGAGATGTACAATAATGAGTGGAAAGATATGCCACTCCTCATTCATACATAACTCCAGTGACTTTTTCTTATATATTATTTCTTCTTTAACAAGAAATCTTCAATTGCCTTTTGGTAAGTGGCTTTATCAGCTGCACCACGGAAAAGCTGAGGTTCTCCTTCCATCGGAATGAATACAAAGAGAGGAATGCTGCTTGCATTGAATAATGCGGCAAGTTCACGTTCTTTGTCCACATTCACTTTGTAGATCACGATCTTTCCGGCGTATTCTTTTGCCAGATCTTTCATGATGGGCGCTGTCATGCGGCAGGGACCACACCAGTCGGCATACAAGTCAATGATGGCGGGTTTGTCACCCTTATATTTCCAGTCCTGGGATTTCTCGTAATCGAATACATCTTTAATAAACATATCCTTGTTCATTACGATTACTTCTCCGCTCTTGGCTTCTTTTTGTTCCGGTTCATTGGGTTGTGCTTTTGCTCCATCCTTGCAGGCGAATGTCAGTACGCTGGCAAAAATCAGAATGGCAAATGTTAGTACTTTCTTCATAATGTTTGTTCTTTATGAATTTTGTTCAATGACGCCTTTCAGCTCACTGCCCTTAATAACTCCGGAATGACGCCAAACGGCTTCACCTTTCTTGAATACGATAAAAGTGGGTACCGCTTGTATACGATACTTAGCAGCCAGTTCCTCATGTTGGTCTACATCGATTTTCACGATGCGGGCACCATCACCGATTTGTTCTTTCAGCTCTTCCAATACAGGATGCATTGCCTTACATGGGCCACACCAAGTTGCAAAAAAGTCTACTAAAACAGGTTTTTCTGATTGTATAAGTTCTTCAAATTTCTCCATAATCTTTTCCTTTCTGTTATTACTACAAGTTTTTTTATTACTACAAAATTAGTGTTATTGTCTGTAGTTAGAAACAGTTTCGGGTATGTATTGTTCACGCCCTTTTATCCTTTATGGCCGTTTAGGGCATATTTTGGCTATTTTTTAGATTCGTTGTCAGAATGAAACATTTTCCAGTGGAAATGATTTCCTGAAAAGAAACACTCCTACAGATATTGTACAGATATCTGTAGGAGTGAATTATTGAGGGTCCGAATACATAGACGGACTTTCTTTTATTCCGCAATCGTCAATTCCTTGATGATGTGTGAAGCTCCGGCATACTTCTCTATGATGAATAAAGTATAGCGGATATCTACACAGGCGGCACGTTGTGATGAAGGGCGGAAGGCGATATCTCCTGTGAGACCTTCATAATTACGGTCGAAACCTGTACCGATAAGTTCACCTTTGGCATTGAATACCGGACTGCCGGAGTTACCACCGGTGTTATCCGTGTTCACGATGAAACAGATAGGCATTTCACCGTTCGGCATGGCATAGCGACCGAAGTCTTTTGCCTGATACAACTGTTTCAGTTTTGCAGGAATCACAAATTCCCAGTTATTGGGATCTTCCTTTTCCATGGCACCTTTGAGGGTGGTGTAATAGCCATATTCCACTCCGTCCGCAGGTTCATACGGTAACACTTGTCCGTAAGTGAGACGCAGGGTAGAGTTGGCGTCCGGATAGATCGGAGTGCCTGCACTGCGCTTCATATCCATCATTCCTTTTACCCACACTTTATGCGCGGCATTATAGTTCTTGTTGGCCTCTGCCATGGCGATGGCGGTCTGCAACAAGCCATCGGTGATGGAATGCTTGAACAACACCATCCAGTCGAAGCCCAGTTTATAAGAGCCCGGCTTGCGGATAAACTTCTTGAAGTTCTCTTTATTTCCAAAAATAGAGTGGTCGAAGCAAGCGTCCACAAAAGCATCACTATTCCCCTTGAAACGCTTATCGATCACTTCAAAGATACTGATACGTTGTTCTGCGGGGATATATTGCATGTAAGTCTGCAGCATTTTCTTGGCAACAATGCGTTCCACTTCGGGGAAAGGCACGGAGGCAAAATACTTGTCTGCGGCAATCTTCAAGCTATCTGCGGCAGTTTTAATCTGCGCTTTGTCCTTGCTTTTCAAGGCGGCCAGCATGGCAGAAGTGTTGGGAATGCGCATGAAGTCCAATCCCGTTACCAATGCTTCCTGAATGGCTTGCTGGTGATAAAGGGCGGGGCGGAGATGCTCGACGATGCTGCGTATCTGGTCGAATGCTTTCTGATAAGAGTCGTCACCCTGTTCGCGTCCGCGGGCGAGGAGTTGTTCCTGTTGAGCACGTTTAGTATCAAGCACTTTCAGGCGGACAAGCCCTTCGTTCATACCGATGGCATTCTTCCAATAGTTGGCAGATGAAGCATACTTGCTGGCGTAATGGATACGTACGGCGGGGTCTTTCTGCATCTGTTCCATTAATGCTTCCTGGCGTACACCGCGTACATGATGGCGCATGAAATTCGTAGTTTCCATACGTTCTTCCACTTCGTCGGAGATCATATAACGCCAGTTGCGTCCGGGGAATCCCATAACGAACGTGAAGTCACCTTCCTTGTAGCCGGCAAGGCTGATCGTAAGGTGTTTCTTTACCTTCAAGGGTACATTATCTTTGGAGTATTCCGCAGGTTTTCCATCCTTGTCGGCATAAATGCGGAACAGGGAGAAGTCACCTGTATGGCGCGGCCACATCCAGTTGTCGGTATCTGCACCAAACTTACCTATGGAAGAAGGAGGTGCACCTACCATGCGGATATCACTATACGTAGTCTTGATGAACAGATAGTAACGGTTTCCGCCATAGAAAGCTTTCAGCTCCAGTTTGCGTCCCGGAGTCAGGGCAATGCCTTGTTCGGAAGAAAAACGTTCGGCCACTTCTTTCAGGTACTTGGGAGAGAGATAATTGGTACCATTCGGGTCCGGATCTATCTTCAACTGTTCGTTGACGTAATCAGTCACATCCAGTATCTCATCAATATAAGTGATGGTAAGTCCCTTGCAGGGAAGTTCTTCTTCACGGCTCATGGCCCAGAAACCATCCGTCAGATAGTCGTGTTCCACCGTGCTGTGCTGTTGGATAGAACCATAGCCACAGTGGTGGTTGGTCAATACCAATCCTTCGGCAGAGATGACTTCACCTGTACACCCTCCGCCGAAGTGGATCACTGCGTCTTTCAGTGCGATGCCGTCGGGGTTATAAATCTGGTTAGCCGGAATCAGTAATCCCAGTTCTGTCATAGCCACTTCGTTCTGCTTTTGCAGGTCGGTCAGCATCCACATACCTTCGTCGGCGTGTGCTGATAGCACTGTGAATGTCAGGAATAATGATAGTATATTCTTTTTCATATAAAGGAGCGTTAGAGATAGTTCAGAAAGGGGTAGAATCACTATACGACTGAATAGGGTTAAGTATACGACTGAACCCTATTCAGTCGTATACTCATCTATGTTCAGTTGCAGAGGCATCTTTCCACAGGGTGGTTGATTACTCTACAATGTTCATTTCCTTTATCAGATGCTCGCATCCTCCCAGTTTTTCGAGGATGAACAGTACATAACGGATATCCAGATTGATACAACGTTGCAAGTTGTTATCGAAATTGATGTCCCCACTCAGAGACTCCCAGTTACCGTCGAAAGCACATCCGATCAATTCACCGTTTGCATTCAGTACCGGGCTACCGGAGTTACCACCGGTAATATCGTTCGTGCTCAGGAAGCAAACCGGCATATCACCGTTTGGCAACGCATAGCGTCCGAAGTCTTTCTTCTGAATCAGTTCCTTCAATTTGGCAGGAACTACGAATTCACGGTCTTCGGGGTTTTCTTTTTCCAGAATACCGTCTGTAGTGGTATAGTATTTATAGTGTACGGCATCACGCGGATTGTAAGATTTTACATTACCGTAGGTCAGACGGATGGTGAAGTTGGCATCCGGATAAGATGGAACAGGCTCTTTCATTTCGCCCAGACCACGGATATATGCTTTGTGCAGCAAGGCCAGTTCTTTGGAAGTGCTGTTCAAATCTTTTGCCAGTGCCATCAACTTTTCAATCTTGGCACGTGAATATTGGGTTGCAATATCCTTCTCGATAGCTTTTACCGTAGGCTTCTTTAAGAACTTATCGAAGTTAGCCTGATTGGCCAGGATGGAGTTGTCATACATAGCATCGATGTAAGCATTGTAATCACCTTTGAATTCCTTTTCGATAGTCTGATAGAAAGCCGGACGCTGTTCTGCCGGAATGATTTCGGCATATACCGGGAAGATAGCTTTAGCCACTTTACGGTCTACTTCATGGTCATAGTCTTTGTTGTGGATATCAGCAAAAACTTCTTTCAACTGCTCTATGGATTTGTTGATAAGAGAGTCATTCTTCTCTTCCAGGCCTTTTTTCAGATTGTCCATAACCATGTACGGGCTACCGAATTCAATGGCACCGCTGAATGCTTCTGTCAGGTAGTAATACTGACCGGTCACCGGCATTGTCTGGCTCACAATCGCATCGATTTTTTCTACTACACCTTCGTATTCCGGCTTGCCTTTGGCGAACTCAGCGAATTTCTTCTCCTGTTCTGCTTTCGTACCCAGCACATCATTATCAATGATAGCCTTATTCATACCGATAGAGTTCTTCCAGTAGTTGCTGCTACCGGCATACTTGTTGGCATACTGAATACGAGTTTTGTCGCTGGCGGCCATCACTTCTTTCAGTACGGCAAGACGTGCGCCACGAATGGTGATGCGTGGCTGGTTCTGTGCCTCCATACGTTCTTTTACTTCCGATACGGTGAGGTAGCGGCTTGTACTTCCGGGGAATCCCATAATCATGGCATAGTCACCTTCTTCCAGTCCTTTGATGGAGATGGGCAGGTATTTCGGAGTTTTCAGGGGCACGTTTGATGCTGAATATTCTGCGGGATCACCATTAGCGTCAGCATAAATGCGGAACATGGAGAAGTCTCCCGTGTGGCGTGGCCACATCCAGTTGTCTGTCTCTCCACCGAATTTACCGATAGAGGAGGGGGGAGCAGCTACCATGCGTACGTCTGTGTATACTTTCTTGTAGAACAGGTAGTATTTGTTACCGGCATAGAATGGCAATGCTTGTACTTCGATGCCCTTCTTGTCCTTCAGATCGCTTTTTTCGAATAATTCCTTAGCCAGTTTGTTGAGGAACGGGCGAGTCATTGCATTCACTTCCGTCACTTCGCCGGCAGCGATTTTCTGGTTTACGATATCCGTGATATCTTCAATACGGTCCACGAACTGGAACTTCAATCCCGGAGTAGGCAATTCCTCGCTACGGTTTTTGGCCCAGAAACCATCTGTCAGATAGTCGTGTTCCACACTACTGTGTTGTTGGATAGAAGCATAACCACAATGGTGGTTTGTCAGAATCAAGCCTTCCGGTGAAATGATTTCACCCGTACAGCCTCCACCGAAGATGCCTACCGCATCTTTCAGTGAAACTCCACCTGGATTGTACAAATCATCCGCTTCCAGTTTCAGTCCTTGTTTTTTCATTAACTCAATGGAATTCTGCTGTTTCATCAACTGCAGCAACCACATTCCTTCGTCGGCACGCATTGCAGAGCCGAACGCCAGCGCAGAAAGCGCCACTAAATAGGTTCTAATTTTCATTCTTACTTGATTATTATGAGTTCGATTTTATGAAATCCATTACATTGGCGGGCGGGCGTTGATTCATCAACTCGTTCTTCATGAAGTCCATATACGGAGCCACATGACTGAAGAAGCGATGATACCCCTTGCAGAGATAGTTTAATCCCGGTTCGCCGGTTGCCGTCCGTGCAAAACGGTTCTTGGGGCATTCGCCATTGCAGGCAAACAGCCACTCACATTCACGGCACTGAGTAGGCAACGATTGCTGTTTCATCTGCCCGAAAGCCTGTTGCTTTTCACTGTACATCATTTCCACCAGTGTCTTCTGGTAAATGTTTCCCAGCTTGTATTCGGGGAATACAAAATGGTCGCAGGAATATACATCTCCGTTGAATTCCATTACTCCGGCATGTCCGCAGGTCTTTGCCATGGTGCATACCCCCGGCTGTTCGCCTATCCAGTTGGCCAGGGTAGAGTCAAACAACTGAATGTAATATGTGCCTACATCCTTTTTCACCCATTCGTCGAAGAGGGTACAGAGGAAATTGCCCCATTGCTCCGGGCTGACGGAAAAGTCCGCCAGTTCGGCCACCTCTTCACGATCGGCCAGTGAGGCCAGATGTCGTCCGTCCTGATGTCCGAATACGCGCTCTACGATGGGGGCAAACTGTATGTAGTGGCAGCCTATTTCCTTGAAGAAGTTGTAAAATTCCAGCGGATAATCGGCATTGTAGTCATTCACTACTGCCATTCCGTTCCATTCTACACCGTGCTTCTTCAATAAATTGATGCCTTGCATCACCTTTACGAAAGAGGGTTTTCCCTGCTTGTTTTTTCGATATTCGTCATGAAACTCCTGCGGCCCGTCGATAGAGACTCCCACCAGCCAGTTGTTTTCACGGAAGAATTCGCACCATTCATCCGTCAGCATGGTTCCGTTGGTCTGTATGCTGTTGTCTATGGTGCGTCCGCGTGCATATTTTTTTTGCAGCTCCATCGCCTTTTTGTAGAAAGACAACGGGCGCATCAGGGTTTCCCCGCCATGCCAGGTAAACATTACCTGCGGCATGGTTTGCGAATTAATATACTCTTCAATAAACTTTTCCAGCAACTCTTCGCTCATTACATGCTTTGGGTTGTTCTGGTATAGTTTGCTCTTTTCCAGGTAGTAACAGTAGTCGCATGCAAGGTTGCATACGGCGCCTACCGGTTTCAGCATGACGTAGAGTGGCTTGGCAAAAGGAGCATAAGTTGACATAGGAGACTATCTTGTTTCAGTAATAGGGTTTACATTTTGTTACTTATCACTGCAAAAATAAGTAAACTAAATGAAATATCCTTTCTTTTCTCCCTCCTTATAAGGATTATTAATGGAAAAAAGAGAGCAAAATTTAAATATTGATAAAAAGTTTCTTTACAGCGCGAATAGGTTGTACCTTTGTATCGTGTTTCATAAAAATCGTTTCCTGCATGATTAGAATGAATGTGAACCGTATTTTGCCCTTAATGCTTTTGCTCGTGCTTTTTGCTTCGTGCAGTCGCAAGTATAAAGTGGAGGGTGTGTCATCGGTGACCAGTCTCGACGGTAAGATGTTATACCTGAAAACGCTCCGCGACGGGCAATGGATAACAATTGACTCTGCCGAAGTGGTACACGGTTTGTTCTCAACGAGTGGCCCGTCAGACTCTGTAATGATGGTGACGCTCTACATGAATGATGAGGCTATCATGCCTCTTGTACTCGAAAACGGTAAAGTTGAAGTCTCCATATCCAACTCTCAACTCACCGCTAAAGGTACGCCGCTAAACAATGCTTTGTATGAATTCATCGAAAAGCGCAATGCGCTTGAGCTGAAGATTGAAGAACTGGAAAAGAAAGAGGCACGTATGGTTCTGGATGGCGCCGCATTGGATGACATCCACGAGCAACTGACTCAGGAGGGAGAGGCCTTGATAAAAGAAATGAATGACTATATAAAGGAATTTATTTCTGCCAATTATGAGAATGTCCTTGGTCCCAGTGTATTCATGATGATGTGCAGCACGCTGCCTTATCCTATCATGACCCCACAGATAGAGGATATCATCCGTACGGCTCCCCAGTCTTTCAAGAGTACTCCTTTGGTGAGGGAATTCCTCGATAAAGCCAAAGAGAATATGAAATTAATAGAGGAACATCGACGCATGGAGGAGAGCAATCATTGATCCTCGTTTTTTACCATTCCCTTGTATTCTTCCGGTAAAGCACTTTCTACGGCGGCGTAGGCTTCGGCCATCGTCGCCTTGATGTTTTCTATACCTTGCCCTTTGGGAGGGATAGGATCATGGATAGTGAGTATCATACGGTATGGGTGTATCCACTTGCCCGTGCGGGGGAGGATTTGGAATGATCCGTCGATAGTGACGGGCACCACTTCTAGCTGTAACTCGTCTGCCAATTGAAATGCACCTTTCTTGAAGTATCCCATGTGTCCTGTAAAAGTACGTGCACCTTCCGGAAATACCACCAATGATACGCCATCTTTCAGTGAAGCCTTTGCCTGACGAATGGTTTCCAGTACTTTCTTAGGTCCAGAACGGTCTACAAAGATGTGTCCTGCGCTTTCGCAGGCTTTTCCTACGAAAGGTAATTTCCGCAGGCTCTTCTTCATCATCCACTTGAAGTTGCGTCCCAGGAATCCGTAGATCAGGAAGATATCGAATGCACCCTGATGATTGGGTACGAATACGTACGACGTATGTTTATGTATCTTTTCCCGGCCGCGCACCTTTACAGGGATCAGCAGGAAAATGCAAATTAGTTGTGACCATATTTTTCCGGGATAATATCCCCAGATGTGTGCACCGCCTATCAGTGAGCCGACAATCGTGACCAAAGCCGTAAGAATAGTCAATACCAGCAGAATTGGCAATGCAAAACATATTTGGTAAATATAATAGAGTATCTTCATAGGTGTTGGATTTTTATTGCTGCAAAGATATGCATTTTGATTTAGATATACTACCCGGCAATGGCACTTTTAGTTTGCCCCGATAATACTCTTTCTGACAGGGCTACACCCTTTGCCCCGGATGGTGTAGCTATCTGCCCCAAAGGGTGTAGCCATCCGGAGTAAAGGGTGTAACCCTTTTTAATACCCTCTAAAAGGGGCTCCTGATGGGGTGATGCGGATGTTCAGGCAACGTTTGGTTGTGAATTTCTGATTTGTGAAAAACGAAAAAGGGAACAGTTATTCTTCCCTTATATCTCCTTACAGGAAATGTCTAACTAAATGTGTGGGATATTATGAAAAATGGAAACTTGAAAGGTATGAAATTAGTGTTAGGGCGCAAAATAAATGACTTGTGTTATGGTGGAGAGAATAAACGAATCATTATGAATTTGGATAGTGAATAGCAATTTGCTTATCTTGATATTGAAAAATACTTTAATGATTAATATGTGGTTAGTTTGTTAATGAAGTGATATCTTTCTGGTAATGTCATTTTTAATACTACAAACGATGTCATAATGTAAAACAAGTAATGTTGTGATACGAAACATTCTTTGTTTTGTATCATAACATTGCTTGTTGTCACCTCTCCTTTAAGGTAATTGAGGCTTAGAGGTTTTATACCTTACTGTATAATGGTCGTTTCTTTTATTGCCGGTTGTTTGTTTGCTATATTAAAAGAATGGAACAGTGAAAAGCTTTATAAAGACTTTGAGACGTCTTGCTGGGGGTCAAGTTAGGGTCAGGGTCACCTATAACCCCACTCGTAGATGAAAATATTCTTTTGATATTGGTATGTTGTTGTTGTACAGCGAGATGGATATTTGCTTGTGTGCTGAATATCGCTTTGGAATCTATTTTGATATATTGGCAATCTACATAGTTTTGATGATTCTTTATGGGTAAAAAAACGATATTGTGTGGCCTTGGTATATGTAAAAGTTTTTGGGAAGAATAAGGCTTATTTTATAGATTAGTTTTCTGTTTTATCTGTCTGCCTGTTGAGCGTTTATTTAGTAGGTACTTCTATACGGAATATTTCTTGACATGGGATGCAATCACTCTTTCCATTTGAGTAAAATGCGGGGGTATAGGTGACCCTGACCCCTGAATTGACCTCTTGGTTTCTTCTTTGTTGACTTTTAATATGTTGATAATCAGTGGGTAATAGCTGTTTTGAACTCCTATTTATTAAATTAAATGATGTATGTCTTTCAGGGGATATTGGACTGGATTCTTTAGATTTGCTGACTGAAAAAACTTTATTGTTGTAGTCTGAAAGGAGATTCTTTGAGTACATATAGATTATACCTGCCTATATCAGAAGATGTTTTTAAATGTGAAGCGATTTTATGATATAATTGCTTGATGATGGGTTTCTTTTTATGTACTTTTGTGGCATACACATTTATAAATGCCATGAAATACTATAAACAAACATTATACATATTGTGCGGATTGTTGTTGACTACTGTAGGCTTGCTTGTGTACTCACTGTACCTAAGCGGGGTGGAAAATCAGGGGAAAGATAAAATGACTGCTGAAATGTTATTAAAGGATGCAGCAACAGCCTGGGTGAGTCAGGAGCTTGAGCAACAGAGAATACCATTTTATTCGGCAGGCGGTAATAATGAAGAGAAGATTTCCAAACGTCGCATTGTAACAGCAACAGGACCACTAATTGTAGAAATTGATTCTGTAAAAGAAACGAAGAGATTACTTTCCTCGGATTTTTTGGCTTCTATGGCTCGTTATTTACTTATGTCTGGTGTTTCGTCTATTGATGGATTGAATGAACAATGGCAAAAGAAATTGAATGCGAGTTTACCTCATTATTATTCAGCTTTTGAATTCATACCTCAAATGTCCAATAATGAAGAGAATCTGAAACAAACTCTTGCTGGAAATCAAGCCTTTTGTCTGCCTGAAAATAAACTCGGAGATTATTATTTGGATAATATGTATTTTCTTGAAGTGAAGGCCTATTTGTCTGCACCATCTGTGTGGTGGTGTGCAGACTGGAGGCGTATGGATATTGTTTTATACATTGGAGGGTTAATATTAGGAATATGCATCTTGGCATTTCTACTTATATATAATAGGGATAGAATTCCAAATAATAAAGTGGATGTTCTGCCATCCGCTGTTCTTCTTCAGTATGATGATTTTTTATCTACTGATAAAATAGTATCAGAAGATGAAGTAGTCTGTAGCCTTGGTAATGCTAAATACCAACTACGTGAAATTCTTTTTAATGAAAAGGAAATGACCATAACTTATAAAGGGCAGATGAAACAATGTTCTAAGCAGCCGTATAAGTTGTTATCTGCTTTTATCCATGCTAAAGACCATTTTTTGTCGGATGGTAGAATCGCTGAAATTTGTGATTGGAATTTGGATGATATTGGTTTGGAAGGTAAAAGAAAAACTGCTATATCCAAGCTTCGGAGATTACTTGAAAGTGATAATTCGCGCGTGAATATTGTCCGTATGCGAAATGAAAAAGATGAAGTTGGCTTTGTTTTGTTATTGACAAAATAAATAAATCCTTAATTTTTAATTAAAAAAGGCGTTTTAAGGGGGTAAGAATTTTCTTACCCCCTTAAGGCGTTATAAAATCAATGAAACATATATGAAATATTTGTGTAATCTTTATATTTGCCACATTGAAAAATCAATAAAAAGTATGATTTATGAAAAACAGAATTAAAAAAAATCTGGTAATTGTATTAATAGTAGTTGCTATTGTAAGTGGATATATTGTAAAAAGTCAGCCATCATCGGAGGTGTCTCCTTTATTATTAGAAAATGTAGAAGCTTTGGCGAGGGGAGAGTATGATGGAGTTTATTGTTTCGGTATTGGAACTGTCGATTGTCCGTTTAATAATATCAAAGTAGATTCTTATTATGCTCCGTATAGCTTACTTTATTAGTATCCTCTTTTTTCTTCTTTCCTGTACTTCCCAATCAACTGTCTCTATGAATAATGGATATGTTGATTTCCCTGAAGTCCGGGAACTAAAAGCAAAGACGATACAACTGGATACAGCCTTATTTCGCTACCCCTTTCGGGTACATGCTTGGGACAATAAAGCTGTGGTGCTGGATTTGCATGGAACGGATCATTATTTTCATGCATTCAGTTATCCGGAATTTCGGTATCTGTCTTCCTTTGGTAAGAAGGGAGATGCCCCCGAAGAGATGCTTTCAGCAGAAAACTTCCGATGGAGTGAAAAAGGCTTGTGGATATTGGATGCAAATAAGTCGGAACTGACAGAGTTGGGTTTTACTTTATCCAGTGACACGTTGTTTTGTCAGGAAGTAGTGAAGTTAGATAAAGCAATCCTCCGAGCTTTAGATTTTGTAATATATGAGGACTCCACTTTTATCATTCCTGACTATACAGGTGATAACCGTTTCTGTCAGGTCAGTTCAGAGGGAAGGTTGTTACGGAAGTTCGGGGTAATCCCTTCTGCCAACGAAGAAGCTTTGGCAAATTCTCGTCCTGCATTGGCGCAGGCTTGGCGTAGTTTTATTGACTACAACCCTCGTAAGGGTGTGTTGGTTGCTGCTACCCAGTTGGGTGAGGTTCTGGAAATCTATAACTTGAAAGACAGTACGCATGTTGCCTGTATCGGTCCGCATGGCGAGCCGGAGTTTCAGGTCGCAGAGGGTTATGGCATACCGACAGGTATTATGGGCTTTGGCGATGTACAAGTGACGGACAATGCTATTTATGCTGTTTTCCAAGGGAAAAGTTTCAAGGATATTATGGAGAGTGCCAAACAGGGAAACAAATTACCGGATGGAGGACAATCTATTTATGTGTTTAGCCTGAAAGGTGAACCGCTTCGGAAATATGTGTTGGACCATTATGTTCATGGCATTTTTGTTGATGAACAGAGAGGTGTTATTACAGCTTTGGATGTGAATATGGATGAGCCGATATTGGAATACAGTATTAACTGTATGTTTTAATTGTGAATTGGTATGTTTTTGATTCTGTGCTAAATATAATTTTATCGGTGTATTATGTCTGTAATCTATTTTGTAGGAAAATGAATATTTTGCGTAAAATGAAGCTATTATTTACTGTAAGATAAACTCTATATCGGAATTGGTCTGAGTAGAGAATGTTTAATTTTAATATTTTATGATTATGAGAAGATTTTTTAAGTTTCTTGTGGTGGTAGTTGTTGTAGCTGTTAGCGCAAGTTTAGGTGTTTCAAAGAATGATGTTCAACATCCTGTTCTTCCATCACCTCTTGTTGAAGTAGAAGCAAGTGCAGCTTGTGAAACAAGTTCTAGTAGTTCGTTGAATTATGGACATTGTGTTTCAGACGTTAACAACAAACAAGAGTATTGTGCATCGGGGAAGGGTACGCCTGAGTGTAATGCGACGATTTAATCGTCCGATGAGAACTTTAAAGAAAGTGGTTGACATATATTTTCTTTAAAGTTCTTGTTTGGATGCAGAAACATGTAAGTTACTGAAGATTCTAAACCATTAATTTGTCTTTAGAATTTTTGCTCAGAGTCAGTCATTAGAAAATTAGAATCCTCTTTTAGCATATATTGCCAAAATAAGAATATGTGATATATATTGCAACTGACTTATAAAGGTTTGGTAATAGAGGACTCTAATGGCTGATTTACATTAACGGTTAATTGAATTAGAATATGATAAAGTGTGTAGCATTATGTTTAGGGTTGGGATTGTTGTATTCCTGCTCTTCTGGGAATAAGAAGCAGTTCTTAGTTCCCGATATTAATATTGAAGAAGCCGATGACATTGTTTTCGCATTGGATGATTCTACGGTGCAGAATATGGAATATTTACAATTATTCCAACGTAATGATTCTGACATATTAGCTTTTACAAATGAATATGACAATGCAATAGTCTTTTATGATTATAAGACAAGAAAATATCTAGGACGAACAGAGTTTGCTAAAGAAGGGAATAATGGGATTGGAACTATTTTTTCTTTTTATTATTTAAATCAGGATTCTATATATCTGTATAATTTTACTACTTATTCTTTATTTTTAGCGAATGCAAAGGGTGAGGTTGTGATGAAGAAGGATTTACATACAGTCCCTAATTTGTCGAAGGACTCCTTATTTTTCGCTCCACAATTATTTCCGCGAACGAATTCACCATTAAGAAAAATAGGAGATGAACTACTGATCGCAGGCTTTTTCATGAATGAACAGGCTGGTGAAAATTCTGTAAACCGTCCTGTTATGGCGTATTATAATTTATCCAAAAATACTTTGAGATTTTCTGATAGTTATCCTTCCATGTATCATAAAGGAAACTGGGGAGGCGATTTTACTTATCGAAATCCTTTTTATACGTTGTCTCCAAAGAATGAGATCGTATTGGGATTTGCTGCCGACCATAACATCCGGGTACATGGGAAGGATGAAATGGAGTATCATGAATATTATGCAGGGGTAGGTGGAGACTTCGAAATTACTCCAATAGCAAAGGATATTGCGATGAATACAATAGCACGAGAAATTGTTAATCGACATTATACCAGAACTTTGAGTTATCAGGCTATAGTGTATGATAAATACCGAAAAGTTTATTATAGGTTAGCTCTTCTTCCTGATCCGGATATAGATATTAAAGTTGGACTTATCAGGAAACCTATTGAAATTGTAGTCTTAAATGAGCATTTTGAATTAATAGGAAAAAGCGCTATAAAGAGGGAGCGTTATTGGATAAATCAATGCTTTGTAAGTCCAGATGGATTTCATATTCAAATAGAGGCTGATAATGATGATGAATTACGGTTTAAAACCTTTGTTTTGGGAGATTATGAAAAATAGAAGTTTTGTGTGTTTATTATTTATAATGAGTATAATACTATGCAATTGCTCTACAGAAGAGAAAGAATATGCGGAAACCGTTGTTACAACTTTGAAAAAGAATGATGTAAATCTTACAGAATATTCTCATGTAGTTGTTATTCCAAATGTAGGATGTGGAGGCTGTATTTCGGAAGCAGAACATTTTTTTCGTGAGAATAAAGCGCAAGATATATTATTTGTCTTTACTAAAATATCTTCAGAGAAAAGTCTGCGATTAAGATTGGGTAATATGATAAATCAAAAAAACGTTCTGATAGATTCAGAATGCATATATGCTTCTCAAAAGGAGGAAATAAACGTATATCCGGTTATTATTGATATAAGAAATGAGAATAAATATACATGGTGTTTTTTGGACCCTGGTGTTAGTTATGAGACAATTTTAACTTATTAATTACATGGAAAGGAGATAAATGCAATATTTGTATGATATAATGTATTCATCTCTCCCATTTATAGTTAAACTACTGCCATGAGAAAAAGTGTCAATTTGATCCTACTGTTTTTATTCGTTTGTTCTTGTTCTAATCGACATAGCAAGAACATTGATGTCCTATCAATGGCATCGGTTGAGTTGAAAACCGAAAGAGTTAATCATTCGGAAATCATAGCAAGAGGAGCTTTTCCGTTTGTTATGGTCGATTCTATGTTTTTCCTGTTTAATGGAGACCCGTCTTCCGGTGCAGTTGTTTTAAGGGAGTCGGATGCATCAGAAATTGCGCAGTTCCTGACGAAAGGAAATGGATTTGGAGAGTGTATAAATGCTGGCTATATGGGGCGCAGCAAAGATACTCTTTTCATCTACGAAGCATCAACTGTGAGGAAGATGACTTATTTGTTTTCCCTTTCAGGTGATAGCCTGAAATATAAATGTATAGAAGATGTTCGTCCCCAAAATGGTTCTGAATTTTGTTATGCTGTGCATCGTTTAGATAACGGTTTATCTGTGGGAGGCCGATTAATAGGTAAAGATCATTTGTTTGTACTGTTAGATGAAAATTTGGATACAATTACTACTTTTGGAAAAATACCTGTCGAATATACAGGCTCTAATATTATAACATTTACAGGTGATTTGCTGGTAGATGGCAATACGGTTTATTATGCAAGTAATAATTTCACTTATATGGCGGCTTATGAAATATCTAACAGAAAACCTATAGTGAAGTTTGAAAAGATGTTCGTTCCTCCCGTTCTTCTGACTTCAGGAGATAGAATATCTTTTAATAAAAACAAACATTTGGATGGTTTCCTTGCTCTAAAATCCTATAAAGATTATCTATTTGCAACTTATTCAGGGAAACCAAAAGCGGAATTAGATTTGAATGGATCTTCTGCCTTAGTTCCTACCACGATATTAGTATTTGATAAATCGGGTAATCCTTTAGTCAAGTTTACAACTCCATATAAAATTAGGAGCATTGCTTTTACAGATGAAAAGATGTATTTATTGGATTTGGATTGCAATATTGAATCCATTAATATGGATGAAGTGCTGAAATATTTATAGGTGAAAAGTGTCTGTCGCATTTGCTTAATATTGAAATTCATTGCTAATAATAAACGCTGAAATTGCGAATCGTTTTAAGATTATGAAAATTTCTTTTAGTGCATACATGGTTATTCTTATTCTATTTAGTTCTTGTCAAAATAGTAATAAGAACGAAATCATTTCATTGGTGAAGGAGTGGGAAGGTAAAGAAATTCTTTTTCCGACTGGTTCTGTCTTTACTATATTGGAAAGGGATACCGTAGAGCATGCCAAAAATGATGTAGACTACAAAATTGTAACTTATGTGGATTCTACGGGCTGTATGAGTTGTAAACTGCAATTGTCACGTTGGAAAGAGTTTATTCTGGAATTGGATACAATTAGTCCCAAGAAAATTCCTTTTCTGTTTTACTTTTATCCGAAGAATAAGTCAGAACTGAATTTTATTGTTTATCGTAATACTTTTAATTATCCTATTTGCATTGATGAAAAAGATTCCTTCAATAAGTTAAACCATTTCCCTGCAAATATGATGTTTCAAACATTTCTATTGGATAGGGATAATAGGGTACTTGCCATCGGCAATCCCATTCATAGCTCTAAAGTGAAAGAACTTTATCTGAAGATCATTCAAGGTGATAAAGTGCAGCCTAACAATAAGAAGAACATCATTCAAACAGAAGTGAGTGTTGATAAAACCACCATGTTTTTGGATCATTTTGATTGGCATAAGGAACAGCATGCAAAATTTATACTGACGAATACAGGAAAGGAACTTTTGATGATATATGATGTAACGACTTCATGTGGCTGTACTGAAGTGGCTTATTCAAAGGAACCTACGCGTCCGGGCGCTTCTGTATCATTGAATGTCACTTATAAAGCAGAGCATCCCGAACGGTTTGATAAATCCATTACCGTATATTGTAATGCAACATCTTCACCGTTGCAACTGAGGGTAAAGGGAGAAGCTGAATAATCTTTTTGCAAGAACCGGTAAACGAACAGAGTGAAAATGACGAAGAATAAACCCCATAAGAAAAAGAACTTAGGTTGGTATCTGGATCAGGCACTGAACCTGATACTGCTATTTGGGGGATTGGCATTGATTTGGATATTGCTTCAAGTGACCTGTATTGTTACATTCAAGATTCCTTCTGATTCGATGGAGCCTGCCCTACTTGCCGGAGACAATATTCTGGTGAATAAATGCGTGATGGGAGGGCGTCTGTTCAATGTATGGGATGCTTTGGGAGACAAGGAAGTAGACATATACCGTTTACCCGGATTAGGCAAGGTGAAAAGAAATGATGTGTTGGTTTTCAATTTCCCCTACTTGGAACAACGTTGGGACAGTGTCGCATTTAGGGTAATGAAATATTATGTGAAGCGTTGTGTTGCTTTGCCCGGTGATACATTTGAAATAAGTAGGGGGCATTATAAAGTACATGGCTATACCTCAGAATTGGGCAATGTGAAGTCACAGGATGATTTGATGCGGATTATTGAGCGTGGCCGGGAAGTGGACTGTGGAATTGTGATGAGGGGTTATCCTTATAGTGATATTGTGGATTGGGATATAATGAATTTTGGTCCTTTATATCTTCCGGCAAAAGGTGATGTGATAGAGATGACTTCCAAGCATGTTGCCTTGTATCGGAATGTAATAGAATGGGAACAAAAAAAGAAACTTTTGTTACGTGGAGATACGGCTTTGTTGAACGATAGTGTAATACACACATACCGTTTCAAGGAGAATTATTATTTTGTGGCAGGTGATAAGGTGATGAACTCTCAGGATTCCCGCTATTGGGGCTTGTTGCCCGAATCTTTTATTGTAGGGAAGGCTGTCAGGATATGGAAGTCTGTAGATAGAAATACGGATAAAATAAGGTGGAACAGGATATTTAAAAAGATAGAATGATAAAGTAAAGGAGGTGTTATCGAATGAAAAAGTAATATATTTCGGATGAGCAAGTAATATATTTGTTCATTCTGCGGAAGTCCTTTCCGAAAATAGAGGATGAATAATAAATTTGTTAATATTAAAGAGAAAATTATGAAAAAAGTACTTGTTGGTATTATTGCTGTTGTTGCAGCTGTTAATGTGTTTTTTAATTTGTACAATAGGAATGAAATTATAGGTTTGTCTTCTCTAAAAATAGAAGCATTGGCTTTTGATGAATCTCATGGCAGTAATCTGGGTCCTCTTTATCAATATGGATGTACAATAATAGAAAAAACGATAATGGGATATGATTCGGATGGCAATCCTGTAATTCAGGAGGTTCCATATCCAGGAGAAAGTGGTTATTGTGCTGGTTCAATAGGAGATTGTACTCCGTACGATTGCACTAGATATTATTAATAGGAATGGGGCTGAATAAAGAACAGCCCCACTTCTTAAATTTGAATATTACTATGAAATATTTGCTTTTGCTTTTAATTGTTTATACTTTTTGTGGGTGCTACACAGGGACCCAAAAAGTCGCTCATACTAATGAGATAAGAGAAATTTTAATTGACCCTGATAAATTTGAAACTTTTCTGGACTTATCAGAGATCCTGGATGATTCGGTAGAAGTGATTCCTTTGGAAATGAAAGAAGAATGTTTGATATCCCAAATTGTTCGAATTGAGTTTTATAAAGATAAGATATTGGTCTCTGATAAAGCGAATGCAAAGATTTTTGTATTTACTTCCGAAGGAAAGTATTTGAAAAGTATTGGAAAACAAGGACAAGGACCTGGTGAATACTCTTTTTTGGGTGATTTTACATTAAAAGGAGATTCTGTTGTTGTTCAAGATCGTTCTCGCAATAAATACATTGTTTATGATTTATATAGTAATGCATTTAGAGAAATCTCATATGATATGCTTCATTTGGAAGTAGTATCATTTGATGAGATAGCTTATTTTATTTCTAATTATTCACACTCGAAATACGGAGATTATAATCTTTTTCGATTCAATTTAAATACCTCTGAAGTGCTTTCTTTGGAAGTACCTTTTGGAGAAGACGGAATTGATAAATCTAGTTATGGTTTAAAGAGATATGCAAGTAAAAGTGATAGCACAGCTATGCTTATTTATCCATTGAATGATACTGTCTATACGTTGAATAAAGAAACAGTGTTTCCTTCTTATGTAATACATTATACTTCAAGGAATCTTCCAAGTGAAGTGAATGTTAGTAAGGAAAATATCTATAGGTATGTTCATGAAAATAAATATCTGAAAGGATGGGAGTTTATGCAAAATTCTCAAAATTATATGCTGGGCTATTATATTGATAATGGCTTTAAATATTTTGTATACAATAAACAAAATTCCAATATCCGTGTTGGGCAATGGTTGAAAATAGGTTCACTTAGTGAATTAATTTTTAGTGACTTTTATACTACTACTGATAATCAACTTTATTTTATTCAGTATGCAGCTGTATTATCATCTAATTGGAAGTTAACGCGGGCAAAAAGTACGAATGAACATTTTAAAAATAAAATGGATGCGATAGTTGCCTCTTTAAATGAAGATGCTAATCCTGTATTATTTAAATGTCATTTTAAAAATAAGTAGAATATGAAAAAGATTGAATATATATTGTTTGGCTTATTCACTATATTTTTAGTTTTTAGTACCTTTTATAGTTATATGCAATCACAAAAAATGTGTGAGTTTCGACTATTTCTTAATGAATTAAAGCAAAAATATAATACTCAGATTGGACGGATAGAAGCATTGAAGGAATATAGATTTAACGAGGTCATTTTGAGTGGTACCAAAATGAGTGCAGATTTTAACGTGGTGGACATTGGGGAAAATAAGAAAAAAATATCTGAAGTTATTTCGGATAATACCTTGATATTACGTTACTCAGAAATGCATTGTGAAGTTTGTGTTGATAGTATAGTGAAGCGGTTGAATGTTTATAAAGATTCTATAGGATTACAAAATATAGTGTTGCTTACTACTTCACAGAATTTTGGCTATATGAGAAGATTTAAGAAAATAAATAGGATTCCATTTGGCATCTATAATATTGATGAAGCTTTAGATTCTGTATTGGTTGATATTGGAATGCCATATCTATTTGTCTATTCTACTTTAAGTAAAAGAATAAATAATATGTTTATTCCACAAAAAGAGGATCCACAATTGACTGATGAATATTTGCATTCTATTTTGATGAAATATTATATGGATTAGTATTTTATGTTGTTAGTAGTGGATATTGTAAATAAAACATTTTTTTTTATAGCACTTGTTTTGTTATTGAGTGTAGTATGTATAACCACGCCCGAACTTCCGGCTGAAGAGAATGTGGGGCAGTGGGTATGGTTGGGAAAAGCACTATTGCTTTCGGGCAGCTGTATTCTTATTGCAGTCTTGTTACAGTTGATGGTAAAGGATAGCCGAAAACATGTATTATGGTTTTCTGGTTTTTCCGTTTATGTTTCATGGGGGATTTTATTCTGCGGTGCTGTTGAGGCTATTTGGGGATTGCGTCAGCTGTATGGTTTTGCTGCTTCCGGTCATTCCCGCTATGCACTTACGGGCTCTTTTTTCAATCCGGGACCGTATGCGGGGTATCTGGCAATGGTGTTGCCGCTCTGCCTGCATTTGTACTTATGCACTTATAAAGAAAAAACAGTGATTCGCAATTTGAAGAGAGGGATTGCTGCCATAATTGGTATCCTTATACTTTGTGTACTACCTGCTACAATGAGCCGCTCTGCTTGGATTGCAGCGGTTATGGGATGCGGCTGGGTGTCGTATATGCATCGTGATAGGCGGAAATGGCGTATTTTGTGGAAAAGGTATAGGAAACGTTATGTTTTATGGAGCATGGGAGTACTTTTTATAGTGGCATTAGGAGGGGGCGGAGCCTTTATTCTGAAACCTGATTCTGCATTGGGACGTTTGTTTATGTGGAAAATAACCTGTCAGGCGATAATGAACCATCCTTGGGGCAGTGATAAGGGATTTGTCTCTGCTTATGGAGAGGCACAGGAAAATTATTTTGCACAAGGGAATTACGCTAAATGGGAAGAACGAGTAGCGGGTAGTCCGGAGTATGCGTTTAATGAATATCTGTCACTGGCACTGATGGAAGGGATTATAGTTTGTGTCGTGGTTTTGGTAATCATTGGAATATGTTTATGGATGGGAGTAAAGCGTGGGCGCTATGGCATTTGCGGCGCTATCTTGTCTTTACTTGTTTTCTCTTTCTCTTCTTATCCAATGCATTTCCCGGCATTTGTGGTGGCTGGTCTAGGTCTGCTTCTTGCTTGTGGAGTAGGAGATATTATAGGTAAACCTCTTGTTTTATGTATCTGTCTTATTGTGTGGGCAAGTGGTTGTATGGAAAAGTGGCAACAGACGGAGAATGCCTGCCAAAAGTGGACGTATGCGCGGATGTTTTATCATTCGGGTGCATATAAAGCTGCCAATGAGGCTTATGGGAAACTCTATCCAATATTGAAAGACCGAGGGGTATTTCTGTTTGAGTATGGTCACAGTTTGCATAAGTCGTTTCTGTACAGTGAGTCCAATAAATATTTAAAAGAGGCTTGTCAACATAGCGTTGATCCCATGATACTGAACGTCATGGGTAAAAACAGTCAGGAGTTGCATTGTTATGAACAAGCAGAACTATCTTTTTATCGGGCTGTTCATCGCTTGCCAAGTAGGATTTACCCCTATTATCTATTAGCTAAACTTTATGCAGAACCGGATTTTTATAAACCCGACAAGCTGAAAGAAGTGGCAGACAGCGTACTGACTAAAGAACCTAAGGTGCACTCAACTGCCATAGATGAAATGCGTAGTGAAGTCAGGGAGATATTAGAAAAGATAAAAGTGAAATAATAAAAATGAGATAAGCTATGGATACATATAACGATAACTGGTGCTCTTGCCTGTTGTTCAGAAATAAACAACTGACTAAAGAATTAAAACGTTTTGAAGACTTTTCCGCTTTGTCCGGTTCTTCTTCGCGTATGTTGGCTTTGAGTCAACTACTCAAGCTACATCTGACTCCTGCCTATGGAATTATAAGGAATGAATACGAATGGCAGAATTTATTTGCAGTGATTGATTTGCTTTATGGTGATGATTGGCTTCCGGCTGATCTGGAGACAAACCATCTGAGCCAGCAAGAATTGAAGTTGTGCTATCTGGTGCGTGCCCGGTTAACCAATAAGGCTATTTCTCTTCTTTTTAATATTACTCCGAAGTCTGTACTGAAAGCAAAGCAGCGTATCAAGATAAAGTTGTCTTTATCGGGTACAGATAGTTTTGATGAATATATACGGCGGCATTGAGACTTTTATATCGATTGAAACCTCTATATTATTATCTAAATAATGACAGAATTATGCATAGGAACTTTTTTCTGATAGTTGTGGCTTTATTTCTCTTTTCATGTATGGATACCCAAGATCGCTTGGAACGGGCTTTGACCTTGGCCGGTGAAAATAGAACAGAGTTGGAAAAGGTACTCCAATACTATAAAGATGATAGTCTTAAGTATAAAGCAGCATGCTTTTTGATTGAGAATATGCCTTACCATTATGGTTATGAGGATGCGCGGCTGGACAGTGTGAAGGCGGTACTGGGTACTGCTCCATTGGGAGATGGTTATATTCCGGATAGTGAAAGAAAAAGAAAGTGGAAGTCTTTTAATTATAAATCATTGCCTATGTTGCAGGATGTGCAGCGAATGACAGCAGCTCTTTTAATAGAGAATATAGACGTGGCCTTCGAAACTTGGAATAGGGTGCCTTGGGCCAAATACTATTCGTTTGATGATTTTTGTGAATGGATATTACCATATCGTGTGGGTGATGAACCTTTGGAAAGTTGGCGGAAGGCTTATTATGATCATTACCATCCTATACTGGATTCTCTTTATCAGGGGGAGAATATCCTCGAAGCTGCCGATGCTTTGAATAAATACTTGAAGTATGAAACCCCTTTTTCTCCTAATTCAGATTTTGATTTACCGCATTTGGGTGCTAAATATCTGTTGAAATACAGGTTGGGCACTTGTAAGGAGACGACGGATCATACAGTATATATATTCCGGTCGTTGGGTTTTCCTGTGGGGATAGATGAATATCTGTATTCTCCTTCCAATCAAAATTCACATGTCTGGAATATACTTAAAAACACGGATGGAAAACCCCTTTCCTTTTGGTACATGGATTCCCGGGATCTGGCAGTCGGGATGACTGATGGGCGTAAAAAGGGAAAGGTTTATCGTATGCAGTATGGAGTTCAAGAGGAAAAATATCAGGGAGTATATAAGGATAATAATACTCCTCCGGTGGTTCGGAACCCTTTATTGAAAGATGTGACAGAGGAATATTTCGGGAGCAATGAGTATCCAGTCGGGATAGACGGGAAGGTTAAAGGTAGATTTGTGGCTTTAGGAATTTTTACACCGTTCGGTTATGTTCCGGTGGACGTAGCTTTACGGGATGGTGATCAGGCTATTGTGAGGAATATTGAGCCGGAGGTCATCTATCAGCCTTTGTGCAATGAGAAAGGACTTTTCCAACCATGCGGTTATCCGTTTATGATAAAGGATGATACGGTACGGACTTTTGTCCCGGATATGGACAAGAATGTTTCTCTGTCTATTAAACGAAAGTATCCATTGCAGAATCATATTCTTGAGTATATGTCGTGGATGACCGGTTCTAAAATAGAAGGAAGCAATGATGTCAATTTCCGCAATAAGGAAATTTTGTATTGTATTACGGATACACCGCGGGTGAATGTGAACTTTTATCCATCTCATCCTTCACGCCCTTACCGTTATGTACGTTTTGTTCCCCGTGATGGTTGGCGTGCGGAGGTTGCAGAGTTGGCTTTTTATGAGAATCTTCATGATGATGTGGCAATTTCTTCGAAGGCTATATTAAGTTGTCCTCCTGTTGATGGCAATCCTGCACATGCTATGGATAAAGCGAATGATGGTGACTGGCTTACATTTTTCTTTTCTGAGGAAGCAAATGGCACAGTAACGTTTGATTTACAAAATCCTACTTGGATCAGGAAAATATTGTTTGTTCCCCGTAATGACGATAATTTTATTACGCCCGGTAATAGCTATGAACTTTTTTATCAAGATGGTGTGATGGGCTGGAAATCACTTGGCAAACAGACAGCTACTACCTATGAATTGATTTATACGAATATACCGGATGGAGCTTTATTGTGGTTGCGTAATCTTACTCGGGGCAAAGAAGAACAAGTCTTCTATATTGAAGAAGGTAAGCAACGTTTTGTTGGGTATGAATGAAAATCTTATTATGTATTAGTTACGCAACGTCAGCACCGTAATTTCGGGCCATGCTCCAAAGCGGAATGGCAATCCGACATAACCGATACCTATATTGACGTATAGTCCCCGGTCACCTTCTGTATACATTCCTCCCCATTCGGGATAAATCAGTGACGCGAGTGAATGGCCGAACATAATGGCCTGCATTGCATGAGTATGTCCGGCAAGCATTAGCTCAATGTCTGTGTTCGGCAATACTTCCCGCCGCCAATGGGTAGGATTGTGGCTCAACAAAACACGAAACATACCGTCTGTTCCTTCAGCAGCCTTCTTTAAGTCGGCAAATTGGGAAAAGGGTGGTTCTCCATCATTTTCCACACCAATAAGGGCTATACTATCTCCCTGATGGTATAATGTAGTATGTTCATTATTCAGTAGTTTCCATCCCATTGCCTTTTCCATATGCACCAGGTTGTCGAGGTTATTCACCTGTTCTTTCAGGTCTTTCCAACGGTAGTAACTTCCGTAGTCATGGTTACCCAGAATAGAATATACTCCATCTTTGGCATGCAGTTGCGACAGAATATTTTGAAAACCTTCCAGCTCACAGCTTCGTTGATTCACCAAGTCACCGGTGAACACAATTAAATCTGGTTCTTGTTCATTGACCAATTTTACCAGTTCATGGACAGGCTTTTCATTCTCTATCCAGCTGCCGATATGTATATCCGATAACTGTACGATGCGGTATCCATCGAATGCTTTGGGCAGGTTCGGGTGATGGAACTCTATTTCTTTTACTTCAAACTTACTGATGCCTACCAGTGTGCCATAAAGGATATTGAAGAAACTGACTACTCCCAGCACCAATCCTACAGCTGTAAATGGCGAACGGGGCCAGCGCAGTAGATAATGGAAAGGTAATCCCACCAGCGAGCATATCATAAATATCGTTTTGGGTATGGCAAACAGGAAAATAGCAATAGCCAGCCTTCCAATGGCCTGGGCATGGTGTGCCATTGCATTTTCACCTATGCCTTGCATCAACAGAAAGTAACCTGCAATTAATAAGAGGGTGGGTATCCAGTGGGCAATACGTAACCAGATGTTTTTGGTTTTCCGGATAATGTACATAAAATAGATGTACGCATCAGGAATCAGTAGAAAAAGGATAAGGAGTAAGGTTATTCTGTGCATATATCTTCTAATTCTTCTATATTCTTCTTGATATCGTTAAGATGTTTATAAGCTACTTTCTTGTATAACAGGTAAATGATGGCAACGTCGCAGAGCACAAAGAATGCGATCAAGGTAGCCTGGACGCCAAAGGATGCCTTATAATATCCCATCACCCAATAATTAAGAACATTGAATATAATTACCCATACGGTAATGGCGATAATCTCATACCTTGTCCATCGACGGAAACTGGCCATACGCTTACTGACAATAGCTACGGGCATTTCGTCAATCCTTGTGTTCCTTATCCAGCGATAGTTTTTATGATCCCACCAGATACCTATCAGAATACTGATTCCAACAAAGATTACGAGTGTATTAATCTTAGGTTGCCATTCTTCGGTGATTTGAAAAATGGATGGCAATAACCAAATAACCAGAAGGAGAGCAAGCCCTACTACTCCGATGCCTATGGAGAAGCGCTGCCAACCCGTAAGACGCCCTATGCTTTTGCGTGCGTTTGCCTTGTATTCGGCAATCATGCCTGCAATCTGCTTTTCGTCGGCAATCGGCTCTTTCTTCAATTGCTCGTCCAGCGCGTTCCAAGATTTCTTCAGTTCATCCAGTTCCATATTATTCCTCCTTGTTCATTTTTCTAAGTTTGTCCTTAATCCGGCTGATTTTGGTAGCGACGTTTGTTATTGTCAGACCGGTAATTTCAGCAATTTCCTCGTAGCTTTTTTCTTCCAGGTAAAGCAGAATTATGGATTTTTCCAGTTGTCCCAGTCGGTTGATCATCCGATAGAGTTGCTTTAACATGTTTTGTGTCTCGTCCAATTCTTCCATCCGGTCGGAATCTTGACTCAAGGTCACGATTTCGGGGATGTTCTTTTCTTTACGGATAAAGCTGATGCAAGTATTTAAAGCGATGCGGTAAATCCATGTGGAGACTTTACACTCCCGTCGGAACTTGGGATAGGCCCTCCACAGATTGAGCACAACGTCCTGGTATAGATCGTTCAGGGTAGCATTCGGCGTAGTATACAAATAGCACACTTTGTATATGACACGTTCATACTCCCGTATTACGGACAGGAACTCTTGTTCTACATTCTCCATCGTCTTTTTCTTGCTTCTTGAATTGCTTTTGTACTGTTAGTCGCAAAGGGAGTCGGATAATCACAGGTTTGCAGCCAAAAATTTTCTGATTTCCTCTACGGACATCTTCTTGCGTCGTGCATAATCTTCCAGTTGGTCATTACCTATCTTGCCAACAGCGAAATAGCGTGCAGCCGGATGTGCCAATATCAGTCCACAGACTGTGGCATGCGGACGCATAGCTCCATTTTCAGTCAGAGTAATACCTATTTGCTCCATATGAAGCAAGTCGTTCAATAGGAAATTGACAGACTGGTCGGGCAGGGAGGGGTAGCCTACGGCAGGTCGTATGCCCTGGAACTTTTCTCTCAACAAATCCGGAATAGAAAGGTTCTCATCTTTAGCATATCCCCAGGCAACCTTGCGTACGTATTCATGCATCTTCTCTGTTGCTGCTTCGGCAAGCCGGTCGGCAAGTGTCTGCACCAACATGCGTTTGTAGGGATCGTTTTCATATAGAAGTTCCACTTCTCCGTCACACGATGCAGCGAAAATACCTACCGTATCAGGAATACCTGAAGATAGCGGACGGACAAAGTCGCTAAGACAAAGAAAGGGACTACCATCGGGATGTGGGATCTGCTGGCGGAGTAAAGGAAAAAGCTTTCCATCCAGTATCAGGTTATCTCCATCGGCATTGGCTTCACATAGACGGAAAATGGTGTGGACATGGTAATTTTCATCCAGTTGGTTCAGCATCCGGTTCGCTTCCTTAAATAGCTGCATGGCTTCAGCCGCTTTGGCACGTTCCTCTTCAGGAAAGGTGGTGAGCCAGTAGGCACGGCAGGAGTCGCATCCGTGAATATCGGCAATGGCTGCATAACGGGGTTGGAAACCCCATGCGTGAAAGAAATATATCCAGTTGATATATGGAGCAACCTCGTGAATGGTATACGTCAATACCTTATCCACTGAATTATTCATCGCTAAATTTTAGTATTAATAATCGAATCTCAGTTCTTCACCGCGGTAAGTATCATCTACTTGACCGTCACTATATATCAGATGTCCGTTCGCAAATGTCTTTTCTACTTTCCAACGGAAAGAATTACCTTCGAGCGGACTCCAGCCGCATTTGCTGAGTATATTCTCAGTATTGACTTCCCAACGTTCGCCATGACTGACAAGTACGAGGTCGGCCTGATAGCCTTCGCGAATATAACCGCGATTGCAGATACCATATATCTGGGCAGGGGCATGACACATCTTCTCAACAATGGTTTCGATAGAAAAAATGCCTTTCTCCGCCAGTTCAAGCATACTGACCAAGGAGAATTGAATCATTGGCATACCCGACATTGCTTTCAGGGCACCACCTTCTTTCTCACTGAGCAGGTGGGGTGCATGGTCGGTAGCAATGACATCGATAACTCCGGTGTTGACTGCATTCCGTAAGGCATCGCGGTCAGCTTGTTTCTTAATGGAAGGATTACATTTGATGCGGGTTCCCAGTTCTTTATAATCCTGTTGGCGGTATAGCAGATGTGCAATGCAGGCTTCGGCTGTAATATGTTTATCTTCCAATGGAGCATCGCTGAACAGTTGCAATTCTTTTGCAGTAGAAACATGCAGCACATGCAAGCGTGCACCGGCCAAACTTGCCATACGTATAGCAAGTTGCGATGAGGAATAACACGCTGCTGCAGAACGTATGTTAGGATGTTTACTGATTGGGATTTCCGGTGCGTTACTGAACATTTCTTTGTAATATTCAGTATTCTTTTTGATAATTTCCTGGCTCTCACAATGAGTTGCGATCAGCATATCTGTTCCGTTGAAAATGTTCAGCAGACTGTTACTTTTGTCTACCAACATATTACCGGTGCTGGAACCCATAAAGAGTTTGATGCCGCATACCCGATGCTTGTCCAGCTTGCTGAACTCAGTGTAATTATTATTGGTGGCACCGAAGTAGCAGGAATGGTTGACAATACACTTCTCATTCAGAAGATCGAATTTCTGTTCAAGTGCATCGAGAGTGGTAGTCAATGGCTGTGTGTTCGGCATGTCCATGATGGAAGTGACACCACCGGCAGCAGCTGCACGGCTTTCGGTAAAGATATCCGCTTTATGGGTCAGTCCCGGATCACGGAAATGTACATGGTCGTCAATGATACCCGGAAGCAGACAGCAGCCGGTGGCATCTATTGTTTCATCACAAGGGGCGGACAGTTCTTTGCCATAAGTCAATACCTCGGCAATCTTTCCGTTTTCAATTACTACGGAACCTTGCACGGAACGTCCCTCGTTAACTATTGTAGCGTTATGTATCAGAGTTCTTTTCATCTTCTATTAATCATTTTTCGTTAATCACTAACCGTTTTTCACAGCTTTCGGGTACTTGTGGAACCAGCTATGTACTTTCAATTTGATAACCCCGAAGACAGCTTCTCCAAAGATACTACTGTTCATCTTTGAAGTACCCAGTTCACGGTTGATAAAGATAACCGGGACTTCTACTATCTTGAAGCCGCATTTATAGGCAGTGAATTTCATTTCAATCTGGAAAGCATAACCTTTGAAACGGATACCGTCGAGATCAATCGTTTCCAGAACCCTGCGGCGGTAGCATTTGAACCCGGCAGTTGTATCTTGTACAGGGATACCCGTAATAAGGCGCACATACTTGGAGGCAAAATAAGACATCAACACGCGTCCCATGGGCCAATTTACCACATTGACTCCGCTGATATACCGCGAACCGATAGCAACATCGGCACCTTCTTCGGCACAAGCTTTATATAGACGGGGAAGGTCGGCCGGATTGTGGCTGAAATCAGCATCCATTTCGAAGATGTATTCGTAATTATGTTCCAGAGACCATTTGAACCCGGCAATGTAGGCGGTACCTAATCCTAATTTTCCTTTCCGCTCTATCATGAATAAGCGTTCGGGAAACTCTTGCTGCAACGTTTTGACGATGCTGGCGGTGCCGTCAGGCGAGCCATCTTCAATGATAAGGATATGGAATACTTTTTCCAAGGCGAAAACGGCGCGGATAATGTTCTCGATGTTTTCCCGTTCGTTGTATGTGGGAATGATAACGATGCTGTCCGATGTCTGCATATTCATAAAAGGGGGTTCTAATTTGGAACAAAGTTAAGTGTTTTCTGCCACATACGAATAAATCTAAGGATTATTTAGTAATTTCGCGCCCGTTATGATGACAATTACCGAGCTACAACAACGATATGCCACTCACCCCAATGTGGAAGCTATAAGTGGCCTGCTGAAGAATCCGTCTGTCCGCACCCTTTTTTGCGGGGGGCTGTGTGCCTCTGCCGCTTCATTATTTTCGTCCGTGCTGGTGCAACGCGGAGAGTTTCCTTTTGTTTTTATTCTGGGCGATCTGGAAGAGGCGGGATATTTTTACCATGATTTAACACAAGTATTGGGGACTGAGAAAGTTTTGTTCTTTCCTTCTTCATTTCGTAGGGCAATAAAATACGGACAGAAAGATGCGGCCAATGAAATTCTGCGTACAGAAGTGTTGAGCCGCTTACAAAAAGGGGAGAAAGGACTTTGTGTTGTGACTTATCCCGATGCTTTGGCAGAAAAGGTGGTTTCCCGGAAGGAACTGGGAGATAAAACTCTGAAATTGCATACAGGGGAAAATGTGGATACGAATTTTATTACGGAAGTCTTGCGTAGCTATGGTTTTGAGTATGTGGACTATGTCTATGAGCCGGGACAGTATGCTGTACGTGGTAGTATCATCGATGTATTTTCTTTCTCTTCCGAATTTCCATATCGTATAGACTTTTTTGGTGATGAAGTAGAAAGTATCCGTACGTTTGAAGTAGAAACGCAACTTTCTAAAGAAAAGAAAGACAGTATTGTTATCGTGCCGGATTTGAGCCGTAGTTTGGAACAGGGGGATGCAAGCGGTATGGTTTCCTTCCTGGATTTTCTCTCGGCGAATACTGTATTGGCAATGCGTGATCTGCTTTGGCTGCGTGAACGTATCCAGACTGTACACGATGAAACACTTACCCCACAAGCGATTGCAGCCCGCGAAGCGGAAGAAAGTGGTTGTATTACTTTGGATGGAAAGCTGATTGATGGAAGTGAGTTTACGCTTCGTGCATTGGACTTTTGCCGTATGGAGTTCGGTAACAAACCAACTGGAACTCCGGATGCTACGGTGACATTCGATACGTCTGCCCAGCCTATATTCCATAAAAACTTTGATATGGTGGCCGAAAGCTTCAAAGAGTATATGGAGAAAGGGTATACGCTTTACATTTGTAGTGACAGCATGAAGCAGACTGACCGTATTCGTGCCATTTTTGAAGACAGGGGAGAAGAGATTGCTTTTACAGCTGTAGAGCGCACGTTGCATGAAGGTTTTGCCGATAATGCCTTGCGGCTTTGCATTTTTACGGATCATCAGTTATTCGACCGTTTTCATAAATATAATCTCAAAAGTGATAAAGCACGTAGTGGCAAGGTTGCTCTGAGTCTGAAAGAGTTGAATCAGTTTACACCGGGAGATTACGTGGTACATACCGATCATGGTGTGGGGCGCTTTTCCGGATTGGTGCGTATTCCTAACGGTGATACAACGCAGGAAGTGATGAAACTGGTTTATCAGAATGAAGATGTCGTTTTTGTTTCTATCCATTCATTACATAAAGTTTCAAAGTATAAAGGAAAAGATGGTGAGGCTCCCCGTTTGAATAAATTGGGTACGGGAGCCTGGGAGAAACTTAAAGAGCGTACTAAGACCAAAATTAAGGATATTGCACGTGACCTCATAAAATTGTATTCTCAACGTCGTGAGGAAAAAGGTTTTCAGTTCAGTGTGGATAGTTTCTTGCAACGGGAACTGGAAGCATCTTTTATTTACGAAGATACACCAGACCAAAGTAAAGCAACGGCGGATGTAAAAGCGGATATGGAAAGTAACCGTCCTATGGACCGTCTGGTTTGTGGAGACGTGGGGTTTGGTAAAACAGAAGTGGCAGTTCGTGCTGCTTTTAAAGCTGTGGCGGACAATAAACAGGTAGCGGTTCTGGTACCTACCACCGTGTTGGCTTACCAACATTTCCAGACGTTTAAAGAGCGTTTGAAAGATTTGCCTTGTAGGGTGGAGTACCTGAGTCGTGCCCGTACGGCAGCTCAGGCAAAAGCGGTCGTAAAAGGATTGGCGGCAGGTGATGTGAATATACTTATCGGTACACATCGGATTTTGGGTAAGGACATACAATTCAAGGACTTGGGGTTGCTGATTATTGATGAAGAACAGAAGTTCGGTGTATCCGTTAAGGAGAAGTTGCGCCAGTTGAAGGTCAATGTAGACACCTTGACCATGACGGCCACGCCTATTCCGCGTACATTGCAGTTCTCATTAATGGGGGCGCGTGACCTGAGCGTTATTCAAACGCCTCCTCCAAACCGTTATCCTATTCAGACTGAAGTGCATACCTTTAATGAGGAAGTTATAGTGGATGCTATTAACTTTGAAATGAGCCGGAACGGACAGGTCTTTCTTGTAAACAACCGTATTTCTAATTTGCCTGAATTAAAAGCGATGATTGAACGGCATATTCCGGATTGCCGTATAGCCATCGGGCATGGACAAATGGAGCCGACCGAATTGGAAAAGATTATTTTCGGCTTTGTCAATTATGATTATGATGTGCTGATAGCCACTACAATTATAGAGAGCGGCATTGATATTCCGAATGCCAATACCATTATCATCAATCAGGCACAGAATTTCGGACTGAGTGATTTGCATCAGATGCGTGGTCGTGTAGGACGAAGCAATAAGAAAGCATTCTGCTATTTGTTGGCTCCTCCGCTTTCTTCCCTGACTCCTGAAGCAAGGCGTCGTCTGCAAGCTATTGAGAATTTCAGTGACTTGGGCAGTGGAATTCACATAGCCATGCAGGATCTTGATATTCGTGGTGCAGGCAATATGCTCGGTGCGGAACAGAGTGGCTTTATTGCCGATCTGGGTTATGAAACCTATCAGAAGATACTGTCGGAAGCTGTGCATGAACTGAAGACGGACGAATTTGCAGATCTTTATGCCGAAGAACTGAAAGCGGAGGGTGGCGTTATCAGTGGAGAGCAATTTGTAGATGAATGTCAGGTAGAGAGTGACCTGGAATTGTTGCTTCCTGCCACTTATGTTACAGGTAGTAGCGAACGTATGTTGCTTTACCGCGAATTAGATAGTCTGACGTTGGATAAAGATGTGGAGGATTTCCGTACCCGTCTTATAGACCGGTTTGGTCCTATCCCGTCAGAAACGGAAGAACTACTACGGATTGTACCTTTACGCCGCCTTGCTGCACGGCTTGGTGCAGAGAAGGTTTTTCTCAAGGGAGGACGTATGTCATTGTTCTTTGTTTCTAATCCGGATAGTCCGTACTATCAGAGCCAAGCGTTTGGTAAAGTCATTGCTTATATGATGAAATATACCCGCCGTTGCGATCTGCGTGAGCAGAATACCCGTCGCAGTATGCTGGTAAAAGATGTGAAGAATGTAGAAACGGCTGTTAGCGTTTTACAGGAGATTGTGGCGATGCAGGTGGAGGAAGGATAATTTGCTATGCTGTGCCATTCTCATTTATCTTTTGCTTGTACTGATTAGGTGTCATTCCGGAAAATTCTTTAAATCGTTTGATGAAATAGCTGGTAGAACTGAATCCCAATTGCATAGCGAGTTCTGTAATAGAGATATCCGGTTGTTGTTCAATACTCCGGTAAGCTAATTTAAGTTTGATGTTTATTATAAATTCGTTAGGTGTCATACCTGTGATTGCTTTTATCTTCGTGAAGTATTTGGTACGTCCTATACAGAGCTCTTGTGCCAGGAAATCAACACTGAACACGGGATTCTCTAGGTTATTTTCTATTAACTCGATAGATTTATCTAATAAAACCTGATCTAATGTAGATGTGGCAATTAATTCACTGCTGGAATTACTTTCTTTAGCATATTTTTGTTGTAATGTTCTGCGTAGATTGATTAAGTTATTACATCTGACAATCAGTTGTTTAATGCTGAAAGGCTTGCAGATATAGTCGTCTGCTCCAATTTTCAGACCTTCAATAATGTATTCAGAAGCTGTTTGTGATGTTAATAAAATGATGGGAATGTGAGAAGTCTTTATATTGTTTTTTAGTTTCTGACATAACTCTGTTCCGGACATCTCCGGCATAACAACATCACTGATAATGATGTCGGGTATAACAGAGAGAGCTTTTTCATATCCTTTTTTACCATTTTCTGCTGTTTCGACATTGTAGAGGTCAGAAAATACTTCTGTGAGTAGTTGCCTGAGCTCCTGGTTATCTTCTATAATTAATAGCTTATAATACTTTTCACTATTTTCCTTTCTTTCTTCTTCTGCTCCTTCCAGTGTATCTGTGGAGATGAAACCAACTGCATTGAGGTTGTAATCTTCTATGATAGGCAAATTTTCCTGAATATTGCTGGGAGGATATTGTATATCAGTAGGCAGTTGTATAGTGAAACAACTACCTTTTCCTTTAATACTTTTAACTGTGATTACTCCTTTATGGGCTTCTACTATATTTTTTGTGTAGGCCAAGCCGATTCCAGTTCCGATATTATTAGTGAAACAAGTATTATCTGTTTGGTAAAACCGGATGAATATATTTTCTAGCTCTCTGGTATTAATGCCTACACCTGTATCTGAGATTTCCAATGAAACTTTCATGCTTTCATATTTTACTCGTACGAAAATACTGCCATTTTCTGGAGTAAATTTGAAAGCATTGGATAACAAATTAAACAGTGCTTTTTCAATTAACTGCTTATCAAAATAAAAAGAAATATCATCTTGTCCGGCAAGTAAAGTTAGGTTTATTTTTCTTGTTTGTGCATACTCTTTGAAAGAGTCTACCACATTATTTACTATGTCTATTAAATTATAACAGTTTACTTTTAAAGGAGTGAAACCCTGTTCTTGTTTTCTGAATTCCATCAGCTCTATGATGAGTTGATTTAATCTGGTGATGTTTCTCCAAATATTTAGTAACTTAGAATTTAGCTTTGGAGGAATATTTTTACTCTGTAATAATAGTTCGACTTGATTGGATATAAGTGTTAAGGGTGTTTTGAATTCATGAGATATGTTAGTGAAGAAACGTAGTTTGCTTTGATTGAGTTGTTCCATATTCCGCTTCTGTTCCTTTGCTATTTTTAGAGATGAACGTAAGATGATTACTTGGTATGCTTCGTATAGTAATAGAATGGTTAATAGAATATATAATATGTAAGCAAGAGGGGTCTGATAAAAAGGAGGATTTATTATGATATCGAGTTTGCGCTCCGGAAATTCTCCGTTGGCCAAGGCTACATCTCCTTGAATATGTAATATGTATTTATCTGGTGATAAATTGGTATAACTTATTTCATTTAAACTATTGGTGCGTTTCCATTCTTTGTCAAAAGGTTCCAGTTTATATTTAATGCCACAGGTAAAAGAGGCGGCATAGTTATTGGTATATGCTCTGATTCCTATGGCATGCTGATCGTAAGGCAATTCAATCCTGTTAGTGTAAAGAATGGATTGCTTAAGTGTTTTTCCGGCTGAGTCTACCTCCAAAGGAGTATCATTGACGGAGAATTCAGATATACCTACTTGATAATGTTCTGGTTTGTTGAAAATTTGCTTTAAAGGGAATGAACAGAACATATTGATTCCTCCTAAATAGACATTATTGTTTCGGTCCAGAAATAAGCAGTTGCTATTTACCTGGAAAGTAGATAAGAATCGGTTTTTATCAATATTGGTAATTTCTTCTTCATTATCTATATAAATGAGTCCTTCATTGGTAACAATAAGAATACCACCATACTTATCTTCACACATATCTATAATGTCTTTCATCAAGATGGCATCTGTGGCAAAAGGTTCTAATTCTGCTTCTCCTTTTCTTTTCCGAAATATTCCATGTCTGGAGGTTCCTATTAAGATATCTCCATTCCGATTCTCAATAATCTTGTTGACTATACAGTTCTCTGATTTACGAATACAAATATGCTGCCATGATTTATTGAGTAGGTTATAGCAAAGTAATTGATTCTGAACAGCAATCCATAGTTGTTTTTGGGAGTCTAATAGGATGGTTGTCACAGACATTCTCTGTAAGTCTATCTGTTCAGAAGAGAGGATAGTACTTTTATTTGTATGAGTATCAAATATACTGATACCGTTATGCGTAGCTATTATTAGGGAATCATTATAAGGGATAATTTCTCTGATGCTATTATTGTGTAATACGTTTCTGAGAAATACCTGAGTAGATTGACTTTGCAGATCATATTTTTTTAGTCCGCCAAGTAATGTTCCGATCCATAGGATGTTTTTTTGTTTATCCAGATATAAGGTTTGCACGTTGTCTGTGAACGGCAGCTTTTTCAAAGCTTTGGTATGTGTATTGAAAAAATATAATCCGTCTCGTTCTGTTGCCATCCATAAATTCCCTTCATTATCTTCTACTGTTTTTCCGAAGATTGCATGTTTAGATGGGGAGGATGGCATTATATCTTTAGTGACAAAATGATAGGAAAAAGTACTGTGCTCCGGGTGAAAGCAATTTATTTCACCATAAAACGAGCCACTCCAAATAGTTCCTTGCTGATCTTTCATTAAGCAATAGATAGATGCGTCATTTAGAGTATAGGCATTTTCGTTAATAAACTCATATTGGAGGAACTTTCTTTCTTTTTTATCATATTTATTTAATCCATTGAAAGTGGCAATCCATAAGTTACCTGCATTGTCTTCGCATATGGATCGTACAATGTCACTTGATATGCAATTATTGCTGTTTTCTGAATAAATAAAATTTTTGATATTTTCATCACTATCTATGAGGAATAATCCGTTCCTTCGGGTAGCGACCCATATCTTTTGTTCTGAATCAATGTATAATTGGCGTATCTGGTTGATATTAGCCAACATCTGTTTTGTGTCTTTATTCCTTCTGATGAGGAATATACCGTTGTCTCTGGTGCCTATGTACAGATTTCCTTTGGATGTTTCAGTGATGCAATCTATAATGCAAGATTCCTTTGGTAACTGCAAATGCAGTTTTAATATATTGTTCTTCCATTGGTAGATTGTATTTTTATACCCTATCCATAAGCAAGAGTCCGAATAGTACATGCATTGTGAATAAGGGGTTATTTTACGGAAATGATCTTTTTTTATGTTATACTCTATAATGCCTGAACGTGTCTCTATATAAATATTGCCATTTTGATCTCCCGTAATGGAACGTACCAACTCTTCTGCATCAGGAATGTTATTATAAAGTTTTTGTATGAATTTCATTTGAGTTCCATCATATCTTACTAATCCTCTTTTGGTACCAAACCATATCATTCCGAACTCATCCTGATACATGGCATGAATTGTCGACTGATGCATTCCTTTATTAATGGATATATGCGATGCATGTAATTTTATGCTGTTATTTGCATAAAGAGATGTACCGGATATATTTCCTATTAGTATGTAAAGTGTTAACAGTATGACGTTTCTCATAGTATATTTATTACTGATTGCGGTACAAAAATAATGCTTCGCTTTTAGATTCGATAATACAATCGTTCAAATAATAGCAATATTGTCCTTTTTAGTGGAGGAGGGATTTTGTGGATGAAATGGATATATATTAGAATTTCTATCTTATTTGAAATTTGTTTTTTTCCATAGTTTTGCAACCACGAGTTATAATCTAAAAATAAAGCTATGACACATCAACTGATTAAATTTGCATCAGCTCTTTTTTTTTCTTTTATGGCAATTTCTGCTGTACAAGGGCAAGGTGCTCCCCAAAGTGATAGAGAATATTGGGTACATACGCTATTAAAGATAGCAGATCCGGTTTTGAGTAATTTGAGTAAAGACCAGTTAAAAAAGAATATTCCTGTTGGACGTTCTTCATCTGCGAAAGCTAGTAGTAGGGAGTTTGTTACACATATGGAGTCGGTGGGACGAACAATAGCAGGAATAGCACCATGGTTGGAATTGGGACCGGATAAAACAGCAGAAGGAAAATTGCGTGATAAATATATTAAAATGGTCTGTAAGGGGTTGAAGAATTCTGTAGACCCTCATGCTGATGATTACTTTAATAGTACAGCTACACGGCAGATTTTGGTGAATAGTGCCTTTTTGATACAAGGATTGTTACAGGCACCCACTCAGTTATGGGGAAATCTTGATGATAAGACTCAACAACGTTTAATAGAACAATGGAAATCGACACGTACAATGAAGCCGGGAAATAATAATTGGCTATTGTTTTCTGCGATGGTGGAATGTGGATTGAAAAGTTTCGGTAATGAATGGAATTTTGAAGTAATAGAGAAGGCTATTTCATCACATGAACAATGGTATAAAGGAGACGGAGTTTATGGAGATGGGGAGAATTTTCATTTGGATTATTACAATAGTTATGTCATTCATCCTATGTTATTACAGGTTTTAAAGGTTGTAGTGAAATATGATTCATCTTATCAGACACTTTTAGACAAAGAGTGGAAACGTTTCGTCAGATATGCGGAAATTCAGGAACGCATGATTGCACCGGATGGGAGTTATCCGGTATTGGGACGTTCAGTAAGTTATCGTTCGGCAGCTTTTCAAGTTCTGGGAGCCAGTGCATTATTTCATCAACTTCCATCAAGTTTAAAAGCAGGCCAAGTACGGGGGGCAATGACTGCCATGCTGAAGCGTTTATTTGAACAGCCGGGTACCTTTGATAAAAATGGTTGGTTAACGATTGGAGTGTGTGGTGAACAGCCGGAATTAGGTGATTCTTATTTATCAACTCCTTGTGTCTATCTCTGTTCTTTAGGTTTTCTTCCTTTAGGTTTGCCGGCAGATGATGTTTTCTGGATAGCTCCTCTTTCCCCGTGGACCAGCATTAAAGCCTTTTCCGGGGAAGAGTTTCCCATTGATAAATTTATGAAACCATAATCAATATACTATAGAATCATGAAAAAGAATATTCTTACCTGTGCATTGTTCCTGTTAATAAGCTTATGTGGTTATTCACAAAATCCATCAGGTTTGGAGGATCGTGCTTATTGGGTTACTGTATTGACAAAAATAGCGGACCCGGTATTGGAAAATATGAGTAAGGGAGAACTGAAGAAGAATATGCCGGTAGAAACTATATCCGGTGCATTGAATCCTCCCAATACACGTACTACTCATTTAGAAGCTTTGGGGCGTTTGTTAGTTGGTATGGCTCCCTGGCTGGAACTTGGTCCTGATGAAACAGAAGAAGGAAGATTGAGAAATAAGTATATACGTCTGATGCTTCTCTCCATAGATAATGGTTTCAATCCCGAGTCTCCTGATTATTTAAACTTTGTGGTGACACGACAACCGTTGGTGGACGCTGCTTTCTTCTGCCAGGGGATATTACGTGCCCCTAAACAAATTTGGGGAAATCTTTCTGACAAGACTCGACAGAATGTATTGGACGCATTGCAGCAGATACGCAAGATAAAACCGATAGAGAGTAATTGGTTATTATTTTCAGCCATGGTAGAAGCTACTTTACTGGAATTAACAGGAGAATGTAATATGGAACCTGTTAATTATGCTATTATGCGTTTCAAGGAATGGTATAAAGGTGATGGATGGTATGGAGATGGGGTAGATTTACATATGGATTATTATAATAGCTATGTGATTCATCCTATGTTATTGGATGTGTTGGAAGTAATGCAAAAGTATGCAAAAGGTGAAGAAGAATTTTATCAGTTGGAGAAAAAGCGCTTTTCCAGATATGCAGAACAACAAGAAAGAATGATTTCTCCGGATGGAGCTTATCCGGTGATAGGCCGGTCAATAGCTTATAGGTTCGGGACGTTTCATGTACTATCCCAAGCTGCATTGAAAGATTTGTTGCCGGTATCGGTTACAAAGGCACAGGTTAGATGTGCTCTGACAGCTGTTATAAAGAAACATATGTCGGTTAAGGGGAATTTTGATGCAGATGGATGGCTGACATTAGGATTTGCAGGTCATCAACCACAGATTGCTGAAAGATATATATCTACGGGAAGTCTCTATCTGTGTACAGCAGCTTTTGCGGCATTGGGGCTTTCTACTATTGATGAATTTTGGAATACTTCGTATGCCGAATGGACTGGAAAGAAGATATGGTGTGGAAATCCAGATGTGAAACTTGATAAAGCTATAAAACCATGAAAACGGAGCTTTTACATAAAATCATTTGGGGCAGTTTATGCCTTTTGATATTCGCATCGAAGGTAGATGCTGGTTCATTAAGAGATATAAATAATATATTATTGGCTGAACAAAATATTCGGGAAGATAATCCTCAATTAGGGCAATTGGTAGAAACTTTTTTAAAGAACCAGAAGCAGGTAGTTGATTTTCAATCATCAGGATTAGATAATAATGAATATTTGAGATTGATAGAATGCCAGGTTCGTGCATTTGCGTCTTGTCAGGATAAAGTGACGGGAGCAATTATTGATCCGGTCTATAAAATCGAATGGCAATACTCGACTCCTTGCTATGCTCTGTCTATAGGGTTACTGGTTCAAACGGGATACTTGAAAGATGATGCTTTGGTAAAGAGTGGAATAAAGGCTTTGGATTGTTCAGTGAGTGAGATGCATGAGAACAGGTGTGCCCATCACCATGGTGAATTCTTTATTCAGCCTATCATGCTGGCGATGGATCTTTATAAAGGATTGGTTTCTGAAGCGCAAATGATTGTCTGGCACGAAAAAATGGCTGAAATTGATCCGTATGTGCTATATCGGGATAACTTGAAGCGTAAGAAAATCTGTTATAATCACAATGTTGTGGCTTTGGCTGGTGAATATTTACGGTTAAAGAAAGGGATCAACGATCACAAAGATTTCTTTCATATTCATCTGGAACACCAGCAGCAATATATGTCTGATTTTGGCTTGTATGTAGATAATAAGACTAATCCGCCAATGGTGTATGATGAGTTTACGAGGCAGTTTATGGCTTCTATTTTGGCGGAAGGATATAACGGAACGTTTTTTGATTTTTATTCCCGCAAATTATGTTTGGGAGCATGGACTTCTCTTTTCATGCAATCGCCTTATGGAGAGGTGCCGACAGGCGGCAGAAGTGCTCAACATATCTGGAATGAAGCAGCGGCAGCCGTGACTTATGAGATTTACGCTTCACAATATGCAGCTTTAGGAAAAAAGCAGGAAGCAGGCGCCTTTAAACGAGCTGCGCATTTAGCACTTAGGAGCATCGGAAGATGGATAAGAGAAGATGGAAGCGGATTTATTGTGAAAAACCGTTTTCCTATCGAAGTGATGCATGGGTATGAAAGTTATTCAGCGCAATCACAGTATAATCTGTTGGCATGCTGGCTAATGTGTGTTGCCTATTTATATGCTGATAATTCTATTAAAGAATCTCCGTCTCCAGCTGATATCGGTGGATATGTTTTGGTTATGAAAGACGTGTTCCATAAGGTTTTTGCTAATTCTGGCGGAAACTATGTAGAGTATGAACTCAGTGGAGATCCTCGTTATAATGCAACAGGACTCATCAGAATTCATCTGAAGAATTCAAACCCACAGTTAGGTCCTTCGGATGGAATTCCCCATAAATGGGATAACAAGAAGAAGCAGGATTTAGGTGGAGAACTGTATGCAGTTGGACCTGAATGGCATGATGCTACGGGGGGAATACACCGCTTAGCGGAATATACTAACATATTATTTCCAAATACATCTTGTTTTTCTGCATATGGAGGTAGTAAGCTTCCTGAAATAGATGTGAGGAATATTAGACAATCTGTAGGCGGAGTTGCATTTGAAGTTATCTATACTGGTAGATTTGATGGGGTTACTCAGATTTCACAACGTGTTTATATTGACCATACCGGAATTACTGTGCGTGATATTCTGAAAGGGAATGTAAAGAAGGTGCGGGCATGTTACCCCATGTTAATAAATGATGGTATGGAAGAAACTAAAATTGATTTTCAAAATGGGAAAGTGATATTGCAGTCTCGTGATGGTCAAATTTGTTTTCAGGCCATATCACCTCGAAATGCTACCATACAGAGGAAGCAGAAACGAATTCCCTATAGAAATGGATATGCGGATATCGCTTATTTTGAATCTGACAAGAATGTGATACAGTATAAAATAACCACAGGGTTTTAGTATTAACCATTTAAATATTAATAACTATGCATGTGAAACACAAATTGTTTATGAAATTGTGCCTGTTTTTTAGCTTAATCAGTTGGTCAACAGGTGCCTATGCGCAAAATTTTGTAGTTACCGGAAAAGTAACATCCAATGGCGAAAGCGTCATAGGAGCAACTGTGCAAGTGAAAGGGAAAATAGCTGGTACTATCACTGATATTGATGGTAATTATCGGTTAACATTGGAAAATTCCAAAGAGACTCTCGTTTTTTCATTTATTGGTTATCAGTCTAAAGAGGTTACGGTTAATGGAAAGAATGTGATTAATGTGGAATTGGAAGAAGATGTCGCTCAATTGGAAGAGGTTGTTGTTGTTGGTTATGGAACGATGAGAAAAAAAGATCTCACAGGAGCAATAACCCGCATCTCTACAGAAAATACGACGCAGTCGGTAACTAGTGTAGCTGAAATGCTGCGTGGTACGGTAGCAGGATTTTCTGCAGGGTTCGGAACTTCTGCCAAAGGGGGTGGTTCTATGCTGATTCGTGGTGAGAAATCCATTAATGCCAGTAATTCTCCTCTGATTGTATTGGACGGAGTTATCTTTAATGGCGATTTGGTGGATATCAATCCCAGTGATATTGAAACGATTGATATTTTGAAAGATGGTAGTTCTGCAGCTGTTTACGGATCACGTGCGGCTTCGGGAGTGGTCGTCATATCAACGAAACAGGGTAATGAAGGAAAGCCTGTCATCAATTTTGATATGAAGATAGGTATGCAGAATTTGACTCGTAATCAGCGTCCTTTTAATGGGCAGGAATATATGGTTATGAGAAGGGATGAAAAAATCCGGAGTAATCCATCTCGTCCTTTGGGATACTTCCATAATCCGGACAATTTGCCGCAAGGAGTTGATCTGAATACCTGGTTATCGTATACAGGGGCTTCGGCAGATTCAAATCCGGCAGAGATTTGGCTGAATCGTTTAGCCTTTTCTACTACAGAAATAGATAATTATCTGGCAGGTAGGGAAACGGATTGGTATGATGCCTCTTTTCAAAACGCTTTGCGTCAGGATTACAATGTAAGTATCTCTGGAAAGAATGATAAAGTTTCTTACTATTGGTCATTAGGAAGCATTAATAATCAAGGTATTGTAGTAGGAGACCAATATAAGACTATCCGTTCGCGTTTAAATTTGAAAGTAAATGTTACAGATTGGCTTCAGGTCGGCTTTCAAGCACATTATGCCACTCGTAATGAAAGTGTAGATGAAGTTGATTGGGAAGAAGCTATCCAGGCTAGTCCCTGGGGGGGTAAATATGAAGAAGACGGTTCTTTGAAGTTCTATCCTAATGATGATAATATGAGCACGAATCCTTTTGCAAGCTATGAACAACGTGATCGTTTCAATGTGACTCAGACATTCAATGCTACATTGAATGCAAAGATTACATTGCCATGGGGATTCGTTTATGAAATGAGCTATTCGGACTATAACAATTGGCAAAAGAATCATTATTTTGATCCATCTACCAGTATGGCTGGTGAAAAGTATAAGGGGCATGCCGTCAGGCGTAATAATAGTGCTCATTCCTGGATGTTTGATAATATTTTGAGATGGAACCGTACATTCAATAAAATTCATAAGCTTGATTTGACCCTTTTGTTTAATCTTGAAAAAAATGAAACTTGGTCTGATAAAGCAGAGAATTCCAATCTTACTCCTTCTGAAGTACTTGGTTGGCATGCTGTTGCAAATGGTACGAATCCGGTTGTAGGGAGTGATGATACAGTGGATACGGGAAATGCTATGATGGCAAGACTGAACTATAATTTAATGGATCGCTATTTGTTTACTGCTTCTTTCCGGCGTGATGGTTATTCGGCTTTTGGTTCTAATAATCCATATGCTAATTTCCCTGCATTTGCATTTGGTTGGAGAATGAATGAGGAAAATTTCATGAGAGCGATTTCGTGGATTGATAATTTGAAATTTCGTTTATCTTGGGGTATCAATGGAAACCGGAGCATCGGACGTTATGCTGCTTTGGCAAATTTGGATTCGGAGAAATATCTGCATAACGGAAGTACAGTTATTGGGATTTATGCCACTCGTCTTCCCAATGAAAACCTGAAATGGGAGAAGACTGAAGCATATAATATAGGCTTTGACTTTGCAATTCTGGGTAATCGTTTGAATGGAACAGTGGAGGCTTATTATATGTCTACAAAAGATTTGCTGTTAACTCGCTCTTTGCCGGACATTATTGGTTTTTCCGGAGTAACAACTAATTTGGGAGAAGTTCGTAATAAGGGTTTTGAATTGTCTTTAAATTCAGTTAATATCGATCATAAGAATTTCAGATGGTCTTCTTCTTTCATTGCTTCTCTTAACCGGAATGAAATTGCCCATCTGTATGGGGAAATGGTAGATGTGCTGGATAAAGATGGAAATGTAATAGGACAGAGAGAAGATGATGATATTCAGAATGGATGGTATATTGGACATGCTTTAGATGAAATTTATGATTATAAAATTTTGGGAGTATGGCAAGAGGATGAACGTGAAGAGGCTGCCAAGTATGGTAAAGAACCGGGTGATTTTAAGATATGGGATGTAAATAATGACGGAGAATATCTACCGGAAGATGATAAAGTATTTCAAGGACATAAGCGTCCTCGTTTTTCATTCGGTATTGGTAATACGATGGAGTTCTTTAAATGCGTGGACTTTTCATTCTTTATTCGCTCAGATCTTGGACATAAGTCTTCTAATAGTCATTATACTCATCCCACGGATTATTATTATGACCGCGTAAATGCTTATAAATATGATTATTGGACTCCGGAGAACCCTACAAATGAATTTGCACGTTTAGGTTCGAATACGAAATCTCCGTCATTCAATGTTTATAAAAACCGTTCGTATGTACGTTTACAAGAAGTTTCGTTAGCTTATAGAATACCTAATAAAATATCTTCTAAATGGAGCGTCTCCAATGCTCGTGTTTATATAAACATTTCTAATCCTTTATTGATAACAGGATGGAATTATTGGGATCCGGAATCCTTATCTCCGGCACCGCGTACGTTTACTTTTGGTATTAATTTCTCATTATAAAAGTATAGATATGAAAACACAAATAATATTAAGGAAGGTACATTATGCATTCTCTGCATTTTTGTGTACTGCATGTTTGGTTTCTTGTAATGATTGGCTAAAACCGGAACCTTTGTCATTCTATTCTCCTGAAAATACCTATGTGACGAAAGAAGGATTAGAAGGTGCTTTGGTTTCTTGTCGCGCAATGATACGTCCGGAGTTTATAGGTAATAATTCTTATGCCTGCACAGAATTGATGACTTCTGATGTTGCTGTAGCTGGCAATATCGTTGCTCAAACTTTAAAAAACTTTGAGATTCAGCTAAAGCCGGGTGCTTATGGAGATTCTCAGATTGGTACTTTCTGGAGTAAAGGCTATAGTGCTATTCAGAAAGCAAATACAATAATATCTCGTGTACAGGCTGCGGATGAGATTACCGAAAATGATAAAAATACAATTCTGGCTGAAGGGTATTTTCATAGGTCTTATTGGTATTATAAACTGGTGAATCAGTTTGGAGATGTACCTTTTATTGATAAAGAAGTCACAACTCCTAAATTAGATTTCTATTCACATACACGTAGTAGCATTTTGAAACGTTTACGAGAAGATATGATGTTTGCCACCCGCTATCTGCCGGAGAGTGCTCCTCATGGTGCTGTCTCCAAGGCAGCAGGAAATCATCTGCTGGCTAAAATATGTTTGGCATGTTGTGATTTTGACGGAGCTGTCACTGCTACTACTGCTGTCATAGATCATAGTCAACATAAACTAATGGAAAAAAGATTCGGGGTCAATATATCAGATGCTCAATATAATATAATAAGTGATCTTTTTAATCGGGAGAATATCAATTCTTCTGAAAATCTGGAAGGCATCTTTCTGGTTGAGGATAAACAATTGACAGAAGGAGGGACTTCTACCGGGTCTTATCGGATGAGAGATCTTGTACCTTGCTGGTGGAATGCAAATACCAACAATGATCCGGATGGTAAGCGCGGCACAATGGACAAAGCGGCGGGACAGCCCCAAATAGGACAAGTGGGACGTGGTATCGGTAGAGTCAGAACGACTAATTATTTTAATTATGAAGTTTGGGATTCCAAAGACGATTATCGTCATACAGCTCCTAATTGGTTGAATATGGAGGATATGGTCTATAATAATCCGGCATCTAAATATTATGGTCAACCTTTACAAAAAAAGTATTGTGTAGATACTATCTATGCTTGGAGTCCGATGATGCATTACAAGACTTTTGTACCTGAAGATAATAAACCTGATACTCCTCAGGGAGGATATACAGATTGGTATGTATTCCGTTTGGCTGAGACTTATTTACTGAGAGCTGAAGCTTATTATTGGAAAGGAAATCTGGATGCAGCCATGAATGATATTAATAAAATCCGGATGCGTGCTAATGCAGCAGAGTTAACAAACTCTCAGCAAGTAACCATTGAATATATACTGGATGAGCGTGCTAGGGAATTGTTTTTTGAAGAACCTCGAAAGACGGAATTGACTCGTGTGGCTTTTATCATGGCAGAAAAGGGATTGAATGGGTATTCACTTAGCGATATTTCAGAGAAGAATTATTACTATGACCGAATGATGAGATATAATAACTTCTTCCGTGAAAAGATCAATCATAATGGCATCAATATTTATACCATTAAGCCTTATCATATATTATGGCCTGTACCGGAGAATGCGATTGCTTCTAACTCCAGAGGTCGTATTAATCAGAATTTAGGATATCCGGGAGCCGATCAGAATGTACCGGCCCTCGAAGTTGAATAATAAATTATTTAAAACCATGAAGAAAATTTTAGTTCTGTTTTTGTTTTCAGTAGGTTGTAGCTTATATGCTCAGCAGTTTTCAGCTGACATGAAGAAAACTGATATTATGAAAGTCTGCGATGCAGTAGCCAAATGGCAGATCAATCATCAAAAAGAGGTGAAACATCATCCCTTGGATTGGACAAACGGTGCATTATACCGGGGGATGACGGAATGGGGGAAGGTCTCCGGCAATGAGACATGTTATGACTTTGTACGTGAAATTGGTGAGAAATACAATTGGAATATGTGGGATCGTGTTTATCATGCAGACGATATCTGTGTGGGACAGGCATTTATTGAAATGTACCGCAAACTGGGAGATAAACGGATGTTGCAGCCGGTGATGGAGCGGGCATATTATGTGGCAACTCATCCTTCGAAAGCCCCTTTGTTGAAAACGGATGCAGTGGGAACTTTGGAACGCTGGTCTTGGGCGGATGCATTGTTCATGGCACCGCCGGTATATGCGGCTCTGTATACAATGACGGGAGATGATGTTTATTTGAATTATATGAATAGTGAATATAAAGAATGTGTAGATTCATTGTATGATGAAGAATGTTCACTTTTTTATAGGGACAATAAGCGAATTCCTCTGCGTGAGAAGAACGGAGCCAAACAATTTTGGGGACGTGGTAACGGTTGGGTATTTGCCGGACTTCCTTTGATTATAGATAATCTCCCAATAGATTGTGGCTCGCGTAACTACTATATTCAACTGTTTGTGAAAATGGCTGAGGCCCTACGTAAAACCCAATGCGAGGGCGGTGACTGGCGTACAAGCTTGCTGGATCCGGATTCTTACGATATGCCTGAGAATAGTTGTTCTGCTTTTATGTGCTATGGAATTGCGTGGGGACTCAGAAATGAATACCTGGCAAAACGTACTTATAAGCCTGTGCTTGAAAAAGGTTGGAAGTCACTGGTCAAAGCCGTACATACAGACGGTAAGTTGGGATATATACAACCTGTAGGGGCTGCTCCCAAGGCTGCAGGACGTGATGCTACTGATGTATATGGTGTAGGTGCTTTCTTGTTGGCTGGTAGCGAATTATACAAACTGATTAAGTAATAGAATCCCCCTTCCATACCCATACGTTTCTCTATTAATAGAACTTTATGGATGTGGAAGGGGATATTTTTCTTATGGGTTGGCGGGAAATTCTGTTATCGTCCGAACTGTATGGCAAAACCTATATTGAAGAACGTAATATTGTTCTTAAACCAGCTGTGATCTATTCCGTCATCATAATCATCCGGATTGTAAAGTCGGGCATCAGGATTGGCAAACCAGTCGGCCGTCAGAATGTCGGCACGAAATACTCCGGATATTTTTTTCGAAATATAGAATTCGTAACCCATGCCGATTGACAGGCCGCAATATCCTCTATTGAAAAGAAATCCTTTCTTGGTATTTCTCTGGTATGTACGCTCCTCGTAGTTCATATAACCGATACCGAATGATAGGAAAGCACCTTGATTGCCATTGCTCCATAAGTAACGGTAGGTGATATTGGGATGTATGTAATGTAAATGCATCTTATCCGGAGAATGAGCAATTCTCAGGTAATCATACTGAAGTCCCAAAGCGAAATTCGGCATGAAGTAATAGCGTCCTTCAGTCGTCAGGTTATATCCCGCACGGTTTCCGTTCTTGTTAAAGAAGTCATTACGATTTCCATCTACATACGGCAAGGTCAGTCCTCCTCCCAATGATACACTAAAGTCTTGCGGTAAACGATCTTGTGCTTGTAAGAGTGAGTTTGTGCAACTCAGGGAGACAATAAGGAAAATGATTAATTTTTTCATGCCTGATTCGTATTTATCGTTTTACATATAGTTTGTCAATCAAATCTTGCCGTCCGATGCGTCGCAATTCGTTGATGATATTCTTCCGTTCTTCCGGTTTGTACCAGAAGAAGAACTGACGTTGAGCTAACTTTTCCCGTGGAGTCTTGGCACTAAATACAGGTTCCAGGGTATAGGGGTGGAAACCGGTGTACCATGCTTCGGTGGCCACAGTCATTGGGGTAGGGGTAAAGTCTTGTACCTGTTCCAGTTGGAAGTCAAGACGTTTGGTAATGACGGCCAGTTCTGCCATATCTTCTTCTCGGCAGCCGGGATGGCTGGAGATAAAGTAGGGGATAAGCTGTTGCCGCAATCCTTCTTCGCGGTTGATGCGGTCGAATATCTTTTTGAATTCTTGGAACTGACTGAATGAAGGTTTGCGCATGATGCTCAACACTCGTTCGCTGGTATGCTCCGGAGCTACTTTCAGACGTCCACTGACGTGTCGGGCTATCAACTCACGGGTATATTCAGCAGTGCTTTTATTGGTTTCCGGATCTTTGCTCCGGTGCAATAATAAGTCATAGCGTACACCACTTCCGATAAATGACTTTTTGATGCCGGGCAGTGCATCCACAGCATGGTAAATATCAAGCAATGGGCGATGACTACTGTTCAGATTCGGGCATACTTTGGGATGAATGCATGACGGGCGCTTGCACTTCTTACAAAGAGCTTCATCATTTCCCCTCATGTGGTACATGTTGGCCGAAGGGCCTCCAAGGTCGCTCAGGTATCCCTTAAAGTCAGGGAGCTCCATTAATGCTTTCACCTCTTTCAAGATGCTTTCTTTACTACGGCTGACAATGAATTTTCCCTGATGCGCCGAGATGGTACAGAAAGCACAGCCACCGAAACAGCCGCGGTGGATATTAACGGAAAACTTAATCATGTCATAAGCCGGAATACGTTTGCCTTTGTATTTGGGATGAGGCAACCGGGTATAGGGCAAGTCGAAGGAGTGGTCAAGTTCTGCTTCCGTCAGCGGAGGATAAGGCGGATTGACAACGATGGTCAGGTCATCCACTTCCTGTGTGATGCGTGAGGCCGCATATTTATTGCTCTCTTCTTCAATATGGCGGAAGTTGGCAGCTTGTTTTTTCTTATCTTTCAGGCACTCTTCGTGAGAGTAAAGGCGGATATCTCCTTCTTCCGGCACAAATTCCGCTGTCTTGCAAAGATAAGCTATTTGTGGGATGTCACGTTGCAGGGGCAAGCCGGTATCAGCCTGCTGCTGCATTCTTTTTGCCAGTTCCACAAGTGGCTTTTCTCCCATTCCATAGATCAGTAAGTCGGCTCCACTATCTACGAGGATGCTTTTGCGTACTTTATCCTGCCAGTAATCGTAGTGCGTCAATCGGCGCATACTTGCCTCAATGCCTCCCAAAACAACCGGAATGTCGGGATAGAGTTTCTTCAAGATTTGGGTATAAACGATGGACGGATATTCCGGTCGCATATCCGGGCGGGCATCCGGTGTATAGGCATCATCACTACGAAGACGCTTGTTTGCTGTATATTTATTGACCATAGAGTCCATGCAGCCGGCACTGATACCGAAGAATAGGCGGGGACGTCCCAACTTTTTAAAGTCACGTAAATCGTCTCGCCAATTGGGTTGAGGCACAATCGCTATGCGCAAGCCTTCCGCTTCGAGGATGCGTCCCACGACGGCAGCCCCGAAAGAAGGATGGTCCACATAAGCATCTCCGCTGAACAGAATAACGTCCAGTTCGTTCCATCCACGCAACTCTACTTCTTTTTTGGTTGTGGGCAACCAATCAGTCAGTCGATATTCTTTCATGCTGCAAAGATACGCATAAAATGAGGTTCAGCCAGAAAATGTGCAATTTTTGCATTCATAATCTATGCTTGTCGTATCTTTCATATTTCCGATTTTGCTTTTTATAGGTCTGTAAGGGATATAGCTTCTTAGAGTAGTATAGATTATAGAAGAACTTAGTACCTTTGCCTGCGAATGTTAATGCGTTCCACCATGGGGAACATTTCGTCCCCTTATAAGGAACATTGCGTTCCTCTATAAGGGGACGCAATGTTCCTTATAAGGGGACGAATAGATTTTCGTTGTCTTAGTCTTTAGTCCTTACGGAAAAGCGCCTTAGCCTTCACTGGTAACTTGGCAAAGTATGGGATGGGCACAAATAAAAATGCCAAAGAATCGTCTGGTTTATCCAGATATTTTATATTTTTGTACGCTAATGGCACAAATCAAAATATAAATCAATCAATTATGGAAACATCTCCGTATGAAGAATCAGGTTCAAAAGATACGCTACAAAGCAAACTTGACCGGGCAACTTTGGTTTTACAAAATATTAATGCCTATTTTTTACTGATTGATAAAGATTTTATTGTCTGCGACACTAATTACTACTCCTTGAATAAGCTTCCTGCTCCTGAGACTGGTGTGATGAAAAGGGTCGGTGACTTGTTGCATTGCCGGAATGCTGCCGAAGCCGGTGAGTGTGGCATGCACCAGCAGTGTAAACTTTGTGGTATCCGCGCAGCTATTGGAAGAGCTTTTCAGAAGAAAGAGAGTTTCAAAAAAGTAAATGCTTCTATGAATCTTCTGAATGAAGAAGAAGACAAAGTGATCCCCTGTGATGTTTCAGTATCGGGTGCTTATGTTGTTATTGAAGGAGAAGAGCATATGGTATTGACGGTTTATGATGTAACGGAACTGCAGAATGTTCAGAGGTTGCTGAACATAGAGAGAAAGAACTCGATATCTGCAGAGAGGTTGAAATCTACTTTTATTGCGAATATAAGTCATGAAGTCCGTACACCACTGAATGCGATTGTTGGCTTTTCCGGATTAATAGCTACTGCTTCCGATGAAGAGGAGAAGAAACTGTATATGGATATTATTTCAGAGAACAATGAGCGTTTGCTGCGTTTGATAAATGATATCTTTGATCTTTCGCAGATAGAGGCCGGGACTTTGAGTTTCGAGTATTCGGAGTTTGATGCCAATGACTTGTTGAGAGAACTGGAAGGCATGTTTCAAGTGAAACTGTTCAATAACCCTTCAGTTGATTTGATCTGTGAAGCATCCTTGCAACCTATTATCATGTATTCTGAACATCAGCGCATCATTCAGGTAATGGCAAATCTGATTCATAATGCGATTAAGTTTACCAAATCTGGTGAAATACGCTTTGGTTGCTACATGAAGGAAACGGATACCGTTCATTTTTATGTGTCCGACACCGGGATTGGGATACCGGAAGAAGAGCAACAAGAAATATTTACCAGCTTTAAGAAGTTGGATCGGGAAGTGCCGGGAACAGGTTTAGGGCTGACGCTTTCGCAAACTATCATTCGGAGTCTGGGAGGCAAGGCGGGTTTGGAATCTGAGGTAAACAAAGGGTCTACATTCTGGTTTGAAGTGCCTTTGAATATGAATAGGTACGCGAATTAAGCGTACCTATTCTATTTACATCTTGAACTGCAAGATCATCCGTTCTCCGTCGTATATTTCTCGGAAACCAATGCTCTGTTCCGCGAGGTATTCCTTCAAATCCTGGAAAGCCTCAGCGTTATTCATAATAATTTCCAACTTCTCACCCGACGCGGTTTCGCACATAGCTTTGACTGCGGGGATGAGAGGACTGTAAAGTTTTTGACCACAGGTGTCGATTGTTTTCATTTCATGATTCCTCTTCTATGGGTTCCTGCTTGGAAAGCCATTCCAGATAGAGCTTGATCAACTGTTGTAATCCGAAGGCCTTCATGTTGTTGTGGTATATCACGTCGATGCATAGGTCGAGCAGATCTTTGCTGTCCTCCTCTTGTGATGCGATGAGGGAGCGGATATTCAGTCTCAGTTTTTCCAGAACAGACTCGTCTACAATACCGTTACTGTCAATAAGATGGCGGAAAAGTCCGTATTTTTCAATAGTAGCCAGATTCTCTTCGGATATTTCTAAACTGCGGGTACCGCTGGGGTTTGCTTGTATAGTGTACATAGTTTTTTTATGTTTTAAAGGTTTATACTCTGAGAGCAAAGATAAGTTTTTCACCACAGATTATGCATACTTTCATTGATTATTCTTCCTTTTTTATTTTTATTTGCGTGAATCTGTGGTGAGGAATTGCAGGATAGAGGCCATGATAGCATTACGATCCGTTTCCTTTTCGATACTTTCAAAAGGAAATCCCATGACGAAGGTACGGTAATTGCCTTGATAAGCAATGGCAGCACTTTGATTGCCGGAATTATACGTTAGTACGGGGAAAGCACCACCTGTAGGAAGAATACATTCCGGAGCAGTTACGGGATAAGCATATTCGTTGGGTAGGCGGGGAATACTGAATGTACGTCCCAGCCCACTGATATTTCCTGAATAGCTGTCAGTGATAGACTGTCCGTAGGCGTATTTCAAAAGATTCTGTGTAAACTCCCGATCGCCTTGCGAGTTATTCATATCGCTGCCGATGTAGGAACCGCTAATAAGCAGATTACCACCGGATTGACAGTATGATGTCAATGCGCGTTGCATAGGGGAAGAAAAGGTTTTGTAATATGTGTTACGAGCCGGGTTACTTTGACGATCTTCTTTCTCCAGTCCAAGAATGTAATCCACAATATTATAAACCTCCAATGGGACGCGTCCGTTTTCTACAGCCTCATCGCTGCATGATACAAAACTATAATTGCCGGCTGCCTGTATTGCTTTTCCGTGTATGAAGGAGTAGTCGAAGGTATTTCCGGCAATTTTTAATCCTTCCCACTCGTCACTGCTGCGTCCCAGTTCCTTTCCCGTTTGCTTGCGGGAGAATTCGGTTTGAGCGCCGCAAAGTGAAATGTCATACAGATAAGGTACGCCCGGATCTTTTGTTAAATCAAATCCGGCTTCAATAGGGGTATCGATGACTGCCGGTCCACTGATACGGTCGAAGCCGTTGACAATCAGGATACGTCCTTTTTCCTTCTTGGCTTTATAAGCAGCAAGAATCTCGGACGGAAAACTTTCTCCCCCCCGATTGGCTGCGGTTACTTTAAAAGAGTAGACAATACCCGGTTCTATTTTGGCTGTATAAGAAGGGCTGCTGACACGTACGCCATTATCAAATCCTCCGCGTCCGATGCGGGTATAAACAATGTACTCACGTGGTTTGGCTGTAGGTTCCAGTTGATCCTCCTCACCCTTCCAGGAGAGTTCCAATGTATTCTTTTTATCGCCGAAGCGGATGGAAAAGTTGCTTACGGGAAGTGGTTGCACTACATAATCTTTGCCATGCTGATTGCAAAGGTATTGCAGAATAGCTTTATAAATGGAACGTCCTACGGTGAACTTAAAATTGGGGTCATGACCGAGGCGCATATCAGCAAAGTTCTGATGTGAAAGTAATTCAATGATAGTAGAAGGAATGGCAGGAAGTCGTGTTTCGCTGTAATTACGATCCCACATGCTTCGACGTGTCCAGTCTATGGCATAGTTGGAACGGATATCCCGCTGGAGTTGGGTGAGCAGGATGTCGGATAAGTCACGGGAAGCATAACGGCTGGTGCCTGCTCCGAGTTGTCCGCTATTGAAATCAGTAGTGTATATACCGAGTGAGCCTATGATTTTATCTTCCTTGTTGGCACCGGCATCACTGTGCAATGCCATAGAAATTTCAAAGGGTATCCCTAACCCTTTTTCTTTGGGATTGAATATGGAACCACCGGAAAGATAATTGATCATACGGGAGCGCACATTAATGTCGTCGGACATGTCATCCTTGCCTTCCCGTCCACCATAGACCGGATAAGGCATACCTGCCCATTGTGCAGAATAACGGGCACCTTCCAGATAACGCGGCAGCCCACTGGTTACTCCGCCACGTTCAATATTACCCATACCTCCACCGAAACGTACAGCATCGGCGCAGACCACTCCTTTCTGCTTACTTTCATTACTGAGTACTACCATACCATAATCATTCTTTCCTTTATCAAAGGTAAAGGTTCCAAGGTAGACCCATGTACCGCCACCTATCTGTTGGTTTACCTTGAATTCTGTAGTTCCACCATTATGAAACACAATGTATTTGGCATCACTTACACTATTAGGCAAGGTCTGATAAGAGACGTATACAGCGTATTCTCCTGTTTCAGGAATATCGGGTATCCACTCAGCAAAAGCTTTGTTTTTTTTCTTCTCGGTACGAGCAAATCGTGCCGTACCGAGAAGAAATGGGTTTTCATCATCCCGATAGACTGATTTATGCTGGGCGAAACCGGGAAGTCCTGTTTGTTCCCACTTGGCTTTGCGGCTTTTCATATCCAGATAAAGGGAATTTTGCGGAGTATCATTATCCACAATGACTTCCTGTTTCTGGGTATCCCGTTCTCGGGGAGTAAACACGTTGGCACCGGCATTCTCCAACATTGGGATGACGTAGGGAAGAATAAAGGATTGGGTGAATTGATCTTCTGTTGTACAGAACAGGCGGGGGCGTTGCCATCCCCATTTTCCGGTTTTGTTGATGAAGTACTTCCCATGACTTTGCCATAAAGCGATATGTTTACCTTCCAATCCCCGGCTGATTTCATAAGGACGCGAAACGCGCGTTACCCACGGCTCGCCTTTATACTCTAATCCGCTGTACAAACGGGATTTATCTTTTTTGCCTTTTCGGTAAAGATTAGGAATCAGGTCTTCGATGGGTTGTCCGTCCGTTATCACAGTTATATCATAATAGTTTACGGGACCCGGAAGTACTTGCTTCAGGTACCGGTATATGGCATCTACCGTTTTCTGGCGAAACGGTTGATAGGAGAATTTATCGTCCGCATAAATCGTTAATCTTTTTTTCTGATGATTTATGCGGAAGCTATCCAGTTTGCAAGTACCGATATTTACTGTGGTAGTGGTATATTCCCGAAAGAAAGATTGAAGACGATCTTGTACATTCGCTTCGGTATCTTGGGCTGCCAGTTTTCCATTAAGGGCGAAAGCGCAGCAACAAATGGCTAATAATATTCTTTTTCTCATATTCTCATAACGGATAAGCTCTGTGAGACTCTGTGCCTCTTTGCAGTGAAGTCCCTCCACAAAAGTACGTAAAAAAAGAGTGGAAAACCTTGGCTTCCCACTCTTCTTATTTCTATTTAGCAAACATTTACAACGGAATATATTCCACGAATGCCTCCATTGCTTCGTAAGATGCCAGACCAAGGCTGTCATACAATGCAGCAGTACCACGGTTGCGGTCTTCGCTGCGTTGCCAGAACAGACGTTCGTCGTTGCCCAGAAACGGTGCACTTTCCATCTGAGACTGGTGTTTCAGGATAGAGTTACGTTTGGCACGGAGTTCTTCAGGACTGATAGGCACTGCCATTTCAATGTTCTCAATTTCCCATTCAGCCCATGCACCACGATACATCCAGATGCGGCAATCTTTCAGCCATTTTGCACCTTCTTCTTTTTCCAGATCGATAGCTGCAAATACAGCATCGGTGCAGACACGGTGTGTGCCATGTGGGTCGGCAAGGTCGCCGGCAACGAATATCTGGTGAGGTTTCACTTCACGCAACAGATTACGTACGATTTCCACATCAGCTTCAGTCAACGGACCTTTCTGAATACGACCGGTTTCATAGAACGGCAGATCAAGGAAATGACAATGATCCAGTGGGATGTTATTGTATGTACAGGCGGTGCGTGCTTCACCACGACGTATCAAACCTTTAATGGTAAGAATATCGCGTGTATCGATGTCACCGTCTTTTTTCTCTTTCAGGAACTTACGGATTTCTGCATACTTATCGGTAATCACTTTGTCTTCGCTGTTATTGAAGATTTGATTGAAACCGTTGATAAAGTGCAGGAAACGGATTACTTCTTCGTCGCCTACGGCAATGTTACCGGAGGTTTCGTAAGCCACGTGTACATCATGCTTTTGCTCTACCAGACGACGGATGGTACCTCCCATAGAGATAACGTCATCATCGGGATGCGGAGAGAATACAACGACCCGTTTCGGATACGGTTTTGCGCGTTCGGGACGATAAGTGTCGTCTGCATTCGGTTTGCCACCCGGCCACCCGGTAATGGTATGTTGCAGATCGTTGAATATCTTGATATTTACATTATATGCAGAACCGAACAATGCCAACAATTCACTTAAACCATTTTCATTGTAATCTTTATTGGTAAGTTTCAGGATGGGCTTTCCCGTTAATTGGCACAACCATACGATGGCACTGCGGATCAGTTTGTCGTTCCATTCGCATGAAGTCACTAGCCATGGACGGTGAATGCGTGTCAGGTTGCCGGCAGCAGAAAGATCAATAATTACATGGGCATTATTGTGAGTTTGCAGGTAAGATGCCGGAATAGTATCTGTTACTGCACCTTCTACACACTCTTTTACCATTTTGGCCTTATCATCACCCCATGCCATCAAGAAGATTTTCTTGGCAGCCAGAATGGTGGATACACCCATTGTGATAGAGCTGATCGGTGTGCTTTCAATGCTTCCGAACATTTTGGATGCCTCGTTGCGTGAGTCATTATCCAGCAAAATCAAGCGAGTGGTGGAGTTCAGACGGGAACCCGGTTCGTTAAAACCGATGTTACCTACACGACCGATACCGAGTAACACGGCATCCAGTCCACCAAAGCTTTCGATGCGCTGCTCGTATAAACGGCAATATTCGAAAATCGTATCTTTGGGGATAGTACCGTCCGGACTGAAAATATTCTGCTTGTCGATGTCTACATGATCGAGGAACATTTCTTTCAGGGCATTCAGATTGCTGTTGATGGCATCTGCTGTAAGTGGATAATATTCGTAAAGGTTGAATATGATAACATTGCGGAAACTCAGACCTTCTTCCTTATGCATCCGGATAAGGGCTGAATATACATTGCGGGGAGAATTACCGCCTGGCAATGCCAATACGCAAAAACGTCCGGCTTTTTGTTTGTCGCGAATCAGTTGAGCTATTTCGCAGGCAATGTGGTTTGCACCTTCCTCTGCTGATTCGTAGATGTCAGCGGGGATTTTTTCCAGTCGGGTCAATACCGACCTTTCAAATGCATTCTCAGGCCTGTAATACCTGGGGGAGACTCTGTTGAGAGTGATTTGAGAACTAAGATTGGTTTTCATAACTAAATTGGTATTAATAAATTGATTAAAGCTTGTCGCTTCTATGATTTAACAAATATACGAAAAACAAAGTTCACTCATTTAATAGTGTTGGGGCTGTTTTTCGGAACAAGGTGTTTTTTTCTGACACTGTTTCGGGATACAAATGTAGGCACTTTTTGGTAACTATGTACTCACTTCTTTTAGGTATTTTCATTAAAAAGACTAAAATGGAATCTTTTTGTACAAATACATCACCTGTTCAGAGGGAGGTTGGGGACGTGTCGTTTGCGTACCTGTCTTTTAGTAACAGGTAATCCTAATTAATATAAAATGTAGTAGTTACTGTATTTCCTGTACTATCTACCGCTGTCAGCGAGTGTTTTCCGGGTGTAGGTTGCAAGGAGATCTTATGGAAATCCTGTGTCTGCGTCAGATAAGTATTATCAAGATGCCAAAAGATGGTGGTAGCGGGATTACCATGGGCCAGTTCGGCAGTCATATATCCTAGGCTTCCATCCATCTGTTTGGGTAATACAATCCGTGCATTCATGGGGGGGTAGATGAACTGCATCGGTTGGAGGGCATCTTCTCCGCAACCCGGCTTAAAAGGAGGAAGCGGACTGTATTCCGGATGATGCTGTTTGTAATACCATTCCCAGACGGGCGGCAAAGTGAACCAGGATTTCTGGATGGTAGGTTCCAGATTAGCACAATTCTCATAGATACGGTGAGTTTCATCGGCTGAGAGAGTGATGAGGTGATGATAAGGGCAAGCTTCCGTCTTTAATCCGGCGGGAAGAATCAATAAGGTGTCTGTTTCTTCGCAAAATCGGCCTTTCAGATGCCCGGATTTCCGGCATACTTTAGCCTTAACAAAGACATTTTCCGGACGTTTGAACCATTGTGTAGGAGGAAGCAGGCTGAATACATCAAACAGAACCGGACCGGCTGTCCGTGCTCCTACAAGACCGGGCTTGCCTTCTCCGGTAGCATTACCCACCCATACACCTACGGCATAGTGAGGAGTGACGCCTACAGCCCAGGCATCGCGGAATCCATGACTCGTTCCGGTCTTCCATGCGATGGGATGCATGGAAGGGATGGATTTCCAGTCTATTTCTTCGGGACGGTTCACTTCGGTTAGAGCATTGAATGTTTGCCATACGGCTCCCGGTTGAAAAATATCCGTTGTCTTTGCAGAAGTGACTGCCTCGGAATTTTCAGAATCTTCAGAATCTGAAAGCAGTAAACTACATTCCGTTTGTGGAAGTTGCAATAGACTCCGTCCCATATGTGCGTATGTATTGGTTACATCCCATAGGGTGGCTTCCGCTCCACCCAAGATAAGGGATAAACCATAATGGGAGGCGGGCCGATTGATTGTCTTCAAACCTATTTGCCTCAGGAAAGTGTGAAACTTGGGAACACCATATTTTTGCAGCATCGTTACTGCCGGAATGTTTAGTGAACGGGCAAGTGCTTCTGAAGCAGGAACAGCACCTTCGAACTGCAAACTGAAGTTTTGAGGCGTAAAGCCATTAATATTAATTGGTATATCAGGTAGTAATGTATGAGGTAGCAGGCTGCCTTCCTGCAACATGGCATAATATAGAAATGGTTTCAGAATACTTCCCGTGCTTCTGGGTGCCTGAATTACATCTACCTGGTTACCGCTTTGTTTCCGTTCGAAGTTTACATTGCCGCAATAAGCTACCACCTGATTGGTCCGGATATCAATCACCAGAATAGCCAGGTTGCGTATATCACTCCGGTTAAATTCGTTACTCCAACGTTCGGCTGCATTCTCTATTTGGCTTTGAATACCTCTGTCGATGGTTGACACGGAATATTTCCCATTCCGTTCCTGATAGAAGCGACTGACCAGATGAGGGGCTATTTGGGGGAGAGGATGAGGCTCATCGGGTAGTGGTTCACTGATGGCCAGTTCGTAAGTGGAACTATCTATAATCTTTCGTTCATACAATTGTTTCAATAGACGGTTTCTCTTATTGAGCAATGATTGTCGTGATTTGGAAAGGTGAATCATGGCGGGTGCGTTTGGAAGTACCGCCAACATAGCTGCTTCCGCCCAGGAAAGTTCTTCGGCCGAATGTCCGAAATATCGCCAGGCGGCGGCATCGAGTCCTACTACATTTCCTCCGAAAGGAGCGTGTGAAACGTACATGGACAGGATTTTTTCTTTTGAAGCACGAAATTCCAGTCGGGTAGCCAGGATCATTTCTATGAACTTTTCTCCAAAAGTACGCGATTCGTTTCTTGCCAGACGGATTGTTTGCATGGTGAGGGTACTTCCTCCACTTACAATGCGTTTATTCTTTAGGTTTTGGTAGGCGGCTCTGCCCGTGGAGACAGGATTGACTCCCCAATGGTGATAGAAATGCCTGTCTTCGAAAGTGATGAGACATTGCTTTATTTTCTTCGGAGTAGTGGTCCGGGGTGGAAAGCGCCATTGACCGTCGGATGCAATGCGTGCGCCCAGTAATTCACCGTTCCGGTCAGTGACAACGGTGGAGTAGGGTACATGGAAAAGTTGCCGGGGGAGGCAAAAGATATAGGCTATCACCAGAATTGTAATAAGTATGAGTATTACTTTTTTGGTGATAGACAGTTGTTTGAAGTACTTTATAATTTGAATCTTCATCAATATTTAAATATGACTATCTTAATTCTCCTCCTTCCAAAAGGAGGGGAATTTGAATAGTTTTGCTTATTTACTATTTACTGACAGTCGTTCTTCCTGCCTTTGTTCGTGCCTGTGCCGAAGCGTCATACATGGCTTCGCACTGGATAGCCGGCAGAATGAAATTGCCTGCATACGTCGCTTGCAATCTTATAGTGAACTTCTTCAGTCCGCTGCGTTGTAGGTCGAAGTAAGTCAGCACACGGTCGTCACGAATATCCTGATAGGTATAATCACGGGTAGGCGTCGCTTCCGGAGTCATCAACCGGTCATTGTAAATCTCCCAACCTGACGGCAGGATATGTGTTAATGCCAAATTGCTGTAAGCAGTGGTTCCACTGATATTACCTACGGTGATGACTGCCATAAAGTCTGTTCCTTGCTTGATATCATCTATGGATATCGTCGCTCCGTTCATATCCGTATATTTTACGTCCAGGCGGAGGTTATTGGATATTGCGGGTAATGTATCATTAAGTAATTGCGTGCGTGTAATGAGGTCCACACTTAATGCACCTTTACTTTCGTTCTTTACTATAATATTACCCGAAGCCGGTGAAGTGGACAGTTCCTTTGCAAATACAGCCTTGGCTGATTTCACTACGGGTTGCTGTTTTCCGTTCCAGGTCCAAGTGAAGTCCAGAGTACCTGAAAGCTTCTCAGCCAGACGTCCCATCGCCATTAATGAGAAAGCAGTGGACTGTGTGCTGAACCAATTCTCTTCGGCCAGATTCTTGGATACCTTCTTCGCCTGTTGCAATGCCGCCTGGTCACGGTTCATCAGGAGTAAAGTTTCCAATATCATAGCTTCGTCACGATCATACGAACCATAGATATAATTCTGTGAGGAATAAGGGGTAACGGTGGTTTCTGCCTTAAATACCAGTTCTTCAGCCGGTTTCATCTTACCTGTCAGGGCATAAGCGGCTGCCAGTCTCCATTTGGCTTGCAGAGGCAGGTTAGCTTGTTCTTTCATCCGGTTCATGGCACCCTGCTCAGGTGCCCCGGCTAATGCCAGTGTGTACAATCTGTATGCCTGTTGCACTCCCGTTTGCCAGTAAGCCCAACTGTCATCCTGATCCGGCATCCGCCAGTTCTGGGCAGCAGCACGTTGGAAGCGTTTCCACTTATTCAGTACATTCGAGTTGACAGCGTAGCCTTTCTCCTGCGCCAATACAAGGAACATGCCCGCATAAGAAGTAATCCACTCATCGGCACTGGCATTTCCCGGCCAGTAAACAAAACCGCCGTTCGGAAGCTGGCGTGCATAGAGTTGCCGTATCGCTTCCTGTACGTTGGTCTTAATCTTTTGAGCTTCTTCCTCATCCACAGCTTTAAACTGGCTGACGAACAATAGCGGCAGAGCTTTGGAAGTCAGCTGTTCCGTGCAATGATGCTGATAATTATACAGGTAGTCGAACCTGCGGCTGATATCTACCGAAGGAATGCGTGAGACTTCCAGCAGCATACGGCTATTTGCCGGAGAAGCACCATTCAATGAATAAGGAAGTGTTACACTTTCTCCCTTTTCCACCCATTGGTTGTTGCGGAAGGTCACTGCCGGATTCGGGTTTCGGACTTCTATTTCAATGGTTTCTTTCGCCTGCTGACTGCCACCGCTGGCAGTGATATGTATCGTTGCTTTTCCTGTTTTACTTCCGGTCTTTATCTTAAAGTAAACGAGTTGGTCACCCGGTTGACTGAAAGTAATGGATTGTTTATTGGGATCAATCACTTGTACACCTCCACCTGAAGCCTGGATGGATACCGATACATTCTTCACTTCCTTCTCCATGGCAAAGACATTTACCGGGACAGTAATCTCTTCTTGTGTGCTCAGCACACGGGGTAGTGTTGACAACAACATCAACGGTGTCCGCACGAAAGAAGTCTTTTCCGCTTTTCCATAAGCTCCGTTTTGCCCCGCTACCACCATCGTACGTACAGAACCTACGTACATCGGTAGTTTCAGCGTGTGCGTCTTCTGTTTCCCTTTATCCAGATAGAACGGACCGATAAATTTCACTATCGGCTTGAAGCGGTTCGCTTTTGCATCGGCTGGTTTCAATGTCTCGTCACCACCCGTACTGAACAATGAACTGTAACGTCCGGCAGATGCTCCGAGTACATCGTCATACATATCCCAGGTGCGGATGCCCAATGCTTCGCGGGCATAGAATTCATTCCATGGATCGGGAGTCTTGAAATTAGTCAGGTCGAGCAATCCATCATCTACAATGGCCAGTGTGTACGTCATCTGTTTGCCGTTCTTTTCGCTGACGGTAACTGTGAAGTCCGTTTCCGGTCGCAACACTTCCGGCATTTTAATTTGCGGTTGCAATATAGTTTGTTTGTTAGTGACCAATACCGGAACTACACCGTACATACGTATCGGCAAATCGTTCACCGTCTGTGCATGAGGTTGCAACAGGCTGATGTGCAGATAAACGTTCGGCGCCATTTCCGGAGTCACTTTGAAAGAATACTTTGTGTCTCCGTTGTTGGAAACTTCAATCCATTCACGTTGCAGAACGGTTGAACCGTTTTCCAGGGCTACCAGTGCACGTCCTCCCGCAGCGGCAGGAATAATGGCTGTTGCCGTTTCACCTATTTCATACGAGTCTTTATCCAGAGAGAAAGCGAGCATTTTAATGCCGCTGGGGTCCGTCTTGCTTGAACGTCCGCGCCAATCCGGCCAGTCTATATAAACAGTTCCGCCGGTGGCATGCCCACTTTCCTTATCTTTCACATAAATTAGGTAACGTCCCCAGTCCGGATAGTTTACCCGGAATTTGAAAGTTGCCTTTCCGCCTGTAGTCTGTATATTGCCACTGGCTACGGGAGTGATGGAACTACTGTTGACATAAGTTCCGAATGATTCGTCCCGGTTCTCCCACCACCAACTCCAAGAGATACGGTAAATCTTATATTCCAGATTGGAGCGGTTCACTAATTGCCCTTCTGCATTTACGGTGACAATGTCGAATACATGATCCTGGTCTGTCTCGATGTATTTTCCTTTCGGTTGGTTCAGATTAATCCCTACGTAAGAAGAGAATGGAGAGAACGGAATGCTTTGCGTGTAAATACTGGCGTCTCCTCCCGGTTCGAATACACGGCTGGTTAAAGTTGCATTCAGCATTCCCGGGGCATTGGTGGCAGCCGGAAGTTTCAACCTAAAGTTAGCTTTTCCTTCCGCATCCAGCGTTCCGTCGAATACATCGTTTTTCACAGTTGTAAATTCAGTAGCCGGATTATTGAATATGTATTGCCCGTAGTTCTTAAATTGCGTATTTACTTTTGATAGGGACATTTCCACCTTGGTTTTCAGCCGTGAAGCTGTGGCGCCTGTCAGCCATGTGGAAGTAAGCATTACCGGCATTTCTTTGGTAGAAGCTTGGATTACTTTCTCCGGTAGTTTCAGATTAATTTTCAGGCGGTTTGGCTTCACTGTTTCTATGCGAAGGCTTTTGTGGAAAGCGGTTCCGCCTACTTTGACGTAAGCGTTCCATAATCCCGTCGGGTCTTCGGGGCGTGTCGGCAGGTCAAACGTGTAGAAACCGTTTATACCCTGTGTGGAAATTATTTTGGTATAGAATTGTCCTCTCGGATTATACAATTCCAATGCTACAGGGTGTTTATCCGGAATTCTTTTTTCACGGTCTTCCATAATAAAGCTTACATGCAGCGTATCTCCCGGTCGCCATACCCCTCTTTCGCCATAGACGAATCCTTTCAATCCTTTCTGAATATCTTTTCCACCTACATCGAACCGGCTGACAGATTGTTCTTCACCGTCTGCCACACGAACGTAAGCCTTTTGTTTCTCTACTTCGGCCACCACAATGAAAGGAATACCTTTCGGGGTGATTTCCGTAAATCCTTCACTATTGGTCTCAGCGGTTCCGATGGCTTGCAACTGGAAGTTGTAAACAGTCACTTTTGCTTTCTCCATCGGTTTGGTATCCAAGATGTTGCTTACGGCTATCCACAGTTTGTTCAGTGAATTCCGTTTTACAATCATTCCTATATTGGAGGCAAATACATTGCACGATGCTGCCCGGTCAGAGTCCATATAATAGGAGGGATGGCAAGGATTATTGCGTTCCCGCCAGTTATACTGGCTCCAGTCCATCTTTATGTTACCATTATAGTAGAAATAAGTTTCCGGGGTATCCCATTCTGCTTCATTTTCTTCGAAAGTACTACTTCCACTGACTTTCGTCAATCCCTCTGAAGCAGTATTGTCTGCAAAGCTCATCTCTTGTTTTTCTGTTCCGCTGCAAGGATAGGCTGAGTATTCCTGCCGGAAAGAAAGTATGATACGGTAGATAGCACCCGGTTCCTGCCGGATCAGTCCGGCAAGGTCTATTGAATAGTCTTCCCATCGGTGCACGTCTTTTGTGCTGTCCTTGCTCAGCCACAATGTGTTCTGATAAACCAATCGTCCGGAACGGCGCAGTTCACTGGCGGATGAGAGCGTATTGGTCTGCATGAACATCAGTACATTGTTTTCAAAAATACGGATTACGCTTAAATCTACCGCATAGAGATTGACTGCCCGGAACGGGATGATTAAACTTTTGGAGTCGGGCAGGATAGCGGCTGATGTAGACATGCTCACTTGTGGTTTCAGATTCAGTTCGCTGAATGCGATGGAATGTGATGTTCCGAGCGATTTATCCCGGCTGTTTTTCACTCCTTCGTGTATCTTCAAAGTCAGTTTGCTCAGTTGGTTGGCTTCAAAGTAGATGTATACTTTATTATTCTCCACTTGAAATATAGAAGATGATACTTCGGGGATTTCAATCAATCCGTTCAGGTCTTGTGTGGTAGAAACAGGATCGGAGAATACTATTTCGATTCCATTTTCCGGTTCGTCAATACGTTTGGCAGAGAGGAGACGGAAATCATTCTTGGCAGGGATCAGTACGTTTTCTGTCAGTTTGCGGTCGATTCCTGCAGGACTGCCGTTGGCGGTGATTTCCAGCTGGTAGTCTTCCGCTTCGCGAATGACACCGGCTATTTCAAACAGATAGCGTATCGGATGATCTGTCGGAGTGATACTGACCGGATAGCTTTGACCGTTTCCGCCTTTGGCAGAGAGCATTTTCTCAACTGCTTCTTTGGAAGTGGCATCACTGAAACGTACTTCACCTTTCAGCGTCACTAGGTCGCCATGGCTATCTACGTCGATGGTTGTTAGCGGTTCAATATACAGTGTGAAATTGGGTTCCTGTACTCTGAAAGAGAATTTGAATTCTTTCAGGCGACTGTCCACTTCTACAAACCGACCTAATTGGAACGTACCTTCATAGAACTCTCCCGGTTTTAAAGTTCCTGGTTCAGGAACGAATTCAATCGTATTGTTGCTGACCCAATATGCTTTACCTTTCAGGGACGGGGAGAAACTGAATGGGTTTTCTTTCAGTTCATTGTTCAAATCTACCATAGCTTGATCTTGTGTCAGTTCTATGCGTATGTTCGAAGTTTGTGAGATAACTCCTCCTGTATATGCATTTACAAAAGGTGCATACTCGGCAGAAGGAACAATATCTTTTTTGCTGTTTGCGCAAGAGGAAAAAACTATGATGGTCAGTAACAGAGAGAATAGCTTGTCAGCTATACGGTGTTTAGCTTTCATTCGTTCCATAATATAAAAGAATTATAAATTCTCAATAGAAAAGGCATCCGCATCTTTCCATGCGGGGAATTTTTGTCTGAATTCTCTCAGGACAGAGAGGTCGAGAGTTGCGGTGGCGGTTCCTTCTTCATGATCGGGTACGCTGGCAAGCAAATCGCCCTTTGGTGAATAAATGACGCTGCCGCCATTATATAGCATTTGATTTCCATCCGTACCGATACGGTTGACACCGCAAACATAACTGATATTTTCGAGTGCACGTGCTTGTAACAAAATGTCCCATACCCGACGGCGGGGAACAGGCCAGTTGGCAACGTATATCAGAAGATCATATTCATTATTTACGTTCCGGCTCCATACCGGGAAGCGAAGGTCGTAGCAGACTAACAGTAGTATATTCCACCCCCGGTAGGAGATAACAGGCCGCTGGCTACCCGCTGTAAAATGCTCCGTTTCCTGGCCCATACGAAAGAGGTGCCGTTTATCGTAGTAATAAGCTTCCCCTTCGGGAGTCAGGAAAAAAGCACGGTTATAATAAGACTTATCAGGAATGGGAACCGCATTTTTATTTGCATCTACTTCTTCATCGCAAGCTATATAACTGCCTGTAATGGCGAATTGGAATTCTGCCGCCCATTGGCGCAAGGTGGTGATGGTTACACCCGATACTGGTTCAGCTAGCCTTCGGCTGTCCATACTAAAACCGGTAGAGAAGGTTTCGGGCAAGACAACAATCTCCGCTACTCCACGAAGCGCTTTGAGCTTCCTACGGAGTAGGCGGAGATTTTCTTGTTTATCTTCCCAAACAATATCTGTTTGTAATAGAGTTACACGCATAACTTCATTGAAATATTTTAGGCGCGGATTATACGTATAACGCGGATTAACGTGCTACGTTATACTTGCAGGCAAAGATTATTTGCCTGGCTTTCCACGCCGCAAGGTAATAAAAATCCGTGTAATCCGCGTAATCCGCGCCTAAAAGTTATTATCAAATGTTGCCTAAAGCAAAGTTCTTCGGGTTCTTCCCTTTGAAATCCTTATAATAGAGCTTTACCTCGCGCATATCCTTTTCGATATCTCCTGACGGCATAATCGCTTTTGTCGCGGAAATCGTTTTAGTGGTATAATCGATACCTATCATTACAATAGGTACCTGCGCTTTCAATGCAATAAAATAAAATCCTTTCTTCCAATTAGGGTTTGCTTTGCGGGTTCCTTCCGGTGTAATAGCGAGCTGGAATTTCTTGCTTCTGGCGAATCTTTCCGCCATCTGGTCTACCAGTGATGTTTTGCGTCCCCGATCTACCGGTATGCCACCTACGGCTTTGAATATTAGTCCCAGTGGAAAGAAGAACCATTCTTTTTTCATCATGAAGCAGGTTTTCCGTCCGATAGCTCCGTAAAATAGTTTGCCGATAAATAAATCCCAATTAGAAGTATGAGGTGCTGCAGTTATCACACATTTATCATAATCCGGTACCGTTACATTTGTCTTCCATCCCAAAATGCGATAGTAGATAAAGCTGTATATTGCTTTTTTCATTCCCGGTGCTTACTTCAGATTACCGATAGCGTTAATAATTGCGTCTACTTCTTTATTAAAGTCTTCGCGGAATTTCTTGTAGAAACCTTTTACATTTCCCGGCTCGGTATGGCTGATACGGCTGATAAATTCATCTTGCATACTCAGGATTTTACCCATCAATTCGTCAGCTTTTGCTTTATCGGTTCCGGGTACGTATAAGCTGTTTACCAAACACTCCATGAACAGTTCACCTGCGATATAATTGACGTTTTTCTTAAGTTCTCTTCTACTTGCCATAATCTTTACGTTTTAAGTGAATAATTTGAAATATTTCCGGTAAAGATAAGTACTTTCCACGGTATAAACCAACATTTCATATTTTTTTTGATGTGCGCTTCCTTTCATAATTCAGAAAAAAACACGAAATTTGCGACGCTTTTGAACGAAACTTTACTAACACCTTTAAATAATTAGATAAAATGACAAAAAGTGCATTGCAAATTGCAAGGGCTGCTTATCAGCCCAAACTTCCGAAAGCGCTGAAGGGTGCCGTTAAGGCGGTAGCTGGAGCAGCTACTCAGTCTGTAGCCGATCAGGAAGCTATCCAAAAATTGTTCCCTAATACGTACGGAATGCCTTTGATCAAGTTTGAGGCTACTGACGAAGTGGTTAACTTCCCCGCTATGAATGTGGGTGTTATCCTTTCCGGTGGTCAGGCTCCCGGTGGTCATAATGTGATTTCCGGTATTTTCGACGGCATCAAGAATTTGAATAAAGACAGTAAGTTATATGGTTTCATCCTTGGCCCCGGTGGTTTGGTAGACCATAACTATATGGAACTGACTTCAGACATTATTGACGAATACCGTAACACAGGTGGTTTCGATATCATCGGTTCCGGTCGTACCAAATTGGAGAAAGAAGACCAGTTTGAAAAAGGTCTGGAAATCCTGAAGCAACTTGATATCAAAGCATTGGTTATCATCGGTGGTGACGACTCTAACACCAATGCCTGCGTACTGGCTGAGTACTATGCAGCTAAGAAGTGCGGCGTACAGGTAATCGGCTGTCCGAAGACTATCGACGGTGACTTGAAGAACGAAATGATTGAAACTTCTTTCGGTTTCGACACTGCTTGCAAAGTTTACTCTGAAGTCATCGGTAACATTCAACGCGACTGTAACTCTGCTCGTAAATACTGGCACTTCATCAAGTTGATGGGACGTTCTGCTTCTCACATCGCACTGGAATGTGCTTTGCAGGTACAACCTAACGTTTGTATCGTATCAGAAGAAGTTGAAGCAAAAGATATGTCTCTGGACGATGTAGTGACTTACATTGCACAGGTAGTAGCTAACCGCGCTGCTCAAGGCAACAACTTCGGTACGGTTTTGATCCCTGAAGGTCTGATTGAGTTTATCCCGGCTATGAAACGTCTGATCGCTGAGTTGAACGACTTCCTCGCTGCAAATGCAGAAGAATTCTCTCAGATTAAGAAATCTCACCAACGTGATTATATCATCCGCAAACTGTCTCCGGAAAATGCTGCTATCTATGCCAGCCTGCCCGAAGGTGTTGCACGTCAGCTGACGCTGGATCGCGACCCGCACGGAAACGTACAGGTATCTCTGATTGAAACAGAAAAACTGTTGTCGGAAATGGTAGCTACTAAGCTCGCTGCATGGAAAGAAGAAGGTAAATTTGTTGGTAAGTTCGCTTCTCAACATCACTTCTTCGGTTATGAAGGCCGTTGCGCTGCTCCGTCTAACTACGATGCTGACTATTGCTACTCGCTGGGTTATACAGCTGCTTCTCTGATTGCTAATGGTAAGACAGGTTATATGTCTTCTGTACGCAACACTACAGCTCCTGCTGACCAATGGATTGCAGGTGGTGTACCCATCACGATGATGATGAACATGGAACGCCGTCACGGTGAAATGAAACCGGTTATCCAGAAAGCTCTGGTGAAACTGGATGGTGCTCCATTCAAGGCATTTGCTGCTCAACGCGACCAGTGGGCTATCACTACAGACTATGTATATCCGGGACCGATTCAGTACTTCGGCCCTACAGAAGTTTGTGACCAGCCGACAAAGACTTTGCAGTTAGAGCAAGCTAAATAAATCAGCAAGCTAACGAAAAGTGAATAAGAAGAACGCAAATTACATGAATTACACAAATTTGAATAATCTATTTGCGTAATTTGTGTGATTTGCGTTCTATTTTAACTAATGCATGGCAACTAAAACTAATTCTACACCTCGTCGAAAACCAATTTCCCGTCCTGCTGCACCTGCTGTACGCCGCGGTAAGAAAAAGAGCAAAGAACGTATCATGCCCACATGGTTGCGTGCTATACTTGCTGTTGGGATTATTGCTGTGTTTTCTGCCGGTTTTTATTGGTTTTTCATTCGCCCGTATGCTTATCGCTGGAAGCCTTGTTATGGTCAGAAAGGATATGGTGTCTGTATGCCCTGTGACTATGAAGTGCATGGCATTGATATTTCCCATTATCAAGGCAGTATAGATTGGATACAACTGACATCCAATAAAACAACCAAATTTCCTATCCATTTTGTCTTTATGAAAGCCACTGAGGGTGGTGACCATGCTGACGATACTTTCCCGTTCAATTTTGATCAGGCACATCGTTATGGTTTTATCCGTGGGGCTTACCATTTCTTTTCTCCCAAAACAGATCCGCATAAGCAAGCTGATTTCTTTATCCGTACGGTTCAGCTTATTCCCGGCGATCTGCCCCCCGTACTTGATGTCGAAACTATTGGTAAAAGTACGCCTCATGATCTGAAGATTGCCGTTAAAACCTGGCTCGACCGTGTAGAGTCACATTATGGAGTGAAACCTATTCTTTATACTTCCTATAAATTTAAAAGCCGCTATCTTAATGATTCGGTATTCAATACATATCCCTATTGGATTGCTCATTATTACGTAGATTCCGTCAAGTACGAAGGTTCCTGGCACTTCTGGCAACATACTGATGTAGGCAATGTTCCGGGCATTAAGGAAGAAGTTGACTTGAACGTGTTTAATGGCTCATTGGAACAATTGCAGGCTCTTACTTTACAAAAATAATTTAGTTGAAAGTTCTCTCTTTTTATATGTTTTCAATCTGCTCTTGTTTACAATATATTTTTTGCAATAAACGTGTTCCGAGTATCGGTCTGTAATGTCCTCTTTCGTAGTAGTTATGAATATCGTTCGTGTATTCATTAATACCACTGAAATCAAATACGTTGGTATCACCGAAAAATCTTTTTAAGATCTCCACGTCTGCAGGATTTATGCTTATTTGACTGTAATCAGGACTGATAATAATCTTGACTGAAGTGCTCTGTCTCCGGCAGATTTGACTTATTTCCTCTAATAATTCGATTTGTGCTTGCCAAAGAAACGGTTCACCTTTCCGGTATTTTCCATTTCTATAATTGGGATCCCTTGTTTTCTGGAATTCTTTTTTATGACTTTCCCAATATGCTTCTCCTTCACGTTGGATCATTTCTTCCCGGGGATTGATGGCGTCATTGGTCACAGGATCTTTGACGACACCATAAGGATTGATCACTCCTTTCATATAGGGGCGGTATTGATGGAATATTTTATAATCGAGATAGGGAAGCAAGAAATTGGGAAAGAAAAAGGCTTGGCAGAATTTCTCCTGGAAACTAAAGTTACTGATTCCTGACAGAGCAGGAGGCAGTACATAATTATGGCCGTTTAAAAGCTGGTCTTTTCCTAACGACTCTTTATCCAGAATCAGAAGCAGGTTTTTAATTTCTGCGCCGTTTTCTTCCAAAGCTTGTAGTTTTTTGCAAATGGCAGCTATACTCTCGGCATTACCAAACAGGCGTATTGCCCTGCCTCCATTCAGATATTTTTCCCACTCGCGGCATGGATAGGCCATCGTACAGGAATTTCCCATAATGAAGGAGTCAAAAGCAATGGAGTCCCGGTTGTTCATGTACATTTGCCAACCGATATAGCTTTCGTTCAACATAACAGGAGAGTTGTCATAACGGTCGTAATGTTTTAAAACCATAAAAGGGTCATTCAGAAAATAGACCGCCAACAGACTGATAAAAGGTATCAGGAATATAAATAATTTTAGGATGAAACGCATGGCTGCACTTCGTTCATTCTTTTTCTTCATAATGCTGTCTTTATTTATATTAAAATTGCAGATAGATAAAACTGTCGGAATTGAACTGTCCCAATGTAAAGAACATAATAGCCAGCAAATAATAGATGCTCCATCTGATAAGTGCAGGCTGTTTTGCCAATGCTTCCAGAAGATCTCGTTTAGACATGAAATATTCGTAGGTTAGAATCAGTACAAGGGCACTGCCTGCGACGATGCAGTTATGATCCGACATCCCGATGCTCATCTCTTTCCAACTGGCATGGGTGCTGAACGAAATGTGTCTGATATAATAAAACGCATCGGTAACCGAATCCAGGCGGAAGAAAATCAGGGAAAAGGCAAAAAGAAGATAAGTACGGATAATAGATAAGGCGCTAAACAATGGATTGCCTAACCAAGTCTTCAATTTGTTGCGGAAGATAGCGGTTTTCATTTCATAAAAAATGAGAAGCCCCTGGATGAGTCCGTAGATGATAAAGTTCCAACCTGCACCATGCCAAGCGCCCAGTCCGGCAAATGTAAGGCTCAGGCTCAGGAATACACCCCATTGCCCCCAACGACGCATACCGGAAGACAGGGGAAGGTATAAGTAATCTCTAACCCAGAATGAAAGGGACATGTGCCATCTTCTCCAGAATTCGGCAGTAGTTTGTGCTATGAAGGGGCGGTTAAAGTTAGGGCTGAGTTTAAATCCCAACATACAGGCACCTCCAAGAGCAATATCCGTGTAACCAGAAAAGTCACCATACAATTCTATCGGATATAAAAGGCATGCCATGAGTAACTGGACGCCGGATGCTGCATGCACAGAATTGAAAATTCCATCTATATGGGGAGAAATATAGTCGGCAAGTATCAGCTTTTTTATCAATCCTACTACTATCAGTTTCATTCCATAGACAATAGACTGGTAGGCTACCGGTTTCCCTGACTTTAATTGGGGAAGCATATCTCTTGCTCTCTCTATAGGACCTGACAGGAATTTCATGAAGAAGAGCATATATATCATGAAGTCGGTAAGATTCTCTTCCGGCTCTTCTTCTTTCCAATAGATTTCAGTCAGATAGGAAAGAGCCTGGAAAGTATAAAAGGAAATACCTAAAGGAAATAGTAAGTGTACGCCGGGCAGTAGGTTGGCATATCGGAATGTTAACCAGCCTACTATCAGAAGACATAAGCCTGAAATATAGATTCTTTTTACATCCTTTTCACGTTTTGTTTGCCCTACCCATTTGCCGAGAAAAAAAGTTGCCAGTGAAATGAGGAGGGCTATCACCAGAAAGGCTATATGATAGTATCCTATAAAAACACAACTCGATAACAAGAGCACCGCTTTCTTATATTTCGTGGGGAGTGTGTAGTATAAAAGGAAAGTACACACAAACAGTGTGACAAAATTCAGGGATATGAATGACATGTTCTACTTTGTTTTAGTCAGAATTGCATTACAAATATCTCCTACATTCTTAAACCGTACAATATCCCTGAAAGTAAAATGAACATTAAAATCTTTTTCAATTCTACTTATTAGTATCATGTTGGTTAATGAATTCCATCCCTCTACGTCCTGTGCAGTGGTTTCATTGGTAAGAACGATGTTATCTCTCTTTAAGATTTCCTGAAAAATCAGGCTTAGTTTGGTTAAAATCATCTGAGTATCCATGTTAGTTTAGTTTTATATTAATTCCAAGATTTTCTTTCTATCTGTTTTACTGCTGGTGTTCAGAGGAAAATGCTCCATGCAGTGTATATGTTTAGGAATCATGTAGAACGGTAATCGGTTATTCATGTATTCTTCTATCTGTTGTCTATCGAGATGAACTTTTTCGACGACCAGATGCAGTTCGCATTGGTTGTTTTCTCCATATTTGGGAATGACAACCGCTTTGCATTCATTGTTGAAGTAGTTTTTTACGACGTGTTCTATTTCACTTAGTTCAATGCGGAATCCCTGTAGCTTTATCTGTGAGTCTTTCCGACCGCAGTATATAATATCACCATCGGCATCTAACTGACAAAGGTCACCGGTTTTGTAGTAAATCTTTCCATCTATTCCTTTGATGAGGCATTCCTGAGTCTTTTCCGGGGAATTCCAGTAGCCGTTCATGATTTGTTTACCACTGATCCAGAGTTCTCCGGTCTCCCCTGTAGATACGGTAGTTTCATTGCTGTCCATAATCAGAATGTCGGTTCCATTGAATGGTTTTCCTATGGCAATCATTCCGTTGTGGTGTTTGCACGAAGTGGTTGGTATCTGATAAACTGTACAATAGATTGTTCCTTCTGTAGGACCGTACAAGTTCACAAAAGAGGCATTAGGTGCACAGCTTCTGAAAGCAGACAGTAATTCTACATCCGATGCTTCTGCGGTAACAACCAGATACTTCAGTTCAGGAAGCTGTATCTCTGAAAAATACGGCAATAGTAACTGGAGTAGCGAAGGAGCTACGGCAGCAAATGTAAGGTTGTATTTCTCCAGGGTTTCAATGACATTGATATACTTTACACCTTCCGGGGAAACTGTATATACACATGCTCCTATAGTCAGTGGGTATAAGAAAGATACGATGGATACATCAAAGGTCAGCTCAAACATTTGCAGCATCCGGTCGTTTTCATCTAACTGCCAGTCCAGATGACTGTATGCATCATAGAAAGCATTCAGGTTATTGCGGGAGATAGGAACTCCTTTGGGTTCTCCCGTACTGCCGGAGGTGAAGATGATATAAGCGTTTTCATTCTTTTCCGCATGGCTGGCAGAAGAGGAGGGAAGTGTTTCTTGTATTTCCGAAGTACATATAAAGTCTATATGCTGGGTGTCCAGATTCAAAATACGAATATCTTTTGTATATAAGATTAAATGAATATCGGCAAGCTCGGCTATCTTCTTGTTTCTATGCTTAGGATAGGCAGGGTGCAGGATAACATACGTTTTTCCACTGATTAATACTGCCAGTATGGAGGCATAGGTTTCTAATTTGTCTTCGGCTATGATGCCAATGATTTTGTCTTTCCTTTCATTAATCAAGGTCGATATTTTGTATACGGTTTCAGATAATTGCCGATAGGTATAGGCGATGTCATTAATAACAAATGCCTGATGTTCCGCATACTTCTCAAAAGCATTTATGATCTCACCGATCATATCTTTTTGATCCTTTTCCATTTTGTTTGTGATTTGATAGTTATAGTAAAGTCTAATTTGTTTTTGCACAAATAAAGACAGGGAGAATTTATATTCTCCCTATAGGCCTATCGTTAATGTGTGTTAAGGATCGTATGCTTTCGGAGAATTAAAGTCTGAACTTTACTGCTGCCCAACGATTTTTCTCCTGGTGGTGCACAAATTGCAATCCATTACGTTCAGCCTCTGCCTGAATCAATGGAATGTCATCTACATAAAAACCGCTCATATACAGTTCTGATCCCGGATGCATGCAACGCACATATTGTTTCATGTCATTCAGCAGAATATTACGGTTGATGTTGGCAATAATCACATCAAACGGACCTAGATCTTTCAGGGAAGATGCATCACCTTGTGACACGGCGATATTGTCTACATGGTTCAGCTCTATGTTTTCAAGGGAATTGCGTACACACCATTCATCAATATCAATAGCGGTGCAAGGTGCAGCACCACGCATACGGGCAAGAATAGCGAGGATAGAAGTACCGCACCCCATATCGAGTAAAGACTTTCCTTGCAGGTCACTGTCCAGCAGTTCACTGATGATGAGGCTGGTAGTTTCGTGGTGGCCCGTACCGAAAGCCATTTGCGGATTGATTACGATGTCATATTCAGTTTGGGGAACATCGTGATGGAAAGTGCTGTGAATGACGCAACGATCACCAATAACAATCGGTTGAAAGAAATTCTTTTCCCATTCCTCGTTCCAATCTTTGTCTTCAGCTTCTGCAAAAGTATATTCAATTTTTGTATCCGGTAGGGGGAATTCGGCTATAACTGTTTTTACAGTTGTCTCATCATACAAATCCTTTTGTATGTAGGCAGCAATACCGTCTTCTTGTTCTACAAAACTCTCAAAACCTGCATCACCCAGAACAGCGGCAAGCACATCGTTCACTGTTTCAGTGCAGGGGGAAGTGCGGAAAGTAAATTCTAAATATTTCATTGGAATACAATATATTGTTAAATGCAAAGAGGGTCCCGATGAAGTGAACCGGTTTCTTTGTATATTTGTTTATTAGTTGCAAAGATAATGTAAATCGAATGCAGAACTTTCATGCTTGCATGAAAAAGTTATGTTGAGATGCAGTTTATCTTTTTTAAAGATAGGGTATTTAGGGAAATCCCTATAATCATTTGGGGAAATTCTTCTGCAGACGGTAATTCCCATCGCTATCTTTGTGACGTGATAAAATAGATAAATGTAAACCAATAAACTACACCCATATGAAAAAGATTGTTTTTTTATCGCTTTTTGCCTTGTGCCTCCCTTGGATGGTTTCGGCGCAGAGCATAGATGACGACCTTTACTACACTCCTTCTAAGGATAAGAAGGAAAAGAAGCAGGAGAAGAAAAGAACATCTGCTCCGGCTGAAGAGATTGTAGTAAAGTCGAATGCACCGACTACGGTTTATACGTCGCCGGGGAATACTACTGTTGTAGTTCAGGATCGTAAAGGAAATGCACGTGATGTAGACGAGTATAATCGTCGCTATGATTCACGTGAGAATGACTTCGTAATGGAAGACGATACCTTATATATTAAAGAAAAAGCTGTGCCTGATCCGGAGGGGGAATGGGTAAACGGCTTCGATGGTTCGGAAGAAGATTATGAATATGCTATGCGTATCGTACGTTTCCGTAACCCTCGTTATGCAATAAGTATCAGTAGCCCATACTATTGGGATGTCGTTTACGGTCTGGATACATGGAACTGGAACGTTTATACTGATGGAATGTATGCTTATGCTTTCCCAACTTTCTCTAACCGCCTGTGGTGGGATTGGCGTTATAACTCCTACGGATGGGGTGGCTATCCTTATTATGGTTGGGGAGGTTACTCACCTTATTACAGCTATGGTGGCTGGTCCTATGGTTGGGGCGGCTTCTACGGTGGCTGGGGATGGGGACACCATCACCATCATCACTATCCTGGCGGTGGCTGGTATCCCGGTGGCGGTGGACACTGGGGAGGTGGTCATTGGAATAGCGGTAGCGTATATACGTATAGACGTCATGATGGAACACGTTATTCCAACGGAAATCGTGTCTCTACTGCACAAGGAACTACACGTCGGGGTTCTGTAACGAATGGTGGACAAACCGTACGTCGTTCTTCGGATGCTACTTCCGTAAGACGCAGTACCGGTACTTCAGGTAGTACAACTCGCAGGGTGGTAGGTACTCGTTCGGGAAGTGAACGTCCGGGAATGAATACCCGAACAGATGCTGCTTCTTCACGGAGATCGACTTATACTCGTCCCAGCAGTACGCGCAATAATTCATATAATAGTAGTAATGTGGAACGTGTTCGTAATAGTGGAGGAACTTCTACCCGTTCTTCTTCTGTAGGAACTACACGTCGTAGTAGCACTTCTACATCGACTTATAATAGAGGTAGTTCGACTAATCCTACCAGAAGCTACTCTAACGATAATAGCAGACGTTCTAATAACAATAGTAGTACTACTCGTTCTTATAACAGTAGTCGTTCTTCTTCAAACAGTAGTTACTCTTCCGGTAGTAGCTCACGTTCGAGCAGCTATTCATCCGGTAGTAGTGGTGGAGGTTCTTCCAGTCGCTCAAGTGGTGGCGGCGGTGGTTCCACTAGAAGAAGATAACCGTATGGAGTGTTTACCATAAAAGAGAAATGAGTATGAAAAAGAAATCAACGATAATAGCTTTGGCTGTGCTCGTAGCGACAAGTGTGAGCGCACAGACTGTATATGATGCAGCAAATATAATAAGTAAAGATTTGAACGGAACCGCCCGCTTTGTGGGTATGGGTGGTGCGATGGGAGCTTTGGGTGGTGATATTTCTACTATTGGAACAAATCCTGCCGGTATTGGTATCTATCGCAGCAATGATGCAATGGTTTCATTCGGTTTTTCCAGTATGGGAGTCGAGAGTAAGCTTGGAAGCAATACATTTAATAGTGATAAGAACCGTTGGAATTTTGACAATGCAGGTTTTGTGTTCTCTACGAAGCTCGGGAATGTAACGACCTTGCGTTATGTCAACTTTGGATTTAACTATCATAAAGCAAAATCATTCAATCGGACAATGACGATGGGAGGGCAATATGGTTTGTCGCAGACAGACTTGATGGCAAGCCAGGCAAATCAGATGTACGGTGCGGGAATGGATCTTCAACAGTTGACAGAAAAAAACATTCTTCCGTATGATCAAGATAGAGTTGGCTGGTTAGGTGCTTTAGGATGGGATGCCCGATTGTTTGATAGAGATGACGATCCTAATAATCCTTATCTAAGCTTAGGTATTAGCCCTTATGCTACTTATAAGTCTGTAGAAAGAGGTGGAGTGGACCAATATGATTTTAATATTGCTTTTAATTTTAATGATCGCTTTTATTTTGGCGTTACCATCGGAGCATACGATGTAAATTATCGTAAGTCTTATTTCTATGGCGAAGATATGGGAGAAGGTAATGACTATAGTATTAGCAGTGAAAACCGTATCAATGGTGCAGGTTGGGATGCTAAGTTCGGCTTTATCTTTCGTCCTATGGAAGACTCTCCTTTGCGCCTTGGATTAGCCATCCATACGCCAACCTTTTATCAACTGACTTATACTACCAGTGCAGCTATACAATCGAATCTTTGGTATGTGAATAATGAAACTGGTGAAGAGTTTCAGGAACATCTCTCTTATAGTACTTATTATGAATTGAATGATAAGGATATGAAGAGCGAGTTTGAATTGCGTACTCCGTGGACATATAATTTAAGTATAGGTTATACAGTGGGAAGTAATTTGGCTTTAGGTGCTGAATATGAGTACCAGGATTATTCGAAAATGGCTTTCTATTACCCGGAAGGTGATAAAATGGAGTATGAGAGTGAAGAAGCAAAAATTAACAATAAAGGAGTGAGTACTTTCCGTATTGGCGCTGAATATAAGGTAATCCCGGAATTTGCTCTTCGTTTGGGTTACAACTATAGCTCTGCTGCATTTAAGAATGATGCAGTTAAGACACTTCCTTATAATTCATTGAATGTAGATACTGACTTTGCAAATACGAAGTCACTGAGTAATTATACGTTGGGTATTGGTTATAGAGGTTCTTCATTCTATGCTGATTTGGCCTATAAATTCTCTACTCAGAAAGCTGATTTCTATCCATTTGCTTTGCCGGGTAATAATGGTAATTATGATGTACCGGCAGTAACGAAAGTAACAAACTCTCGTAGTCAGGTGCTATTTACTTTAGGTATGCGTTTCTAAACGAACAACAATATAAAGCAAATAACCTTTCATTGCAAATACCTTGTGTATTAAACCCAAGTCCCCGGAAACGATTGCAGCGCTCCGGGGACTTCTTTTTTTAATGCTTGAATAATAGTGTTTTGTAAGGAGTCAACTTCTTGTTGACAAGAAGTTAAGAGTTTGTTAGCAAGAAGTTAACTCCTTGTCGACAGGCTCTTAATAGGCTATTTTATCTTCCTTATCAGCCCATGCTTCAAAAGCTTTGATAGCTTCGTTGTGTAATAATACTTCCGATGGAAGTTTCCGGTCAGCGGGCTTTAGAGCGATCTCATCATAAATGAAAGAGTCGTCGAAACCTATATTTTTGGCATCAGTCTTATTGTTTCCGTAATACATTCTCTCCAGTCGTGCCCAGTAGATAGCACCGAGGCACATGGGACAGGGTTCGCAGGAAGTATAAATTTCGCATCCGCTGAGGTTGAAAGTACCTAACTTTGTGGCTGCTGCACGAATAGCACTGACTTCAGCATGTGCCGTAGGGTCACATGAGGCTGTTACACGGTTCGTTCCGGTAGCTATAATTTCTCCATCTTTGGCAATGACAGCACCAAAAGGGCCGCCACCATTAGCGACATTCTCCGTAGAGAGTTCGATCGCTTTTCTCATTAATTCTTCTTTGGTCATAATGAAATGATTATTTTTAGTGTTACTGACAAAGATAACAATGTTTTTTATATTCTCCAAGATTGTGCACCCGATTACAGGAGACAACTGAAATCATCTCCTGAAATGAAAAAGAACATCCCCTGAGATGAAGAAATTCATCTCAGGGGACGGATTATTTTATCTCGTGGAACAGATTTTCTTAGCTTACGGGACGATTTACCAGTACCAACCTATACCTATAGAAGCCGGGTAGAGTTCAGGGCCTTTGTTCTTTTCAAACAAGGAAGTTAGTGCAAAACGGGCATTGAATCCCAGGCAACCGTAACCGGCTTGCAACAACAGGTTCATTCCAAGTGGATGAGTGTTCAGTTTGTCGCTCAAAGTGTGTTTCTTATTATCATATTTAGCTCTGGATTTAACCCCCACGCGCCATTCCATTTCCGGACCGGCTGCAATGAAAGCACGGCGGCTGCCAAATTTGGTTTGCCACTCCAGGCTGACAGGTAGGCGGAAAGCCCAATAGCGCAGCCAACTCTTTTGATAGTCTATATCGTCGGCTTGTCGGCAAACAGTGATGCCATCGATCTTTTCGAAACCATAGTTATCATCTAATTTATAGACGATGCGTGCAAGTCCGAGAGTCGTAGTTAATCCCCAATGATTGTCTCGTGTAATAGCTACGCCGGTATTGAACAGATTAATTCCCCATTCCCAAGACTTAGAACCAAGTTGTGGTACTTTGGCAGAATATTGGAACGTGCTGCTTGCCAGTTTGTTGAAACCGAAGTAAATAGCAGGGTAGTGCGGATCAAAGCGGTAGTAGCCTTTCTTTTTCTTCACGAAAGGTACGGAAACTGTGGTGGTTCGCTCAATGCTGCGCCCGTCCAGATACACACCTTCAAATACCTGAGTATTTTCTATGGTGTCATTTTCAGCTTTCGCTTCATACATTTTTACTTTGATTTTACCATCACGTTCTTTAATAACCACCTTCCGTCCGTTGAGGTAGAGGGTTGTGTCTTGCGGGATGCTTTCTTGTGCCACGACTGTCATTGAAGTCATGATCAGAAATAAAAAGAGTATTCGTTTCATAAGATTTATTATTTGTGATTTATAATTTTCAATATTAGTCTTTACTGAATATTAGTGTGACAAGGTCATCGCTGTCTATTTCTCCTTCGATATAGATAAGCGTAGCTTCACCTTTTTTCCCGAGTCGGAACAAAATGAATCGATTGGTTTTGTCTTTTACCGGAGGCAGCTGATAGTATCCCGATTGAATACGTCCATCTGTGATTACCTCTTTGATCTTTTTGGCATATTCCCGATCGGCTTCCAGGCAACGGTAAATGTCAGGCAATGCTTTTTCGGCTTTCGATAGCTTTAGGCTTTGGTAATGGGTAATGTCCCATGTTTTGGATAACATCTTCGATAATTCCACATAAGTGGCCCCTTTCTCGTTACCGTATTTTTGAAATACGGAAGCTATTTGTAGCCCCTTTTGGGCGTACATACCGGTGCTGAGTAGAAACAGCAGGCAGCATAGCAGGGTACGAATGAGCTTTTTCATAATCATATCTATTGATTTTTATTATTCAAACATCAGGTCAAGTACTTCATCCTCCGTAGTCCGCATATCGCGGAAAGCTGCAAGGGCTTGTTCACGTACGAGGTTCTCATCGGTGTATTGTTTACCGTCGATGATGACATAGTTATCCGGAGTGACATGAAGATAACGTTGTGTACCTGCAATGCCGATAAGTAATAATAGTCCGGCAGCTATTCCCCCGGTCATATAAATGAAGCGTCGACGGAAAGAGAGTTTTTTAGCAGGGATGCTTTCTTTCCGGAATGCTTTTGCTTCTTGAGCCAGGCAGGCAAACAGGGGACGGTATACTTGTAGGGATTCCGGTATATTCTCTTGTGTGAAGAAACGGCGCAATTCGCGCTCTTCGTCACATGAGGTCTGTCCCTCGAAATAGCGATCTATTAATTCTTCTATCTTCATGCTTGTTTCCTCCTTATTTTTTCTTGTATGGTTTGCATGTAAATTTCCCTCACTTTCTTCCGTGCTCTCGACAGGTTACTTCGGATAGCTTCCGGATTACACCCTGTGATGTCGGCAATTTCTTCTGTTTCGTACTCTTCGATATCCTTCATCCGCATGATAGTGCGCTGCAAGTCGGGCAGTGAATTGATAATCTCATGCATCAGACGAATCTCGTCTTTTATTTCAAGCAACCGTTCTGGTGTTCCGCTGGGGGTGGCATCTTGTACATATTCCAATGGTACGTTGGTTATATGTTTAGTACGCCACATGTCCATACAGAGATTATGTGTCATGGTCATGGCGAATGCTTCGATACTTCGGTACTGTTCCAGTTCAAGCCTTTTATTCCATAGCTTGAGCAGGACTTCCTGTACGGCATCTTCTGCATCGTCCGGACTTTCAGTCAGTTTCCGCGCATAATTCAATAGTTTATTGCGGAGGGGTAGAACGGATATTTTAAATTGTTTGAGTTCCATTTACATAACTAAGACGAACGAGAAAGGAGAACGTGACATCAAATATAAAAAAAAGGGCTGTACTTTCGCACAGCCCCTTGAGGATTGGATTAAATCCACATTATTTCTTGAAATAACGGTTGTACAGCCCTTCGAAGCCTTTACCGTGGCGAGCTTCATCTTTAGCCATTTCATGAACAGTGTCATGGATAGCATCCAGATTCAAAGCTTTTGCACGAGTAGCAATACGCTTCTTGTCTTCGCAAGCACCGGATTCGGCATTCATTCTCTTTTCGAGGTTAGTTTTGGTATCCCATACACAGTCGCCCAACAGTTCAGCAAATTTGGAAGCGTGTTCTGCTTCTTCCCAAGCATAACGTTTGAAAGCTTCAGCTACTTCGGGGTAACCTTCACGGTCAGCCTGACGGCTCATAGCCAAGTACATACCAACTTCTGTACATTCGCCCATGAAGTGATTGTTTAAGTCTTTGATCATTTCGTCGTCACAACCTTTAGCTACACCGATTACATGTTCGTCAGCAAAAGATAGAGGACCATCTTCTGTAGTTTCTACAACTTCTACGAACTTGCTTGCAGGAGCTTTACACAATGGGCATTTCTCAGGAGCGGCATCACCTTCATATACGTAACCGCATACAGTACATCTAAATTTTTTCATTTTCTTTTTGATTTAATTGAATTAGTTATTCGTTCGTTCTTATAATAAAACGTTAGTCTTCTTTACATTGTTTACAGATTCCTTTGTAATAATAGTGGATTTCCTGCACTTCGTGTCCATCCATATCTGTATCTACCACTTGTCTTACAGTATCATTGCACGTCAGATCATAAACTTTACCACAGCGCTTGCACAGGAAATGTGCATGTGGAGTAGTGTCGGCATCATAACATGTGTTACGCTCATCAATGGTCAGCGTCTGTGCAGCTCCTTGTTCGCTCAAAATTTTCAGTGTGTTGTAAACTGTCGTTTTTGAGAGTGTCGGTATAGTAGGAGACAGTGCTGTATAAATCTCGTCTACCGTCGGATGTGTGCGGTGCTCCATAAGATATTTCATGATGGCAATGCGCTGCACCGAAGGTTTGATATTATGCCCTTGCAATCGTTCTACTACTATTTCCATATTTTCTTAATTCAAACTTGTAATAATTACATTTTTATTTCGCTTGCAAAGATAAAGACTTCTTTGAATTTTCCAAAAGATTTCTAATCTTTTTTGTTGTCTTGTTGCTAATAATAGTTCTATTTTTAATTAATGGGTTGGTAAGGGAGCTCTATCCAGAACTCGGAACCTTTATTCACTTCAGAATGTATTCCGACAGTGGCATTCATCTTTTCAGCTATCATTTGGCAGATAGACAAGCCGAGTCCTGTGCCTTGCTTGAAGTTGTCCAGCTTTACAAAACGCTGAAAAATGGTTTGTTGTTTATCGGGGGAAATACCACAACCTGTATCCCGTACATAGAAACGGATTTTTCCGTCTTTGGGAGGATAATAACCAATGGTAATGCTTCCTTGATTGGTGTATTTGATAGCATTGGAGAAGTAATTTCCAAGTACTTGCATCAGACGGTTCTTTTCGGTATGGATATAGCATTTCTTCATACCGAATTCTGTTACACATTTCACGTTTGCCGGCATCCTGAAACGGAAGGCATCCTCAAGTTTACGGATACAGCTGTTTACGTCTACATTGGTGTAGCAGAAGTCCAGTAAACCGGCTTCTATTCTTGACAAATCGAGGATGTCGTTTATGAGTTGTAATAACAGGTAATTGTTATCTTCTATAATTCTGATGTATTCATGATTTTCCGGTGTGTCTGTTGTCTCAGCAAGAATACTGGAAAAGCCGACAATTGCATTGAGAGGAGTACGTATCTCATGGCTCATGTTGGCAAGAAAAGCAGACTTTAATCGGTCGGATTCTTCGGCACGTTCCTTAGCTTGAATGAGTTCCTTTTTATGTCTTTGGGAATGGATATAGTAGAAAATATACAGAACAATGAGTAGGGCTATGAATAAGCCTGTCATCCAGATATAAGTTTTATATTGTTGGTAGAAAGTAGGAGGCTGAAAGAAATAAACCGCATCTTTCGGATATAAGTTTTCGGGAATTTTACACCACTTCAGATCGGCGAAATTGAGATAAGTCTGTGGAACTCCACCATTTTGATAAGGGATGGAAGAGGCGGCTTCGCCTGATAAAATACGACCGATTAAAGACATTACTGTGTTCGTGAAATCATGGATGGAGATATAATGCCCGCCTACATATAAGTTTTCTTGAAGGTTTAAATCGGCTAATGTGAATACCGGAACTTCCAGGAAGCTGGGAAGTATTTTTTTAAGGTGGTCCGATAGATAATAATTCTTATTGCTTCCATATTGTCGGAGCCAGGCATAATAGATGACCCCGGTCGTTTTTTTGTAGCTGGTAAGTGTGTCCAGTAATTCTTCGGTGCTTATTTGTTCAGAGGATAAAAGCTCCAGTTGCAGAGTGGGAAAATCTTTTTGCATCACTTCTTTTATTGCCTGACGAGTAACAACGCTGATATAGCGATCATCGGAAATGAAAGCGATTCGTTTGACTTCCGGTTGAAGCTGCCGGATGAGTTCAAGGGTTTGCTTGATGTAATATGGCTGTTCCAGTACAGTGATATTGTAGTTTTTATTGAATTTCTCAATGGGAATGCTGTTTTCTTTTGTTAGAGGAACCTTACTTAGTAATGTTTGCAGGTCGGCTGGAACCCTTTTACGGGAATAACAAAGGATAACAGGGATATCTTTCCAGGGACCATCGAAAATAGGTGCGCTGACCAACCATCCCGGGTCGCCAACAATTATGACTGCTTTTGGTGGAGTAGGATATGTCTGTAATATATTAGCTTGAGCTTGTCTGACCTCTTCTTCGCTTTTTAATACCGGGACCGTGAGAAAATAATTGTGTAGTTCTATGTTTTTATTATAGGGAAAACATTTTTGGATTTCATTCAGAAAACCATGTATCCAGGCCTCTTCGGCATTGACGGAGCTAAGAAATAACACGTATTCTTTTTCTTTAGCAGAAACAGAAAGACATCCGACTAATAATATTAGTGAAAGTAGCCATTTATGGAGTGTACTATGGGGCCTCATGAGTTTTGTATAACGTGCTTTAAAATGTGGCTAAAAGTACAAATAATCCGGGATATACGAAGTGAAAGAAATGATTATTTTGTGTTTGTGGATAAATAACTGTATTTTTGCCGTCAAATTTTATAAATGACATCCTTATGAATTACGGATATGTAAAGGTAGCGGCGGCTGTGCCCCGTGTGAAGGTGGCGGACTGCAAGTTCAATGCCGGAGAAATAGAAAAGGAGATAATCATAGCTGAAGGAAAAGGCGTACAAATCATAGTCTTTCCGGAACTGTGTGTCACAGGGTATACATGCGGCGATCTGTTTGCGCAGCAACTGTTGCTTGAAGAAGCAGAAATGGGGCTGATACATATTATAAGTAATACACGACAGCTGGACATAATAGCTATACTGGGTATGCCGATAGCGATGAATGGTGTATTGCTGAATGCAGCCGTCGTAATTCAGAAAGGAAAAGTGCTGGGTGTGGTACCTAAGACTTATCTTCCTAATTACAAGGAATTCTACGAGAAACGCTGGTTTACATCTGCTGTTGATGTTAGTGAGACCAGTGTACGCCTTTGCGGACAACTGGTTCCCATGGGAGCCAATTTACTGTTTGAGATGGCAGATACGACATTCGGCATTGAAATCTGTGAAGATCTGTGGGCACCTATTCCGCCCAGTTCCTCACTGGCATTGCAAGGTGCAGAGATCCTGTTTAATCTTTCTGCTGATAATGAAGGAATTGGAAAGCATAATTATTTGCGCTCTCTAATTAGTCAGCAATCGGCACGCTGTATTGCCGGTTATGTATTCTGTTCGTGTGGCTTCGGAGAATCCACTACTGACGTAGTGTTTGCCGGAAACGGTTTGATTTATGAAAATGGCAGCTTAATAGAACATAGTAAACGCTTCTCTTTTGAGGAGCAAGTTGTCATTGGTGAGATTGATGTGGAACATTTGCGTATAGAAAGGCGTGTAAACACAACATTTGTTGCCTGTCGGGCACATTGTGCACCGGAGGAAGCAGTACGTGTTTCTACGGAATATGTGAATAGTAAAGAACTGAACCTGACGCGTCGTTTCGATCCGCATCCGTTTGTACCGCAAGGAACTGCATTGAATGAGCGTTGCGAAGAAATATTTTCGATACAGGTTTCCGGTCTGGCACAACGTCTGGTACATACGTGCGCTAAAAGTGCGGTGGTTGGTATTTCCGGTGGATTGGATTCTACCTTGGCACTGCTGGTATGTGTAAAGACCTTTGATAAATTGGGATGGTCCCGCAAAGACATTATCGGTGTGACGATGCCGGGTTTTGGCACCACTGACCGTACGCATACGAATGCGGTGGATTTAATGAACTCTTTGGGGATTACCGTGCGTGAGGTCAGCATCAAAGAAGCTTGTATTCAGCATTTCAAAGATATAGATCACGACATCAATGTACACGATGTGGTCTATGAAAATGCACAGGCTCGCGAGCGCACACAGATATTAATGGATATTGCCAACCAGACTTGGGGAATGGTGATAGGTACGGGTGACCTTTCAGAATTAGCGCTGGGATGGGCAACTTATAATGGCGACCATATGTCTATGTATGGTGTGAATGGAAGTGTTCCTAAGACATTGGTCAAGCATTTGGTGAAGTGGGTGGCTGAGAATGATATGGATGCAGCTTCTCGTGCAACGCTACTGGACATTGTCGATACTCCGATAAGTCCGGAACTTATTCCGGCAGATGAAAACGGGAATATCAAACAAATCACGGAAGACTTGGTTGGTCCGTATGAATTGCATGATTTCTTCTTGTACTATTTCCTGCGTTGTGGCTTCCGTCCTTCCAAGATATTTTTCCTTGCAGCGCGTACGTTTAAGGATATGTATGATGAAGAGACCATTAAGAAGTGGTTGCAAGTATTCTTCCGCCGTTTTTTCAATCAGCAATTCAAACGCTCTTGTTTGCCGGACGGACCTAAGGTAGGTAGTATTTCTATCAGCCCACGTGGTGACTGGCGTATGCCGAGTGATGCTTCATCAGAAATGTGGTTGAGGGAAGTGGATAGTTTGTAGTGATGATGTAATTTGTTGATTATCAGCAAATAGCATTTACATGCAATTTACCCCATAATGTAAAAGCATTTACTGTAGGATGTAACGACCTTTACCGCCTATTGTAACGGCTTTTACCTTGGCATGTAACGGCCTTTACCTCAGTATGTAACGATCTTTACTTCAGACTGTAAATGGAGTTACCGTGTGGAGTTTTGGTGAACTATAAGGAAGTATACGATAAAGGAGTTATTATCTGCTGGAAGACTGGTAATATTTATGGTAGATCGATTGAAATTCTTTGCTGTTACAAAAGGTTTGCAGCCATGAATTAAGACTGTCTAATAAAACAGGCGACTGTTTGCTGACTCCCCAGGAATAGAATTGTGTGAAACTGATATCGGTATTGATATCTATTTGTGGAAAACTATCTGAAACGATACGGGCAATGCTTTCATCACATACGGCATAGTCAATGTCACCATGGGCTACAAGAGCTATCAATTGTTCCGAACCGTATTTGTCTATTTCCTTAATATATATGGTATCTCCAATCTCGTTTCCCAGATTATGGATACGCAAGATGGATGGTGATCCTTTCACTACGTGCAAGGTTTTTCCAGCCAAGTCCAATTGACTTTTAACGAATATGGAGTCAGTGGGGGAAGTGGCTTTTCTTTGTACGAGAATCTGTTTGTTCAGCACAATCGGAGTCGTAAGTAATAAGGAATCTTTCAATTCACTGGTAGCCAGAATGCCGTAAGCAATGACATCAAACTCTCCATCTGCCAGTCCTTCGAGCCGTTTATCGAAACTCATTTCAGGAGTGATAGCGGCTTTCCAGCCATGATCACGTGCAAAAGCTTCTATTAATTCATAGTGAAAACCGGATAAGGTATCTCCATCTACGTAAAAGCTGATGGAATTATACTCCGTGGCAGCGCGGATAATTTTCTCAGCAGCTATTTCTGCATAATCACGAGGATGTCCATGCTTCTTTTCTTTCTTTAAAAAGAAAGTAGTAATACAAGCAACTATAATCCCCATTGCTACATATTTCAGAATATTGGCTTTCGATATTTTCATAAGGAAAGAGTTTTAATCATAGAAGTTCCACGAAACACCAATTCTGAGAAGACTCGGATTAATGGGGTAATGCGGTACAAGGAAAGAATTACGTGTACCCATACCCTGATTTACGTGAGAATACATAGCAAAGAGGCGTGTACGCTTCAGGTGCAGATTGGCATAAACATTCACTATCGGATAGCCGCCGATTTCTACCTGGTCATTTTCGGGTTGCAGATGGAACTGCTGAATGGAAGGTGTGTAAGCCGGTGCATGGTATTTGGTAAAGTAACGGACATCAGCACCCAATTGTACGGTAAGTACCTTTTTAGCTAACTTGGTCAGGAGATACAAATTAGAATATACTGAAAATTGCGGCAGAGGTAGAACCGTTTCATTACTTGATTTCTGCCAGGTTACTTCATTATCTAAATGGAAAATACCTGCACGGAAGTTTTGCTTCAGTGTGGCCGAAAGTATTTGTATGTTACCGCTATTCTGTTCAGGTACGGCCTTTTGGTTGAGATAGGTGTAATTCTTCACATTTTCTACTCCGGCACGAAGATTGGTTCCCCAACGGTCAATGTTTAGTTCGCCCTCTACGCGGGTACGGAATTCTTTCTCCATGTTGTCATTATCCCAAACGTGCAAGTTGGAGTGATAATGGCGCATATAGAAAGAGGGCAATGTGTTTTTTACGAAGCCTCGTACTATCAGGTTTACCGTATCTTTCCAAAGACGGAAATTTAAATCCATATTTCCATTTACGCGGAATTGTCCCATTGCTTTGTCCATAATACCAACTTCGCCGTCTATAGAATAGTGTAGAGTTTTACCTTGTCGTTTAGCTAATTCACCACCCACATAGATTTCTTGTTCGGTGAAACGGTCTACTGTCATAGAGTCTGCATTCATCAGGTCGTAGCGACTGAATTTATGGGATATATAGCCGGTAAGTCCGGCTTTAGCATATCGATTGAAACCTTCCAGCAAGGCTATGCCAAAGACATTCTTTACGCTAAATGCTGTGGTAGAGTCACGACTGACTCCTTGTTTGTTGTAGTAAGCGTTTTCGTCTGGTGTCGATACAGATTGGTAACTGTGACGTGTCCGTTCTATCTTGAAGGTATGAATGAAACTTGTGACCGGAACAAATTCTTCGACAAAGTTAGTATCTTCCGGAAGAGCGTGGTTGTTATTGAGGCTGTCCAAACTGAGATTATCTCCCATTGCGAGATTATTAGCCGCGAGGCTGTCGGTAGCTAAACTGCCAGTAGCTAAGCTGTCTGCAGATGCAATACTGGAAGTAATAGGTGCAGTCGGTGCTGTAGGGGAAAAACGCTGTTGGACACTGTTATTCTGGGCTTCTTCTTTCAATACTCTTCGTTTGAAACCTAATCGGTAGCGTTGTGTAAGGTAGATATAGAAATCTTTATTGCGATTTGAGGTTTGTTCCATCTTCACAGGAATGGTAGTGGAACTATACTCTTTCTTACCTTCCGCCATTGTATCAGGCCGGGTGATGTAACCGTCATTCGCTATACCACCGTTTTCGTTCATTTTCATGAAGAAGTTGTTATAAACTGCCTGTATTTGATAGCGTTCACCAATGTAACTTCCGAATAAGCCGGCATTAAAATGTGAAGTGGACTGATTGGCATAATAACCACGTCCATATAGATAGTCAAAATTAAAGCCAAATGCTAACCGTTTGTTTACATTGACAGAGAAATAAGATTTAAACCGTTCTTCGCCATTAACCTTATTACCAGCTTTATAGTAAGTCAGATTGGTATAGGGTACATTACTATTAGTGAAAAACACCTGGTCGGGACGAACAAAGAAACTAGAGTATGGTGCCATGAAGAGGGTCGGTTCGTCGTCTTGGCGATTAAAGAAAATACGGGAGAGACGAGGTGAGCCCAGATTACCCAGGAAGTTATATTCCCCAGTCATACCACCTACCAGGTTCGTATTTTGGAAATTCAGAGCAAGCGTATCTGCAGGAACAATGGTCCGGTTTCCTAAAGTCTCGCTTAATTGCCACATATAAAGTTTAGGCGGAATGCTTTGAACATCAGTGCCAGTATCTAGACTGTCCGGCTGCGTTGACGGGTCGACCTGGTTTCCATAGCGGTCACGGTTGTCCAGCGTATTGAATGGCTGCTGTGCCTGTACTGCCAGCAATCCCAATACGAATAGAAGTATGTATGTTAGTAGAATTCGTCTCATAATTAGGCGCAAAGATACAATAAAAAATTATTCGCTTGCGGAATTCAGCCTTTTTTGCCTATTTTTACAAACATACCGTCTTATAAGCAAATCTAATAGTGAGGAGTTTTATGTCTTTTATTGTATAAAATAAGCCCTTGCAAAAAAATGATTGCAAGGGCTGACTTTTATTATAAGGGTCAATGGAATTATACCTCTTTGATCAATTCCATTCCTTTTTTAATCGCTTCTTCGTTCATCGGTATCAAGTGATGATGACGTTCGGGCAAAGTTTTCTTCAAGCCTCTGAGCACACTATCCAGCGTAACCATCGGTTTCAGTTTCAGCAATCCACCCAGTACGATCATGTTGAATGCTTTGGCATTATTCATTTCATTGGCTGCATCCATTGCGTCGATGCGATACACTTTGATATCCTTACGCGTCGGCGGGTTGATGATACCATATCCGTCGTAAATCAGGATACCGCCCGTCTTTACCTTACTTTCGAATTTCTCCAGTGAGGGCTGGTTCAGAATAATGGCAGCGTCATACTTGCTCAGAATAGGAGAAGAGATTTTCTCATCGCTTACAATCACTGTAACGTTGGCTGTGCCACCACGTTGTTCCGGTCCGTAAGCGGGCATCCAGCTCACTTCCTTACCTTCCATCAGTCCCGAGTATGCCAAAATCTTTCCCATAGACAATACACCTTGTCCACCGAAGCCTGCTATAATGATTTCTTCTTTCATTGTTCTTAGTCTTTTAGCATGTGATTATTTATCTTTCAAGTCACCCAGCGGATAGAACGGGAACATGTGCTCTTCCATCCATTTGTTAGATTGCGCAGGTGTCTGTTTCCAACCGGAGTTACAAGTAGAAACAATTTCTACCAGGTTGGAGCCTTTGCCTGCCATGGAGTTCTCGAATGCTTTGCGGATGGCTTTCTTTGCTTTGCGGATAGCGCCGACTGTTTGTACACTCTGGCGGGTAACGTAAGCGGTTCCTTCCAGTTGTGCGGCGATATCTGCCATCTTCAGCGGATAACCGTGCAAATGAACATCACGTCCGTAAGGACTGGTAGAAGTCTTCATGCCGACCAGGGTAGTAGGAGCCATCTGTCCACCCGTCATACCATAAATGGCGTTGTTGATGAAGATGATAGTAATGTTCTCACCGCGGTTCAGTGCATGGATTGTTTCTGCCGTACCGATACATGCCAGGTCACCGTCTCCCTGGTAAGTGAATACCAGTCTGTCCGGCCACAGGCGCTTGATCGCAGTGGCAAGAGCGGGTGCACGTCCGTGTGCGGCTTCCTGCCAGTCAATATCCAGATAGTTATAGATGAACACGGCACATCCCACGGGGGAGATACCTACTGCTTTGTCTTCCATGCCCATTTCTTCGATTACTTCGGCTATCAGCTTGTGTACTACACCGTGGCTGCATCCCGGACAGTAGTGCATGGGATTATCGTTCATCAGAGTCGGTTTCTTATAAACCAGATTCTCAGGCTTGATAATATCTTCTTTTGTCATAATCACTTCTCCTTATCTGTTGGTGAACCGTATAAAAAACTCCATCAGCTTAACGAATATTGCTGCACCACAAACGTAGATGAACAGTTTGAAGTCATCCTTTGCAACGAAATATACGATGATAGCTGCCAAGGCAAGTATCATAAAGAGTATATTCAATACGCTTCTTATCTTATCAGGGTTCATTTCTCGATTAATTTTTCTTTCAGTGCACTTACAATCTCTTCCGGATCGGGTACGATACCGCCGAGACGTCCGAAGTGTTCTACTTTTACTTTACCATTCACAGCGAGGCGTACATCTTCAACCATCTGTCCCGCATTCAATTCGGTAACCAGCATGCCTTTCACTTTTTCAGCATAGGCTGCAATGGCTTTTGTGGGGAAAGGCCAAAGGGTAATGGGGCGCAGTATACCGACTTTGATACCTTCTTCGCGTGCAAGTTCCATTGCTTTTTGTCCGATACGGGCCATAGAACCGAAGGCGATAATCAGGTAATCGGCATCTTCACAATTGATTTCTTCGAAACGTACTTCGTTTTCTTCAATCAGTTTGTATTTAGCCTGGAAGCGGATGTTATTCTTCTCCATCTCTTCCGGTTTCAATTCCAAAGAAGTAATGATATTGGGCTTGCGTCCGTTCACTCTGCCGGTAGTAGCCCATAGGCATTGTTCGATAACTTCTGCATCTGTACGGCGGGGCTTTTGCGGAGGCAATACAACCTTTTCCATCATCTGACCGATAACACCGTCGGCAAGAATGATAGCCGGGTTGCGATATTTAAAGGCAAGATCAAAGGCCAATCCAACGAAATCAGCCATTTCCTGTACGGAAGCGGGAGCCAAAGTAATCAGACGGTAGTCACCGTGACCTCCACCCTTAACAGTCTGGAAGTAGTCTGCCTGACTGGGTTGGATGGTTCCCAATCCGGGGCCGCCACGCATTACGTTTACAATCAAACAGGGTAATTCGGCACCTGCCAGGTAGGAGATACCTTCCTGTTTCAGGCTGACACCGGGGCTGGATGATGAGGTTAATACCATCTTTCCACTTCCGGCACCGCCGTACACCATATTAATAGCTGCCACTTCACTTTCTGCCTGCAACACTACCATGCCGGTAGTTTCCCAGGGTTTCAGTTCGGCAAGAGTTTCCAATACTTCCGATTGCGGAGTAATAGGATAACCGAAGTATCCATCAGCACCGCAACGGATAGCGGCGTGGGCGATGGCTTCGTTTCCTTTCATTAATACAACTTCTTCTGCCATATTCTACTGATTTACAGATTTATTCAACTTTTACTTTAAAAACAGAGATACATCCGTCCGGGCAAACCTGGGCGCACGACGCACAGCCGTTGCAGGTATCTTCCAATATTTGGTGGGCATAGTTATACCCTTTTACGTTCACCTCTTTGGTGAGGGCTATTACATGCAGAGGACAGGCTACCACGCATAGGTTGCAGCCTTTGCACCGTTCGGTGTCCACTACGATTGCTCCTTTAATCTTTGCCATAATTTACGTTACTTTTATATGTTATTGATTGTACATATCTTTGTTGAAGAAATTCAGGATATCCATTGCCATACGATAGGCTTCACGGGCAGGGCTGTCGGGATTGAGGTCGATAGCATACTGGTAGTTGTTCAAAGCCAGTTGCCAGTTACCTTGTTTACGGTAGGCATTTCCCAGGAGATAGAAAGCTTCGTCCCGGTCGGTAGAGTCGGTGATCAGATATTCATCGAGCTGCCGGATAGCTTCTGCTACATCTCCTTGATTGATAAGCTCTTTGATAGTTTTCAGTTGCTCCATATCGTATTGAGTTCCGGATTAATTGGAATACAAAGATAGTTTTTATTTAGAGACAACGAACAAGTATTCTGTGAAAAATAAGAAAAATGGGGAAATAAAAAGCCCGAAGTTGAATGAAATTCTGTCAGAATGTCACAGCTTCGGGCATATATGATGTAGAATGTGGTTTTGCTACTTTACAAGTTTTCCATTTATATAGAGATTTTTGAACGTAACGTCTTTAGCTCCTTTTATGTCATTTCCATCTTTGGCAACATTATTAAAGTGGGAGTCTTCAACGCTGATATTGTACACATGATCATCGTCGTCGAGACCGATGATAAGGACACCAAGTTTGCTCTTTTCGCAGGTTACATTCTTCAGGTGAACGTTGCGGACAGTAGGAGTGAAACCACGGTTGCAGTTCTCACGGTTTTCGTATTGCAGGTTGATGCGCAGCACGGCTTCGCGACACTGTCCTACGGTGACGTTACGCACGAACACATTTTCAATCAGTCCGCCGCGGCAGGTGCTGGTCTTGATGCGGATAACACGGTCGAGGTCTGGGCTATCCATCTTACAGTTTTCTACATACAGGTTGCGGTATCCGCCGGAAATTTCGCTACCGATGACTACACCTCCATGTCCTTTCTTCATATAGCAACCGCGTACAATGATGTTCTCGCTGGGAACACCCCATTTACGTCCGTCCTGGTTACGTCCGGACTTGATAGCAATACAGTCATCTCCGGTATCGAAGGTACAGTTCTCTATCAATACATTTTTGCAAGATTCGGGGTCGCAGCCATCGCCATTGGGACCGCGATTATAAACGTATACACCGCGTACGGTGAGACTTTCGCAGAATAGCGGGTGAATAACCCAGAAAGGAGAATTCAATAAAGTTACATCTTCTATCAGCACTGTATTACATGAGTACAGGTTGATGAGTTGCGGACGTAATCCGTCTTCAGATGTCATTACACGCTTATAAATAGGAGTGGAGGTTTCACCGTACATCAGCAGGCGTTCCCGTCCGCCGTTGCGCTGTGCCACCATGCCTTCTTTCCAGCCATAACGGGGAGCGCCACACATAGGCCACCAGGTTTCGTTGGAGCCTTGTCCGTCGATAGTCCCTTTACCGGTGATGGCGATATTTGTTTCACCGTATGCATAAATCAACGGGCGGGCATTATAGCAGTCTATTCCTTCCCAACGGGTGATAACTCCGGGAAAGTAGAGGCTCTGATCGGTTGAAAATTTCAATACGGCTCCTTCTTCTACATGAAAGTTGACGTTGCTTTTCAGTGTGATGGGACCTGTGTAGAATGTACCTTTGGGAACTACAACCGTACCACCGCCATTCAGGCAACATGTAACGATAGCCTGGTTGATTGCTTCATGGCAGGGAGCATCCGGGGTGTCGGGCTTGGCGCCGAAGTCTGTAATGAGATACGTCCGTTTGGGGAAAGATGTTTTCTTGATTTGCTTTTCAATCTTTGTACTCTCCTTGAAAGCCTTATCGAAATCTATTGAGTTGGCAGTTGCCAATGTGGCCGAGAGAAGCAGGGAAATAATTCCGAGTACTTTTTTCATGCGTTTTCAGTTTTACTTTAAATGGTTATTAGATATGCAGGCAAAAGTACGGAAAGTGACTCTATTATAGGGAAGAGTTTTTGGCATAAAAGGTGTAAAAATTGATGTGTTTATACTTCTTAGCTCTGAGGAAGGTGTATAAACTAAACTGAAAAACACTTGCGGGTGTGTAAGCCTTCACTACTGCAAGTGTTGCCTTACACATCCGCAAGCGTTACCTTACACTACTGCAAGTACCAGTTCCCGCACCTACAAGTGTAATTTCAAGTTGGGATGATTATCTCACCGGTATTTTATCAATACGCTTCTGATGGCGTCCACCCTCAAACTGTGTACTGAAGAATTCTCTCATAATCATATCAGCTTCTTCTGTGCTGATAAAACGTCCCGGCATGACGAGTACGTTGGCATCATTATGCTGGCGAGCCAGATGAGCAATTTCCGCCGTCCAGCAAAGTGCGGCACGAATACCCTGATGCTTATTCAGTGTCATGCTGATACCTTCGCCACTTCCGCAGATAGCAATACCTGGGTAGCACTCTCCGGCTTCAACGGCCAATGCCATGGGATGCGCAAAATCTGCATAGTCGCAGCTCTCCGTTGTATAGGTTCCGAAGTCTTTGTATTCCCATCCTTTAGTTTCCAACCACCCCTTGACGTATTGTTTCAATTCAAATCCGGCGTGGTCGGAACAAATTCCAATTGTTTTCATTTTCTGTTGTAGTATGATTGATTTAGAGGCTCTATAATGGGATATCAGGTGAAAAATATTTCGCCCCTACAAGCCTGTTACAACCTGTAGGGGCGAATGAATATTCGCCCGGTAATGCACCAAGGCCTTTTATAACATTGCTTTTACTTGCTTATAAACATTTTCAGCAGTGAAACCTAACTTCTGATCCAGTACTTTGTAAGGAGCTGAGAAACCGAAAGATTCCAATCCCCAAACTTTACCGTGAGCACCTACCAAACCTTGCAGGTTTACAGGCAGACCGGCTGTCAGACCGAAGACTTTTGCGTCAGCAGGGATAACACCTTCCTGATATCCCGGAGCCTGGCTGCGGAACAAACCTTCGGAAGGAGCAGACACGATGCGTACTTTCACGCCATCTTTGCGTAATAATTCGGTTCCTGCCACCAGTGTAGATACTTCTGAGCCCGAAGCTACCAATATTACATCCGGGTTCTCATCAGAACCTGCTACAATGTAAGCACCCTTGGCTGCCTGAGAGTAGTCGTTTCCAGCAGGCAACATAGCGATATCTTGGCGAGAGAAGATCAAGCCGGTCGGAGTAGTAGTATTCTCCATAGCCAGTTTCCATGCAACTGTTGTTTCTTCTGCATCTGCCGGACGGAGAACCAACATAGAGTTGTGTCCTTTGTGGTTTTTCAGTTTTTCCATCAGACGGATCTGAGCTTCCTGTTCTACCGGTTCATGAGTAGGACCGTCTTCACCTACACGGAATGCATCGTGTGTCCAAATGAACTTCACGGGAACTTCCATCAGTGCAGCCATACGTACGGCAGGTTTCATATAGTCAGAGAATACGAAGAATGTTCCGCAAGCAGGGATTACACCACCATGCAGTGCCATACCGATACAGCAGCAAGCCATAGTCAGTTCGGCAACACCAGCCTGGAAGAATGCACCGCTGAAATCACCTTTCTTGAAAGCATGCGTCTTTTTCAGGAAGCCGTCTGTCTTATCAGAGTTTGAAAGGTCGGCGGAAGCAACGATCATGTTTTCTACCTGAGTAGCAAGAGCGCCCAGTACGGTAGCCGATGCAGCACGTGTAGCAGCACCTGCTTTTTGCTCGATAGCTGCCCAGTTTACTTCAGGAGCTTTACCAGAGAAGAACAGGTCGAGTTTGGCAGCCTTTTCAGGATTAGCCTTTGCCCATTCTGATTTAGCTGCATATTTCTTAGCCATAATTTCCTTCAGTTCAGCGGCACGTTTTGCGTACAGTTCCTTCACTTCGGGGAAGATTACGAATGGATTTGTCGGATCACCACCCAGGTTCTTGATGGTATTTACATAAGCGTCACCACCCAGAGGAGCACCGTGAGTAGCACAGTTAGCTTCGTAGCTACTGCCATCTGCCTTGCGTGCACCTTTACCCATTACGGTATGACCGATAATCAGGGTCGGACGTTCGTTTTCTGCTTTTGCTTCGTTCAAAGCGCCACGGATAGCGTCGGGATCATTACCGTTGATCTTGAGAACCTTCCAGCCCCAAGCTTCGTATTTCTTGGCAGTATCTTCGATGGTTACATCTTTGGTTTCAGTAGAAAGCTGGATGTCATTGGCATCATAGAACATGATGAGGTTATCCAGTCCCAGTGCACCTGCGATACGGCCTGCACCCTGAGAAATTTCTTCCTGTACACCACCGTCCGAAATATAAGCGTAGATGGTTTGCTGCATCACTTCTTCGAAACGGGCTTTCATGAATTTAGCTGCGATAGCTGCACCCACTGCGAAAGTATGACCTTGGCCGAGCGGGCCGGAAGTGTTTTCAATACCACGCATAATATCGCGTTCAGGGTGCCCCGGGGTAGGACTGTCCCATTGGCGGAATTCCTTCAGTTCATCCAGTGTGAATTTGCCCGTCAATGCCAACTGAGAGTAGAGCATCGGTGACATGTGACCCGGGTCCAGGAAGAAGCGGTCACGACCTTCCCATGCTGGATTTTCGGGATCATACACCAGAAACTCAGAGAAGAGTACATTCACAAAATCGGCACCACCCATGGCACCGCCCGGGTGACCGGAATTAGCTTTCTCAACCATAGAAGCAGCGAGGATACGAATATTGTCCGCTGCACGGTTCATAAGTTTGTTGTCGTTCATATTGATATTTATTTGATTTGAATACTATATAAAGCAGGTTGAAGTGTCACTTGTTAATTTTAACAGCGACAAAGATAACTCTTTATGCGTAATTCGCAACATAGAAAGAGCCTCTTTTTTTGCGGCACTTCCACCTGCTTCTTGTTTAAAATACAATAAGTCTTTTCGACTGATTTACTGTAACTCTATAGTAACAATAGACTTGGCTGGTAGTTTTATCTTCAATACGCCTTTATTGATTTTTACCTCTTTGAACGGAGCTAATTTTACATTATTAGGGTTCTCAAAAGAGTTGTAATCCGTCAGGTTGGCAGAAGTTAAGATTTCACCAACGGCTTTCTTAGCCTTCACATCCGGCAGGTTGATAGTAATTTCTTGTGCATTGTCGGCATCGATATTAGACATTGAGATGTGAATCTTGCCGTCCTTGTCTTTAGAAGCTGTGGCACTTACCATAGGTACTTTGCGATTGTCGCGTACATCCATGATTTCACAATTCAACTCGAGTGGGAGGAAAGTGGCATCCTGGTGTACATTGTACATCTTGAATACATAATAAGTGGGAGTCAGCACCATGTCTTTACCTTTTGTCAGGATCATGGATTGCAATACATTTACTATCTGGGCAATATTTGCCATTTTCAGACGGTCGGTGTATTTGTGGAAGATGTCGAAACTAAGAGAGGCAACAAAAGCATCACGCAATGTATTTTGCTGGTAAAGGTGGCCCGGAATAGTGCCGGGTTCTTCGTCCCACCAGGTACCCCACTCATCGAGCATAAGGGCTACGTGCTTTTTAGGATCATATTCGTCCATAATGGCGCAGTGCTTTTTGATAACGTCTTCTATCTCACGACACTTACCCATTGTCCAGTAATAATCGTCTTTGTCGAACTTAGTGGCTGCTCCTTTACTTCCGCTCCAGCCGGTTACGGTGTAATAATGGAGAGAGAGTCCGTTCATACGTCCACCTACGCGGTCCATCAGGACTTTAGTCCAGTTATAATCGTAATCACTGGCACCACTGGCAATCTTAAACAGATGGTTGCCGTCGTAGTTGCGGCAGTAAGTGGAGTAACGGCGATACAAATCAGCATAATATTCAGGACGCATGCTTCCGCCGCAGCCCCAACTTTCGTTACCTACACCGAGGTATTTCACTTTCCATGCTTTGTCACGACCGTTCTGGCGGCGAAGTCTTGCCATCGGAGAGTCTCCTTCGGAAGTCATGTATTCTACCCATTTTGCCAGTTCTTCTACAGTGCCACTACCTACGTTTCCGCTGATATAAGGTTCAGTACCCAGCATTTCGCAGAGGTTGAGGAACTCATGTGTACCGAAACTGTTGTCTTCAATCGTGCCTCCCCAGTTATTGTTTACCATTTTGGGGCGGTTCTCTTTCGGACCGATACCGTCCATCCAGTGATATTCATCGGCAAAGCAACCGCCCGGCCAACGAAGTACGGGAATCTGGAGCTCTCTCAATGCATTGAACACATCTGTACGATAACCTTTGATATTGGGAATATCCGAATTTTCTCCTACCCAAAGTCCACCATAGATACAGGTACCCAGGTGTTCGGCAAACTGACCGTAAATTTCTTTGGGAATAACTTGTGTGCCTTGGTCGGCATGAAGCGTGATCGTTGCACTCTTTTGTGCGGACAGCGATACGGATGCAGCTAAAAGAACGCTGCTGAATAATAGTTTGTTTCTCATAATGGTTATTAGTTATATGATGTTCGTAATGTTATTATTTGAGTAAGCGGACCTCATAAATAGCAGGTGTCCACTCTGTTTCGTCGGGACTGAAGCGTATCGGATAGCTGCCTGCACTTAACTTCCGGGGTAAAGAATAACAGATCGTTATAAAACCCTCTTTATCAGGTTTGCTGATCGTAGGACTAACGGTCAGTTTTTCATTGTTAAGAAGGATGGCTACCTTGGTATAATCCTCTTTCCGTACAGTAATCATGAGCTGGCTGGCTTCCTCTTTTACTTTGAGGTTATAACTGAACCAACCTTTGGCACGCCGGAAGTGACGGTCTTTATTGATTCCAGTTTCTGCCTGTTCATATAGAATACCATGATCTGATTCAGGCTGTTGTTCACCAGGGAAAATGAGATCTACAGTTTGGTTGACAAGTTCCATTGCTTTACGCTCGCTCAATGCCACTTCTTTGCGGATACTTTCTACTTCAGCTTCGGTTACCTGATGGAAATAAACGGCATAACGGGAATCGTGAAGACGGAAGAAAGGAATCAATTTCAGCGCTTCTTTCTGTGCCGGATAGACACTACCGGTATAAGTAAATGCAACCAAGTCATCGTTTATCTTCCGGAGTGATTGAGGCAGAGATGCGGCGGAACCTACCAGCATCGGTATTTCTTGCATGGAAATCTGTTTGCCATGGGCAATGTGTCCGCCACGGCTGTCATCTGCATAAAGCCCGTCCATATTCTCTGTCCCTGTGGGGCTGGCAAGTACGATAGGGCCATACATGAATGCATAGAAATTTTCCCGATCCGGTATTTGCTCCAAGGCAACCTGCATGGGCATATTCAGTGTGATTTCATCTCCGGCTTTCCATTTACGGTGAATGGTCAGGTACTCTCCCGGTCGGGCATTCGTTTCCTGTACTTTTCCATTAATGGAAACGCTGGCACCTTTAGCCCAAGAGGGATAACGGAGTTTGAGGTTGAATGCTTTCTTCTTGCTCTTTTCCACGCGGAAGCGGATTTGCTCTTCGTCGGGGAAACGGGTTTCTTGTGTCAGGGTGACGCCTTTCTCCTTCCAGGTCAGACGGGAGGGGATGAAGAGGTTCACATATAGCGTATCCTTTACATGGGCGTAAATAAACTCTCCGTATTTGGTGTGATTCTCCAATCCGGAACCGACGCAACACCACATGGATGTTTCCGGCTGCGAATAAACGCGGTAGTGTCCCGGACGCATAGGGGTGAAGTAAACAAATCCACCCTTTGTAGGCTGTTGTGAGGCAAGGATATGATTATATAAAGCACGTTCGTAATAATCGGCAAAACGAATGTCGGGAGAGGTCTGGTAAAGCATCTTCGTCAGGCGAAGCATGTTGTAAGTATTGCAAGTTTCCGGACCTTGCACATCATTGAGCATGGATGTGAAATTGTCTGCCGGATGAAAGTGCTCGCGTACACTGTTGCCACCAATGCAGACGGAACGATGATTTACTACTGTATTCCAGAAGAAGCGGGCGGCGTGATCCCAGTTCTGGTCTTGTGCGAGGTCGGCGATACGTTTGTAGCCGATAACCTTTGGTATCTGTGTATTGGCATGCATGCCTGTCAGGCGGTCTTCATTCTTCACAAGAGGATCCAGAATTACTTTATGGGAGAAGCGGCGTGCCAGTTCCAGGTATTTCTTGTCACCAGTGATTTCGGCAACATCGGCGAAAGTTTCATTCAGTCCTCCGTGTTCGCTGCGGAGCATGTCTTGCATTTGCTGGTCGGTGAGTCCTGCGGTGATGTCTATCATCCAGTCGGTGAGGGACACTAACATCTGGCGGGCAAGGTCGCTTCCGGCATAGAGGTAAGCGTCGCGCAGTCCGGCATAAGTCTTGTGTATATTGTATAGGGGTACCCATTTGCCGTTGAGGTCGAAACCTCCGGCACGGATATTCCCGGCTTTAATTTCTTTCCAAAGTTGCAGGCTTCCGGGAGTACCTCCGATGAATCCGGTGCCTACGGCTTGCTGTGCACGATGTAGTTCGTTCAGCATATAGTTCAGCCGATTGTATATGGCTGTGTCTCCGGTAGCGGCATACATCATGGAGAGTGCGGAAATGTAATGTCCGCCAATGTGCCCGTCCAGTCCGGTGTTTTCCCAGTTGGTATAACTTGGCGCTTTGGGTGTCAGTCCGGCTTCGCGCAGGAAAGGGGCGAGCAGGCGGTCGGGTTCCATGGCCATGATGTAATGTAAGTCAGTCTGTTGAGCTTGCAGGAAGGGGCTTTCCAACAACTTAACATCTTGCAAGGGGAAATAGGAAACTTCTTGTTGGGTTTGAGCTTTCCCGGTCAGGAGAAAACAAAAAAGGAACAGGTAAGTAATAAGGGTCGTTTTCATATTATATTATATTTGAGGTAAGTACTCATACAAAATTAACTTGTTCTATAAATGGTAATTTAAGGGAGCATAGGTACGCGGACGACGCGGATAAGGCGGACGAACGCGGACTAAGATTTACCTTACAGTATGCAAGTGATTTTTCATCCGCAGATGATGCAGATAACACAGATTTCTTTTTTATCTTCCGTATGGGATACATTACGTTTAACATAGTGCAGCTTTGAAAATCCGCGTTCGTCCGCCTTATCCGCGTCGTCCGCGTACCTATGCTTGTAGAACGAATGTATAGGGAGTTGCTCCGGTGCCAACAGCACCCACGTGGCAGCCGAAGCTTCTCCCTCTACTATTACATTCGTTTATTCCTTGAAGTAGGAATTACTTTTTGAATTTCACGGCTGCTTCTTCGATGGGCAGTGCTGCCTTGTAGTTTTCGATGTATGCGTTAAAGCCTGCTACCTCTTCAGCTGTAGGCGCTATCTCAACACCTGCATCTTCACCAAACACCTGTTCATCCAGGAAAGCGTCGAGAGGTTGCTTCTTTTCGTTGTTCACAAGGAATGAACCCAGCAACGCAATACCCCAGGCACCACCTTCACCGGCAGTTTCCATTACGGAGATCGGTGAATTTAATGCTGCTGCAAGTACTCTCTGGCCCACACTCTTAGTCTTGAACAAACCTCCGTGTCCTGTGATTCTGTCAACTTTCACCTTTTCTTCTTTGAAAAGAATGTCATTACCAATCTTGAGGACACCGACAGAAGCATACAAGTGCGTTCTCATGAAGTTCGCAAGGCTGAACTTGTCATTGGCCGAACGTACAAACATCGGTCTTCCATCTGCAAATCCTGTTACAGGTTCGCCTGAGATGTAATTGAATGAAATGAGACCGCCACAATCCGCATTGCCTGTCAGGGCATGGTTGTAGAGTTTTCCATATACTTCGTTCATATCTACAGGTATACCCAGCAATTCCTGATATTCTTTGAACAGGTTGATCCATGCATTGAGGTCAGATGTACAGTTGTTGCAATGTACCATGGCTACGGGACTTCCATCGGGAGTAGTAACCATATCGATCATTTCGTAGGGCTTTGACAGATCTTTCTCCAATACAATCATGGAGAATGAAGATGTACCTGCCGATACGTTTCCTGTACGCTGCTTAACGGCATTGGTTGCAACCATACCGGTACCTGCATCTCCTTCGGGCGGGCAAACCGGTATTCCTGCTTTCAAATGGCCGGATACGTCGAGCATCTTAGCACCTTCCGGTGTCAGGAAACCAGCATTTTCACCAGCCGGCAATGCCTTGGGAAGAATATCCAGCAATTTCCAGTTATATCCCTTCGGAGCGATTAACTCGTCGAACTTGGCCACCATTTCAGCGGAGTAGTTCTTGGTAACCGGGTCTATAGGGAGCATACCTGATGCATCGCCTATTCCTAATACCTTTTTACCGGTTATCTGCCAATGGATAAAACCTGCGAGCGTTGTCAGATAATTGATATCTTTTACGTGTTCTTCGTTGTCCAGAATAGCCTGATACAAATGAGAAATGCTCCAACGCAGAGGAATATTATAAACGAACAGTTCTGATAAAGCAGCCGCAGCCTGACCTGTATTGGTGTTTCTCCAAGTACGGAAGGGCACGAGAATCTCTTCTTTATCATTGAACGCCATATAACCATGCATCATGGCGCTGACGCCGATTGCTGCCAAAGCTTCTATTTCTATGTCATAGAGTTTCTTCACGTTTGAGCGAAGGTCGGCGTAACAATCTTGCAGTCCATACCAGATGGCTTCAACACTATATGTCCAAAGTCCGTCAACCAACTGGTTCTCCCAAGTGTGACTTCCTTGAGCGATGGGCTTATTTTCCTGGTCAATCAAAACAGCTTTGATTCGGGTGGAACCGAATTCTATGCCAAGAATGGCCTTGCCTGCTTCGATGGTTGATTTTGCGTCTGGTTTCATAATCAACAAAGCGCTTTGTTCAACATGTAATATACTTCATTCATGCGCAGTTCTTTCTTGAACTCGCTGATAGTTGTATTTTCATCGATAACTACCATTTCGATACCTGCCATTTCTGCATAATCTTCCCAGTATTCTACGGTCAGATCATAAGAGAAGCTGGTGTGGTGAGTACCACCTGCCAGAATCCATGCAGCAGCACCTACTTCGAGGTTCGGCATCGGAATCCACAATGCGCTGGCAACGGGAAGTTTGGGCAGCGGTTTGCTCTTGATACATTCTACTTTGTTTACGATGAGGCGGAAACGGTTACCCAGGTCAACGATAGTAGCAGCTACGCCCTCACCTTGTTTGCTGGTGAATACAAGACGTGCAGTTTCGCTATCGATACCAATGCTCAGGCGATGTACTTCCAGTTTCGGTTTTGCTTCAGCAATCAGCGGACAAACTTCCAGCATGTGTGCCTGGAGGATAGCGCTCTTCTCACCGTCGAAATGCAAGGTGTAGTCTTCCAGGAAAGAACAACCTTTCGGCATACCCTGGCTCATGAACCAAGTGGTGCGATACAAAGCGGCAGTTTTCCAGTCACCTTCTGCACCGAAACCATAACCTTCTTCCATCAGGCGTTGAGAAGCCAGTCCCGGAATCTGATCGAAGTCACCGAGGTCATTGAAGTTAGTAGTAAATGCTTTGGCACCTGTGTCTTTCAGGATACGACGGAGAGCGATTTCTGCTTTTGCAGAGTTCCATACTTTGGTATAAGCTTCAGTTCCGGCCTTTTCCAGTTCAGGAGCATGATCGTATTCTTTGAAGTAAGTATCTACCATTGCCTGTACGTCTTTGTCTTCCACTGCATTGTAGTACTTCATCAGGTCGTTTACCGGACAGTAGTCTACGTGGTAACCCAAAACTTGTTCAGCGGATACCTTGTCACCATCAGTAACGGCAACGTTGTTCATCTGGTCACCGAAACGGATAATCAGCATATCCTGTGCATCAGCCCATCCGGCGCAAACACGCATCCATGTTGCAATCTGTCCCTGTGCTTTTTCATCTTGCCAGTGCCCTACCACTACCTTACGGTTTTTACGCATACGGGTTACAATGTGGCCGAATTCACGGTCACCGTGAGCAGACTGGTTCAAGTTCATGAAGTCCATATCCATGGTATCCCAAGGAATTTCTTTATTGAACTGAGTATGGAAATGCAGCAACGGTTTTTTCAATTCCTGCAAACCGTGAATCCACATCTTGGCAGGAGAGAAAGTGTGCATCCAGGTGATAACACCGATACATTTCTCATCATTGTTAGCAGCTTTGAAAGCTTCAGTTACTTCTTTAGAAGAGTTTACCGTACCTTTATAAACCACCTTTACCGGCAATTTGCCGCTGGCGTTCAATCCGGTTACCATTTCATTACTGTGTGCGTCTACTGCGATAACTGCGTCACCTCCGTACAGGAGTTGTGCTCCGGTTACGAACCATACTTCATATTGATCAAATGCGTTCATAATTCTTTTATTTTTAATTGTTAATTTTAAACTGTCGATTGTTTACTGTCCATAATAAGCGTTAGGGCCATGCTTGCGGTTGAAATGCTTTTCTACCAACAGCGGATTCATGGTCAGTTTCGGATTGACGGCATAAGCAATGCTTGCCATCTTAGCCACTTGTTCCATTACCACTGCATTGTGTACAGCATCGTGCGCATCTTTTCCCCAAGAGAAAGGACCGTGATTCTTTACCAGTACTCCCGGTGTATGTACAGGGTTCAGCCCTTCAAAGCGCTTCACGATTACATTTCCGGTTTCCATTTCATACGCTCCTTCCACTTCTTCCTTTGTCATATCTGCCGTGCAAGGTATGGCATCGTGGAAGTAATCTGCATGTGTCGTTCCAATATTCGGAATGTCACATCCAGCTTGTGCCCAGGCAGTAGCGTAAGTAGAGTGGGTGTGTACCACGCCGCCGATTTCAGGGAAAGCCTTGTAGAGTACCACGTGGGTAGGTGTATCTGAAGACGGTTTCAATCGTCCTTCCACTACCTTGCCGTCGAGGTCCACCACCACCATGTCTTCCGCCTTCATATCGCCATAACTTACACCACTGGGTTTGATGACTACTAATCCCGTTTCACGGTCGATAGCCGATACATTTCCCCAGGTGAAGATAACCAGTCCATGCTTCACCAGTTCAAGGTTGGCATGGAATACCTTTTCTTTCAGTTCTTCCAGCATAATTTATAATTTAAAATTCGGTGCCTTGCGGTATGCCTTTTCATTGAATTTGTATAAGGCAGCTCCGCGTTTGGAACCTGTTTTATCAATCTTATCTGTTTTTTCAATGTAGTCCATTTCGGCTATCCGTTTACGGAAGTTACGCTTGTCTATCTGTTCACCGTAAATAGCTTCGTAGAGGCTTTGCAGTTGAGACAGCGTGAATAACTTCGGTAACAGGTTGAAGCCGATAGGCTCTGTGGATGCTTTCTGTTGCATCAATTCCCGTGCTTGTTTCACCATTTGCGGATGGTCGAAGATCAAAGGCGGTAATTCATTGATGTTTACCCAGTAGGCATTATGCTGGTGCACCAGTTCGCGGTCGTACTCGTTGATATTGATCAATGCATAGTAAGCAACTGAGATAACCCGTTCTCCCGGATCACGTTCCACTTCGCCGAACGACCCTACTTGCTCCATATATACATTTTCCAAACCGGTGAGCTCCGCCAGTACACGTTTGGCAGCATTATCCACACTTTCATCTTGTTGCACGAATCCACCCATCAGAGACCATTCTCCCATTGCCGGTTGAAAGTTTCGTTTCAGCAATAGCAAGTTCAGTTCTCCTTCGTTGAAACCGAAGATGATGCAGTCGATACCAACGTAAAAGGTAGGATTTGAACTATAATAGTTATTTGTCATATACTTTTAGTTACGAGCTACAGGCTACAGGCTACAAGTGGGCTGCGCTATCATGCCGGATGGCACTCGTCGCCTGTAGCTTGTAGCTATTTTACCAGAAATAGATATAGAATGCGGCAGTGATACCCAGGATAATAACCGTATGGATAATATCCCAATGATTCCAGCTGGCGCGTGTCTCTGCCAATTGTGCCGGGGTGGAGGTACCGAATACCAATCCTTGTATCTTTTCTTCAGACGGTGCTTTCGTTGCCAGACTGACTACTATCACTACAATGATACAGAAAAGGAACATCCATCCGCAGAAGAACAACCAGTTCATATCATAGAATAGATATTTGAATGTACCACCGGCCACATCTCCTGCATTACTGTAATATACTTTTGCTCCTAGACGTGTCAGGCCGATTACCATACCGGCGATCAATCCCCACATACCACCTTGTGCAGAAGTACGCTTCCAGCAGATACCCAACAGGAAGGCTGCGGCGATACCCGGTGCCAATACAGACTGTACGTCTTGCAGATAAGTATAAAGTACATCACCTACGCTACGCATGATAGGTATCCACAAAATACCCAGAATTACAATCACTACAGTTGCCATCTGACCGATAACTACCAGTTTCTTTTCAGAAGTTTTCGGTTTAAAGCGTTTGTAGAAGTCAATTGTAAACAGCATGGCGGATGAGTTGAACAAAGACGCCAATGAGCTCATCAAAGCTGCAAGAATACCGCAAACCACCAGACCTTTCACACCAGCCGGCAACAACTTGGCTACCAGTGTCGGGAAAGCTGCATCGGCATTGGCGCTACCATTAGCGAGCATCGGCAAGAAACCTTCACCACCTGCACCGAGGTATTTCTGATGAAGTGCGAAAGCAATCATACCCGGAATCAAGAACAAGAATACAGGCAACAATTTCAGATAAGCTCCGAAGATGGTACCGCGGCGTGCTTCTTTCTGGTTTTTACCTGAAAGAACGCGTTGTACGATGAACTGGTCAGTACACCAGTACCAGAAACCGATGATAGCTGATCCGATTAATGCTCCCAACCAAGGGAAGTTCGGATCACTATTGCTACGGATTAATTCCGTCATGGTGTTGCCCTGATCATTAACAGTCACCGCACCACAAATTCTCATCATTTCGTCCCATCCACCCAGTTCTCTGAAACCGAGTACAAGGATAATCAGTGAACCTAACAACAAAATCGGTGTCTGTAATACAGAAGTATAAAGTACTGATTTCATACCACCGAAGATTGTATATAATGCAGTGATCAAAACCAGACCGATCGCTGCAATCCAGAAGAAATCGATTCCCCAGAGTTCTTCAATGCCGAATACCTGTTGGAATACCAGACCACCGGCATATACCGTAACCGCTACCTTAGTCAGTACATAACTGATCAAGGAGATTACAGACAATATAGTACGGGATTGCGGGTTATAACGACGTTCCAGGAATTCCGGCATCGTATATACCATACTTCTTGAATAGAACGGTACGAATACCCATCCCAAAATGAGAATCATCCATCCCTGGATTTCCCAGTGTGCCATAGCCATACCACTGGATGCACCGGCACCTGCCAATCCGATCAAGTGTTCCGAACCAATGTTCGATGCAAAAATAGATGCACCAATAGCAATCCACGTAGCGTCACGTCCACCCAGAAAATAGTCCGCTGAGTCATTTTGTTTCTGTTTGACAACCCAAACAATAATACCAATCAGAGCTAAAGCGAAGACTCCAATTACGATCCAATCTAATGCTTCCACAATTCTAATATTTAAAAGTTAACTATTATTTCTCTACTGAGAATTTGAAAATACATTCGCTGTTGTAAGTTTGTCCCGGCTCCAATACCACGCTGGGCCATTCCGGCTTATTAGGACTGTCGGGATAGTGTTGTGTTTCCAGGCATACGGAAGCACGTTGATTATAAGTAATGCCTTTTTTGCCTGTTACAGTTCCGTCCAGGAAGTTGCCGGTATAAACTTGTATACCTGGTTCGTTGGTATATACTTCCAGAGTGATACCGCTTTCAGGTGAAGTCAGTTTTGCAGCTAATTGAGCAATGTCTCCATTCGTATTCAGTACCCAGTTGTGGTCATAGCCATTTCCGTTTTTCAACTGAACGAAGTCGAAGTTTGTGATGTCTTGTCCTATTGTTTTAGGAGTAGTAAAGTCCATCGGAGTATCTTTCACTGTTACGATTTCTCCGGTGGTCATGAAAGTACTGTCTACCGGAGTGTAATTGTCTGCATTTACATATAAGATATGATCTGTTGCAGCTTTTGAAGGATTACCGGATAAGTTGAAGTAAGAGTGGTTAGTCATGTTGATGACTGTTTTCTTATCTGTAGTAGCGCTATACTTTATATCTATAGCGTTGTCATCTGTCAGTTTGAAAAGAACTTTGGCTGTTACATCGCCGGGGAAGTTTGAGTCACCGTTCGGTGAGATACGAGTCAGTTCCAGAGTCGTTTCATCAATCGGATTGGCTTCATACACTTGGTATTGCCAGCCTTTAGGACCACCATGCAAGCAGTGTCCGAAGTTGTTTTGTGGTAATTGGATCGTGTCTCCGTCTAATACGATTCTTCCCTGATTGATGCGGTTTGCATAACGGCCGATAGAAGCGCCGAAGTCACTCGGGATGTTTACATAGTCGGCAATGCTGTCGAAACCCAGAACAACGTCCTGCATATTCCCGTTTTTATCGGGAACCATAATAGAAACGATACGACCACCGAAGTTAGTGATGCACACTTCCATGCCCGACTTGTTCTTTAAGGTGTAAAGATCCGTTTTGGCATTGTTCACTTCTGTTTGAAAATTCACCGGATTCAGACCGGACAAAGTCAACTCCTGAGCTGGCTTGTTATTGCACGCAGATAACATCAGTGCGGCAATCCCTGCAAGTAGAAAACTGTTTTTCATGGTTCTATTTTTAATGTAAATGAGATAATTATCCGATTTTGGGTGTAAAAGTAACACTTTATTTGAGTGTATTAACTACACCTGTATATGTTATGTAACATAAAAGTAAAAAAACAGACTCAGTGATTGGGAATTTGAGGCTGTTTTTAGAGCTCAGATTCACCCCCTTCCTACCAAGTCCGTATCAACTCCATACCAACTCCCTACCAAGTCCAAGTGTATAGATACGGAGCAGATACGGACTAGACACGGCTCAGATACGATTCGGATATGGATGGGAACTTATCTCATTTTTTCTTTTTACCCCAATATGTTTTACTGTTGGTATATCCTGCATAGACAATTGTGTGAGTTCTCGGACTGGCTTCCCAATCTGCTTCTCTTTGCAGGCATACTTCTACTCCATTGCTGAATGTGATACGTTGGTTGTCTGTATCATAGCTCCATGTTGCGCCTTTCCAGGAACCATCGGTTACTTTATGATCGGCAGAAAGTGTCATTGTATTGGATGTTTTCTGTTTTCCGTAAGAGTAGGAGAGATCTATATGTTCCCAATTTCCAACCAGCTCATTTTCTGTAATGGGTACCAGAGGTACGGCGCCGTAACGTTCCGGCATCACTACCGGCCATCCTGTACTCGTCCATTTGATAGAGCGTACATGTCCCATCATCACGGCATTACTGCTATTGATGCTTGGTACATCTTTAGGTAAACGTCCTTGTGAGGCATAGTACCAATTTCCATTTCCATCGTCAAAAATAGCACAGTGAGAAATACCTACCCATCCATTGCTGTTGCTGAATTTGTAGGGATGTGTAACGATGGGGAGCATTTCGCCGCCAAATCTGGTAAGATCTGTACCGTCAATGCCTAAGTAAGGACCCAGAATATTTTGGGAACGACACACACGTGTATTATAAGGTACATCTAAAGCATCATAAGCCATGAACAGATAGTAATATCCGGTGTTTGGATTATAAATGATTTCCGGTCCTTCAGATCCCTGCCAGCGATCTCCTATTTTGCGGGTTACGAGTAACTGTCCGTAAGAAGCTATATCGGCTTCCGTTCCCCAGGGATTGGGCAATACATTAAGTGGTTTTCCGGTGGTTGCATCTACTTCCAATGCTGCGATACCACTATGCCATGAACCGTAAACCAAATAGTGTTTACCGTCTTTGTCGATAATATAACTTGGGTCGATTGCATTCCATTTATAGTAACAGTTTGCCCAGTCATTTGCCTGAACGTTATAATTTAATCCTTTATCCGAAGCATTGGTAATGACGTATCCTTTATCTTCCCATCCTTCATTATTGGCAGGATCAGAATTTTCCATCATGCCGATAAAGGCACGTTCCCCCCAGGTTCCTTCGCCGTTGAGCAGGCCTGGGCAGACGATGGAGTAGTACATGCGGTAAAGACCGTTTCTGACTTTCCGGACGCAAGGTGCCCAATAACCAAAGTCTTTAGTATCAGGCTGAACGTCACTCAGTCCCATGCTAGCACGTATTTCATTTAATTTAGGAATAACCCAATTGGGTAATGCTTTCATGGTGCCTCCCATGTATTCCCAGGTTACCAGATCTTTGGAACGGCGGCAATGAAAATGTCCGCCGGCTTCATGTGCATTACCATACGAAGCATCTGTCTGGTACATATAATAGTACCCATCTTCGGCTAATACTACACTTGGGTCATGCACGTTGGCTAAATTCCATTGATTTCTGTTGTTCCAGCCTGCAATATTGGTATAATCGTCAGAATAGGAAGGGGCTATATATTTGTCCAATTCAGAAGTAACACTGCGGGATGCTGTAGTGAATGTGATTTCTGATGAATAAACCGGGTTTCCATTCGCTATGGTGGCGAACGCCCTGGCGTAGTATTTGGTTTCGGGATCAAGTTCCGATAACGTCAGATTGAGTGACAGACCTGCACTACTCATTTCAACAGTCCGGTTGGATATTGTCGGATTAGATTGAGTATCATAACAAATACCTTTCTTTAATATTGCGGAGGGGGTATTTGTCGTGATAGTCGCAACAACAGTTGCTTTATCATCCGTAACATTTGATACAGAAGGGGCTGAAATAGAGATCGTTGTTTCGTCAGTGTCGGGCTCATTGCTTTCACTGCTGCATGCTCCTGATAAAACTAAATAGCTTGCCAGTAATAAGGTCCATTTGTAGAGCTTCATAAGTAAATCAGTATTGGTATTAGTTGTATAAAGTGTAAATTACGGGTTACAATAAAAAGCCTGCGCTTTTGGTTTGTAACCCGTAATGAATATAGTTTTATTCAGCAGGAGTTTCTATTGTTCCAACTGTCATTTCCACTTCCGGCGAATATATTACACCATCGGGATAAAGGGTGGCAAACGCCCGTACATAATATACGGTGTTGTCAGTAAGGTCTGTCAGTGTAGCTTGCATCTTTCCGTTTTCGGGAAGTGTTTTCACTGTAGCGCTATAAGTCGTCGGGTTCTTTGAAGTACTGTAACAGAATCCATAAGCCATGACTCTGATAGTGCCTTTATCCAAATCTTTCTGATTGACTATAACATCGGAGGTTGCAATGGCGGTGGGAGCGGCAATCTCTGTCAGCGCAGGAGCGCCGAGAGAAAGTGTGCCGCAATTGTCGTCATCATCGTCACAGGCGGTAAAGCCGGTAAGTAATGCGCAACTCATCATTAGTATGTTTAACCATTTATTAAGTTTCATAATTTTAGAGTTTTTAGATTATTCAGCAGGTGTTTCACTCTCGTTTCCACTGCCGGAAGTGGAACCTAATTCCCAACCGGAGTTTTGTTTCAGGTTAGGCAATCTCTTGATTTCAGCATCCGGTATCGGGAAGTAGTAGTTCTTCGGGCTGTTGAAGGCACGGGATGTGTGCATTTCGGCAGGACCGTAATTGAATACTGTACTTTGCGCAGGGGTTACAGACACTCCATAAATGTTGTAAACCTGTTGGTAGTATGGCTGATTCCTTTCGCTGGCGGCAGTTTTGCCCTCAAAAAGTTTCCAACGGCGTTCGTCGAAGAAACGGTGGTCTTCGAAGCAAAGCTCGATGCGGCGCTCGTTGCGGATGCGTTCGCGGAATTGCGACTGGCTCATTCCGCTGTATGGCGGCATACCTACACGGGCGCGCACTTCGTTCACATACTGATAGGCATTTGCCGGGCCTTCTGCTTCATTGATAGCTTCGGCGGCATTCAGCAATACTTCAGCGTAGCGGAAGATGGGGCAGGCATGTGTGTATGTGGTCGGGCTCTTGAATGACATGTTATTCAGGAATTTCTTTGTGTAGTACCCGGTCAGGGTTCCACCATGCAATTCATGGTAATCCTTACCCGAACCATAAGTAACGTCCACTTCGCGCTCTTCATCTTGTTGCGAGTCTCCCCAGATAGAACCGTGGTGCAGAATGGTTTGTTCCAGACGTGGGTCACGGTTGGCATAAGGATTCTGCGGGTCGTAAGACGAATCCAGATTTATAGGCAGGCCATTTTTGGTTTCATAACTGTCCACCAGATTTTGTGTCGGATTTGTACGTCCGGTTGAGTTTACGCTTCCGCTGAATCCGCAGGGAGCCAGGAACAGTTCAATTTCACGAGTTTGCCACTCCGAACGGCTTAGAATATATTCGTTGTTCAAGTGGGGCGTAGAAATGAAGCATTCATAATAGTTCTTATTCGGATCATTATTTGACGTAGTATATAGTTTGTACGGATTACTCTGGGTTTTGTTTTTGGTAATAAAGTCCGTAGCGGCTGTTGCAGCTTCTCTCCACCAGGAAGCGTCGTTGTTCGGGTTGTGTAAAGCCGACGCTCTGTACAATAAGGCTCTTGCTTTCAGAGCGTATGCTGCTGCGCCATTCACACGTCCCCAGTTCAGTTCCTCTTGTGCATACCGGAAAGGCAGTACATCCTTTATTTTATCACATTCGTTGGCAATCCATTTCAAGGCTTCGGCGCAATCAGTACGTGCCATGTTCATCTGTTCCGGATTGGTATATTCGAAAATGACAGGTTCGCCGTTCTCGTCTTCACCGATAATAGGTATATCACCAAACCAGCAGGCCTGATCGAAGTGGAAGATAGCGCGGAGCAGGCGAGCTTCGGCCATATACCGGTCGTACAAGTGATTGTCATCGCCATCCATTTCTGTGTTCTTCACTACACTTTCACGGGCATACTTCAGGAATGTGTTGGCTGCACGAATACCTCTGAAATTTTTAGGCCAGAAGTCTTCTGCAAACGAATGTTTGGTTGCCGAATAAGCGTCAGTCAACACACTGTGATAGTAATGCACACTCCAGAAAGAGAGTGCATTATCAGTCATACAGTCGCGTGATGCACCCCGAAACTGGCCATCTGTATAGCCTACAAACGCATCCGGAAGATAGGTATATATATTTGCCAGAAAGCCGCGGGTATTCTCGAATTTCTGGAACACTTGTTCCGCATCCAAGGTCAAGTCTACCTCTTTATCCAGGAAGTCGCTACAAGAGGTGAAATTTACAGCCAGCAATGCGGCTGCCATATATCTAAATATTTTTTTCATATCTTTTCTGTTTTTCTGATTAGAAACCAATGTTTATGCCGAATGTAAATGTACGGGTTTTCGGATACCACCATACGTAGCTCATCGGCTTTTCCGGGTCACAACCATCGGGTACGCTGCTCCATGTGCAGAGGTTGTATCCGCTGAAGTAGAGACGGCATTTGGTCAGATTGGCCTTTGCGATCAATCGTTTGGGGAGCGAATAACCTACTTCAACGTTGCGCAGTGACAGGAAGTTTCCGTTTACAATCCAAATGTCGTTTTGGTAAGTTCCCGTATCTCGGTCACTGTCAATGGCGTTGTAACTACCGTAAGTAGGACGCGGATAGGTTGCATGTACGTTGCGAGAATCAAGCGGATCATCTGTATAGTAACCCCAAGTTTTTACAACTTCGTGAGTACCTTGATTACCCCATCCGGACCATGCGACAGCTGGAGAAAGGAATACGTCACGGTTCAGATAGGCGGTGAATACGGCGCGTGCATCGAAACCTTTCCACTCGAAGCCGAAGTTAAGAGTAGGAATCAATTCGGGGATAATGGTATAAGTATCCGGTATCATATCGTTAGAGTCGATCTGACGGTCGCCATTTAAGTCCTTGAATACGGCTGTACCCAGTTTCTGCGCACCATTGGAAGCTGCGTTATACGGATATTTCTCCGGATGGTCGATAGCATCTTGCTGGCTGGTTGCAATCAGGTTGGCGTCGCTGGCCCATTGAGTGAACTTGTAGCGGTTCCAGCCGCCGACACCATTGTTGAATGAACTTTCATATAAACCGGCAACAGAGGTGTAGTCGTAGATACGATTACCTGTTTTGCGTTGCCACTCCACATTGGGCTCTGTTTCGTCCATTTCGGTGATTTTATTGGTATTATAGGTCAGCATACCTTCAATGTAGTAATTGAAGTCGCCGATATGGTGACGATGACCGAGTGTTACTTCAAAACCTTTAGTTTCTGCTTTTCCATAGGAGTCTTGTGCTACAGAGATTCCCAAAAGAGAAGGTACACTGGTACGAGTAACCAGAATGTTAGAGCGCCATTCTTTGAAAGCATCTACTGAACCATAGAGCTTCTTATTCCAGAAATCGAAATCCAATCCAATATTCAGCATGTCCGAAATTTCCCATTTGTTATTGGCATTACCGGCCATGGTTTCCGCAAATCCATTGACGTAAGAGCCTGAATAACCGAAACCGTAACCGGTGGCGGAACCATACGTGTTTTGATAAGCATAACGTCCCCCACCAGTGGTAGATTGTCCGGCACGACCATAAGAAGCGCGAAGTTTCAAGAGGCTGATATTCTTATTTTTCAACCAAGGCTCTTCGGAAGCTACCCAACCGGCGGATGCGCCGTAGAAGGTACCCCAACGCTCGTCTTCTCTGAAGTTATCGCAAGCCATACGTGATATGTTCCCGGAGAAGATATAACGGTTGGCATAATCATAAGTCACTTGTCCGTTGTATGAAAGATAACGGTTGGAAGATACATATCCGTTTGGTTGGTTACGGTAAGCACGTGCGAAAGCGCGGGCTTCAACCGTGTGCTGACCGAATTTGTTGCTGTAGCCTAAACCTCCCATCAGATTCAGGTTATAATAGAATTCACGTTGATTGGGGGTCGGATCACTCAATGCGGAATAGGTGGTGTACTGCGTATATTTGAACTGTGAGGGGTCAGTTACATCCATATTCATATAATCATAGTTATACGAGTTGACACTATTCCTCTGAGTGGATTCGAAGGTTTCGTAAGAGTCGAAACTGATTGTTGCATTCACTTTCAAACCTTTCAGTATAGAGCTTAAATCACCGTTGACATTCAGCGTAGAGTATAGATTACGACGGCGATTCTTTTCCTGACCGGAAGCGGCAAGGTAACGGCCGGCATTATTGGCGGTACTGGATGCGTAAATCTGTCCATTCGGTGTATATACCGGTTCCATAGGGTTGGCTTCAACAACTCCGAATGTAGCCAAATTGAACACACTTTCCGTAGGTTGGGTAATGTTGTCGATACGACCACCCAGGTCAAGAGATACATTGAGGTATTTGGTTACGTCAATATCAATGTTTGAGCGCAAGTTCCAACGGTTCAGCGTATGACCTGTATTGTAATTTTTGTTATAGTTAGTCCACTTCTCGTTCCACATACCTTCCTGGCGGAGGTAAGAGAATGATACATAATAGCGGGCACGCTCATTGCCACCGCTGATTTGCAGGTTGGTCTTGTACATGGGAGCCGTTTCGCGATAGAGCTCATCGGCCCAGCTGGTATTGAAGTATCTATACTGGTCAATTCCTTCAAGTGTTTCTCCATTAGATACACGACGGTACATTTCAATCTGTTCATCAGTGTACATAGGATCTTGTCCATCCAGGTATTTCACCCGGTTACGTGTCAGAGCCATGTTGTAAGAATTCTGATTTTCCATCTTGTTGCTCAACATTTGGAAACCTACTTCCTGAGTGAAGTCAATGTTCGTCTTTCCTGCACTACCGCGTTTGGTAGTTACCAGGATTGCACCGTTTGCACCGCGCATACCATAGATGGCTGTTGCGGCAGCGTCTTTCAGAATCGTGATGTTTTCGATAGGGAATGCATCGAGGAAAGAGAGGTCACGTTCCATATTGTCTACAATAACCAGTGGAGCACGGGCACCGCTGTTCATTGTGCGAATACCGCGGATGTACATGGCCGTTTCCGTCCACCCCGGTTCACTGGACCATTCGTAGGTTTCCATACCGGTAACGGTAGATGTGAATGCATTCTGTAGTACGGTGATAGGGTGTTTTTGCAATTCTTCACCGGTCACCACAGAGGTTGATTCGGTGACGAGTTTTTTAGCTTTGCGCCCGAATGCCACAGGAGTGGTGTGCAGGTATTCATCAATATCTGATTCCAGTTCTATTTTGAAGCCTTCATTGAAGTCCGCCGGCACTTGTGCACTTTTAAATCCTACGCTGCTGATGCATATCTCATCGGATGCTTTTACATTCTTCAAACTGAAGTAACCGTTCTCATCGGAGAGGACAATACGGCTTTCTTCGGCAACGTTTACCACAGCCCCGGCAATAGGATTACCTTCAGCATCTACAATGCGTCCTTTCAGTGTCTGCGCATTTTGTGCCCAGACAGTGCTTGTAGCAAGGAGTAAAGTTCCCAGTAGCAGGGCTTTGCCTGCTCCGGTCAATTTCTTTATAATATGATTCAAATTATACATACTTCTATATTTGATTTAAGGATTACCATTCTGGATTGTTTTCAATTCCTGTCTTCCAGTATTCCCCTTCAGGAATAGGATAGAGGTACATCTTCTTTTGGAATACGCGTTTCTGAGCTACTTTGCGCGTGATGGTTCCATTGGAGGCTACATCGATGCCGATGATGTCACGTCCCAAAGCTTCTTCAGCCACATTCCAGCGGCGTACATCCCAAGCGCGATGCTCTTCGAAGGCCAATTCAACAGTACGTTCCTTGCGGATGAAGTTGCGCATCTTTTCTTTGCTGTTCAAGTCTGTACGATCAGCAACATCTCCTGTGATACCTGCACGATGGCGGATCAGGTCGAGCTGATCATATACTTCCTGGCAGGGACCTTGTACTTCGTTCAGCGCTTCGGCATAATTCAACAGAATTTCCGCATAACGAATGATGGTCCAGAGGCGGCGCGAATTACCACTGTGGTTTGCGCTCAATATGGTTTCCGGAATATATTTGCGAACATAATATCCGGTTGGAGTGGCATTGGCGTTACCTACAGGATTATCGCGCTGTCCTTTAACTACATTGATTACACCGCTTCCCCAAGATACACCATTGTAAAGAACGGATGCTGCCAAACGTCCGTCACGGTTGGCCCACATATTGGCATCGCTGTAACCGCTTGCCGAATTAATGCTTGGGTTAACACCATTATAAACCGGAGCTCCGGTTTCGTCGTACTCTTGGAAAGGTGAACTGCCGTCAATCATGTCATACATATCCACCAGATTCTGCGATGGGCAGAGACCACCGTTACCGCCTTCACCTACCGGAGTATCATTCGAGATGCCGCCCCATGCAATAGTTCCATCGTTGCGATAGAAGATCATTTCCTTGTTGGACTCTGTATATGGGGTCAGTAACCAGGCATTGGTTAGTGCGGTTCTTGAATCCGTACCTTGCATCAGTGAGTAGTCACTGCCATAAGTATCAATGAAACCTTTTGCTGCATTGGCTGCCTGTTGCCAGGTGATACCTGATTCGCTGCTGTAGCGTGGGCTTGCCATATAGAGCATGATACGGCTATATAGCGCACGTGCCATGGGTTGACCGATGCGTCCGGCGTAAGTGGATTTGGATGCTTCGGAATAGACCATCAGACCGCTTTCGCATTCGTTCAGTTCTTTCAGAACGAAGTCTACAACGTATTCCTTCAGGCTTGGGCGGGTGGTATAGTTACTCAGTAAATCACCGTTAGGATCGAGAACTTCCGTTACAACGGGAATCGGTCCGTAGCGCAAGAAGAGTTCCCAATAGAACCAGGCACGTAAGAAACGGGCTTCGGAGATGACGTAAGACTTGTGCTCAAGATAAGTAGCTTCTGTTAAGTCCGGATTTTTTGGTACACTTTCTATGCGCGTAAGTATCATGTTGCATTTACGGATACCGCGATAGTAGTGTTCCCAAGTGCCACTTAGTTCGGCTGAACCGCCACTACCGTAGTAGTTGCCTATATTGAATGTAGTGCGTACACCACCGGTTGCGTAACTGGTTTCGGCCAGGTCGGTAGCTGCATCCAACCAAGAATTGTTGATGCGGCAGGCGCCGTGACGCAGGAAGTTGTAAGTGTCGTAATGGAACTGTAGCATCAGGTTCCAGTCGCTGAACACTTCTTCGCCCGTCAACTCATTACTGGGTTGTTTGTCGAGAAAGCCTCCAAACATATCTTCGCAGGAAGTTAGTGTGGCGGAAGCGATGCTCAGGGCAAAAATGCCATATAATAATGTCTTTTTCATTTTCTATCAGAATTTAATGTTTACACCAAAGTTCACAGTCTTCATAATTGGATAGCGGTTGGAACCGTTGCTTTCCGGGTCACAGAGGTCGTCCAGATGATCCCAAGTAATGAGGTTGTTGCCGTTTACATAGAGGCGGCAGTCACTCATACCTACTTTTTCCACCCATTTGGTAGGTAAGGTATAGCTCAACTCGATGTTCTTCAGACGTATGAAAGCACCGTTCTTCAGGAAGAAGGAGTTCTGGCGCTGATTGTGGTCACCGTAACTGTCGTAGTGGAGCAATGGGTACTTGGCACTTGCCAAGTTCTCGGATTCCGACTTAGCTGGATTCCAACGGTCCAGATGGTGTTCTTTCACCTTACCGCCACTGACGAAAGCATACATAGCTTCTGCATCGTAATAGCGGCTTACATGATCGACGCCTTGGAACATTACACTGAAACCAATACCCTTGTAATTGCATCCTAAAGTAAGTGCATAGGTGTTTTCAGGCACATCGCTATAACCGATGAATGTTTCGTCTCGTTCGTCAATAAAACCATCATTGTTCATATCACGGTATTTCAAGTCACCTACCTGTACATTACCAAAGGTCGATGTCGGGAAATTAGGATCTGCCAAATCAGCGGCAGTCACGAATCCGTCACTTACCAATCCGTAATACTGACCGATAGGATGACCTTCGCGTTTGCGATAATCTGTTTTCAGTGCCGGTTCATCCATGTTCTTAATTTCATTCTTTGCATGAGAGAAAGTCAGGCCGACATTGTATTGAAAGTCCTTGCCGATACGGTTGTTATGTTTCAACTCAATTTCAAAACCACTATTGACGGTTTCACCCAAATTACCGGCTGCCATCGTTACACCTACCCATTCCGGACGTGTCAGGTAATTGGTCAGGATATTGTTACGGCTTTCGTAGAAAATGTCGATGTTACCATTCAGTAATCCGTTCCATAACCCGAATTCTAAACCGACATTGTACTTATGGGCACGTTCCCAAGTAACGGCATAGTTAGGATATTGTGTTTCGTAGATGCCGGACTGACCGCTGGTACCGAACATATAATCATTACTGATCTGGCTCCATTTTTCCTCATAGAGGAAGCGTTGGGCCACTCCATTTACGGTGTATACGTCATTACCAACCTCACCGTACGAGGCACGAAGTTTCAGGTTGTTCAACCAGTCTTTAGTACTCTCCATAAAAGATTCATTGCTGATACGCCAACCTAAAGAGAAAGCGGGGAAGAAACCGAAACGTTTACCTTTCATAAAGTTCTCCGAACCGTTGTAGCCAAAGTTTACCTCGGCCAGATAACGATCGTCATATCCGTATGTGGCACGGCCTACCAAACCTTGGTAGCGCTTAGCCAAATCGGCTCTGTAGCGATAATCATTCTGGTTGTAGAGCATCATGGCTGTCACATCGTGTTTGCCGAACTTACGGGCATAGTTGATTTGAGCTTCCATATAGAGCTTATAAATCGTGTAAGAGTCTTTGCTGCCGGCCATTTCGCCATCAGTATTGAAGCGGTTGTAAGCATCGATGTTTCCGAAATCATCACGGTTGTTCAGCTCATAAGTAGCGAAACTAGCTCCGTATAGAGTCTTGTCGTAAGAGTCGTAGTCGAATGAGGCCATACCCTTTACGCTTAATCCTTCAGTCAGCCAATCCATCTTGTAATCGAGGATGAAGTTGGTTTCGTTGATGGTATTGGTGGCTTTGTAATAACCGCCTTTCGTCAGAGACGCTACGATGTTGTTCTGATACTGTGAGCTACCTCCATAGATTGTTTCTTGTTTTTCACCGTTTTGTACTACTGTAGATACGGGGAAGAGCCATCCGGGAGTATGATTCATTTCATAAAATATCTGGCTATAATTAGCACTTTCGGTAGTATTGGAGCCTTTACGCTCTTCGAAACGGGTACCGAAGTTGACAGAGAAAGTCAGGTCTTTCGTCAAGAACAAGTCCATATTGGCGCGGAATGCATAACGACGGAAGCTGGGACTTGAAGAGTTGCCATACTTGTCGTTGCTCAGATTCTTAATCAGACCTTTCTGGTCGTATAGTTCACCGGAAGCATAGTAGCGCATACGTTTTGTACCACCCCGCACGCTAACGTTGTAGCGTTGTGCCGGAGAAGAACTTTTCAATACTTCGTCATACCAGTTCACATTGGGGTAGAGCATGGCATCCAAACCGCTCAGTTCACCGGCGCATGACTTGCGATACATTTCCAGGTCACTGGCAGAGAACTGTGAAGGAAGGCCGTCGTTAGCGAGGGCTTCTTCCAGCAAACTCACTGACTGGTAAGAGTTCAGGTAAGTATCTGTGCGTGTCGGACTTTGAATCTGCCAGTTGGCGGTCAGACTTACTTCAGGCTTTTGCTCTCTACCACGTTTGGTGGTAATCAACATTACACCATTTGCACCACGTACACCATAAACGGCTGTTGCCGAAGCATCTTTCAATACAGAGATTGTTTCAATGTCATCCGGAGCAATCTGCGAGAATTCACGCTCCACACCGTCTACCAGGACAAGCGGTTGCGCATCGCCGGCAAATGTGGCGCGGCCACGGATATAGATTTGTGTATCGTCCGAACCGGGAGCGCCGGAAGTCTGTGAGGTAATAACACCTGAAATTTTACCGGCTATGGCCTGGGATACGTTGGCGGCAGGTGATTGGAGCAGTTCTTTGGAAGATACTTGTGAGATGGCACCCACTACGCTCTCCTTTTTCTGTGCACCATAACCTACTACCACTACTTCTTCCAGCATCTCAGAGTCTTCCTTCAAAGTGACTACAATAGAGCTTTTCCCATTCAGGCTGATTTCTTGTGTCTGATAACCAACGAACGAAATCAGTAGCGTGGCATTAGGATTGCTGACTGTTAATTTGAAATTACCGTCAAAGTCTGTAATAGTACCATTATTGGTAGTACCTTTTTCAAGTACACTGGCACCGATGACAGTTTCTCCGGTGGCATCTTTCACTACGCCTGTCACTTGCTTGGATTGTGCAAAGAGCATTTGTCCGGTCAGCAGGAAGGCGAATGCCAGCAACATACCCGCCAAGCGCGGGGCTGCTGATATTGTGATTTTTTTGTTGTCCATAATATATTCTTGTTTATAGAGGTTATTACTTGAATAACGGAGTGTACAGATAGCAGTTGGATTTATCCATCTTGAGATGAGCTCCATCTACGATAAGGAATGCCCGTACTGTCTGGCTTCCGTCACCGCAATCTGTCACAAAAGCTTCTTTATACACGTTGCCATTCTTGGCGGTAGCTATTGCAGTGGTTGTCACCGTAGCACTGTTACGCTGGATGTCAATGACTACTGTGGCTCCTTCCATGTCGGTACGGAAAACATCCCAGTCGCCGTAGCCCTCGCTGGTCAATGTGCCCGAGGCATAACTGTCACCCCATCCGTAAAGGTCAGAACGGAGGACGAAGTATTCGGCATAGTCACTTTCACCCCGTTCGGCATCGGTGCAGAGGCAGATATTCCAGTTATTCCAGTTGCCAGCGCCACTGGTGTGGTTCTCGAATTCGAGACGCAAATTCTGTCCAACGGGGATCTGGAAATAGTCTGAGAATTCCGTCCACCAGGCAGCCGAACAGTCTTCGGCACCGATAGTAGTCTTTGTCAGTGGCACTGTGGTCAATGCTGTGGTTTCTTCGGTGTCGAATACGATATGTGAACCATCCATTATAAAGAAGGCTCGGACTACTTGTGTGCCGTCACCGCAAGTGGTGGTGAAAGCTTCTTTGTAGACGTTGCCGTTGATGCCTTTGGCCACTGCCTCTACAGTCACCGTTGCTCCGTTGCGTTGGACGGTCACAGTCACTTCTGCGCCTTTCATGTCAGCACGGTAAGCGTCCCAGTCACCGTAGCCTTCGCTGGTCCATGTACCTGAGCCATAGCTGTCGCCCCATCCGTAAAGGTCGGAACGGATAACGAAGTATTCAGCATAGTCACTGCCATTCCGTTCGGCATCGGTGCAGAGGCAAAAACACCAGTTGTTCCAGTTGTTAGCGCCGCTGGTGTGGTTGGTGAATTTGAACTTCATGTTGCCGTCGGCGGGCATCCTGAAATAGTTGGAGAATGCTGTCCACCAAGCTGCAGAGTTGTCTTCTGCGCCTACAGTGATAATAGGATCTCCGACAAGATATTCGAATGCTCCTTCGCCTCCCAAACTAGGCATGGCTTGTTGTGTTGCAGTGATTTGGTTACGGTAGATGGTAATGTCGTCTATCCACATTTCTTGGGTTTCAGTGTCCGAACCATATCCTATATATATATAAGGTACACTTGCCATGAATTGTACGATCTTGCTGAAATCGAAATCAGATTGTTGTACTTTCTCGTTGAGGCGTTGGTTGCCGTCCACAAATATGCTGTAACCGTCATTGCGTACACTTATCGCTACATAGTGCCATTCATCTGTCGGGTTGAGCATACCGGTTTTTACCGATTCGGGATTAGTCGCTTCGTACTCTCCGTCTACGGCTTCATATTTCAGCCATCCGTTGGCGGTAATGAACATCCGTTGTGCACCGTCCGAACTCTGGAAAGAGATAAGTGCGCCTGTCAGGTCAGGGTCCAAAGTTTCTTCGGTTTCCGGGTCTGTCAGGAGAGCTTGTTTAACCCAGAATGTGATGGAAACTCCGTTTTGTACTTTGTAACTGTTCAGTGGATTGAAAGTACGAGCATAACCGTTGGGGAGATGTAATACTTGCCCGTGGTCATTGTCGGATTCTACAACTGCCACTTCGCCTCCGTCATAGGCGTAATAGTTAAAGGTTGTGGGGTCGAATCCTTTTTCATCTTCTTTTTTTGCCGGTTCGAAATCGATTTTGGATACCTGTTCCAACTTCGGGAAAACGTCACTTCCCGCCGGAGGGTCCATTTGCCCCCAGTCTTCGCAGGCTCCGAATGAAAGGACTGTAAATGCCGCCATGATGAGGGACGGCCACTTTTTTGTCTTCTTCATAATACAGATATTATTGGTTTAACAATTAGTTATTCTACTTCCCAGATGTTAAGTAGTGATGCAAAAGTACGCTCAAACATGCTTACAGAGGTGGACAAACGAATTTTAGAGGTGGACAAACGAGTATTTGAGTGTAGAAACTACAATTATTATAATATTTGACTTATATGGGATCTTTTTATATAGATATTCGTACGTAACTCCTTAAAACCTTATGAATTATTTAGGCTAATACAAATGATTGAATGCATAGACCGGAAGTTTAAGATGACTTGCTATTTGCCGGCATCGCATACTTACTTTTTTCGCATGATATGAAAATGCAGCTTGCTATAGTTGCAACGGCGACGATATATTTATCCTATCAATCACGTAGTGTAAGGAAATTGAAAAAACTGTGACACAAAATGTTTCGCCTGTTGAAACAAAGTGTTTCTCGGTGTGAAACAGAGTGTTTCTCGGTGTGAAACAAAGTGTTTCAAGCAATGAAACAAAGTGTTTCACCTATTGAAACAGTCGGTGTCGCCTGCTGGAACAGAAGACGGTATGCGCGGAGACTTTTGCGAGGTCTGCGGGAAATCACCCGCAAAAAGGGTGAAAAAGAGTTAAAATGATGCGTTTTTCGTATAGATTCGTGCAGGAAAGCTCCATTTGGCAATTATTGCTCTACTCGCTATCAATCAGTTAGATAGGTTTGAATATTGTAAACATTCGCTGCAAAATTAGTGCTGGCAAACTGTTTGCCAGCACTAATTTTCAGGTTGCCAGCACACCGTGAAATGCCGATCAATAAAGGGTTTGAGGTACATCTGTGCTGGAGTGCTGGCAAATTCGCGAAGAACTCTCTAGTATAAGTACTCATGCAATTAGCTTATATTATCTGTTACTCTCTGTCATCCTGAGTGGGAATCACTCTGAAAAAGCGATGAGGACTCAGCATGACAGATACTCCCATTATATAAACTAATTATACTCATTTACTTAACTTGGATGAGCGTGCAGCATCTATATATCGGACATGTAACACTTCTAATGCGGATATAATACGTTATGTATATGAAGGCTTATTCTTCGTTATTCAACAGTTCACTGGGTTTCATGTTGAACTGCTTGCTAAAGCAGCGGGCAAAGTATTTGGGATCATTGAACCCCACCTCGTACGCTATTTCCGCAATATTCATCTGCTTTGTTTCCCGGTTTTTGAGAATCAGTTCCCGGGCGGTATTAAGCCTGTAATTGCGGATAAATTGCCCGGCCGACTGTCCGATGAGGCTTTGAAGTTTCTTGTTCAGCAAACTTTTACTTACCCCGACAGCTTCGCTGAAGTCGCTGACCTCAAAGTAGGGGTTTTTATAATGCTCTTTGATGACTGCCATCACCTGGTTGATGAACTTCTTGTCTCCCGATTCCTCCTCTATATTCAGTGCTTCCACATCCATGCTTGCTTTGAATTGCCGTTGGTAGCGTTTCCGATTTTCCAGTATGTTCTCGATGCGGGTTAATAAAAGAGTCTCATCAAAAGGCTTAAGCAGATATTCGTCCACTCCTATGCGGTAACTTTCGAGCCGGGCTTCCGGAGATGTTTTGGCGGTTAGCATCAGGAAAGGTATGTGTGAGTTGGTGAATGTATCTTTCACCCGCCGCGACAGCTCAATGCCATCCATCACTGGCATCATCAGGTCGCTGACAATGAAATCTACCGGTTGATTGTTCAATACTTCAAGAGCTTCCGCACCATTGGCAGCTTCGAGCACATTGTAGTAGTCGCGGAGGACGGAGCGGATATATCCTCTCATATCTGCATTGTCTTCAACGACCAGAATGGTCAGAGCTACTTTTTCTTTCGGTAACTCGCTGTCGGCTGTTGATGATAGGGCCGGCTGTATGTTGTTTTCAAGGATGATATTGTTGTTGACGCCTTCTTCTTCCGACAACGGAAGCAGGATGCGGAAAGAACTGCCGGATGTATGGTTGTTGCGGACCGTTATCTTTCCGTTGTGCATCGTCACGATGCGTTTGCAAAGATACAAGCCGATACCTGTGCCGGTCTGTCCGTATACGGGATACTTCACTTGCTTTTTCGATTGGTAGAAGCGATTGAATATCTGCGCTGCGTCTTGTTCCGGGATGCCTGTTCCGTTGTCACTGACGCAGAGATAAAGGGCTGCTTCCTGGTCTTCTTTGGCCGGCAGCGTGGCTATGTATATGGATATCTTTCCACCGTCGGGGGTGAACTTAATGGCATTGCTCAACAAGTTGGTGATAACCTTATGCATGGCTTCTTCATCATAGTATATTTCGGGGTTCTCCATGCGGAAATAGCGCTTTATTGTAATATTCCGTTCTCCCGCAAAAACTTCGAAGGGCGTAAGCAATGAATTCATGAAATTCATGAAATCACCTTTGGACTTGACTATATCCAGTTTCCCGGATTCTACTTTCCGGAAGTCCATCAACTGATTGACAAGTGACAGCAGGTATTTGGAATTACGTTCCACAAAGTTCAACTGCTCTATTACCTGCGGATTATAACTCAGCTTGAGGGCTCGCTCTATGGGACCGATAATCAGGGTGATCGGTGTGCGGAACTCATGTGTGATATTCGTAAAGAAGGCAATCTTATCCAGTGTCAGTTCCTGCACTTTGCGTGCCATGCGGCTTAACTGGGCTTTTTGCCGGGTAATCTTCTCATTTTGTTGTATCAGTGTCCTGTTCTGTCTGGAGAGCTCTTCCGTCTGGTTTTCCAACAGTTGCTTTTGCTGTTCCAGCTGGTAGGTACGCTCTTCTACGGTGCGGTGCAGCAATTCTCTTTGTTGCTTGAAGTTGCGTATGCGCCACTGGTAGATCTGCCAGGTGGCAAGCAAGGCCACACCGATAAGTAGTAATATAAACCAGGTGGTTTTGTAGAAGTAGGGCAGGATGGTGATTTTGAGTTGTGTGATGTTCTCCGTTCCATCCCCTCCGTCAGGAGTATATTTCACTTGCAGGGTATAGGTTCCCGGGCGCAGGTTCGTATAACTGGCAAAACGCCGGCTTCCGGGTACTTGTATCCATTTATCTTCAAAACCAAGCAGACGGTAGCTATAAGTTGCTGTATTGTCCGGTTCGAAATTCAGGGCTGAGAATTCCAGTGAAAAAGACTTCTCTTTCTCATGAAGCTCTATTTCCCGGGTAACGGCAATGTCCTGGGACAGGTATTTATTTCCGGGAAGAATATTCTGGTTTCCGATTCTCAACCGGGTAAACTTGACGTTGGCCGGTTGGATAACAGTAGACGGGAAGTTGCTTTCAATGGCAGTAAGCCCTGCCACAGTGCCGAAATAGAGAGTCCCGTCTGAGGAATGAAATGAGGCATTCCAATAGAATTGGGCGTCGGGCAGTCCGTCTTGTTTAGTGTAATTGGTGAAGCGGTTCTCTGCCGGGTGATAACAGGACAGTCCATTGTTGGTTCCTATCCAGATGTTGCCGTCGCTGCCTTCCTGCATGCTCCGGACGTTGTTGTTGATTAAGCCCTCGGAGGTAGTGTAGGGAATAAACTCTTCTTTGCCTTGTCCGTCGACTTTTCTTTTATAAATGCCATATCCATTGCTTCCCAACCAGAGGGTTCCGTCTTTTGTTTGGCAGAAGCAGCGGATTTTCTCTATCAGTTTTGATTGCGGGTTATCCAGTTTATAGTTGATATGCCGGTATTGGAACTCTCCCTTTTCTGATTTTGGGGAGCGGGAATGCAGGTCTACAATGTATACCCCTTCCGTACTGCCTATCCATAATTTATCTTCTTTATCGATGATGGCGCCCAGGCAGTCGCGAAGGTTTTCCGCTGTATGGTTGGCAAAAGGAGATATGAACTTTTGGGTTGCCATATCGTAGAAAAAGAGTCCCCGGTTGGCACCTACCCACATCCCATTATTGATAGAATCATAGATGAGTACTGCAATGAAAAAGAGTGGAAATCCCGTTTCCGGATGAGTGAATATCACTTGCTGCGGACGGTTCAGCGCTTTAGGGTTCATGATATTGATTCCGCCGCCCCAGGTACCTACCCATAGCCGTCCCTGATTGTCGGTTTCGAGGCTGCTGACGGAGTTATGGCTTATTTCGCCACGTTCCCATCTGTAATGCACAAACTGATCTTTATCCGGTTTCTTCAGGTTCAGTCCCCCTTCTACGGTGCCTACCCATAAATTGCCTTCTTTATCCTCGTAAATGGTATTTACCGGATTATCGGACAGACTTGATGGGTTTTCTTTATCATGTATGTAGTTGTGTATGAATAAACGTTTGGGGGTAAGTTTGTTGATGCCTCCGCTTTCAGTGCCGATCCATATATGCTTCCCGTCTACCTTTATGCAATTGATGAAATTGCTGTTCAGCTGGCTGTTGCCGGTTGAGTTATGAGTAAGGCGCTCAAAGTTGTCTGTTATAGGATTGTAGATGTTTGCGCCGCGAAGTGTCCCTGCAATCAGTTGTTTGTCATTGGTGATGGCAAGGCTGGTCAGATAGTTTTGTGACAGGGAATTCGGGTCATTGGGCAGGTTCTCGTACATCTTTATCGTATTGTTGTTTTTATTGTAGCGATAAAGCCCTATGTGTGTGCCTATCCATACTTCATTCTCCTTTGCCAGCATGTCTCTCAGGTAGATGTCGGGCGTGAAGGTGAGTTTTTCGGATATATGATTTGTCTCTAATCCCCCCTGATTGTTCGGGCTGATCTTGTAGATTGTGCTGTTTATTGCTGTCCATATCTTCCCGTCTTCATCGATATCTTTTAGTACAAGATCCGGTTCGGTTAGCTCTGGCAGCGTCAATGTAGATAAGGTTTCTACGTCTCCCTTTGTGTTGAAGGTTATCCGGTGGAGTGCGTTGCCGCATTGCAGCCATATACAATTCTGTGAATCGAGTATCACGGTATAGGCAGGCTGGTTTAATACATCTGTCAGAAGCCCTTGGGGATCATTGGGGATGATGGATTGCAAGGTCGACAAATCAATAATGTCCGTGCCTCCTTCGGACACAATCCAAAGGCGCTGATAGTTGTCCTCGTATACATTCCGAATGAAATTGCTTTTGAGTTTGCAATGGGGAGTATTGGGGTTGAAATGAATGAATTCGTAACCGTCATAGCGTGAGAGTCCTCCTCCGGAAGTAGATATCCACAGAAAGCCCCGGGTATCTTTATAAATATCGTCGATAAAATTATAAGGAAGTCCATCATCCATAGTGATGTACGAGATATTATACCGATCGGTAAAACGTTCTTGCGCCTGCAAGATACCGGGTATAATAAAACTGGTATATATAATAATAAGGTGTAACAGGCTGTGTCTTTTCATATTATTTGCATAATTAAAGGCAAAGTTAGAAGAATATTCATGAAGTTTAAAATCCGACCGCTTGTTTTTGATATAAATTGCTTGATTGTCCACCTCAAATATTCATTTGTCCACCTTCCCGTGCCCGTCCGGGCGTATTTTTGCATTCAGAATTTATAATCTACTGATAGTATGAAAAACTTGTTATCTATAGCTGTTGTGCTGATGAGCAGCTTGTTTGCAGGCTGCACCTCCTCTGTATTTGCGCCTGCCGCCTCACCAAATCCGTGGACGGATGATTATTCCGCCTTGTCTTCTATGGAGAATTATCAATCGTGGGGAACTTACAATGTGCATGATCCGTCGTGCCGGAAGATAGGTGAGTATTATTATATATATTCTACAGATGCCATTTTCCGGGAGAACCGTAAGGAAGCAAAAGAAAAGGGAGTTCCTTTGGGATTTATTCAGATGAGGCGCTCCAAGGATCTGGTGAACTGGGAGTTTATGGGATGGGCATTTCCTGAAATTCCGCAGGAAGCGGTAGAGTGGGTGCGTACGCATGCCGATGGACATGGGGCGACGAATATATGGGCTCCGTATATTATCCCTTATAATAATAAGTATAGATTGTATTATTGCGTATCAGCTTTCGGGCGGAAGACATCCTATATCGGATTGGCTGAATCTGATTCTCCTGAAGGTCCCTGGACGTTGGCGGGCTGCGTTGTCAAGACGGATGATACGACGGCCATGAACGCCATTGATCCCAGTATCACTGTAGATCCTTCGAACGGGAAGTGGTGGATGCACTATGGTTCATTTTTTGGCGGCTTGTATTGCGTGGAGTTGAATCCCGCAACCGGACTTCCTTTTACAGAGGGAGATAGAGGGCACTTGACAGCCCGTCGTGCCAACTATACGAAGGATAACCTGGAAGCGCCTGAGATTATTTATAATCCTGAGTTAAAAGAATATTTCCTGTTTGTTTCCTACGATCCGTTGATGACCACCTACAATGTGCGCGTGGGACGTTCAGACAAAGCGGAAGGTCCGTTCATAGATTACTTTGGCAAAGAGTTGAAAGATACGACGAATAACTTTCCTATATTAACAGCTCCTTACCGTTTCAAGAACCATCCGGGATGGGCGGGAACTGCGCATTGTGCGGTGTTCACTTCAGATGACGGACAGTATTTTATGGCTCATCAGGGGCGCTTGTCACCACAAAACCAGATGATGGACCTCCATGTGCGACAAGTATTCTTCACTAAAGATGGCTGGCCTGTTGTATCGCCTGAACGCTACGCAGGTAGTAATCCCCAGAAGTTCTCTGCGGCGGATTTAGTGGGCGAGTGGGAAATTATCCGTGTACAGGAACCCCTGTATGAACGCCAACTGGAAGCCGGACAGATATTGTGGGGCGAGGGTGAACTGCAAGATGAAGAATGGAATATGTCCCACTTCTTATATCTGGAGAAAGATGGACAGTTAGGAGAGAATAAAGGAACCTGGGATTTTGCCAAAGAAGACCAATCCTTACAACTGGCATTGGACGGAGAAGTGGTGAAGAATCTGATTGTGTTTGCCGGGCACGACTGGGAGAACGAAACAGAAACAGTTCTCTTTACTGGTCTGGATAGTCGTGGGCGATCCGTATGGGGAAAAAGAACTAAATAATCAATTATAATTTTTATTTTGAAACCATGAAAAGATACACTGGATTATTAGCAGCGCTGACCCTTACTGCGGGTATGGTGCTTCAGGCACAAACCAATGAGTTTGTGATACAGACCAAGAAATTAGGCGCAGAGATTCAGCCTACTATGTATGGGTTGTTCTTTGAGGACATTAACTATGCCGCTGATGGCGGATTGTACGCCGAATTGGTGAAGAACCGTTCGTTTGAATTCCCTCAACATCTGATGGGATGGAAAACTTTTGGCAATGTGACTTTGCAGGATGACGGACCTTTTGAGAAGAATCCTCATTATGTTCGCTTGTCCAATCCCGGGCATCCGCATAAGCACACCGGGCTCGACAATGAAGGATTCTTTGGCATCGGTGTAAAAGCCGGAGAAGAGTATCGCTTTTCCGTGTGGGCACGTTTGCCACAAGGAGGAACAGCCGAAAAGATTCGTGTAGAGTTGGTAGATACCAAATCAATGGGCGAACATCATGCCTTCGCTACAGCAACATTGACTATTGATTCCAAAGAATGGAAAAAATATCAGGTTATCCTAAAGCCCGGCATAACAGATCCAAAGTCAACATTACGTATCTTCCTTGCTTCAGGGGGAACAGTCGATTTGGAACACGTTTCTCTTTTTCCGGTCGATACATGGAAAGGGCATGAGAATGGTTTGCGTAAAGACCTTGCGCAAGCTTTAGCAGATATTAAGCCGGGTGTGTTCCGTTTCCCCGGTGGATGTATCGTTGAAGGAACGGATTTGGCTACGCGTTATGATTGGAAGAAATCAGTAGGTCCGGTAGAGAACCGTCCTTTGAATGAAAACCGTTGGGAATATACTTTTCCACATCGTTTCTATCCCGATTATTTCCAAAGCTACGGATTGGGATTCTTTGAATTTTTCCAACTTTCGGAAGAAATAGGAGCAGAGCCGTTGCCGGTATTAAGTTGCGGTCTGGCTTGTCAGTTCCAGAATTCGGATGCAGAGGCACATGTGGCCGTTTGCGATTTGGATAGCTATGTGCAGGATGCTCTTGATCTGATAGAATTTGCCAATGGGGATGTAACCACGAAATGGGGAAAATTGCGTGCCGATATGGGACACCCTACATCGTTCAACCTGAAATTCATTGGTATAGGTAACGAGCAGTGGGGACCGGAATATCCGGAACATCTCGAACCATTTATTAAAGCTATCCGTAAAGTTTATCCCGATATCAAGATTATCGGAAGTTCGGGACCTGATTCTGAAGGAAAGCAGTTTGAATATTTGTGGCCGGAAATGAAGCGTCTGAAAGTGGATCTGGTGGATGAACATTTCTATCGTCCTGAGAACTGGTTCCTGAATCAGGGAACACGTTATGATAACTATGACCGTAAAGGTCCGAAAGTATTTGCCGGTGAATATGCTTGTCATGGTAAAGGTAAGAAGTGGAACCATTTCAATGCTGCCTTGCTTGAAGCTGCTTTTATGACAGGATTGGAACGTAATGCCGATATTGTATACATGGCTACTTATGCTCCTCTGTTTGCTCATGTGGAAGGATGGCAATGGCGTCCGGATATGATCTGGTTTGATAATCTGAACTTGGTACGTACTGTAAGCTACTATGTTCAGCAACTCTACGGACACCATAAAGGTACCAACGTACTTTCCCTTACTATGGATAAAAAGCCTGTAACTGGTACTGAGGGACAGAATGGCTTGTTTGCAAGTGCTGTTTATGATAAAAATAAAAAAGAGATTATAGTGAAAGTAGCCAATACTTCCGATAAAGCTCAGCCCTTATCATTGAAGTTTGAAGGATTGAAGAAGCAAGATGTATTGTCTGACGGTCGTTGTATAAAGCTTCGTTCAACTGATCCTAATAAAGATAATACGATTGAACAGCCATCTGCTATCCAGCCCCAGGAAACTCCGGTTTCTATCGACGGACAGGTGCTGAATGTAGAGCTCGAACCCAATACATTTGCTATCTACATTTTTAAGAAAGGATGAAATTGATGAATAAAGTTAGGTTAGATAAGGTTAGATTTTTGGTTGTTTCTTTTGTACTGGTAGCCTCACAAGGGCTATCAGCACAAAAAGATACTACTTTTGTAGCGAAAGGAAATCCGATTATAAAGTATAAATATACGGCTGATCCGGGTGCGATGGTATATGACGACAGAGTGTATATCTATGCCGGACACGATGAATGTCCTCCACCAGCTGAACATTATCTTCTGAATGAGTGGTGTGTTTTTTCTTCAACTGATATGAGGACATGGACTGAACATTCTGTACCTTTGAAAGCCAAAGATTTCTCTTGGGCAAAGGGCGAAGCATGGGCAAGTCAGGTTATCGAACGTGATGGTAAATTCTATTGGTACGTTACAGTGGAGCATAATGCCATTCCCGGAAAGTCTATCGGTGTGGCTGTTTCCGACTCTCCGTTAGGCCCTTTTGTTGATGCACGTGGCTCTGCTCTGATTACCAATGATATGACGGTAGAACGCACTAAAATCTACTGGGATGACATTGATCCGACAGTCTTTATAGACGATGACGGACAAGCTTATCTGTATTGGGGCAATACCCAGTGCTATTATGCCAGATTGAAGAAGAATATGATTGAACTGGATGGCCCGATTGTTTACGTAGATTTGCCTCGTTTTACGGAAGCTCCCTGGATACATAAGCGCGGAGACTGGTATTATCTTTCTTACGCTTCTGAGTTTCCCGAGAAGATTTGCTATGCAATGAGCCGGAGTATTACCGGACCTTGGGAATATAAAGGAATACTGAATGAAATAGCTGGTAACTCCAACACCAATCATCAGGCCATCATCGAATTTAAAGGCGACTGGTACTTTGTCTATCACAATGGCGGAATTAATCCCACAGGGGGAAGCTATAGGCGCTCTGTGTGTATTGATCGCCTGTACTATAATGAAGATGGAACCATGAAGCGTATTCAGATGACAACAGAAGGAATGCAATAGGTTTAGATATAGAATATATTGAAGGTTAGATTAGGTTAGTTAATTAGTTTATTTGAAAAAGGCTAAAAAGATAAGGGCGTCTCCCCGTAATGGGAAGACGCCCTTTTAAGATTGGGTTGTTTTTATTTTAAACTAATCTGCGAGCACCGTCACTGATGACTACATCATAAACTTTAGGGCTTCTGCCGAATTTCTCTTTGAACTTATCCTTTGCATTCTGGATGAATGTATCGTACAACTCATCTTTCACCAAGTTGATAGTACAACCACCGAATCCACCGCCCATAACGCGTGAACCTGTCACACCGCAGTCGAATGCAAGGTCGTTTAGGAAGTCGAGTTCTTCACAGCTTACTTCGTAAAGTTTGCTCATACCATGATGTGTCTCGTACATCTTCTGACCTACCGTTTCGTAATCACCTCTTTCCAAAGCATCGCAAACGTCGAGCACGCGTTGAATTTCTTCAATGACATATTCTGCACGCATGAAGTCTTCTTCGCTAATTTCAGCTTTTGACTCTTGCAGCATGTCCATGCTACAATCGCGCAGGAACTCTACATGCGGATGTTTCTTCTGAATAGCAGCAACAGCAGCTTCGCAACTTTGACGACGCTTATTGTATGCTGAAGAAGCCAATTCATGCTTAACTACAGAGTCTACCAATACCAAACGATAGCCTTTCGGATCGAACGGGAAGTATTGATACTCCAGTGAACGGCAGTCCAGACGGATAAGGCTGCCTTGCTTGCCAAATACAGAAGCAAACTGGTCCATAATACCGCAGTTTACGCCGCAATAGTTATGTTCTGTTGCCTGACCTACTTTAGCCAGTTCAAACTTGTCTATCTTGTTGTCACCGAACAGATCGTTTAATGCATACGCATATGTACTTTCCAAAGCGGCAGATGAAGACATACCTGCACCCAAAGGCACATCACCAGAGAAAGCTGTATCGAAGCCCTTTACATCAACGCCACGCTTAATCATCTCACGGCATACACCGAAGATATATCTTGCCCAGCTTGCACGAGGAGCATCTTCTTCTTTCAAACCGAACTCTACATAATCCTTCAAATCGATGGAATAAGCCTTCACTATGTCAGTGCCATTCGGTTTAATTTCAGCAATCATGCCTTTATCGATTGCTCCGGGGAATACAAAACCACCGTTATAGTCTGTATGCTCACCAATGAGGTTGATGCGTCCCGGAGAAGCGTAAACTGCTCCTGTTGTTCCGTCAAAATGCTTGATGAAACGGCTTCTTACGTGTTCTATATCCATAATCTTTTTAAATTTATAAGTGAATAAATTAATTACCTATACCTTTTTATTGCGTTAATCCTCTACTGGGATATCTTTATTAACATTTTTGCAACCTACCAGACCATAGAACAGCAGATAAGCAAGAGCTGCGATAATTAACCAGTAGCTAGCCATATAACCTACAGAGTCAGAAATGCTTTGTTGGATCAAAGGTAATACACCACCACCAACAACCATCATCATGAAGATACCGGATGCTTGTGCTGTATATTTTCCTAATCCTTCTACTGCAAGGTTGAAAATACCACCCCACATTACAGAAGTACAAAGACCGCAGAGTACGAGGAACAATGCGCTGACGGGTACTTGTGCCATCATAAAGCCTTCACCTACAGTATAACCGGGCATTGAAACTGTTACATCTTTCGGAGTGAAGATAGCGATCAATACAAAAACAATAGCAGTGGCAGATACAACGATTAACTGTGTACGGCTGGAAACTTTACCACTGATAGCACTACTTGCAGTACGTCCTACAAGCATTAACAACCAGTAGATAGCAGCAATAGCACCACCGATGGCAGCACCGTTCATCATGATTCCGGCACCCTTATCGCTTGCGTCGGCAAGATAGAAGTTTAATGTACCCGGAATACCGATTTCGATACCTACATAAATGAAAATACCAATTACACCCAGTACAGTGTGGCGGAAGCTCCATGGACTGTGAGAGAATTTTTCTTTCTTTGCTCCACTTTTCTGAAGGTGTGGTTCAGGGATAGCTACAAATGAAATGATAATAAATGCAGCTACGAATACACCCATAGCAACGAAGAGGAGAGGAGCAACATCAGACATGGCTGTCTTGGAAGTTACCGTACCGATCAAAGCACCTACAAAAAGCGGAGTCAATGTACCGGATAAAGAATTAAGGGCTCCACCTGTTTGAATCAATTGGTTACCTTTGTTGCCACCACCACCGAGAAGGTTCAACATCGGGTTCACCACTGTGTTAAGCATACAAACACAGAAACCGCAGATAAATGCACCAAGCAGATAGATAACGAAATTTAATTTGATTACATATTCACCGAATGCGAAAACTTCGGCATTTGCTCCGAATAAGCTGGAAAGGTATTGCGTGAACAGACCGAGGAAACCTACTGCCATTGCAATCAATGCTGTCTTCTTGTAACCGATCTTAACAAGCATGTTACCGGCAGGAATTCCCATAAACAGATATGCCAGGAAGTTCATCATATTTCCCATCATACCTAAAGTATTCGAACCCGCATATTCGTTCCTCCAAATCGTACCGAACGGTGCGGCAAGATTTGTAACGAAGGAAATCATCGCAAAAATAAAGAACATGGTAATGATAGCGACAAGATTACCGTTCTGTTTTTGTTGTGTCATGGTTTTTAATTAATTAAATTAGTTATAAAATTAGGTTAGTTATATTCATTCTTGTACACTGAACTTGTAAATAGTTACTTGTTGGTATTCATCGCCCGGGAGCAATACGGCCGATGGGAAATGTGGTTTGTTGGGTGTGTCGGGGAAACATTGGGCTTCAAAACAAACTGCACTGCGTGCCGGGAAAGTAGCTCCGTGAGCACCGGCAAAGCCACCCAACCAGTTTCCTGTATAAAGTTGTACTCCGTTCTCTGTGGTATATACTTCCATTGTACGTCCGCTTTCCGGTTCCGTATAAGTAGCGGCAAGACTTAATTCGCCACTCTCGGTTTTATTCAGTACATAACAATGATCATAGCCTGCACCATTTATCAACTGCTGGAATTTATCATCAATGCGTTCACCGATAGTGTGCGGTGTACGGAAATCCATAGGAGTACCTTCCACTTTCAGGACTTCTCCTGTAGGAATAGATACTTCATCAATGGGAGTGTAAAAATCAGCGTTGATAGTAATCGTGTGGTCTAGAACCGTAGGGGTGGGATTGGCAATTCCTGCCAGATTAAAGAAGCCGTGATTGGTGAGATTGACAACTGTTGCTTTGTCGGTAGTGGCCCGGTATTCGATAACCAGTGCATTGGTTTCATCTTCCAGGCGGTAGGTCATTTCTATTTCCAGATTGCCAGGGAAGCCCTCTTCACCATCTGCAGATGTATAGTTGAATACAACAGTTGTCGGATCCGGTTGGACTGCATCCCATACTCTGGCGTGGAAACCTGTGGGTCCGCCGTGCAGAGAATTAGGTCCGTTATTGATCGTCAGATTGTGCTCTTCGCCATACAGAGTGAACTTTCCTTTGGCTATACGGTTACCGTAGCGTCCGATGGTAGTGTTGAGGAAAGGTTCGGGACTATTGATTACATGATCTATACTGTCATGTCCCAGAACTACATTAGCATACTTCCCGTTCTTGTCGGGGACCATAATGGAAAGGATAGCGCATCCGTAGTTAGTTACTGCAACTTCCATTCCCTGAGCATTTTTAAGAATAAATAAATCAGTCTTTTTGTTATTTATATCTTTTTGAAAGTCTTCCTTGTTTAAACCAGACAAGTTACTTCCTGTTGACACGGTGTTTATCATATCCATGGTATAATTTAAATTTCTTGCAAATAAAAAGAAATTCTTCCGTACTCCCAAGGGTTTATCTTGAAATGTGAAGAACATTTTAGGAAAGTTTAGCGTTTAACATTTACGAGGCGAATTGATATTTTTTGTAAGTTTGTCGCGTTAATCTAAAAAAATGTAACATTTTTATTTAAAGCTCTAACAAAAACTACGAATGTATCCTTTGAAATTTGAGCCTATTCTGAAGCAAACGCTTTGGGGAGGCGACAAGATTATTGCTTTTAAGCAATTGAATGAAACGCTATCCGGAGTAGGCGAAAGCTGGGAAATCTCGGCTGTAGAAGACAATGAGTCTGTTGTTGCCAATGGCCCTGACAAAGGCCTTACGCTCCCTGAGATGGTAGGGAAATACCGTCATGAACTTGTCGGTGAAGTAAATTACTCTCGTTTTGGCACAAAGTTCCCCTTGTTAATAAAGTTCATAGATGCCAGATTGGATTTGTCTATTCAGGTACATCCGGGTGATGAACTGGCTAGAAAACGCCATAATTCTTTTGGTAAAAATGAAATGTGGTATGTGGTATCTGCGGATAAGGGGGCAAAGTTGATTTCCGGTTTCTCCGAGCAGATTACTGCGAAAGAATACAAGGAAAGAGTTTATAACGGAACTTTTGCTGAAGTGCTGCAAACGTGTGATGTGAAACCAGGGGATGTGTTCTATGTGCCTGCCGGTCGTGTGCATGGTATTGGCGCCGGTGCTTTTGTGGCTGAAATCCAGCAGACTTCGGATATCACTTATCGTATTTTCGATTACAACCGGAAAGACGCAGAAGGTAAATCTCGTGAGTTGCATACTACTCAGGCTATCGAAGCCATTAATTTTGCCGATGTGCAGGATGATTTCCGTACTGAATACGATCACTTGAAGAACGAACCGGTAGAATTGGTTGCCAGTCCTTACTTCACTACTTCCATCTATGATATGACGGAGGAAATTACGTGTGACTATTCTGAATTGGATTCATTTGTGATTTTCATTTGTGTAGAAGGTGCATGCCGCATCACAGACGACAGCCAGAATGAAATTGCTGTCCGTGCAGGTGAAACTGTGTTGCTGCCTGCAGTTGTACAAGAAGTGACAATTGTTCCGGAAGAAGGTGGCGTGAAGTTGCTTGAAACGTATCTGTAATCTTAGAATTGAATTAAAACAAAAGAACTGCACTTTATAAAGTGCAGTTCTTTTGTTTTAATATCTGTTTATCTTTTGGCAGAAAACATCCTCCTGACTTTTCTCATTAGTTTTACTCCTAACATCAATCCGTCGAAAACAGCCATGCCTGTATTAAAGGCACGCATGATAGCATTACCTTTGTCGGCAGCGGGTGCAAGCGGAGCAAATAATTCTCTTGCCGTATCCGTCATGATTTCTTTCTGTGCATGTAATTTCTTCCGTAATTCTTTTTTCCGTAGTGCAATACTTTCCAGAGTCATGGAAGAAGTATCAGGCATATTATTCATGATGGTATCATTTTTCATTATCATTATCAAAAAACAATCCCGCAATAAAATTCACCATCGGGTTGACGATGAGTTTTTTGCGGAAAGTAATTACTAATAAAACCAGCAGAAGATGGAAGCATGCGATGATGCTGAAACTTACCATGAGTCCACCTACGAGCGGATCTAAAATATAAGCCAGCGCAAACGACAAATAAAACAGTGCCACCATGCCTAAAATAATAACCACTGATAATAATATCAGGGCAGAAAGCAGGATTGAGAGTTTCTCAGTTATTTCCAGTTTAGTATATTCTTTTTGTAGGTTCAGATATTTCTTAAACTCAATGAATAGCTGCTGGAGGTTGTCAATACTTCTATCGTCTGCAAACATCATAGTGGCTCTGTTTTTTTGTAGATTTTGTTTTATTCGGCTGCTTCGCCTTTAATTTCTGCTGCAATCTCGTCTACCAGATTTTCCATTTCGCTACGGTTCAGGCGAATTCCCTTTTTACGGAGGATTTCTGCAATTTTGTGACGAGTGTCTTCTCCTTTTTCGGGAGCAAATAAAATACCGACGGCTGCGCCTACTGCTGCACCGCCCAGAAAAGCTACAAGTACATTTAATCCTTTCATAATGTTCTCCTTTCTATTTTAAAGAGGTTAATACTACAAAACTAACATTTTTCTTTGAATAGTTGTTCACGTAACTTCTTTTTTTTGAATATATTTTTTCATTTATTTTTCTTATCCGGTTTCGAAAGGGACCAACTCCGTATCAAGTCCGTACCAACTCCATAGCAAATTCGGTTCTATAGACACGGAGATGGTACGGACTTGGTATGTACTTGGTGCGGGTCTGATACGGTTCGGACCGGCTTCTGTCGCAGGGAAAAAAATATGATTAGCTTAATTTAACTATAAGAGTAACGTTCGGATTGATTGTTCCGCGTACATTTGTCCTATTATTCGGAATATTGGCTACATGAAGATACGAAAGAGAAAGATATTTCTGATTATCGGGTTGGTAATGCTTGTACTGGCAGCTTGTAGTAATGTTGACGGCGATTTAGATAATAAGTGGCAGTTAAGGCAGTATCAATATGCCGATGGCTCCATAGAACGGCAAGATAGCATCTTCTATAATTTTCAGAAAGGCAGTTTTTCTGCCATTTGTTTATTGAAAAATGGCAGGTATCAAACGTTTTTTGGGAATTATTCTTTGAAAGGAGATAAAATTTCTATTATTTTGCTGCCTGAAAGTGTAGAGTACGAAAATTATGCACTCTATATGGGATGGGAAAATGGAAAACGAACCTTCACAATAGAGGAACTCAATTCCTCATCCCTCCGTTTGGAGTATGAAGGAGTACGATCTATATTCCGTAAATATTGAGTATAGTTAGGATATTGATATAGAATTTATTAACAAAAATGATATGATTATGAAAAAATTAGCCATTTTAGGAATGGGATTGTGTATTGTATTGGCATTCTCTTCTTGTAAATCAAGTGAAAGCGCTTATAAAAAAGCATATGAAAAGGCAAAGCAACAGGAACTGGCAGAACCCCAGACTACTGCACCAGTAGAAGTAGCTCCGACAGTTACTGCTCCGGTAGAAGCAAGAGTGGTGGAAAGCACTCCGGTTGCAACTGCAGGTGTACGTCAGGAAAAAGTAGAAGTAGTATCCGGCGTAGGTGGTTTGAAAGATTACAGTGTGGTTTGTGGTAGTTTTGGTGTGAAAGCTAATGCTGAAAACCTGAAAAACTTCTTGGATAAGGAAGGTTACAATGCTGTTGTTGCTTTTAATTCAGATGCAGCTATGTACCGTGTAATTGTTAGTACTTTTAATGATAGAGCTTCTGCTGCCGATGCACGTGATGCTTTCAAGGCTAAATACTCAAATCGTAAGGATTTCCAAAGTTCTTGGTTATTGTATCGCCTTAAATAATTTGAATTCTTTTTGGTAATTAATAGAAAGGGAAACTCCTCTTTCAAAAATAGGGCAGTAGCTGTGAAGTTACTGCCTTTTTGTATCCGGTTTATGAAGTAAAATAGAGAAGTCTCGACCTGATGAAAGATTCAATCAGGGTCGAGACTTCTTTTTGAGGGATTGTGTCAGTTAACTTTTATAAGGTCTGATTATTTAAGCCGGATGTAGAAAGCCTGGGTTCTTCCGGCATATATATCGCTATTACTGAAGTCGCAATTGATAGTTCCTGATCGTTTGGGAGTATCTATTTTTACGGTTATGTCGGTCTGTGTCTGCGCAGGATCAGCAATATGAAGTTTTATTTTATCTTTATCAATCTTTTTGATGATTAGAGCACAGCCTTTGTCTACCTTTACTGTCATGTCTTTGTGGGTAAACTCTCCTGCATTATAAAAAATCATCTGCCAGATGTCTGTTTTTTTATTTCTGACTGCCTGCACATTTTCTGTATTAGCCAGAATTTCAATATTATTTTTTTGCAGGTACCCCCTCATGTTTTCAGCAGTCTGGATACCAGGTACAACGATATAAGCATAAGTGGCCTGTTCTGGTGTAATACCATGATTAACTCCAAGTGTGAATACTTTTTTTCGGACGATATCTTTGGAAGTGGTATGGTTGATATTGTACCAGTTCCCTTCTTGTTGTTGATTGGATACAAAGACTTGTTGTCCTTTTGGCAATATGTATCCTATCTTGTTGTGTAGAATCCATTCGGGGGAGGTGTAGTCGGAAGTACCTTCTTGGATATCAGAGAGTTTTCCTTTCTGACAGATTATAGGATTCTCTGTAGAAGACAGGCATTGATTGATAGTTGTAAATACGGGATGTGGTGATGTGGAATGTATCCCCGCACCCAGGCATACGATTTCATTGTCGAAAAAGAACCATGCTTTGTGTGCGCTTGTATTGATTTCAGCATAGGAATCTGTGTATGAATAAACAGATGCTCCGTATAAACTGTCGGATACACCTCCGGCAAAAGTCGAAGTTCCCGGAGTTTGCCAGTCACTGGCTGCCATGGGAATTTCATCAAGTTGCGGAGCCGTTGTACCGGGAATACGTGTCCAGTTCCAGACAGGAAAGATTTCGGCATATTCATCTCCGTCGACTACAATGTTGGTACATCCGTCGGACATAAAGTAAGTCTTCAGGTTTTCTCCATTTCCATATTCGCAACGTGCAGTGCGGGTAGATGCCATGCGAACATCGAAAGCGTATGTGGGACGTATATGGAGAGTATAATCTCCCCTGAAGTAGTGAGTATGCTTAGACGTGAGTGCATAGTGGGCTGGTTGCTTGCCATCCAGACGGGCGATAATATCCTTAAATTCATTGGCATGATCCGGATCTAATTCAATCATACGTTTGGCGAATAAAGCTGTATGTATCTTCTTTGTGACGCCGGGACGGCTTACACCTCTCCCGAGTACATCGAATAGCATATATTGCCCCCGTATAGTAGCATAATAGGTCTCGCGCATGAATTTGCTGAGCAATGCTAATTTGTCTTGAGGAATTGCATACTGAGTACCTTTGGTATACATCGCTATTTGGGTAACCCCCTTCAGGATTTCATCTCCATATCCGCCAATATAAAGTTGTCTGCCATGTTGAAAATAGCTGTTGTCGTGTTGAAATCCTTCTTTTGTAGTATATACGATAGGATTGTAAACATTCTCAAGTGCCACTTTCAGGTCTGTTTCATTTTTGGAAAGACATGCGCGATATATCCAGTGCAAGGCAATGTCCGTACGATTGGCGCCAGTCCACTTGGCAGGATCGCCTCCGTCAGTTTTGATTCTTTCCAATATTTTGTTTTCCAACTCCGTATTCAGGTGTTTTTCACCTATACGCATTTGTATGAGTAATACTCCCAAACGTTGAGGTTCTGCTATTTGGTTATACCACCAGTTATGACACCAGGGATTACGTTCATGCCAGTATTCCAAGCCTTTCTCTATTTTAGTGAAGAGGCTTTCATCCTTGTAATATTTATTTTTAGGATTTGTATAAGCAAAGGCAAAATCGTACAGGCGGTCGACGTGTTCCAGAGGAGGCCACTTTGTACGCTGAATACTGCCATAATCTACATCTGTGAATGAGCCGTCAGTTTCGTTGTATTTCTTTAAGGATTCATCAATAGAGGGATTTTTAGCAAAGTCGAGCCTGATTTTCTGCATCAGTACTTCAAATTCATCCTCGTTGCCCGGAAGATTGCTATTTGTGGCTACGCTTGCTTTTACCGATATAATACTGCTTATAAAAAGCAAAATTATAAGGTGGATTTTATTTTTCATATTGTTTTTCAAGTTACTATTTTTATGTTATGATTATTCTTTATTTTACTTGGCCATTTTGTAGATTTGGTTGCCTGCTAACAGAAATGCGCCTACACCATAAACTTCGGTCATTTCGCGGGTCACTTTCTTTGGATCGGCGCCGATGGGCTGTACATAGCCCAGCTTTCCATCCTTTTCTACAGCTTTTACCAGGGCTTTCCATCCTTTTTCTATGGCAGGCATAAAGGTTGCTTTATCTAATAATCCTTCATTTACACCATAAGCTAAGGCATATACGATGAAGCCGGTGGCACTTGTTTCGGGTGAAGGATATGAGTCCGGGTCCAGTAAACTGGCGTGCCAATATCCGTCTTTTCCTTGTAACTGGATGATACGGTCGGACAAGGTAATGAATAAATCCTGATAGAACTGGCGGTGCATATTATTTCGAGGCAAAGTCTGCAAGATTTCGCAAAGCCCTCCCAGTACCCAACCGTTTCCACGACCCCAGAATACTTTTGTGCCGTTAGCTTCTTTTTGATTGAAATAACGGTGGTCTCTGTAGAATAATTTTTCTTCTTTATCAAACAAATAGTCGTAGGTAGCTTTATATTCCCGGTTCATGAATTCGATGTACTTCCAATCATCGGTCAGCATATACATTTTAGCATAGACAGGAGGTGCCATGAATAAAGCATCGCACCATGACCAACGTTCCAGGCTTGCCATATTCCTGTAGTCCAGTTCCAGTGTACTGGCTGACGGATGATTGATCACAAATTCTGTACGTGCCAGTGTAGGAAGCCACATATTCCGGTCGTGATATTTCTGGTACATGTCCAGGAATACCTGTCCCACAGCTATATGATCTGCATGATACATGTATTTTCCTACCTGCCAGGCGTTACGGCGGCCTATTTTCATCAACCATTCATAATAAGAACTGTCTCCGTCTTCTTTTTCGGTTAACTCGGCCCAATCTATCATGCCCATGTACAATGCGGCATGTGTCCAGTTCAGATCATCATGTTCATTCCCCTTTGCCGGATTGGCTATTTGCCAATCAGCAACACTTTTCATGATAGATTTTATATCGGTTTTGTTGAAACTGTTTTGTCCATATGAGTAAATCGCTACTATAGACAAAATGGAATAAATAATTAAACGCTTCATATTTCTTTTTTTAAGTAAGTGCTTCATAGTATTTATTAGTAGATGTTTTAGAGGATTTTATTTCCAGTTTTATGACGAAAGGTTCTTGGAAATCCTGTTTAGGTACTCTCACATTATATTCATTGCGGGCAGTTTCTGTAACTTTCATTTTTTCTCCGTTCAGTAATATGGCATTGATAATTTGGGTCTCTTTCGGGACTTTCACCGTAAGTTGCTTGGAATAAGGACGATTGAATACTATCATATAAACGCTATTCTTTTTATGTGTATAATATCCCCAGGCCTGTTTTTCCCAACCTGCATAATCACAGGCATATATGCATTCCCCATTTTTCTGCATCCATTTGCCTATGGCTTTTGCAATCTCTTTTTCCTCGGTACGAAAATCTCCGTCAGCTTGTGGACCGAAATTTACTACCATATTTCCACCCATGGATACAGCATGGACGATTCTTTCCAACACTTCGACCGGATTCTTTACATAGCTCAAAGACCAGTCCTTGTGATAACCCCATTGGTTTTCAGGAAGGGTCATACACGCTTCCCAGTCCCATTTGGTCACTTGCAGGTCCTTTACAGGATCGGGGAGGCGACGTTCATAGGCTGATTCGTAATCTCCCATAAGATGTCCGTTGCTGTCAAAGTGCCTTTTGCCGTAATCATCGGCACGTAGTCGGCTGTTGACTGTAACGCCAGGAATGAGTTCTTTCAACATACGTTCTGCATGTGCGGTCCACCAACCGTTCTTCTTGATACTTTCATCCCAGGTTCCGTCGAACCAGAAATCTTTGACAGTGGGATAGCGGGTGGCGAGTTCTTTTAGCTGATTGTCGGTGAATGCCAGAAAGCGTTGAAAGGCGATCTCGTCTTCTTGGTTTTTGATACTGTAGCGCCAGTCCGGGTGACTCCAGTCCATAACAGAAAAGTAGAAATGTACATCGATACCCGCTTCGTTGTAGGCTTTTACTAATTCTCCCAGAATATCCTTTTTGTATGGGGTATTAGCCACGGTGTATTCTGTAAACTTACTTGGCCACAGACAGAAACCTTCGTGGTGTTTAGTCGTAATTTTGACGTATTTCACTCCCATGTCTTTGGCCATTTTAGCCCACTTCTTTGCATCGAAGTTCTGTGGATTCCATTGTTTCATAAGTTGTAGCCATTCTTCAGCGGGGACTTTTGCCCATGACTTGAGCCATTCGGCAGCCCCGTTATATACCTGACCGTTCCATTCTCCTCCGGGAATGGCGTACAATCCCCAATGAATAAATGCTCCCAGCCGGTTTTCACGGAACTTTTGCATGGCTGTGTCATATCGCTTTCCTAAACGGTCTGCACCGTACTGCAGTTCTATCTCCTGTTCGGCAGGCAAGAGTTTTTGTGCCTGCATCGGGAATGAAAACAGAGACAGGATAGTAAAAGCGATTAAATGTAGTTTTTTCATAATACTGTTAATGATAAATGATTGAAGTGTTAGAAAATGATTTCATATATTTCTCCTTTTCGGGTATTGAATTCAAAGATATCATTACCGGAAAGTTTGATTTTGATTGTTTTTTTATACTTGTCGGTCGCTTGTGCACTTGCTGCTTTGCAGTATTTTATCCGGCAAAGTTCTCCTTTATTAGATAGAATCCTGAATCCTCCCTTACCATAGGCACTCTTGTTACCCATCATTTTCTCTGCTAATTGGATACGCTCTACATCAGTTCGTCCGAAGATGCAGACTCCCATAGCACCATTTCCAATGGGAAGTGACCATTTCTTCCAATCTTCATCATAAGGAAATCCTCTTGCTGCGATTTGGCTAAAGTTTCCCCCACGGTTGTATGCTGGGCGATTGTACCATAATGTGTATTCTTTATTTGACTCAGCACCTTGTATGCTTAACGTTGATAAAAACAATAGTATTGATAAGAAAATTCCTTTCATGGCTTTCTGTATTTTGATTTTAGGATTAGTGCAAAGGTATAGAAAATTTCAAAGTAGCTCTCTTTGATACATTTCATTTTTAGATGATTACACAATTTGTGCTACAAAAATGGACGTTATTGGCATAGCTTGAAACTATTAAAACCGAGAAAACTATAATTTTAATAGTTTATTTGCCTTATTTGAATTATTTCTATAGTTTTGCTTTTAAGAAATTAATAATTTATATGAAAAGAACCAAATACTATGTAACACCTGTCTTATTGTTATTTTGCATTAACTTGTATGGACAGTATTTCAAGAAACTGGATATGAAAGATGGACTTTCAAATCTTTCAGTTCTGGCTATCTACCAGGATACGTTGGGGCGTATGTGGTTTGGGACAAATGAGGGGGTTAATATCTATGATGGCGAACGGCTCTCTACATATAAATCTTATGAAATCATAGATAATCAACTTCGGAAGAAGAAATTCATTAATGGAGTAGTCGATCAAATTGTAGGTGACTTTTATGGTGATGTTTTTTTGAAGACAGATGGAGCGCTAATTAAATATGATATTAGAAAAGAACGTTTTAAAGAAATATATCCTACAGGCATAAGTTCCATTGTTGCTTTTGATAATGAGGTCTGGTGTGCTGCCAGTGATTCCTTGTTTAGATATAATGCTGAGGCTGACTCCTTGTCTTTTTATCAGAAATTAAATACTCCAACAATTTGGTGTATGGCTAAAAGTGGGGATAAAATATGGATTGGAACAGCCAAAGGTTTATATGTATTGGAAGGAGAAATCGTAAAGTGCCTGTTACCGGAAATCGAGATTTTTAAATTATTTGTAAGTAGCAGAAATGAATTGTGGATTGCTTCCCGCATGAGAGGGCTATATAAGATAGGGCGTGATGGAATTCTTAAAAAAGAAATATCTGCTTCCGATCGTGTAGTAAGTGAACAGATACGTAGTTTTGTGGAGGATGACCAAAATAATGTCTGGTTCGGTACTTTTGATGGATTACAGATGTATAGACCCAGTGCAGATACTTATTGTGTATATCGTCCGAACTTTCATCCGGGTTCGTTATCGCATGAATCTGTATTTTCTCTTTATAAGGACAGGCAAGGTACTATCTGGGTTGGCACTTATTATGGAGGTGTGAATTATTTCAATCTGAAAAAGGATTTATTTAAGTATTATGTCTATGCCGAGGCAAACAATAATTGTTTGAATTATCCGATTATAGGGCAAATAATAGAAGATAAGAGGCGTGACCTTTGGATATGTACGGATGGAGGAGGTGTAAATCGGTTCAACCGGAAAACGAATACTTTTACCTATTATACTACTGAGAGTGGTAAGAATTCAATTTTGCATGATAATGTGAAGACTATTACTTATGATGAAAGCCGTGACCAAATATATATAGGCACATATACGGGAGGACTTAGCCTTTATGATAGAGCAACTAATCATTTTCATAATTATTTGGATGACTATAAACGTACCGGACAAGGTCCTGACCACATTATTTATTATTCACTATTTAAAGATGGCTGGTTGTATGTGACAGCCCGGAATGGCTTCTGGCGTATGCATCCGGATAAAGGGGAATTCCAACTAATCAGCAATAAAGATTTTTTTCAGACATTTGAAATTGATTCCCAGGGATATGTTTGGCTGGCTGCCGATTTAGACCTGTATAAATTATCTTTAAATGATTGGGGCAAGATCGAATCTGTGCACTTTGACACATTAGAAAATCGTAAGGTCCGGATTACTAAGATAATGGAAGCTACGGATGGAACTGTTTACGTTTCGACCATAGGCAATGGAGTATTTTCATATAACTATGATACAGGGAAGTGGGAACATTACACAGCTGAACAAAATAGCTTGCTAAGTAATTTTTGTTATAATCTGGCCGAATCTCCTCTAAATAATATACTGATAACCAATGATAAAGGGATTTCTATTTATTCGCCTTTTAACCATTCTATTTATTCGGTTGAGTTAGGGGCTATAAAAGGTATGATTTCTGCAGTTGCAGATGGAGGTGGAATTTGTGTAGCGGATGACGACATGGTTTATATCGGTGGGGTAGATGGTGTGATCTCGTTTCGTGAGAAAGATTTATATATGAATGATGAGAGTGACACTTCTGAACTTTATTTTGTGAGTCTTTTTGTCAATAATGTCAAGGTGTGTCCGGGAGATACCCAACATGTATTGGAGGAATCATTGCCATTTATACAGCATATCGATTTGTCGTCCTGGCAGAATAATCTGATGGTGGACTTTTCCAGTTCTAACTATATCGAATTGGAAAAGAGTATCTGGTATCAGTATAAATTAGAAGGTTTTGATAAGGATTGGATATCAACAAACCAATTGCGACTGATTTATACGAATCTTGCTCCGGGGAATTACGTATTGAAAGTACGTGAGGCAAAAAATAGATTGGGTGAGGATATGGGAGAGGAAATAGCACTTAACATTGTGATACATTATCCCTGGTATCGTAGTTTTTGGGCTTATCTGGTATATTTCCTGATAGTAGCAGGAATTATATATGTTTTCCTGAGGGTACGAAATGCCCGTAAGGCACTGGCTCTTTCATTAGCCAAAGAAAAGGATGAAAAGGAACGAATAGAAGAAGTGAATAAAATGAAACTTCGTTTCTTTACTAATATATCCCATGAATTCCGTACTCCGTTAACTTTGATCGTTGGGCAGATAGAGATGTTGTTGCAATCAGAAAAGCTTTCACTTTCTGTTTATCGCAGATTACATAGTATTCATAAGAATGCAATGAATCTACGTTTTTTGATTACAGAACTATTGGATTTCAGAAAACAGGAGCAGGGATTCATGAAATTGAAGGTAGAGTGTGTTGATATAGTGCCATTTCTGGAAGATGTTTACCGTTCATTTTGGGAACTTGCCCGGAAAAGAAATATAGTATATACGTTTGAACATCCCAATGAGAAGATGGAAGTCTGGTTTGATCCTGTGCAGATGCAGAAAGCAGTGTTTAATCTGTTATCGAATGCTTTTAAATATACATCTGATGGGAAAAGTGTTAAGGTATCAGTCAGGAAGCAGCAGCAGATAATGGAAATAACTGTATCAGATACCGGATGTGGAATCCCCCAGGATGATTTATCCAGAATTTTTGAACGTTTTTATCAAGGGAATGAAAAGCAACAGAGGGGGATTGTTGGAAGTGGCATCGGGCTGGCTCTTACTAAAGGAATAATTGAGGCTCACAGAGGTGATATTACCGTAGAAAGTGTATTGGAAGAAGGAAGTAGCTTTAAAATACAACTGCTTCTGGGCAACAACCATTTTACTAAGGAAGAGTTGGAACATGAGAAAGTAACGGTACCTGCATTGGATTGGGAAGCTATTGTCTACGATGAGGTGGAACCATTACCGGAAGAAGAGTCTGAAGAGAGTGAGATGAATGCAGGGCAGGAGAAAGAAGAATCCGGAAAACCTCGTGTATTGTTGGTAGAAGATGATGAAGGAGTATTGGATATGTTGGAAGGTATTTTTTCATCAAGCTATATTGTATATAAAGCGTCAAACGGACAAATGGGTTTTGAACTGGCTCAACAGTTGCAGCCGGAGCTGGTAGTGAGTGACGTTATGATGCCGGTGATGTCTGGCAAGGAAATGTGCTATAAAATTAAGAATTCTCTGGAATTGGCATATATCCCTGTTGTATTGCTTACAGCACAATCTTCAATAGATTATACAATAGAAGGATATATGTTTGGAGCAGATGATTATATCACAAAACCCTTTAATGTGAAATTACTCTTGGCACGTTGCAATAATCTGCTAAGAAACAGGCGATTGTTGCTGAAAAAGTTGAGTAGGACAGAAGCTATGATCCCCCAGGAGGCTGGTGGCTTTACGGCTGCAGATCAGAAACTGCTGGATACGGCATCAGAAGTCATAAAACGTAATTTTGACAATCCGGACTTTGATATGAATATGCTGGCTTCCGAATTGAATATGGGGCGGAGCAAAATGTTCCTTCGCCTGAAAGAAGTTATGGGGTTAACTCCGAATGAGTTTACAATGAAGCTGAAATTGGAAGAAGCTTTAAGGTTGCTGCAGGAAGAACCACAATATAATATTTCAGAAATCTCGTATCGGTTGGGTTTTACTTCTCCACGTTATTTCAGCCGCTGTTTCAAATCTTTTTATGGAGTTGCTCCTTTGTCTTATAGAAAAGATTCTCCTCGGGAGGATTCTCAGGCAGAAGAGGATCTTCAGGAATAAAACTTCTCCGACAAAGAATGCTGTTAGTCTTGTCCGATTGAGAGCATTCTTGTCTTTTGGTGAATTATTCATCATGTACAAACTACTATTTTAATTCGTACCGGTCTTTTAAGAATCCTCGGTTAGGTTGCTATGGGTGAAATCTGTCCGAAATGGGGCACATTTTGTCTGCAAAACAATTTGTGCCACTCTATATGACTCAATGGTCAGGTGCTTGTCTTGTAGATTCCATTCATTTGCACTGTTTTAGTAAGTGTATATGCGATACTAAAATATTGACCATGGTTATTCCTTATTTAATAATGTTATGTAAAATCACTTTTTTATGAAAAACAAATTGTGGATTTTTATTTTTGCTTTCTTGGCCATATGTCCCGGCAAGAGCTTAGGAGACGAAAAACGTTCCGAAGCTGTGGCTGTAACACAACAAGACAAGGAAAGAGTAGTAACGGGAGAGGTCTTTGATGACCAAGGCCCGATTATTGGTGCTACTGTCAGGGTGAAAGGTACCCAGAATGGTAAGATTACGGATTTAGATGGTAAGTTTACCTTAAGTGTTCCGATTGGTGCTACCATTGTGGTGTCCTTTGTGGGGTACGAAGACAAGGAAATTGTCTATAAAGGTGAGAGCAAGCTGAAGATTTCAATGGCTGAAAGTGCTACGCTGTTAGAGGAAGTACAGGTTATTGCCTATGGTACTACGAAGAAAGTAACCGTTACCGGTGCTTTATCCTCAGTGAAATCAGATGAAATTATGAAATCTCCGGTAGGAAGTATTGCCAATGCATTGAGTGGTAAGGTTCCCGGATTATCCAGTGTACAGAGTAGCGGTCAGCCGGGAGCTGATGATGCAACGCTGTATGTGCGTGGTGTAGGTTCCTTGTCTACCGGTTTGTCCGCTCCATTATGTCTGGTCGATGGAGTGGAACGTTCGTTCACCCAATTAGACCCCAATGAAGTGGAAGATATTACAGTATTGAAAGATGCTTCTGCTACAGCCGTGTTTGGTGTGCGTGGTGCCAATGGCGTTATCCTGGTGACAACGAAGCGCGGACAATCCGGTAAAGCTAAAATAACTTTCTCCACCAGTGCTGGTCTTCAGATGCCTACCAATATTCCGGAGTTTGCTAACAGTTACGACTATGCAATGACATATAATGCTGCCCAACTGCGTGACGGTGTTGCTGAAGACAAACTGATGTTTACAGATGCAATGCTGGAAGGTTTCCGTACACATAGTAACCCGATTCTTTATGCCGATACGGACTGGACGGATTTACTGATTAAAAATTCCGCACTGCAGACACAACATAATATGACAATTTCCGGTGGTTCCGACCGGGTACGTTATTTCGCTTCCTTAGGTATATTTACCCAAAAGGGACTTTTTGAGACTTTCCATGAAAATGATCGTGGCTTTAGCTATAACCGCTATAACTATCGTATCAATATGGATATAGATGTGACGAAGACTACCTCTATGAAGATCAATCTGGGAGGACGTCTTACTGACAAGACGGAGCCTAACTATAACAACGGTACTTATACTGATATCTCTTATTTGTATGACAACATTTACAGTGCCGTACCTTTTTCGGGAGCTGGAATTGTGGATGGTAAATGGATTTCCGTCAATAAATCGGTATTTGGCAATTTCGGTGTTATTAATGATGGCCTGAATACATATTACGGTAAAGGGTACACCACTACAGGCGGAAATGTGATTAACTTCGACTTTTCTCTGGAACAGAAACTTGAAGTTCTCACAAAAGGCTTAAAAGCACATATTAAAGGAGCTTATAATAGCGGTGTGACTGATAAACGACGCCGTGAGGGAAAAGCCGACCAATATGAGGCCTACCTTACAGAAAGTGGCGAGACTTTGATAAGAAAGATACAGGAAGCACAGACTATGGGTTGGACACAGGAGGCCGGACAGTCCCGTGACTGGTATCTTGAAGCGGCTTTGAATTTCCAAAGAGATTTTGGATTACATCATGTCTCTGCTCTGGCTATGTACAATCAAACAATGAAATATTATCCCAGTAAAAATACAGGTATTCCCCGTAGTTACGTAGGCTTTGTGGGACGCGTCACTTATGATTACAAAACTCGCTATTTATTAGACCTTAGTATTGGTTATAATGGTTCGGAGAACTTTGCAGAAGGGAAGCGTTTCGGTACATTCCCTGCCGGTTCAGTCGGTTGGATTATCTCTGAAGAGAAGTTTATGGAGCCACTGAAACCTTATGTCAGTTACTTGAAACTGCGTGCATCTTATGGTATTGTGGGTAATGATATCGTTTCTGATGGATCACGTTTCCTTTATTTGCCCGATAGTTATATCATCAATACCGCGGGAAGTAATAATACTACAGGTATTTATAGTTTCGGTTCTACTACTAATAACTTTCTTCCGGGTGCCAAAGAGTCAAAAGTTGGAAATCCTGATGTAACTTGGGAGACTGCTGCAAAACAGAATTATGGGGTTGATTTGCACTTCTTTGATAGCCATCTGAAAACTTCTTTCGATTACTTCATCGAGCATCGTAAAGACATTTTGATTTCCCGTCAGGTAAACCCTGGTTATCTGGCAATTTCTCTACCTATTGTAAATATGGGTAAAGTGGATAATAAAGGTTTTGAGGTAACTGCACGTTGGGAAGATGCAATCAGGGATTTTAGTTATTACATCGGTACCAGTTGGTCCTATGCTAAAAATAAAGTTATTTTCAAAGATGAAATCCCCCAGCCTTATGAATGGATGTGTGAAACCGGACGCCCGGTTGGGCAACAATTCGGCTATGTAAATGACGGCTTCTTTACGGAAGAGGATGCTGCTAATTATGAATCTTTGAAAGGAAAAGAGAATGGCATTCCCGATCATGGTTCCGGTTTCTCACCCATAGCCGGAGATGTGAAGTATAAAGACCTGAACAAGGACGGTAAGATTGATGCAAATGATATATCGGCTATTGGTTATCCTACCTATCCACTTCTAAATGGTAATATCCAGTTGGGCTTTTCCTGGAAAGGCTTTGACCTGAGTATGACGTGGGCAGGTGCATTCCAGACTTCCCGTCTTGTAAGTCGTATCTATCGTACTCCATTTGGAGAAACGGGCACAAATTCACTTCTTCAATATATGATTGATGATGCCTGGACAGCTGAAAAAGGGAATAGTGCAAAAGCGCCTGCCATTTCTTTGAGTGGTAGTAAAACCAATAACTATAAAGACTCGGATTTATGGTTGCGTGATGCTTCCTATATTCGTCTGAAGAACATTGAGGTAGGTTATTCTTTCCCCAAAGCTATGTTACAGAAATTCCGTATCAGTTCTTTGCGTCTGTCTCTCTCCGGATATAATCTGTTGACATTTAGTGATCTGGACTTCTGTGACCCTGAATCTAATCCGGATGGACGCGCCTATCCGTTGATTAAAGTCGTGAATTTTGGTTTAAAAATAGGATTTTAATAAACAGTTATTATGAAAAATATAAGAAAGCATTTTCACGTTATATTATTGGCCTTAGGTCTATTTGTGACAATGGCGTGTGAGGATTTGGCTTTCGGGGATAAATTCCTGCAGAAGCCGCCCAGTACGGATGTTACGATTGACACCGTATTTTCTACGGCAGAGTATGCTCGTCGCGTATTGTCGTATAGCTATCAATATTTGCCTTATGGCTTGGAAACCAGTGGCTATTATACTACCATGTGGTTGGGAACTATTGAAGGACTCACCGACTTGAATTGCGATAATGTAGGATACTCCGGTGTTCAGCGTGTTTATTATTCTGGTAGTTATAATTCCTCTGTCGAGAATGCCCCCAGAGCAACTTACATGACTACTAAGATTCGTTTTAATGAAAGCGAGACTCACATGTGGTCGGCAATTCGCCATGCATGGATACTTTATAATAATGTAGACCGTGTGCCTGATATGACCCAAACTGAGAAAGAGCGTCTGAAAGCAGAAGCCAAAATGCTTGTTGCTATCTATTATGCACACATGTTGCGCCATTATGGTGGACTCCCCATTGTAGATAAGGTAATTGCAGCCGATGACGAAATGCCTAAACGTGCAACCCTGCAGGAAACGGTTGATTTTATCATAGGACTTCTGAATGATGTCATAGCTTGTCAGGACTTTCCATGGAGAATTTCGGATGAAGATATGGCACAGTGGGACGGTCGTTTGACCAAAGCTGGCGCTTACGGATTGAAAGCGAGAGTCTTATTGTTTGTGGCAAGCCCGTTGCTAAACAGCGATCAGCCTTATGCTGCCGGGGAGGCTTCGGAACAGCACATGACCTGGTTTGGTAATTACGACCGCGAACGGTGGAAAAAGGCTGTAGATGCTTGTGAGGCTTTCTTTAATGCCCTCGGCCAGAATGGCTTTTATCGTTTGGTACAAAAAAATGATGTTTCACCTGGTGAATATCGTTATGCTTTCCGCAAAGCTTACTTTGACCGTGGGACTACCGAAACACTGATTTCTGTACATCGGAATATCTATTCGGCAAGTTTAAGTGCCGGACAGCTGGTGTTGTGGAATGCCATCCGTTGGGGAGGCTATTGTCCCACTAAAGAATACTTCGATATGTTCCCGATGGCTGATGGCTCAGATTTTGACTGGAACAATCCTGAACATACTGCAAACCCATTCGTGAACCGCGACCCTCGTTTAAACGAAACTTTTATATTGGATGGCGATATTTATCAGGGAAGAACTGTTGAATTGACTCAGGAGTATCCCAGTGATAAAACCAATTATCCGAAAGGGAAAGACTGGGGACAAGGAGCCATGCATAGTTTAAGTCTGAAAACCGGATTGGCTTGCCGTAAATGGGGATTGGATCGTGGTAATGAACTTAGCGGACATGTTATCCAGTGGCCACATCTGCGTATTGCAGAACTTTATCTGAGTTATGCAGAAGCTTTGAATGAATATAATGGCGGTCCTAACAGCCAGGCATATCAATGCGTAAATGAAGTACGTGCACGTGTAGGCTTGGGTGGCTTGAAAACAGGAATGACGCAAGAGCAATTCCGTGAAGCAGTTCTTCGTGAGCGTGCTTGTGAGTTTGGTTACGAAGAAGTACGTTTCTTCGACCTCATCCGTTGGAAAATGGAAGATAAGTTCAAGACACCTTTACATGGGCTGAATGTATATAAGAATAAAGGGGATGGTACGTATATTTGCGAACCTTTCTCTCTGGCTGAAACAGATAGAAACCGTGCCTGGTGGAATGCCGGTGGATTCTCTTCTATCTGGTACTTTAGTGCCTTCCCGCAGGACGAGGTGAATAAGGGATACGGATTGATACAGAATCCGGGTTGGGAATAATGTTTCTGGAACTTAGAAATGAAAAATATTATGAATAAAAAGATCAATATATTTTTGGCTGGCGTACTGTGTTCACTTGGCGTAATGGCTCAGGAAGACACACTGACAGTCCGTCAGAATAATGAGGTGGTAGAAATGGGACGTACTATTACCATGGATGCAAGAGAGATGACCGGTGCAGTTTCTGTTACAACGAATCTCTCACATAAGAACAGCATAAAACCATCTAACCAGTTATTTGGTACGCTTCCCGGATTGCAGGTTTTGCAAAATGCCGGTACGGTTTGGGAGAATGGCGCAACGCTGTATATACGTGGAAATAGTTCTTTGAATTCCAATAGTCCGTTGGTGCTGGTGGATGGTTTTGAACGTTCGATTGACGAATTGAGTTCTGAAGAAATAGAATCAGTCAGCGTTTTAAAGGATGCTGTGGCTACCAGTTTGTATGGCATAAGGGGTGCAAACGGTGTTATTCTTGTGAAAACAAAACGAGGATCGGTAGGTGCACCTAAGATCACTTTCTCTTATGAATTTAATATGGCTTCTCCTAAGCGCTTGCCTAAATTTGCTGACGGGTATACATATGCCATGGCATTGAATGAGGCGATGGAGAATGATGGCTTGGCTCCCCGCTATTCGAATACAGAACTGGATGCATTCAAGAATCAGACTTATCCGGGTGTTTATCCGAATGTGGATTGGTTGGATGAATCTTTGAGAGACATGAGTTACGGTGATAATGTGAATTTCACAGCACAAGGAGGAAGTCAGTTTGTACGTTACTATACGATGCTGAACTTCCTGGATAATAGAGGGCTATTGAAACCGACATCAGATAACGATGGTTATTCTACACAGTTGAAATATTCAAGACTGAACGTCCGTACAAATCTGGATATCACGGTAAGTCCAACGACTACTGTACAGTTAAATTTATTGGGTAATTTCACGGAACATAATCGTCCGGGCGAGAGCACGGGTAATATCTTCAATGCCTTATTCCAGGTACCTTCAGGTGCATTCCCTGTAAAGACAGACAGGGGAATATGGGGTGGTACAACTAATTATTCCAATAATCCGGTCGCCCTTATTTCCGGTAGAGGGTATGCGCGTTCTCAAACGCGTGCCATGTATGCGGATGTGAACATGAAGCAGGATTTGTCTGCTATACTTCCCGGTTGGTCGGCAGGTTTTAAGGTAGGTATAGATAATACCGCTTCATATTGGGACAATAATACTAAAGAATTTGGTTATGAGTCTGCATCTGTTGATTTTGCAACCGGTGAGAATATCTATACAACCCTACGTAATGAAGGAACTTTGGGTTTCTCGAAGAGTGTAGGTTCGGTTGCCACTCATTTTAATCTGGAGTTTTATACCAATTATATCAAACAATGGAATAAACATAGTTTAAATGCAACTTTGCTGTACTCCATGGATAAGGCAAAAACAAAAAGTCAGAACTCCGGACGTGCATTTATGGATATAGTGGGTAGTGCACACTATACTTATAATAACCGTTATCTGGTTGATTTCTCATTATCAGGTTCTGCTTCCAGTATACTTGATCCGGATGATCGTTGGGGAATTTTCCCTGCGATAGGTGCAGGTTGGATTTTGTCTGAGGAGAATTTCATGAAGAGAGATTGGCTGAACCTTTTGAAGGTCAGGGCTTCTTATGGTATTTCCGGTCGTGCTGATTATGGTGTAAATCTGTTCCAGAATATTTATGGCAGTGGAAATTCTTACTATTTCCAGAATGCCACTAATGTGCCTTCTTCCTCATCCGGCATGAAATTTACTCAGTTGGGAATTGATGGGCTGACTTATGAGAAATCCCATAAACTGAATGTCGGTATTGACTTTAGAGCTTGGAATAAGTTGACGATGACTTTGGATGCATTCTACGATCACCGTACAGATATTCTGGTGAGTAGTGGTGGTTCTGTTTCCCAGATATTCGGTATGTCTGTGCCCCAGATCAATAATGGTGTTGTCGACAATAAAGGTATTGAAGCTTCTTTGGCGTGGGATGATAATATCGGTAACTTTAAATATCATCTGGGTGGACAGTTCACCTTTACCCGCAATAAAATTAAAAATCAGAATGAAGAGTATCGCCCGTATGATTATCTCAAACGCACAGGAAGTTCTATGAACCAAATTTTCGGTTATGAAGTGATAGGGATCTATAAATCTCAGGATGAAATAGACAATCGCGGTGTGGAGCAATTGTTAGGTGATGTACGTCCGGGCGATCTGATGTTTAAGGATCAAAACGGTGACAATAAAATCGATGCCTATGACCAGGTACCTTTAGGCTATAATGCAACTTGTCCTGAAATCTATTATTCATTTGATTTAGGATTGGAGTACAAAGGTTTTGGAGTTTATGCATTGTTTCAGGGTGTAGGTAATTATAGTAAAGTATTGAATACGGCAAGTGTTTACCGCCCGATTGTCAACAACAATACAATCTCTACTTATTATTGGGAAAACCGTTGGAGCGAATCGAATCCTAACGGAACTTTGCCTCGCCTGACTTATTCCGGATCGGATAATAATTACAATACTAACTCTATGTGGGTGTCCGATGCTTCTTTTTTGAAGTTGAGAACCTTGGAGCTGTACTATAACTTCCCGACGAAGTTGTTGAAGAAGACTGGTTTCCTGGCTGGCGTGAAAGTTTTTGCTCGTGGACATGACTTATTCTGTCTGGATGGAATTGATCTTCGTGACCCGGAATCCATCGGTACAGAGCATCCTACTATGACTCAATATGCATTCGGATTTAATCTATCTTTCTAAAAAAATGAATGTTATGAAACTAAAGAAATTATTTGCGATATTTATCTCTGTCAGTTTGTTGGCATCCTGTGATTTTATGGATTGCAATGAATCGGATTACTACTCTTTGAAAGAAATTCAGGGAAGCTATAATCGCGTTAAGCAATTTGTAACAGATGTTTATGGCTATCTGCCTTCGAACTTTTGTAATATCGATGGTGCCATGCTGGATGCTGCCACGGATGATGCGGTTCATATTTATGAATCATCTAATATAAAGCGTTTTGTGAATGGTACTTGGTCGCCTAATTATACGGTTGATGATCAATTTGCCAATTATTATAATGGTATCCATGACGCCAACTTCTATTTGGAAAACCTGACGGGGTTGAAATTTGAAACATGGGAAAATACCAACGATTATGATAACTGGATGATCACTTATCCTAACTTTGAATATGAAGTTCGCTTTCTGCGTGCCTATTTCTACTTTGAATTGGTCAGACGTTATCAAAATGTACCTCTGATAACTAAGGTTGTCACTCAGGCTGAAGCCAATGCGGCAGAACCTGCTTCGGCAGAACAGATCTTCAATTTTATTATTTCGGAATGCACGGAACTGTCTACACTTCTACCTGTAGATTATACCAAAATGCCTGGTAGCGAGTATGGACGTGCAACACGAGGTGCGGCTTTGGCATTAAAGGCACGTGCCGCTTTGTATGCTGCCAGTCCGTTATTTAATTCCGGCAATAATAAAAGTAAGTGGGTGACTGCTGCAGAAGCTGCTTATGAAATTATTGGGCAGAGTTCTGCATTAGGTTATAAGCTGGATGCCAGTTTCTCAAATCTGTTTGGTGCTACTAATACGGCAAGTAATGAAGTGATCTTGGTACGTCCTACAGGAACAAGTACCAGTTTTGAAGCAGCCAACTTTCCTATGGGTGTAACAGGTGGTAAAACAACTACCTGCCCGACGGAAAATCTGGCAAGTGCATTTGAAATGGCAACAGGTGAGGAGTTTGACTGGAATAATGAAGCAATGAGTCAGAATCCTTATACAGGCAGAGATCCCCGTTTCTATTTGACGATTGTGCATAATGGCATGACATGGCCGGCTAAGAATGCGGTGGAAATTTATGAAGGCGGTGCCAATGGTTTGCCTCTAACGAATGCTACTTCCACCGGTTATTATCTGCGTAAGTATGTAAATAACAGTATCAGTTTTGAAGCTGGTTCTTCCTCTGCTGCAACTCATCACAACTGGGTATTATTTCGCTATGCTGAAGTGCTGTTGAACTATGCAGAGGCCATGGTGAACGCTTATGGTGATATTAACTATACTACGGATAAATGTGGTATGACTGCCTTGGCAGCAGTGAATGCGGTTCGTGGCAGAACGGGTGTGAATATGCCGGCATTATCAGATATTCTATCTTCTGATGAGTTCCTGAAACGCGTGAAACATGAGCGTAGAGTAGAACTCGCCTTTGAAGGACATCGTTTTTGGGATCTCCGTCGTTGGAAAGAATTGGCTGAATCCAAAGATGTTTATGGAGTGAAAATAACAAAGAGCAATGATGAGGTAAGTTATAAGAAGTTTACGTTGGAGTCTAGAAAGATAAGTGATAAATTGTATTTCTATCCGATATCAAATACGGAGCTCTTTAAAAATAGTAATCTGAAACAGAATCCTGGCTGGGAATAATAAAGTTCATATCAGAAAGGTCATGCTGGTTCTGTAATACAGGTATTGGCCTTTCTTATATAAATTCTTATTTGATTGGATTTTATAGATTGATTAATATGAAATCATTAATTGAATATATAAAATATATAGAATGAAAGTATTTTACGTTTTGTGCATATCGGTATTAGTGTTGATAGCATGTAGTGGAGGAGAAGATACGAGCATCGTAGAACAAGGTTTTACCAGGGCGGAACAACAACTGTATAATCAGTTGAAGGCTGTGCCTGAAGCTACCGAATATCCTCGTACGATAGGTAAAGACGGGAAACTGAAGGTAACTCGTAAAAATGACTGGACGGAAGGTTTTTATCCCGGTTGTCTGTGGTATGTATATGAATATACCAACAAAGAAGATTGGAAAAAAGCTGCAATAAAGTGGACGGAGTCGCTTGAACCCCTGAAGAAAATGACCAATCATCATGATATTGGTTTCTTGATGTATTGCAGTTTCGGGAATGCATATCGTTTAACCGGAAATGAGGCTTATAAAGATGTATTAGTCGAATCTGCCCGTTCGTTGTGTACTCGTTTCAATGAGAAAACAGGTTGTATTAAATCATGGAATTATCGGAAATCCTGGAATGGCAAGGATGAATGGTTTTATCCGGTCATTATCGACAATATGATGAATCTGGAATTGCTGTACTTTGCTACGAAAGTGACAGGAGATTCTGTTTACGCAAAAGTGGCTAATCGTCATGCTGAGACGACAGCTAAGAACCAGTTCCGTGAAGATTATAGCAATTATCACGTTGTGAATTATGATGCCGAAACCGGTGAAGTTTTAAATCAAGCCACTTGCCAGGGCTTTTCAGACAACTCGGCTTGGGCTCGTGGACAGGCATGGGCTATCTATGGTTATACAATGGCTTATCGTGAAACTCACCGGCAAGATTTTCTCGACATGGCAGTTCATACAGCCGATTTCTGGCTGAATCATCCGAATTTGCCGGAAGATGGCATCCCTTATTGGGATTTTAATGCAGGACAAGAAGGCTATGTGCCTGATTGGAATTATGATCCGGAAATCTTTAAGGTAGTACCACGTGATGCTTCGGCTGCTGCTATTGCTGCTTCCGCTTTTTTAGAATTATCAGGTTATGTAACGGACGGTAAGAAGTATAGTGCTGCTGCGGCACATATCTTAAAGTCTCTTTCATCTCCTGCCTATCTGGCCGAACCTGGCACGAATTGCAATTTTATACTGATGCATAGCGTTGGAAGTATTCCTCATGGTGAAGAAATAGATGTTCCTCTTATCTATGCAGATTATTACTATTTAGAAGCCTTGATGAGATACAAGAATATGCAGAAAAAATGAAAAATGTTCTTTTGTGCGAAAGAAAAAGGCTAAATTTGTAAGTAATTTGTATAACACAATCTAATGGTATGAATAAAGGTGTAATGATTTTGTTAGGGATGTGCATGTTGAATATCCCTATAACGGCAAACACGGTTGATAATGGCAGTCACACTCTTCCTTATTGGCAGGACATACAAACTGTCTCTGTAAATAGAGAACCTCCCCGTACGGCTTTTATGACCTATGATAGCCGTCAGAGTGCATTGAGTGGGAAATATGAGAATAGTAACTTCTATAAGTTACTGAATGGGACATGGAAGTTCTATTATTCGGATTCACATCGTAATTTGCCGGTAGATGCTGCGCAGGAAGTAGCAGATATGAAAGGGTGGAATGATATACAGGTTCCTGGCAACTGGGAAGTGCAAGGATATGGTGTACCTATCTATACCAATCACGGGTATGAATTCAAGGCGTTGAATCCACAGCCTCCGCAATTGCCGGAAGATATACCGGTAGGTATTTACCGGCGGGAAATTACTGTACCGCAAGATTGGATGTCACGTGATATTTATTTGCATATTGCGGGTGCTAAGTCCGGTGTTTATGTCTATCTGAATGGACAGGAAGTTGGATATAATGAAGATTCCAAGAATCCTGCAGAGTTCTTGATAAACAAATATATAAAGAACGGTAAAAATACATTGGTTCTGAAAATCTTTCGCTGGAGTACGGGGTCATATCTGGAGTGTCAGGATTTCTGGCGTCTGAGTGGTATAGAACGTGATGTATTTCTTTACTCTCAACCTAAAACTGCTGTGAAAGATTTCCGGGTAGTTTCTACATTGGATGATAGTTACACGAACGGTATTTTCAAATTGGCTGTCGATATTCGTAACAACGCCGCTACAGATAAAGACTTGCAAGTGTTGTATGAGTTGATAGATAAAGCTTCCGGAAAAGTGGTTGCTAATGCTACGGAGAGTTGTATCGTGAAAGGCGAAGATATTCAGACTGTGACATTTGGTGCAAATTTATCTGGGGTAAAGACCTGGACGTCCGAGAGCCCTAATCTCTATAAATTGCTGATCTCATTGAAAGAAGAAGATAAAGTGACGGAAATCGTTCCTTTCAATGTGGGTTTTCGCCGTATCGAGATCAAACAGATTGACCAGATAGCTAAGAATGGGAAACCGTATGTGGTGTTAATGATTAACGGACAGCCTTTGAAACTGAAAGGTGTCAATATCCATGAACATAATGAACACACCGGACATTATGTAACGGAAGAACTGATGCGTAAGGACTTTGAGTTGATGAAACAGCATAATTTGAATACGGTTCGTCTTTGCCATTATCCGCAAGACCGCCACTTCTATGAATTATGTGATGAATATGGATTGTACGTTTACGATGAAGCCAATATAGAATCGCACGGAATGTATTATGACTTGCGTAAAGGCGGAACACTGGGTAATAATCGGGAATGGTTGAAGCCACACATGTATCGTACAATGAACATGTATGAACGTAATAAGAATTATCCTTCTGTAACATTCTGGTCTTTGGGTAATGAAGCCGGTAATGGCTACAACTTCTATCAGACTTATCTTTGGCTGAAGGATCAGGATAAAGAACTAATGGACCGCCCCGTAAACTATGAGCGTGCACAGTGGGAATGGAATTCGGATATGTACGTACCGCAATACCCCAGTGCAGAATGGTTGCGATATATTGGAGAAACCGGTTCTGACCGTCCTGTGGTTCCATCGGAATACTCTCATGCTATGGGTAATTCAAATGGTAATCTGTGGGATCAATGGAAAGAAATCTATAAATACCCAAATCTTCAGGGTGGATATATCTGGGACTGGGTGGATCAGGGAATATTGGAAACCGATGAGAACGGTCGTAAATACTGGACATACGGAGGAGACTATGGAGTAAATATGCCAAGCGATGGTAATTTCTGCTGTAATGGACTGGTGGGGCCCGACCGTAAGCCGCATCCTGCTATGGCAGAAGTGAAGTATGTACATCAAAATGTAGCATTTGATGCTGTTGATGTAGCTGCCGGTAAGTATCGGGCTATAAACCGTTTCTATTTCACTAATTTGAAAAAATATACCATTCGTTATGAGCTGCGTGCCAATGGCATCCCTGTTAAAAAAGGAAGTTTGACTTTGGATGTAGCACCTCAGGCGGAAAAAGAATTCTCAATTCCGGTGAAGAATGTGAGCGGAAAAGCAGGGGTTGAATACTATGTGCATTTTAGTGTAGTCACTACTCAGCCTGAGTCATTGATACCGGTAGGATACGAAATTGCTTATGAACAGTTTAGGTTGCCGGTAGAAGCAAATAAGATTGCATATAAAGCAGCAGGACCGGACCTGGGTTGTAAAGAAGAGGGGAGTACTTTAGTCGTTTCTTCTCCTAAAGTGTATTTTGCGTTTGACCGTACTTCCGGTATGGTTACTTCCTATAAAGTGAATGGGTTTGAATATTTTGATAAAGAGACAGGTGTGCAACCTAATTTCTGGCGTGCGCCCAATGATAATGATTACGGGAACAGTAACCCGAAGCGTCTGCAAATCTGGAAAGCTTCAAGCCATAACTTTAAAGTGAGCAATGCTGCTGTGAGAATGGAGGGAAAGAATGCACTACTGAATGTGGTATATGATTTACCTGCCGGAAATCAGTATTGTGTCGATTATAAAATATATCCGGATGGAGTGGTGAATGTGGCCGTGAAGTTTACTGCTACTGACCAGGAGGCTGTGAAGACTGATGTGCCGGAGGATACTCATCTTGCTACTTATACTCCCGGTAAAAAGAAAGAAAAGAAAGATAATCTTGAAGTACCTCGTATCGGGATACGTTTTCATATACCGCAGGATATGAATATAGTAGAGTATTTCGGTCGTGGTCCGGAAGAAAACTATATAGACCGTAATGCCGGAAGCATGGTAGGGCGCTATAAGACTATTGCCGACTCAATGTATGTGGATTATGTTCGTCCGCAAGAAAACGGACATCGTACAGATACGCGTTGGGTTGTCCTGTCAGATAAGAGCGGACGTGGTTTGTTGGTACAGGCAGAGAACACTATTGGTTTTAATGCATTGAGAAATACAATTGAAGACTTTGATGCGGAAGATTCGTCCCGTCCATATCAATGGCGGAACCGTTCTCCGGAAGAAATCGAAAACCATGATCTGGATGAGGCTAAAAATGCGATGCGGAAGATGACTCATGTGAATGATATTATTCCCCGGGATTTTGTAGAGGTGTGTGTTGACATGAAACAGCAAGGAGTGGCTGGTTATGATAGTTGGGGAGCAAAAGTGCAACCGGGCTATACAATACCTGCCAATCAAAATTATGAATGGGGATTCACGTTTGTGCCGATAAAGGCAAAAGCAGATGTTGATAAATCACTTCGCTATGATTATTGAGTAGATAGGTGATTTATATCTGTAAGTAGTAAATATTAACAAAAGGCAATGCTTGTGAGTTCAGTCGTATATTTAACCTGTTTCAATCGTATACTGAACCTATTTCAGTCGTATACTGAACCCTATTCAGTCGTATACTGAATTACTGCTATTATAATGCGTCTGATAATCAATGGTTTGCGAAATACTTATTTGATGTTGAAAAATGAAGACAATAGTGGCTTTGTAATATATGTAAAATAGGCATAGGTAAAAGTTTAGTTGTTTTCTGGAAAAATAGCCGGAAAAGAAACCGTTTTTGGGATAAGGTACTTCAATATTAAGTTGAAGTACCTTTTTTGTTTTATCGATTGTGAAAAGTGCTTATAAATATATTATGTAGTTTAAAAGAAGTTATAAAACTGAGGGTGGAAACTTTTGAGGATGAAAAAGTTTTTAATTTTGCACACTATATAAGTATAGATACCATATATGGAACAACGATATATATTAAACGCGATAGATGCAGCTCTGCACGCCGGTGCGGACATTCTCTCTATCTATAATGACCCGGCATCAGATTTTGAAATTGAAAAAAAAGCGGATAACTCTCCTTTGACCATTGCCGACCGTAAAGCTCATGAAACCATTACCGGATATTTGAATGCTACCCCTTTTCCTGTTTTGAGTGAAGAAGGAAAGCATTTGCCCTATACTGAGCGTTGTGGATGGGATTCTTTATGGATTGTAGATCCGTTGGACGGAACAAAAGAGTTCATAAAGCGGAATGGTGAGTTTACTGTAAATATAGCATGGGTGAGTCATTCAGTGCCGGTAATGGGGGTGATTTATCTTCCGGTGAAACAGGAACTCTATTTTGCGGAAGAACATATCGGTGCGTATAAGTTATCCGGCATTACTTCACGCGGAGATGTTTCATTGGAGGAATTAATGGCATCTGCTACCCGTTTGCCTGCTGAGTCTGCAAGAGATAAATTTGTAATTGTTGCTTCCCGTTCACATCTGACGCCTGAAACAGAATCCTACATTGAAGAGATGAAACGTCAGCATGCTGAAGTAGAATTAATTTCAAGTGGCAGTTCTATAAAAATTTGCCTTGTAGCAGAAGGAAAAGCGGATGTATATCCTCGTTTTGCACCTACTATGGAGTGGGATACTGCTGCCGGACATGCCATTGCACGTGCAGCTGGAATGGAAGTTTATCAGGCGGGGAAAGAAGAACCGCTTTGCTATAATAAAGAAGACTTGCTGAACCCATGGTTTGTGGTTGAGCCTAAGCGAATGAAGTATTAACAAGATACAATGAATCTATGACATTTGAAATAATATTCGTGCTTTTGTCACTTTTGGGCATGGTTGTTGCATTAGTGTTGGACAAAATGCGTCCAGGAATGGTATTGTTTTCCGTTGTAGTCTTGTTCTTATGTGCAGGTATTCTGAGCCCAAAAGAAATGTTGGAGGGGTTCAGTAATAAAGGAATGATTACCGTAGCCATGTTGTTTTTGGTTAGCGAAGGTATTCGTCAGTCGGGAGCATTGGGACAAGTAATCAAGAAGTTGCTTCCTATGGGGAAAACAACTGTATTTAAGGCTCAGTTGCGTATGCTTCCCACTATCTCTTTTATCTCTGCTTTTCTTAACAATACTCCTGTTGTGGTAATATTTGCCCCGATTATCAAGCGTTGGGCAGAATCGGTAAAACTACCTGCTACCAAGTTTTTGATCCCCCTTTCGTATGTGACGATTTTGGGCGGTATCTGTACCTTAATTGGAACTTCTACCAATCTGGTAGTACATGGTATGATATTAGAAGCCGGTTATGAAGGCTTCACCATGTTTGAGTTGGGCAAAGTCGGTATTTTCATTGCTATTGCGGGTATTATTTATTTATTTCTATTTTCTTCCAAACTTTTGCCTGATGTTCGTACGGATGCGGTAAAACTGGATGACGACCAGGAGGAGGATAGTAGTTTGCATCGGGTTGAAGCAGTGCTTGGTCCCCGTTTTCCGGGTATCAACAAGAAACTGGGTGAGTTTAATTTTGAACGTCACTATGGTGCTGCTGTTAAGGAAATCAAGCGGAGCGGACAAAGTATTACGGAGAATCTGGATAATGAAGTTCTGCGCGATGGCGATACGCTGGTGGTGATGGCAGATGATTCTTTCGTTCAGACTTGGGGAGAATCCTCAGTGTTCGTTCTGTTGGCTAATGGTAAAGACAATGAGCCGGTTCCCGGAAAAGGAAAGCGTTGGTTTGCTCTTGTTTTACTGATATTAATGATTGCCGGAGCTACAGTAGGAGAGTTACCGGTTGTGAAAGAAGCATTCCCGGATATTAAGCTGGATATGTTCTTCTTTGTCTCTGTGACTACTATTATTATGGCATGGACAAAAATTTTCCCGGCGCGTAAATATACCAAATACATTTCATGGGATATTCTGATAACCATTGCCTGTGCCTTTGCCATTAGTAAAGCGATGGTGAATTCTGGTGTGGCGGATATAGTGGCAGGTTATATCATTGGTTTGACTGAACATTACGGACCGCAGGTTTTATTGGCTGCCGTGTTTATCATTACGAACTTATTTACTGAATTGATAACGAATAATGCAGCGGCAGCATTGGCTTTCCCATTGGCACTTTCCATTTCTTCGCAGATGGGCGTTAGCCCTATGCCTTTCTTTGTGGTGATTTGCATGGCTGCATCTGCCAGTTTTTCCACACCAATTGGATACCAGACAAACCTGATAGTACAAGGTATAGGAAACTATAAGTTTACCGATTTCGTGCGCATTGGTTTGCCGTTGAATATTATAGCATTCCTGATATCCATATTCCTTATTCCATTAATTTGGCCCTTTTAATTTAGATTATGACAGATAATAATATATATCCGATTTTTGATCGAATGTTGTCGAGGCAAGATAAAGAAGAGCTCCTTGGACAACATAGTATGATGATATGGTTTACCGGATTGAGCGGTTCCGGTAAGAGTACAATAGCTATTGCTTTGGAACGTGAATTGCACAAACGCGGATTGCTGTGCCGTATTTTGGACGGGGATAATATCCGTAGCGGCATTAACAATAATTTAGGCTTTACCGAAGCCGACCGTGTGGAAAATATCCGTCGTATAGCGGAAGTCTCTAAACTTTTTATTGATACAGGCATTATTACTATTGCTGCATTTATAAGTCCTAACAATGATATCCGCGAAATGGCTGCCAATATCATTGGTCAGGAAGATTTTCTTGAAGTCTACGTTAGTACTCCTCTGGCCGAGTGTGAGCGCAGGGACGTGAAAGGTTTGTATGCTAAGGCACGCCGGGGAGAGATTCAGAATTTTACCGGTATTTCTGCTCCGTTTGAGGCTCCTGCCCATCCGGCTTTGACTTTAGACACTTCAGTGCTCAGTCTGGAAGAGTCAGTCAACAAGTTGCTTGACCTTATTTTATCAAAAATACAGATTAAAAAGTGATTATATAAAATGGAAGAATATAAATTAAGCCATCTGAAAGAGCTCGAAGCAGAGTCTATTCATATTATCCGTGAAGTGGCTGCGGAATTTGAAAACCCAGTGATGCTTTATAGTATCGGAAAAGACTCTTCGGTGATGGTTCGCCTTGCTGAAAAGGCTTTTTATCCTGGCAAAGTCCCTTTTCCGTTGATGCATATCGATTCAAAATGGAAATTTAAAGAAATGATTCAGTTCCGTGACGAATATGCTAAGAAGTATGGGTGGAATCTGATTGTAGAGAGCAATATGGAAGCTTTCCATGCAGGAGTGGGACCATTTACGCATGGCAGTAAAGTACATACGGACCTGATGAAGACAAAAGCTCTGCTGAGTGCTTTGGACAAGTATAAGTTTGATGCAGCTTTTGGCGGTGCACGCCGTGATGAAGAGAAGTCACGTGCAAAGGAGCGTATTTTCTCTTTCCGTGATAAGTTCCACCAGTGGGACCCCAAGAATCAACGTCCTGAATTGTGGGATATTTATAACGCCCGGGTACATAAGGGAGAAAGTATTCGTGTGTTCCCTTTGAGCAATTGGACTGAGCTGGACATCTGGCAATATATCCGTTTGGAAAATATTCCTATTGTTCCGTTGTATTATGCAAAGGAACGTCCTTGTGTTACGATTGATGGTAATCTGATTATGGCGGACGATGATCGTTTGCCTGAAAAGTATCGGGATCAGATAGAAATGAAAATGGTCCGTTTCCGTACGTTAGGCTGTTGGCCGCTGACAGGTGCAGTGGAAAGCAATGCCGATACAATTGAAACGATTGTAGAAGAGATGATGACCACTACCAAAAGCGAACGTACTACCCGTGTAATCGACTTCGATCAGGAGGCCAGCATGGAGCAGAAAAAGCGCGAGGGATACTTTTAGGAATTAAAAATTAAGAATTAAAAATTAAAACCTGAGAATTGGAATCTTAAACCTGACCTTTAGAACTTTATTGCTTAGGTTTACGAAGATAAAGGTGACAATTAAAAAATAGAAAGTGATGGAGAATAACTCTAAACTAAATATCAAGGAGTTTCTGGATAAAGATGAACAGAAAGACTTGCTCCGTTTTCTGACTGCCGGTTCGGTAGATGATGGAAAATCAACGCTGATCGGACGTTTGTTATTTGATAGTAAGAAATTGTACGAGGACCAGTTGGATGCATTGGAACGCGATAGCAAACGAATGGGAAATGCCGGCGATCATATTGATTATGCGCTGTTGCTGGATGGCCTGAAAGCAGAACGCGAACAGGGTATTACGATTGATGTGGCTTATCGTTATTTCTCTACCAACAATCGTAAGTTTATCATTGCCGATACTCCGGGACATGAACAATATACACGTAATATGATTACGGGTGGTTCCACGGCTAATCTGGCTATTATTTTGGTAGATGCCCGTACAGGGGTGATTACACAAACACGTCGTCACTCTTTCCTGGTTTCTTTGTTAGGTATCAAGCATGTGGTGCTTGCTGTTAACAAGATGGACCTGGTAGATTTTTCAGAGGACCGCTTCAATGAAATAGTTAAGGAATATAAGGAATTTATTGCTCCGTTGAACATTCCGGATGTAACTTGTATTCCGCTATCAGCCCTGGATGGTGATAATGTAGTCGTTAAGTCTGAGCGTACTCCGTGGTATACCGGTATATCCTTGCTCGATTTCCTTGAGACAGTCCATATTGATAATGATCATAATTTGTCAGACTTCCGCTTCCCGGTACAATATGTGTTGCGGCCTAACCTCGATTTTCGTGGCTTCTGCGGTAAAGTAGCTTCAGGAATTGTGCGTAAAGGTGATGAAGTAGTTGCATTGCCTTCCGGTAAGAAATCACGCATTAAGAGCATTGTTACTTATGATGGTGAACTGGATTATGCTTTTCCACCTCAGTCTGTGACTTTGACGCTGGAAGATGAGATAGACGTATCAAGAGGAGAAATGCTGGTACATCCTGATAACTTGCCGGTTGTCGATCGTAATTTCGAGGCTATGCTGGTGTGGATGGATGAAGAACCGATGGATCTTAATAAATCATTTTTTATTAAACAAACCACTAATCTGAGCCGTTCACGTATCAGTAATATCAAGTATAAGGTAGATGTCAATACGATGGAACAACTATCGGTTGAGAATGGACAATTAACTACTGATAGCTTGCCCATGCAGTTGAATCAGATAGCGCGTGTTGTGCTGACTACGGCAAAAGAATTATTCTTTGACCCTTATCAAAAGAATAAGGCAACAGGAGCCTTCATTCTGATTGATCCGATAACTAATAATACCAGTGCTGTTGGTATGATTATCGATAGGGTAGAGGATAAAGACATGCATATTTCGGAAGATCTTCCTGTCCTGAATTTACCGAAGCTTGGCATTGCTCCCGAACACTATGAAATCATAGAGAAAGCGGTGAAAGACTTGGAGCGTCAGGGCATTGAAGTGAAAATCATTAAATAGTTTACCATTTGTATCGTAAATTGTAAATTGTTAAATTGTAAATGATATGGGTTTACTCGAATTTAATAAACTTCCTATAAATACATTGGTAGGAGCCGATTGGAAGACATTTAATGCTATTACGAAAGGACGTGAGATAGATGCAGCATACAAAGGCAAGTACCGCTTGACTAAAGCTGTCTGCCGATTGCTTTCTACTCTGGCTCCTTTACAGAATGGACGTTATGAGAAGCGACTGGCATCTCAACCTTTGGAACATGATCCGGTATTCATCCTTGGTCATTGGCGTAGTGGAACGACCTTTGTGCATAATGTCTTTTCATGCGATAAACATTTTGGTTATAATACTACTTATCAGACTGTATTTCCGCATTTGATGATGTGGGGGCAGCCTTTCTTTAAGAAGAATATGAGTTGGCTGATGCCCGATAAGCGTCCTACGGATAATATGGAACTTGCTGTAGACCTGCCGCAGGAGGAAGAGTTTGCACTGGCTAATATGATGCCTTATACTTATTATAATTTCTGGTTCCTTCCTAAATATCAGCAGGAATATGCAGATAAATATCTGTTGTTTAATGATATCACGGAGAAAGAACTGAAAGTGTTTGAAGAGGTATTTGTCAAGTTGATTAAGATATCATTGTGGAATACACATGGAACGCAGTTCTTGAGTAAGAATCCGCCGCATACAGGGCGTGTGAAGGAACTTGTTAAGATGTTCCCCAATGCGAAGTTTGTTTATCTGATGCGTAATCCTTATACGGTATTTGAGAGTACCCGTAGTTTCTTCACGAATACGATTCAGCCGTTAAAGTTGCAAGACATCAGTAACGAGGAACTGGAAAATAATATCCTTTCTATTTATGCTAAGTTATACCATAAATATGAGGCGGATAAATCGTGCATCCCTGCCGGGAATCTGATTGAAGTTAAATTCGAAGATTTTGAGGCTGATGCTATGGGAATGACTGAAAAGATTTATCATGATTTGTCTATTCCCGGATTTGCAGAGGCACGTGCTGACATCGAGAAGTATGTAGGTGGAAAGAAAGGATATAAGAAGAATAAATATAAATATGATGATCGTACTGTGCAATTGGTACAGGATAACTGGAATTTTGCACTGGATCAGTGGAACTATGAACTTTAATTGAAAGGCTAATGAGATGATGCAGAAGAAAATTCGTATGTATGGTATGCTATCCGCTTTTTTATATTGCGGGATGGCATCTGCACAGCAGCAACAACAACAGCATACTGTGGAGATGATTCCATTTGGCAATATGGACCAGTGGGTAGACCGCCAGATTAAAGAGTCGGGTATTATCGGTGGTGCATTGAAGAATGTGTATGCTATCGGGCCGACTACAACTATTCGTGAGAATAAGGCTTATAAGAATATGGGTGGATCACCGTGGGCAACTTCAAATGTGATGGCACGTGTGGCCGGTATTACTAAGACAAATACCTCTGTGTTTCCCGAAAAACGTGATAAAGGTTACTGCGCACGTATGGATACCCGTATGGAGAGTGTAAAGGTATTAGGAATCGTAGATATTACGGTGCTGGCTGCAGGTTCTATGTTTTTGGGTGAAGTACATGAGCCGATTAAGGGAACAAAGAATCCGCAGAAGATGTTGAATTCCGGTATTCCTTTCACAAAGAAACCGATCGCGCTTCAGTTTGACTATAAAGTTAAGATGTCTGATAGAGAGAAGCGTATCCGTGCTACAGGTTTCAGCCGTATTACGGATGTAGACGGTAAAGATTTTCCGGAAGTGAATTTATTCCTGCAGAAACGTTGGGAAGACAAGGATGGAAATATTTTTGCGAAGCGTATAGGTACAATGGTGGTACGTTATTATAATACAACTGATGACTGGCGTAACAATGTTACTTATTCAATCATGTACGGAGATATAACAGGTGATCCTGCCTATAAACCTCATATGATGCGTTTGCAAGTAGAAGAGCGTTATGCTATCAATAGTAAGGGAGAGAGTGTTCCCGTTAAAGAAGTGGCATGGGGAACGGAAGAAGATGTTCCTACTCATCTATTACTGCAATTTACTTCCAGTCATGGAGGTGCTTATATTGGTTCTCCTGGTAATTCACTTTGGATTGATAATGTAAAGCTGGTATATTAATCTTTATTTGAGATAAAATAATGGAGTTGTGTTCGGAAGGGCACAACTTTTTTTGTTTAAAGGGGATATAATGTAGGTTTAGTCTGATAACTATTTACTTGGCAATAAGGTATTAGGAGGATGTATTTATGGAAAAGCTTTCCATATCAATGTTTCCGGAGACTATTAGAAAGATGATTCTGGTATTTCATAAGTATTGATAAGACAAAAAAAGAGTTGTGCCAAATCTGACACAACTCTTCCCAAATAAAATTTGGTACCCTATATCTTATTCCAGAATCACTACACGGTTCAGATAGTTCTTACCGAACATGTTAGCTGTA